>Ga0209582_1001036_pt1 | contig 14653 bp, 12 predicted proteins | sample KloWWTmetKNB5Kit_FD_187176 | JGI IMG/M metagenome (GOLD analysis project Ga0209582, IMG submission 187176) | Active sludge microbial communities from Klosterneuburg, Austria, studying microevolution and ecology of nitrifiers - Klosterneuburg... | ecosystem: Engineered > WWTP > Aerobic digester >...
GTCAAATGCGTACCACATTCAAGAAAGTAATGGTACGTAAACCCAAAGCCTCGCGTGACCGTAGTAATGAATTATATTTATTAGGACTCGGGAAAAAGAAATAATCACCCCTCCCCTAAAAATATTTCAAAGCGTAATGTATTAAGAAGCTCTGAGTTTTTAACAAAATTGTATATAGCATGAGCCGTTCTGTTATATTTCTAAAAATAGAGTTAGAATGATTAACCGAGGATTATAAGGTGCAAACCAAGGAGCTATTTTGAATAATCTAATTAAAAATATGGCCATTTGGCTAGTAATTGCACTTGTGTTGATGACAGTATTTAATCAATTTAGCGTACGTCAACCGGCGCAAGTACCGATGGAATACTCTCAATTTATCACTGAATTGAATCAAGGTAGGATTGCCAAAGTTGTTATTGAAGGACGAACGCTCAAAGGCACAAAGTCTGATGGCAGGCGCTTCACAACATATGCACCATCCGATCCCTGGATGGTCAGTGATTTATTGAAAGCTGGCGTTATTATTGAAGCCAAACCGGAAGAAGAACCATCAATGATGATGAGCATTTTCATTTCTTGGTTCCCAATGCTATTGTTAATTGCCGTATGGATCTTCTTCATGCGTCAAATGCAAGGCGGCGGACGTAATGGGGGTGCATTCTCATTTGGTAAAAGTAAAGCACGAATGCTGGATAAAGCCGCTAACACAGTGACTTTTAATGATGTTGCCGGCTGCGAGGAAGCAAAAGAAGAAGTTGCAGAGTTGGTGGAGTTTCTACGTGATCCAACAAAATTTCAGAAACTAGGTGGACGAATTCCAAGAGGAGTTTTGATGGTAGGTAGTCCTGGAACTGGCAAAACACTGCTTGCTCGCGCAATTGCAGGTGAAGCTCAAGTTCCTTTCTTTAGTATTTCTGGATCCGACTTCGTTGAAATGTTTGTAGGTGTGGGTGCATCCAGAGTACGCGACATGTTCGAGCAAGCAAAAAAACACGCACCTTGCATCATTTTTATTGATGAGATTGATGCGGTAGGTCGTCAACGAGGAGCAGGACTGGGCGGCGGAAATGATGAGCGCGAGCAAACGCTCAACCAATTACTGGTTGAAATGGATGGTTTTGAAGGTGCAATGGGAGTCATCGTCATTGCAGCAACCAATCGTCCTGATGTACTGGATCCTGCTTTGCTACGTCCAGGTCGTTTTGATCGCCAAGTAACCGTACCGCTACCTGACATTCGTGGACGTGAACAAATTCTTCATGTGCACATGCGCAAGGTACCACTTTCACCTGATGTGAAGGCTGATATTCTGGCACGTGGAACACCGGGTATGTCTGGGGCAGATCTTGCTAATTTAGTCAATGAAGCCGCACTATTTGCCGCACGCAGCAACAAGCGTTTAGTGGATATGGATGATTTTGAACGCGCAAAAGACAAAATCTTCATGGGTGCAGAACGACGCTCAATGGTAATGCCCGAACATGAGCGTCGCAATACTGCGTATCATGAATCAGGTCATGCAGTCGTGGCCCAATTGTTACCAAAAACCGATCCGGTTCATAAAGTAACAATTATTCCACGAGGCCGTGCTTTGGGTGTAACCATGCAGCTACCTACAGAAGATCGCTTTAGTATGGAGCGCGAAGAAATACTGCAAAGAATTTCAGTAATGTTTGGTGGACGTATTGCTGAAGAAGTATTTATGAAACAAATGACTACTGGCGCATCCAATGATTTTGAACGAGCAACAGAATTAGCTCGTCAAATGGTAACTCAGTGGGGTATGTCAGATATTCTTGGTCCAATGGTATATGGTGAAAATGAAGGCGAAGTTTTTCTGGGTCGCTCAGTCACTACTCATAAAAACATGAGTGAAGCAACCATGCAAAAAGTCGATGCGGAAGTTCGTCGAATTGTTGATGAGCAATATGCTATTGCACGCCAACTCATTGAAGCTAATAAAGATAAGATTGAGGCCATGACCAAAGCTTTATTGGAATGGGAAACAATTGACAGTGATCAAATCAAGGATATCATGGAAGGTCGCCCACCACGCCCCCCTAAACCCCCACAATCAATGACTTCAACTACAAATGGTGAATCGCCATCAGTTAAATCTGATGAAAAAAATGAACCAAAGGCGACTCCACAAGAGATAGTTAAAGAAATTGATTAATCATTGATAATTTAGAAAACGGGATACGATCAAAAAATCGTATCCCGTTTTTACTTCCTTAGTATCATTTATTTTAATTGTGCCCTTTCTACAGAAAGAAAATATATTCTCAATAAATCGCCCACTGATTATGGGCATTGTCAATGTAACACCCGATTCCTTTTCGGATGGAGGACTGTATTTGTCAACCCAGAAAGCCATTGCACATGCAAGGAATCTCATCGAAGAAGGAGCTGATATTCTCGATATCGGCGGAGAATCAACCCGCCCAGGCAGTCAAGCAGTCAGCATTAATGAAGAGATAGATCGTGTTATCCCTGTATTGGAAGCACTTTTGAGTACCGGCACTCCGATCTCGATTGATACTTCAAAACCTCAAGTCATGAAGTGCGCTATAGAAGCCGGTGCTTTCATGATTAATGATGTGAATGCACTGCGTAGTCCTGGAGCACTAGAGATTGTCGCTGAAAATAACCATGTGCGCGTCTGTTTGATGCATATGCAAGGCACACCCCAGAATATGCAAGAAAATCCGCAGTACAAGGAAATTCTCTCCGAAGTAAAGGAATTCTTGCAGAAACGCATTGATGCCGCGAAAGCTATGGGTATTTCACAAGACCGTCTGATTATTGATCCTGGTTTCGGCTTTGGTAAAACGCTGCGGAATAACTTTGAATTACTGAATCACCTAGATACATTTACATCTCTTGAGGTACCAGTGTTAGCTGGGATATCCCGCAAATCTATGCTGGGAGCCATTACAGGAAATAATGTAAATTGCCGAATTCATGAAAGTGTAGCCGCGGCCTTGCTAGCGGTTATTAAAGGTGCCAGAATTATACGAGTACATGATGTCAAGGCAAGCAAGGATACGCTAGCTATTTATCATGCAATGAAAAATTATCATGCACAATAAATGCAATCTTTTAACAAAATTGCCGTAATCATTTGTTCTCTATTTATATAATAAATATATCAAAATGACTAAAAAATATTTTGGAACAGATGGCATACGAGGACGTGTAGGTAAAGAACCTATTACACCAGAATTTATCATGCATCTAGGGTATTCAGCAGGCAAAGTTCTTACGGCTATGGATTGGCATCTGATGGAAGGAAAGCGTCCTACCGTCTTAATTGGTAAAGATACTCGAGTATCGGGTTATTTACTTGAATCTGCATTGGAAGCTGGATTATGCGCTGCCGGCGTAGATGTTTTTCTCTCCGGCCCCATGCCAACTCCAGCCATTGCTTACCTAATCCGTGCTTTAAGATTGCAAGCCGGGATTGTCATCTCAGCTTCACATAATTTATTCGAAGATAATGGCATCAAATTCTTCTCGGCTCAAGGTAGCAAGCTGCCTGATGAAATGGAAAACAAAATTGAAGCTGGTTTGAACACTCTCATAGAAACCATGCCTTCAGAAAAGCTAGGCAAGGTGCAACGCCTTAAGGATGCATCGGGTCGCTATATTGAATTTTGTAAAAGTACTTTCCCTTATCACCTGGATTTACGGGGACTAAAGATAGTTGTCGATTGTGCTAATGGCGCAACTTACCATATTGCTGGGCATGTCATGCATGAGCTGGGCGCTGATGTTGTCACTATTGGCGTACAACCAAACGGTTTAAATATCAATCTTGAATGTGGAGCCACGCATTGCTCGACACTACAAAAAGCTGTATTACAGCATCATGCCGATTTGGGAATTGCATTGGATGGTGATGGCGATCGTATCATGATGGTAGATAAACAAGGTAGACTCTACGATGGCGATCAACTACTTTACATTATTGCTAAACATCGCAAACAAAGAAGATTACTGCGAGGCGGTGTCGTAGGTACTTTGATGACCAATCTTGCAATAGAAAACCGTTTTAAAAAAATGAATATTCCGTTCCTTCGCGCAAAAGTTGGCGATCGACACGTACTCGAGTTATTACACGAAAAGAAATGGTATTTAGGAGGCGAAAACTCCGGGCACATCGTCTGTAAGGACAAACACACAACAGGAGACGGTATTATCTCAGCCCTACAGGTATTATACGCATTGCGTGACACTCAAAAAACTTTAGCTCAATCCATGCGTGGAGTTTCTTTATACCCACAACGTTTAATTAATGTAAAAATCTCTAAGCCGTTCGATTTTAGTACTAACGAAGCTATTAAAACGATGCAAGAAGCTGCTGAAGCCGATCTAAATAGTAAAGGTCGCGTGCTTATCCGAGCATCAGGCACTGAACCACTAATTCGTATCATGATTGAGGGAGAATCAAAACATAAAGTTAACCATTGGGCTGAACGGATTGCTGAAGCTATGCGAATAGCTGCCAATCATTCATAATAATAATTCCTTCAGTCCTCTCTTATATGCTTTAAACTGTCTTTAATATTCATCATTTCCCTTTCTGATATAAGTTAGAAAAATAATATAAATTTCCTAGAGTTCAGTTATACATCTTAAATCTTATTACAAACCATTTAATTGTCACATTTCTGTAATAATTTTGAAATAGTATATCGCATCAATTTTCAAGAATTGTCCCCTTTCATCTATCATTTGGAGAGCAAAATGTTGAATTCACGCCACTTCAAGGCACTCACAATTTTAATTTTTTTACATACTTCAATTTCCATAGGTGCCGTCAATGCAAGCCCAATCGTTAAAATTGATGGCTCTAGCACCGTTTTTCCCATTACGGAAGCTGTAGCAGAAGATTTCCAAATAGCTAAGCGCGGAGCAGTTCGTGTCACAGTAGGGATTTCAGGCACTGGTGGTGGTTTCAAAAAATTCTGTCGGAATGAAGTTGATGTTGTCAACGCATCGCGTCCAATCACCGCATCGGAAATGGAAGTTTGCAAACAAGCAGGTATACAATATATTGAAATGCCAATTGCCTTTGATGCCCTAACCGTCGTAGTAAATCCAAAAAATACTTGGAGTAAAACCGTCACCATTGAGGAATTGAAGAAAATCTGGGAGCCCGTTGCACAAGGAAAGATTACTCATTGGAATCAAATCAATCCGGCATGGCCCGACAAAAAAATCAAACTCTATGGCCCCGGTGCAGATTCCGGCACTTTTGAATATTTTACTGAGGCTGTCGTTGGAAAAGCAAAATCAAGTCGTGGTGACTATACTGCTTCAGAAGATGATAATGTTTTGGTGCAAGGAGTTGCCAGTGATATCTATGCATTGGGTTTCTTCGGTTTTGCCTATTACATCGAGAATAGTAAAAAAATAAATGCTGTCGCGATTGATAGTGGTAATGGAGGGGTGCTTCCATCTGCAGTGACCGTAGAAAATACTAGCTATAAGCCATTATCACGACCAGTATTTATTTACATCAATGTCAAGTCGGCAGAAAGGCCTGAGATTCAGGAATTTGTTAATTTCTATATGAAAAATGCGCCAGAGCTAGTAGCCGAAGTAAAATATTTTCCTCTTTCCAAAGAAATATATAACCTTAATATAGAGCATTTCAATAAGAGAAAAGCAGGCACTGTTTTCAATGAAGGCACTTCTGGCGTCAATGTAAAACTGCAAGAAATACTTAAAAAAGATCCTCGCTTGTAATCCTTATTAAACGTATCCATAAGCACTCTAATTTTATTTGGGGACAATGTTGATTGAAAAGGGATCAAGGATTAAGCAATCAGCATTTCCTGGATTTAGAGATTATAAGGGTTAAAATTTTGCTGGGAAGAAATGGATTTTCTACCAATTTTCTTAAATATTAAGAATAGAAACTGCTTAGTCGTAGGTGGAGGGGAGGTAGCTGTACGCAAGATTACACTGCTGCTTCAGGCTGGAGCACAGGTTTCTGTGATATCTCCTGAACTGGATGCATCATTGAGTGAGTATGTTGCGCTTGGAAAAATTAAGCATAGCGCAGAGCACTTCCAGCCTAGCCATTTGCATAATGCCGTTCTAGTCATTGCAGCAACAAATAATCGAGTTACTAATCAATTGGTGTCTGAAACAGCCAGACAGCATCTTATTCCCGTTAATGTCGTGGATAACCCAGATTTATGCACCTTCATCATGCCATCCATCATTGATCGGTCTCCGTTAATGATTGCCATATCCAGCGGTGGACAATCTCCTGTTTTAGCTAGATTGTTGCGTGCTCAACTAGAAACCATCATACCAGCTGCATATGCCCGGCTCACAGCTATCGCGGGAAAACTTCGCCAACAAGTTAAAGAGCACTTCACACATCCGGAAAAAAGACGTATTTTCTGGGAAAAGACTTTGCAAGGAACCTTCACCGACATGGTATTGGCCGGCAGGGATAAAGCTGCCATAGATTATCTACTACAATCGCTGCAACACGAAAAAGATGAATCACCTCAAGGTGAAGTTTATCTGGTAGGTGCTGGACCTGGAAATCCCGATTTACTCACGTTCCGTGCCATGCGTCTCATGCAACAAGCGGATGTTGTGGTCTATGATCGCCTAGTTTCACTCGAAATCCTCAGTATGGTAAGACGGGATGCCACCCGCATTTACGCAGGCAAAGAGCGCAATCGGCACACACTGCAACAAGAATCCATCAATCAATTACTGGTTCGTTTAGCTCAAGAGGGTAAACGGGTACTCAGACTCAAAGGAGGCGATCCTTTCATTTTTGGACGCGGTGGTGAGGAAATTGAAACTTTGGCTATGCACCACATTCCTTTTCAAGTTGTGCCTGGCATTACAGCTGCATCAGGTGTTGCATGTTATTCTGGTATTCCGCTCACCCATAGAGATTATGCGCAGTCTTGCATTTTTGTCACCGGCCATCTTAAAAATAACAGTATTGATCTGGATTGGCCCTTTCTAGCTCGTCCCAATCAAACGATTGTCATTTATATGGGATTACTTGGTTTATCTTTTTTATGTCAACAACTTATCACTCATGGCCTACCTGACACTACACCTGCTGCGATCATACAACAAGGCACTACACAAAAACAAAGAACGATAGTAGGAACACTGCAAACACTACCAAACTTAGCCACAGCAGCTAATCTGACACCTCCTACATTGATCATTGTTGGAGAGGTTGTCAAACTACATCGGCATTTAGCATGGTTTAAACCCAATCAAGACACTTCTCAGATAGACACCATGCCACTGAATCTGGATACGTAAAGAATACGTTATGAATAAATTATTAAAACAGAGGAGACCTTTGCAACGGTAATGGCCCTAGGATAATTGATCAGATGATACAATCGTTCTGAATCAAGGTTATTAATCAGCTGAATATGAATTTTTCAGAATGCAATGAACGTACCGCACCCGTAAAGGGAATTTTTTACAGCAAATTGATCAGTTGATCGACTAGATTCTATTGAGAGAGCAATCACAGTTCATTACGCATCGGTATCGGATGCAATATACCATCCTGGCACACAGGGTTGCCGTCGTTCAAGATGAAAGAGTATCAGAGTTTTGCCCACACAAGATGGGACTGTAAATACCATGTGGTATTCATTCCGAAGAAACGTAAGAAGCGGATATTTGGGGTGTTGCGCAAGCATCTGGGGGAGATATTCCACGAACTTGCGGTACACAAGGAAGCGAAGATAGTAGAGGGGCACATTATGGCGGATCACGTGCACATGTGCATCAGTATTCCGCCGAAATATGCAGTATCGAACGTAATGGTGGGGTATATCAAAGGGAAAAGTACAATTACGATAGCGAGACGCTTTGGAGGTCGAGTAAAGAATTTTACTGGTGAGGTTTTTTGGGCTCGAGGGTATTTTGTTTCGACGGTTGGGCTTGATGAAGAGATAGTCAGAGCATATATCCGCAACCAAGAGCAAGAGGATGAGCGCTACGATCAAATGAAATTAGATGTTTAGCCGCCTTTTGGGCGGCTCATGGTTTAGGACGCCTTTGAGGCGTTCACCCAATAAGCCTCCGGCTTTGCCGGAGGTAATTTAACTAGTCAGCCCCATAATATACACAAGCACTTGATATTATGAATAAATGCATTGATTCTTAATGATCATAGCGACCGTGAATGTTAAAATAGCATGATATTTCTAGTCGAAATGGTGATTAATAATGCTAAGACGTAGCAGTACGATTCATCAACCGAATTTGTTTAGAACAGATTTGCTGATACAGTTGGATGTCAATGATCCATTGCTAAAGCTTGCAGGCGCGATACCGTGGCAAGAATTTGACGAAGCATTCTCGTTTCACTACACAAAATCGACCGTGGCAGAAAAAAACATGGCTTTCTGTGAATATGCAAAAGAAAGCCATTTTGATTCAGGAAAATCATCATTTAGATGATTCCTTACTCTATTGATTGCTATAATGCTACTAATTTTTTAAATTACAACTTAGCGAAACAAAAGCTTGAGTTAATTGATAATGTAATTAGTAGGAAAAGAATTAACCCAAAGCTATTTCTAGTATTAAAACTCAATCTACCGTCTACGCAGCGTCTATATTAAAATATATTCATTATACAAAATACGTAACTTATTGATTTTATGGTGCCGACACCAAGAATCGAACTCGGGACCTTCTGATTACAAAACTTATTTACAAATTCCAGTTACATATAAATCAATCACTTACAATGCTTGCCAAGCATAAAAACTGTCTCACACAACCACAAACGGTGACACTTACAGAGTAGTTTGGCACAAATTTGACACAGTCAATTCCGCATCTTATTTCGTTCTCGCATAACGATGTTCCTTTGATGACTACCATTAACACAAAATACCTAAGATCATTCTTCCCAAGGATTAATGATGGGCACTCCGGCAGCGACAAAAGGTGCAGTATCTCGTGTCGCTATGGTGAATCCATGCACGGCCGCGATTGCGGCAATCTGACCGTCTGCCACAGAGATGAGGCGACCATTAGTCCTTGCTCGACCGACTATGGCCGCATATGCTATCGCAGCCTGTTGATCGAATGATAGTATGCGCGCCCCAAAAAGCCTCTCCATCAGTTTCCTCAATGCAGCATCAAGTCCTTCTTTACGCTTTCCATCTGGCAGGATTTCAATGCCGACCAGCAATTCGGAAAGGCTTGTTGCAGTCAGATACAGTGTCTCGGCTGCTTGCCGATCAAGCCAAGCTTGAACGGCGGGGTTGCCGTTGGGTTTCATTGGCTCGGATATGACATTCGTATCCAGAACGATCATTCGAACACTGCTGGATCAGTCGGCGTCTGATCACGAGTGTCATTAAAATCAAGCCCCCCAAAGGATTGCCCAAAAGCAGCGAGTTCTGATCCGATTTTGATACGCGTCCTAGGGCGCACCGCCTCTTCCAGAATTTCCCGGATTTCAGCTTCGGTGCTACGTCCATGCTGAGCTGCGCGCAGCTTAAGCGCGCGATGCGTTTCTTCGGGCAAATTGCGAACAGTAACAACAGACATTTGACTTCACTCCTTACTATATGAAATCAATGATATCATATAACAACTAATGACATCAATTCATGTTAAAGATCTCTGCATAACTGAATAAATTTGTTGTGATTAACACGATTAATCATTGGTATGGCATCTTTAGGAAAAGAATATATGATCATCACCACTCTCGGCATATTGTCAATCATGGCCGCAAAAGTACCGTACCAATTGTGCATTCGAATCCCTGTTGTTTGGGATTCATTGAAAACGCTATTATCCGAGTGGTATGTTGCTACTTCTTGCAGTGCCAATTGACTGAATTTCATATCCCAAACTTCTATAACCAGACATGCGTTTTTCGCTCATGCGCTGTAAGACAGGCACCTGATAATCGATATAATCATATACCTGCACCTTAGTTTTGTTGTGATGAATTCTGTGCAGCCTTCCTGCATATTGAGCAAGTGTGCCTTTCCAAGATATGGGCATCGCAAGAAACAATGTGTCCAGTCTGGCATCATCAAAGCCCTCACCAATGTATCGGCCTGTTGCTATCAAAATTCGTTCTTCATGATCGCCGATGCTCTCAAGTTCCTCAAGCATTTGCTTATGGGCTTTTTTGCCCATCCCCCCTTGAAGGGTTATGATGTGCTTTGAAAAGCCAGAAAGGCAATCTGCAAAAAAGGCGACATGCTCTTTTCGCTCAGTCAAAATGACCGGTGATCGTCCATCCTTCAAAGCTGACACAACATCACTCACAATCATTTCATTACGAGCACTATTATTTGCCAGCTCGGCATATACTGTCTGAATCGGCGGGCGCTCATATTGTTCTGTCAAACTTAATGGCAGTCTGAATTCCGTGTAGCGTGGCAAGACAAAATGGCTAAACGGACGCTTTTTTGCCTGTTTCTTTGCATCGACATGATGCCTGATAGGGCCGCATTGCATAAATATGATTGGCTGCTGACCATCTTTCCGTATCGGTGTCGCTGTCAACCCAAGGACGTATTTTGCCTTGCATTGTCTTGCAACAGCTTCAAAGCTCACAGCGGAAAGATGGTGACATTCATCTACGATAAGCTGGCCGTAATCTGCGACACAATCATCAACCTCTCCCTTGCGAACTAGACTCTGTATCAGCGCAATATCAATTTGACCCGTTGGTTTTCTTTTGCCACCGCCTATTTGGCCAATATTGATATGTTCAAGATCCAAAAAAGTTTGAAGCCGGGCAATCCATTGCTCAAGAAGCTGTTTTCTGTGAACCAGAATCAGAGTGTTCCGTTTGCGTTTTGCAATAATGTGGGCTGCCAAAATGGTTTTACCAAAGCCCGTTGTTGCAGAAAGAACTCCCGTGTCGTAAGCCAAAAGGGCCTTAACTGCTGATTTTTGATCCTTGCTAAGCGTCCCAAAAAATTTTGTGCGTATTGCTTTGCCCGCATTTCTTTTATCAACAATTTCGTGCGTTATGTTTATCCCTGCCAATAGCTCAAGAATGTCATCTAAACAGCCTCTCGGCAGCCCAATGTGGTTTGGGAAGTTTTCAGCGCATGCGATGATACGAGGCTTGTCAAATATTGGCAGCCGCATCGCCTGTGCTTTGTAAAATTCTGGGTTCTGAAATGCGGCTGTACGTATTAGCCGATTGATAAGTTGTGGCGGTAATCTGTTTTTCTCAATGTATAGCTGATTACCTGCAACAATTTTTATGGCATCAGGTATGGGTGTTGCTATTTCAAGAGGATGGGGCTTTCTGGACGGCCTTGCTTTCCATGGCTCGTCAGCATCTTCGTCATCAACCGGGATATGTAGGCCGGTTACTCTTCCACGATCAATTGCCTCAAGTACAAGCATTTCGATTTCTTGTGATGTCATCTTTCTTACAGCAGATAAGAAAGCCCATTGATCAGGGTAAGGCTGAAAATTTTCATCCAAAAAAACACTGTTGCCTTGTTGGCGAGGATCACGCTGTAGCGGCAAAGCAATTAAGTTGCCAAAACCCCCTGCAGGTATATTGTCTTGATTAGGAAAGAAGCGATCATAAGAAGAAAAACCCAAATCAGGGTGGTGTTCCATTGTCTCAGTTAACAAGTATGATCCCATTTTACGAGCGTCCGATGCCGCAACAGGACTCGAGAAGAAAATCCATACATGGCCACCATTTCCTGATCGTGATCTCTCCACATATGCCGGGATAGCCTTATTGCTACAGGTTTTCATGAATGCAGCAACATCCTTTCGCCAATTCTCCTTGTCAAAATCAGCAGCTAAAAACCAACACCTTTCATCAGGTAGCAACGGATATACGCCAATGGTGGCGTTGTTATTTTGAGCATCTTTGCCAGTAAGATGCTGTCGGATTACATCATCGGACACTTTAATAAATGCTTGGTTGGGACATTCGGTGCATTTGATTCTTGGCTTTTCACAGATGCCGCGTACCCATTCATTTGAACATGCCGGGCTATATCCGGAACGGCCTGTTTTTCTATTATCCCAGCGTTTGGGAAAAACATCTTCTCTGCCTCGAAAAAGCTGGCGGAATATGTAGATTTTCTCTTGCGATGAAAATTGCTGTAATGCCACTCTTTGTTGTTGCTGATGTTTGCTTTCAAGAATACTCAACCTGCCAAGCAAGTCCCTGCGCTCAACGTCCAGCAAATCTATGCGCCGTCTGATCTCCTCAATCTCATTAGTGTAATCATTCATCTAAAATCCTAACAAAACGGATAAGTGGAAGCGCTATGTCTCCTCTCGGCCCGGAAGCCTGTAACTGGTGCTGCGTCCGCCGCCGGGATTTTGAATGAAGATGCCTCTTTCCTTCAATTCCTGAATATCCCGTAACGCCGTATCGTTTGAGCACTTGGCCAGCTTGGCGTATTTCGAGGTGTTCATGAAGCCCTCATAATCATCTTCAAGCATGCGGTTAATGATCAGTCGTTGGCGATCATTGACGGGCTTTTGATTAATTGTATCCCAGAGCTGGGCCTTGAAGAGAACATTACCAAGTGTCGTTTCGGCATTGGAAATCGCTCGGCCAAGGCAATCCAAGAACCATGACAGCCAGTCTGTGATATCGGGTGTCGCACGTTGCTGTTTCTCAAGCTGAGCGTAATAATGCTTCCGTTCCGCTTCAATCTGGGATGATAGGCTGTAAAAACGGTCTTGCGTGCCATCTGCTCGCGCCAAGGCCATATCGCCAATGGCTCTGGCAATTCGTCCATTCCCATCTTCAAACGGGTGAATGGTGACAAACCAAAGGTGAGCAATACCTGCTTTAATGACTGGATCAATGTCATCGTTGTTGCCAAACCATTTGAGAAACGCATGCATTTCTTTTTCCAAACGGTCGGCATCAGGGGCTTCAAAGTGAACCTTCTCTTTGCCAATTGGGCCAGAAACAACCTGCATTGGGCCTGCGTCGATGGTACGCCAGCCGCCAACAGTGATTTTATGCGTGCCACTTCGTCCTGTAGGGAATAGCGCAGCATGCCAATCAAAAAGACGGTCTTTGGTCAGCGGCTTAGAAAACTGCTGCGTGGCATCCAGCATCATCTCAACGATGCCTTCCACATCTCGGCTTGCGGGAATAAGACCGGCAATATCAATCCCAAGCCTACGGGCAATAGAGGAGCGAACTTCCTCCGGGTTTAGGTTTTCACCCTCAATAGCAGAGGATTTGACTACGTCATTGGTCAATGTGCTTAGGCTGGCTTCGCACTTGAGCTCAAAGCCCAGTCCTTCCATGCGACCGAGCAAGCGTCCCTGACGATGGCGTATATCAGCCAACTTGGATACAAGGGATCCCACATCCCATGTGAAGTTTGGCCAGTTTTGATGTTCATGAACCCACATATTAATCACCGCATTATTTAAGGTGATCATAGGTGATACTCACCGCAAAGTCAAGATATATCTACGCACATTATGCGGTGATTAACCTAGCTATTCACCGCAAGATCACTTTAGCGCTTAGCACATGTCCGGAACACGATCAAGAAGTGGTTGCGCGAACAGGTGATGGCGCGGTTAAATATCAAAGAGGGAAGAAGCCTGGTAGGCTGGCACCATTTGAATTCAAGTAGTTGCTAGTGTTGGAAGCGGATGCTCGCCACTTCAGGAAAGATCGTCGTACTACCAAAAAGCTGTTCCAGGATATCCGGAAGGATGGCTATACAGGCAGTAATATGGCTTAAGTAGATATCCACGAGAAACCCGTGGCTCTACATGGCTTCGCCGCACTTCGCGCATTACAATTCCTCACGGAATTGATCAACCAATCTGCACAGTACCTGCTTGCGCAACTGACTGAATTCCTCATTCACCCACAGCTAAAGTCGTGGTGCTCTGTCCTTCGGACCGCATAAAGGAATTTATTCTACGATGAGCAGATATACGTGTACAGTTGCACGTTGCGAACTAATCCAAATACAACTTCTAAAAAAACATAAAAAATCTGTAACTTATAACGACAGACGATCTGATTTTTAGTCAGGGGTGTGCTAGTTATCAAACCAAAAGTCTAAAAACAATCTATTAACTGGTTGATTATAAGAGTTTATATTTATTTGAAGCAAGATTCTGCAACGAATATGATTAACATAATACAAATCGTAAAAATCCACATAGCGATATGTATAACTTACTGTATTTAATAAGAAAACTTGAGTGGTGCCGACACCAAGAATCGAACTCGGGACCTTCTGATTACAAATTCTAAAATGTACTGTTTTACGTTGTTTTAATATTTTTGAATAACCATTAATGTCATTGTTTTGTATTGATTTTATCTACTAAGTTGTTTTAAACTCTTACCCATAGTTTTACGCCTACTGTCTACATAGTGTCTACATGGCGTCTACATGAAAGGAGATTGAAGCAATGACCACACCCCAAACGCCTACACAAAAAATCACAAAATCCTATGTAGACAAATTGTCTACACCAGAAACCGGCCAAGCCTTTATGCGTGATAGTGAACTCAAAGGTTTTGCTGTTCGTGTTACTCCATCCGGCGCAAAATCATTTATTCTCGAAAAGAGAATTGATGGCAAAGTGAAACGATTAACCCTTGGCCGTTACCCAGAGCTAA
>Ga0209582_1001037_pt1 | contig 14651 bp, 9 predicted proteins | sample KloWWTmetKNB5Kit_FD_187176 | JGI IMG/M metagenome (GOLD analysis project Ga0209582, IMG submission 187176) | Active sludge microbial communities from Klosterneuburg, Austria, studying microevolution and ecology of nitrifiers - Klosterneuburg... | ecosystem: Engineered > WWTP > Aerobic digester >...
TTCTATTTGCTCAAATTCCTTCAGGAGAAACTCTTTACCAAGCTGGGCAAGAGAACGCGCACGGCTGCTGCTGCGCTGGTCCTTTTGGTGCTTTTCGCTTCGCTTGGTATGCCCATGGCATGGGAACGGAGCAGTGGCATGCCCGAAGCACGGACGTGTGTGGTCTATGCGGTCCGCAATTTGAAGACCGGTGATAAATTGTTCGTGCAACACCCTTGGGATTGGCCGGTAAAATTCAGCGCCATCGAGCTCGGTCTATCCTTCGATATGCTCACCGGTACTCCAGCACCGAACGCGAAGGTCCTGGTCGCTTGTTCTCCCACCGATGAACAGTCGGTGCGTTCGGTCCTGTTGCACAACGCACAAGATCCGGCAATGGAAGATCGGATGAAGATGGTGCTGGAACCGGGTAAATTGAAGATCTTTGCCGCCCCTTAGAAGTCGAAGATCTTCGACCCGAAGGGGCAAAAACAGAAGTACACAATGGCAGAAGAAGGACGTCAGATCATTTTCAATATGGTCAAGGTGGGCAAAACGCTCTCCTCCGGAAAGAAGATCCTCAACGACATCTACCTCGGTTTCTACTACGGCGCCAAGATCGGGATCCTCGGTCTCAACGGTAGCGGTAAGTCCACGCTCATGCGCATTATCGCAGGCAAGGACAAGAACTTCGATGGCGATGTACACCTCTCACCCGGCTATACCATCGGCCACTTGGAGCAGGAGCCGGATCTGGACGAGACCAAGACCGTGATCGACATCGTGCGTGAAGGCGTGCAACCGATCATGGACCTGCTGAAGGAATTCGAGGACGTGAACAACAAGTTCGCCGACGAGGACATCCTGAACGATCCCGACAAAATGGACAAGCTGATCGCGCGTCAAGGAGTGCTGCAGGACAAGATCGAAGCGTCCGGTGCCTGGGAGATCGATCAGAAACTGGACATCGCCATGGATGCACTTCGCTGCCCCGAACCCGATGCCAAGATCAGTGTGCTTTCCGGTGGTGAGCGCCGCCGTGTGGCCCTCTGCCGCTTGTTGCTACAAGCCCCGGACATCCTGCTCTTGGACGAACCCACCAACCACTTGGATGCCGAAAGTGTCGCTTGGTTGGAACAGCACTTGGCCGCGTACAAAGGCACCGTTATTGCCATTACCCACGATCGTTACTTCCTCGATAACGTGGCAGGCTGGATCCTGGAACTGGACCGTGGCGAAGGCATCCCCTACAAAGGCAATTACACCAACTGGCTGGAACAGAAGACCGAACGTTTGACCCGCGAAGAGAAGACCGAAAGCAAGCGGAACCGGATCCTGAAACAGGAACTCGAGTGGGTGCGCAGCAATGCAAAAGCGCGTCGCACCAAGAGCAAGGCCCGCTTGGAGAATTACGAGAAATTGCAGAGCGAGACCGTAAAGGAGAAGGAGGCGAAGCTGGAGATCTATATTCCGAACGGTCAGCGACTCGGGGATAAGGTGATCGAGGCCAAGCATTTGTCCAAATCATTCGGTGATCGCGTCCTGTTCGAGGACCTCAACTTCTCCTTGCCACCTGCGGGCATTGTGGGGATCATTGGACCCAACGGTGCTGGTAAGACCACCTTGTTCCGCATGATCATGGGCGAGGAAAAGGCAGATTCCGGCACCATCACGCTCGGCGATACCGTGCAGCTGGCCTACGTGGACCAAAGCCACAAGGAACTGGTTGCAGAAAAGACCGTGTACGAAGTGGTGAGCGGTGGCCTGGAGAACATGTCCATCGGTGGAACCCTCGTGAACAGCCGTGCCTACTTGGCGCGATTCAACTTCACCGGTACCGATCAGAACAAGAAAGTGGGCGTGCTTTCCGGTGGAGAGCGCAACCGCTTGCACCTCGCCATGACCTTGAAACAGGGCAGCAACGTGTTGCTCCTTGACGAACCGACCAACGACCTCGATGTGAACACGCTGCGTGCCTTGGAGGAAGGTATCCAGGACTACAGCGGCTGTGCCGTGATCATCAGCCACGATCGCTGGTTCATGGACCGAGTATGCACGCACATCCTAGCCTTCGAAGGCGACAGCAACGTGTACTGGTTCGAAGGCGGCTTCAGCGAGTACGAAGAGAACTACAAAAAGCGGGTAGGGGACGTGGTGCCCAAGCGCTTGAAGTATCGGAAGCTGGTGAGGGGTTGATCTGAATGATCGGACAATGAGAAGATCAGAAATGTGGAAGCCCGGTGACCAGCCGGGCTTCTTCGTGATCAGTTCTTCATGAAGGCTTTAGAGAGCATGCCGAACTTGGAAGGTACGGTCAGGCAATAGACACCGTGGGGTAAGGCGGACAGGTTGAGGTCCGTGCGCGCACCTTGTGTCGTGGAACGGTAAACCTCCTTGCCGAAAAGATCCTTGATCACGAACTCCGCTTTGGGATCGGTAACCGGATAATAGAACACGAAGTTACCGTCGTTCTTCCCAGGGTACATGCTCAACTGCGGGGTGGGAACCACCACGGCAAAGCCCCAGAGCAGCTTCGGGATGATCTCAGCACGGTCATAGCCCTTCTCCATTGCCTTCCGATGGTACCATTCAAAACGCTCGCAGCTAAGCGAGTCCATGGGAAGGGCGTGCGGGTCGGGGGGCTCCTCTGCCGTCTTGAATGCAAAGTTGAAATGGCGTTTTTCCGACCGATGGACCTCCAAGGAAGGGTAGGCCGCATTGCCGTACAAATGGCCATCGCGTAAAATCGTTTGTTCCTTGGTGAATCCGAGGCGGTACAACTCGGCGGTGAGCGTGTCTGCGAATACAGTGTCTCCCGTCAGTATGACGTACTTCCGGTAGTTGCTTCCGGCGTTGCCGGTATAGCCCAGAATGATCATCCCTTCAAGTTCCGCCAACTGGTCGAATGGCCCACAGGTGAACCACAGCCAGCCATCTTCTTCCTCCCCCGCCTGCAAACAATAGTTCATTGGCCTTAGATTCTGGCTTACGCAGGTGGTGTCCACGCAATCCACGAGCGAAAGGAGGGTGGCAATGTTCGGCCGTTGAGCTTGGGCACTTAGGATAATAAAGGAGAGCCAAAGGGTGATTGGACGACGCATTATCCAGGATCGGAAGATGCATACATGCGGTTGGTACGTACTGACCTATTCCAATATCCCTCCATTCAGAATAGCGCATCGTGCGCCCGTGCATCCGCCCAATTCCATTCGCGCCATGAGCGGTCGGGATAGGCGTTCGAAAACTCGTGCACCTCGGTTCGAAGGGCCACCTTGTACGCATCCGGCCGCATGTAGGAGTAACCCCAGTATCGCTCGGAACCAAGCACGGACTCATTGTGCTCCTGCAACGCGTCCAGGTCATCATCGCTCAAGGACAAGTAGGGTAGCACCTTGTCGTCCAATTGGAGCAAGTAGCTAAGTTCCACGAAGATGGTTCCTCGATGCTCGATGTTGTAGCGTGCGATCAACGTGTCCCAATCGAACAGGGATGCACAAACGACGATCACGTACGCGGCAAGGAGGTTCCAGCGGGTCAGGTAGAAGCTTGACCGCAAGAGGGTCACTTTCCGCATGACCAACCAGAGCCCGACCAGCGCGGCCAACAAGAACAGGATCACACCGATCCGTTTATACGCCAAACCGAAATGGTGGATGTACCAATAGTTGCGCACGGCCACCGAAGCGGCCAGCATGGCATTCTGTGCCAGCCAAGCCAAGCAAAGCCATTTAAGCGGCGTATTGCCACGGATGAAGTTGAGGTCGCCACGGAAGAAATAGAGGACCAGTGCAGCGCCCATCACAATGGAGATGATCAACATCCATGTTCCTTGGTGTACGAAGTCCTTGAGGTACTGCCCTGTGAAGGTGAAGTCCATCCACACATGTTGCACATCCAGGACATTCAGCTGGAGCAACAACAAATTGAGCGCCGCGAAAAGAACAATGGCGGTCCGGTATTCGCCACGTTCCACAGGCGGTGGGCTTGGAGGGAGGGTGTCCGTTCGCAAACCAGCCCATACAAGGAACCGTTCATGTTGCGTGGCGATCAGGAGAAATGCACTACAGAATGCACCAAGCCCGATGGTGTATAACAGGGCCAGGTCCGCGGTGCCAAGGTGTTCATAGAACCGGTCCACCAACTCGCCGAAGAACGGATTGGATGCCCCGTACAGCCCGGCGAAAATCGCCAACAGGAGCGGCACGCTCGCCGTGGTAAGGACCATGCGTGTGGAAGCCGTGCGCTGTGTGCTGTTGGCATGTTGCCACGTGAGCAATCGTGTTGCTGCTACCGGCACCTTAATGGCGTGCTGGATCGCCAACATGAATGCGTGGTGCGTTGCGGAGAGTTGCGGTGCGACAAGCAAGCCAACCGTGAGCGCCGCGGAAAGGATATTCAGCGCGATCGCCAACTCAGATGCGTGGACCACCACCGCTATGGCAGTAACAGCGGTGCAGGCGGTCATTACACGAAGCAGCGGGGTCCATGCAGTACCGCCGCCATGCAACAGCCATGTGCAAATGGCCAGCAGTTCGAAGACGAGCAAGTTGATGCCGATGCCTGTATCGTAGAACAAGGTGGTGAAGGCGGCTGTCAAGCCAAGTATGAGCAGAATGGTGGTGGTGGTTCGGGTCATCAGTTCGTTCCTGCATGGAACGACCGGAGCGTCACTTTATTATTGTCCGACTACAAGGGCGGGAACGTAATGTAATTCTCACCCATGAACGACCAATATCGGATCATCTGGCACTGCTCGAAATGATGATCATATCCTACCCGGATCATTTAGGCCCGAACACCAAAAGTGCGGTGCACGCTATTTCAACTCGTAAATTCTCGAAGCCCTAAGGCATCTGCTCCTCCCTGGTGTTCGTCGCGATCACCCCACCGATGTTCTGCAGGATGATGTCGCGGTCGTTGCCGAGGCCCGTGTATTTCGCCGTGCCGTCCATGTTCACGTCGCTAGGGAGATAGCCGGTAACGGTGTTGGTCGCAACGCTTCCACCAATGGCCAAGAGGATCGGGTCGCGGTCGTTGAAGATCCCGGTATACTTGATGGTGCCATCGAAGGTGACATCGCCGGCCCAAAGCAGGTAGCTTCCTCCAACAATTTTCTGGGCGTCGGTGCCGTAGGTGGCGATGCTGCCATCGGTAAGATCGATCACCGCTGGTGTAACTGCCAATGCGATGCTGCTCTGGCTCATGATCATCAAGTGGTTGCGGTGACCAATGGCCAAGAAGTAATTATCTTCCGGTACTGGGAACACAACGGGGGAGAAGCCGTCCACCTCCACCACATCGCCATCGGCTTGGAGCAAGGCGCTTCTGCTGTGCAGCACGCTTGTGTTGTCATTCTTATCGCGCAGTTCCAGCAGCACCCAATCAATGATGGCGTTGCTGCCAGCGAGGGCGATGATGGGTTGTGTGGTGGTTTCGGCACCGCCACCTGCGAACGCGTAGCCCATCGCGGTGTACGGTTCGGTCAAGGGCATCAGGCCGTTGGCACGAAGGCCATCACTCATGGCACCCGCCGCGAAGGGCCCTTGCAGGAAGGTCTTCACGTTCACGAGTACCCGCACGGTGTTTGGCTGTTGGAAGCCTTGCGTGACCAGCCCGCCGGGAACTGTTCCGGTGCCGATGACCGGCTCGCCCACGGACCAGCTGACCGAGCCGCCGGGTACCGTGCCGGAATTGCCGGCAGGGGAGATGAGGGTTTGGGCGAATAGCCCCATGGCGCAACAGAACGCCACAGCGCACAGTGGCGTGCGGAGAGGGAGGAATATGAACGGGCTATGCATGGGGGTCGTATCGCAAACAGTTTGGTACACCGCGTATTCGTTTAGGTGGGTAGGTTGTGATCAATCCGGTCCGCAACCATTGACGGTCCCACGGAAGGTCGAACCATTGAGGACCTTGAACGGCGGCGACATCAGGATCGAGTGTCCGCCTTTGTAGGTGACATCCTGCCCCGGCCCGGTGGTGATGGTCTGCGCGGAGGTGATGGTTCCAGCGGTGTTGAACGTAGTGCCCGCAGGTGCGGCTCCGGAAAGGTTCATGTTGGTCAGGCAACCATACAGTTCAGAGCGCCAGATCCCTCGTCCGAAGGTGCCGATGGCGATGGTGCCGTCGGCCTCGTTGAACTCGATGTCCTCCACGCGAACCGCTGGTAAGTTCGTGTTGAATGGCACCCAATCGCCCAGGGTGTTGTCGCGGTAGAACACCCCGACATCCGTGCCGATGTAGAGTTGATCATCCGGCAGCCCCACGTTGGCATCATAGCCGATGCAGTTCACAATGATGTTGGGCAGCGAGCCTGTGATGTTGGTCCAACTGGATCCGGCATTGGAGGAGTAGTACACCTTCTGGCCAGCGTTGAAGTCGCCCACGGTCACGAACACTTCCCATTGGTAGTTCGGGTTCACAGCGATGCCGGTGATGAATTGCCCGGAAAGGCCAGCGCTGATGTTGGACCACGAGGATCCACCGTTACTGGTGGTGTTCAAGGTGCTGCCACTGCTCGCGTAGAGCCGTGTCGGGGCCGATTCGCAGATCACCAACTCGTCCGAGCAAGGCACACCGAGGTTCGTCCAGTTCGTACCATCATCCGTGCTTTTGTACAAGGTGTGCCAGCCGCCATAAAGTGTGGAAGGCGAACTGGGATCCATGCACAAGGGCGTGAGCCAAGGACCGGAAGCGCCGGGCGGTGTGATCCCGGACAACGTCGCGCCACCATCGACCGAGCGATAGACCGCCCCTAATTGTGCGGAGTAGACCATTTTCATGGGATCCGTGGGATGGATGATGCAATCCATACCATCCCCGCCCCACATCTGGGTCATTACGGTGCTGCCTCCGGTGAGTTTGGTGGAGCCGTTGTCCTGGGTGCCCCCGATGTACAGTCCCGGATCTGGATCGTGATCGGCGATGCGGTAGAACATGGTGGTGCTAAGCCCTGCGGATCTGCTCTGCCAATTGGTGCCATTGTCACCGCTCCAGAAAAGACCGCCGTCGCTGGCGCAGTAGACATAGAAATTATTGAGCGGGCTGTTCGCCAGATCATGGATATCCGCATGCACGTATCTGTTCCCGGGCTGTGTTCCGAAGGGGATCGCCCAATGGCAATGGTTGGTATAGCTGGCACCGTAATTCAGGGAGAGCCACATGTTCACACCACCGGCCATGGTCCGTGGCGCGAAAGTGGGGTGCGCTACGAAGGCGAGGTCGTACCCCGACTGGTCCAGTGCGTCCTGCCCGGTCTCACTGCCGCCGAGGATGTTCGGTGTGGAGGAGGACAGGGAGAAGTTCAACCCGGAATCCGTGGATCGGTATACACCTTTGAAAGTGCCTACACCCGTGGCGGGGCCGCAAAGCAGCATCACCTGGGAAGCCATGGCCGGTGAGACCGCGATGGCGATGCGGTTCGCGTTGGTGGGCATGCCCGCGGTGATCTGCGTCCACGTCCCACCTGTGTTCGTGGAGCGATAGAAATTCCCATTGCTCGACGCGTAGATGATGTTCGGATCGCCCGGTTTGAACTCGATGTCCTGAAAGGATCCGGAGACGACATTGGTCCATGAACCGCCTCCGTTGACGGTGCGGTAGATGCCTTGCGTGGTGGCCGCGAAGAGGATGTTCCCGTTCGTGGGGTGAATAAGGAGCTTGTACCCACGAACGGATTGCTGCACCGTCCAGGAGAGGCCAGCAACCGCCCAGGAGGCCCCGTTGTTGGTGGATCTGTATACGCCGAGCGATTGGGTCACACCACCATCGCCATCTCCGGTAAGGATATAGATGGTGTTCGCGTTGGTGGGGTCCACGGCGATTCCGGATATGCCGAGATTGGGTAGGCCATCGGTGAGCGGGGTCCAGGAAAGGCCATTGTTCGTGGTGCGCCAAAGGCCACCAGCGGGAGCACCTACGTACAGGGTGTTCACATCGGTAGGGTGGAAGCCCACCACGTTCATCCGCCCCAGGCCGGGTGCGTACCCGCTCTGGCCGTTCACCGCATCGGTGGGGCCCATGAAGGTCCAGTTGCCGAATGCGGAGGAAGGCCCGCGTTGCGACTCCAGCATATCCCGGTACGGCAGGAATTCTTCGAGGTTCTTCAGGCCGGTGTTGATGATCTTGCCATCCGGGGTCAATCGGCTTCGCTGTGTGTATTCCCAGCGTTTCCACTGTTTGTAGCCGGTACCTTTTCCTTTGTCCAGGTTCGCGTAATACGCCTCCATCTCCAGTCGCACCGTTTCGAAATCATCAGTGGCAGGCTGCAGGTAATAGTAGCGGTCCACGACTTGGCCGTTGGAGGCGATCGGGAGGAGCAGCGCTAAGCAGATCGCCGAACCGCCGATCCAGGCGTGCAAGGACCATCGATCCCGTTGCGGTGTATACAGCTTCCACATGGCGCGCTTACTTGGCGTGGAGTTCCAGCATCATGCCGCGCAACTCACGCATTTCACTTTGCAGTGCGTTCACCTCTTGGTCCTTTTCGATCAAGTGCAGCGTCAGTTCTTCCACCTTCTCCAGCAGGATCTTATTCAACTCACCCAATCCAATACCGTTCTCCTCCACCTCGCAGGCGCTGGGCACATTGGGCAGGTGGCCGTTGGCGGCGATGTACTGCTTTACCTCGGGCAAAGGCATCAAGCGGTAGTCCTTCGCGAAGACGTAGTCCGGGAAGCCGGTCAGCGTCACCTCCACCTCTTTGCAGGTGATCCGCCCGTTCACGGCGAGCTTCGATTGGGGGGTGGTGGTACCTATGCCCACATTGCCGGTGGTCGCCAGGGTCATCTGGGCTGCAGCATCGTTGGTGAAGAAGTTGAGGTTGTGATTGCTCCGGGTCCCATACCAACCACCTCCGCTGCTTCCACCTACGAACGAGCCTACGGTTATGGTGCCATCGGAATGCGTGAACCCATAATTGTTGGTGGCGGTTTGCACGGTGAGTTTATCCGCAGGCGTGGTGGTACCGATGCCCACCCTGCCCTCGATGATCGCTCCGTTCGCCGGTGCGGCGGTTGTACCCGAGTACGTGGTACCCACGCTCACGCCGCCTTCCACGTCCAATTTGCTGGCGGGCGTACTGGTGCCGATGCCCACGTTGCCATTGAAATAGGCGCCCCCTTCCACTTCCAGCTTTTGATCGATCGGGTTCCTCCCAATGCCAACCCGGTGGTTATCCCCCCTGATGATCATGTCGTCGAACCCGCCGGCAGTCAAATGGAGATGGTGATCCGGGCTGCTCGTGCCGAAATAGGCATCCGTGCCTGCCACGACCAGATCGGCGTTCACCGTTCCATCGGTCTGCCGGAAGCCCATGCCGGCAGTACGTACCTCGAGCTTGGCCACAGGGGTTGTGGTGCCGATGCCCACGTTGCCGTTGCTTTCGATCCGCATCCGGTTCTCAAGCGTGTTGGTGAGGTTGCCGATCGGTTTGACCAAGAAGTCCAGATGCGCACCGAACCCACCATCATCTGTCGCCTGCACGCGCGCTCCGGGATCGTTGCCGCTCGGACTGAAAGGCGTGAGGTCCATGGCTGCGGAAAGTCCATCACCCGTTACCCGCAGGTTCCCACCATGCAGGTCCAACGCGGACTCCGGGGCGTTGGTTCCGATGCCCACGTTGCCCGTGTTCGTATTGTTCAAGTCACTACCGTTCAATTCCCATCCGGATACTGCTCCGCCGTCTGTTGTTAGGGAACGCATGGCGAAGGGCACGGCCTTTAGCTCCTGTGTACCCACGGTGGCATAATTGGAACCACCCGTGATATCCATGGCCACGCTAAGGCTGATGGGCGTTGCTCCGCAACTGGACCAATCGATCGCACTGAACGTTGGGACGCCTCCAGTGCGCGCGCCTTCACCGATCACCAGGGCGATCATGCCCTGTGCATCACTGGTGGTTGAATGCACCTCCACGTAAACGGAGCCACCACAGGTGAAGGAGAACTGTACCCCAACGGCCTGATCCGGCATTGGCTGGCCTTGTGCATCGCGCACCACCGCTTGGTAGTTGAAGCCGGAGTAGTTGGTGGTTTGCGCAACGTTTGTGATCGAGACCAGCAGGAACAGGAGAGGGAGTAGCGTTTTCATTGTGGTGGTCAAGGGCTGTTTTGGATGTGGACAAAGAAAGGGGCTGTAGGCATGCCCATCAATCATAGGATCCTATTATATTTTGGGGCGTTTGGGTGCTTTTCTCATAGGACCCAGTGAGGTCAGGGGAGTTTGGGGTCGCTTAGCACGCCACCAGACCGGTCCGCCTGCATCTTCCAGATACCCGTTCCGTTCTCGTTCCTTCCAATGCCGTTCAGTGCAGAACAGCAGAGACCGCCCCGGTCGGGACGGCCTCCGCATTGGATATTATCGAATTCTGATACCGATCGCTTCGGTGGAATGGACGGTCGATCAGTCCACCTTATGCCCGCTGATCCTAGAATAGGCACCCAGTTCAATATCGCTTCCTGTATGCTGCCTCATGGTGAATTCCACGGTTTGTCCTGCGGATAATTGCATGTCCAGCGAAAGGGCCCTTTCGAACTCTTGACTGTAAAGCCCGCCATCCTTCAGGATCTTCACTTCCAATTGCTGGGTGTTGGTGTAGCCGAAGGCAAAACTTGCAAGAAAGTCGAAATGGTAGATCCCATCGACCTGAATGGTGATCACACCACCTGAATATGTCATGTTGTTCGCATATTTGATGTTCGCAAGATCTGCGGTGTATTCGACATTGGGCACCAGAATAAAGGCTGGTTGACCGTAGTGGGTTGCCGCGAAATTCGCCTTGACCGAAGAGGCCTGCCAACTGGCATTCCCATTCGCATCCGAAGTGAGCACCTTACCCGTCCCTTCAGTACCATCAGCGATCTTCACGGTGCCAGCAACATCGAGTTTGGCGGTCGGTGTGTTCGTTCCAATGCCCACATTGCCATCATTCAAGATCCTCATAACGTCAGCACCTCCAGCTGCAAAGTTTGTATAGCTCGGGTGTATGAATATCCGATCAACACCGCCAGTTTGAAGTGAAATGAATGCTGCACCGGAAAGAAAACTGTGGTTGTTGGACAGGAACCGAAGGTGATTATCCGGACTTGTAGAACTGTAGATCCGATTGTCACCGTTATTTCCCCTGAGTTGGATATTGCCGTTTACATCCAGCTTTTCCGTTGGTATGTTTATACCAATGCCCACGTTCCCATTCTGTTCTACTTTTAAAAATTGTGCGGTCGGGTCGGTTGAAGTGCCTATGCCAAACGCTCCTGTACCGAACATCCCAAGGTGCCAGTTGGTCGGCTGGGGCTCCGGATCCCCGAAGTAGGTGCGGTTGAATGTGATGAACGGGTCCCTTCCGGGTCCTGCGAATTCGGCCAACTGGATCTGGTTGCCCACATTCGGGCGATTGAACATCCGGAAACTGCCTACACCGGTGTTCACCTCGAACTTCCCTTGGGATGTAGGGATGCTCACGTTCACGTCGGTCCCATCGTCGCTGAGGTTCGAATCCCCCCCAGTTGTGGCCCCGGTGAACTTCACCAACTTGTTCTCGGTGCCATTGATGTTTGCCGCACCTGCAGGGCCCTGAGGTCCTTGGGGGCCGGTGGCTCCGGCGGTTCCGGGTGTGCCTGCCGGTCCAGTGGCGCCTGCAGGCCCAGCTGGTCCTTGGGTACCCGTTGCACCGGTAGGTCCTGCGGGTCCGGCCGGTCCGGTTGCGCCATCAGCACCTGTAGCGCCCATTGGGCCTGCGGGTCCTTGCGTACCTGTAGCACCTGTGGGTCCTGCGGGTCCGGTTGCTCCAATGTCACCCGTCGCACCAATTGGACCAACAGGTCCCTGTGTTCCGGTAGCACCTGTTGGTCCTGCAGGTCCGGTTGCTCCAATGGCACCTGTAGCGCCCATTGGTCCAACGGGTCCTTGGGTACCGGTAGCACCTGTGGGTCCAGCGGGGCCTTGGGGTCCTGTGGCCCCGTTGGCGCCGGTCGATCCGGTTGGTCCCGTTGGTCCTGCCGGTCCTTGGATGTTGCCGGCGTCCTCCCAGGTGTTTGAATTATCGGACCATACATAGAGGTTGCCGTTGATCAAGTACGCATCGCCTGGATCTCCGGTTCCAGGTAATAGGCCCACGTTCGCCAAGCTGCCCAAAATGGTCACTCCGGTGCCATCAGCACCTGTGGCCCCTTGTGGTCCTGTTGGTCCTGCCGGGCCATCATTGCCTTGTGGACCGGTTGCACCTGCGGGGCCTTGTGGGCCGGCCGGTCCGTCGTTCCCTTGGGCACCCGTTGTTCCCGGAGCACCTTGTGGTCCTGCTGGGCCTTCCGGGCCTACTGGGCCGGGCGTGCTATTTCCACTTTCTGCCGCATATAAAGCGTACGGTACGCTCAGCATGCGAGAGGTGCCCAGTTCCAGGCCGTCCAAACTCGTACGCACGAAGTATGACCCAGTGGACCAGTCGATCGTGGCGAAGGTTCCGCTGGTCACCACCCCAGCGCCAAGGGTCACGTTCACCAAGCCGAAGCCATTGCTCGTTACCGCGTGGTCTTCAGCATAGACCACGGGGCCGCCGGTGCTGCCTTGTAGAATGGCCAGTCCCAAAGTGGATGAAGTGTTGGCTTGGATGGCGCCACTGCCATCACGTAGAATGGCTTGGTAGTTCACGCCTTCCGGCGCTTGGGCAAAGCTGGCCGCTGTGAAAAGGCAGGCCAGTATGGAGAGGTATAAAGTTCGCATGGTCCTATGGGGTTACGTTGATGGTGAATGTTTTCCGTGGCTTGTTCTCATGGTCCAGCAGGCGGAGGTAGTAGGATCCAGAGGAGACCGTTGTCATGTCCAGTTCCGTGGTACTGCCCTGCACGCGGTCCTGCATGACCAGTTGCCCGAGCGCATTGCGCAGTTCGTAGCGGTCGCCTAGCGGGGCTTCCTCGTACACCACATTCAAGAAGTGCCTTGTGGGATTCGGATAAACCGTAATGTCCGGTGCAGTATCTGCGTTCTCCGATACGTCGATCGAAATATCCACCCAGGGTTGCTGGAAACCTTGGGTGAGCGTGCTGCCACTTGCCGATACGGTTTCGATCACCGGTTCACCGATGGTCCAGCTCATCTTGCTGGTAGGGGAGCTGCTCTCACCACCAGAAGTGGCAAGCACATGGGGGCTTGTGTCTTGGCCAAGGCAACTGCCGCTGGCCAGCACGAGCAGGGTTATGGGAATTCCGTGTTTCTTCATTTTCAATTCAGGTGTTTCGTTGTTCTTTCGTTCCACTTCAATTCTGTTTGGTCCACTGATCATCCGTTGGCCGTGGCCAGATCATGGTCTATATGTTCGGTCGAGGTTCAACGGTGCGAAACAATGCCCTATCGGAGCACAGCACAATCCCTGATCCTTATGATATTTAGGGTTTTGCGCGTGCGTTCATCATAGGGTCCTATGATGTCCGGTCCAGCTTACATCACCGGTGAACGGCCATCGCGGTTGGGCAAACGCATCTTAATTCATGTTGGTAGTCATATTCATATATCGGCCTGCCTACGGGAGGTGGGCTTCCAGCCTTTCAGCGTGACACCACCAGACACGTATAGGGCTGAAGGCCGGACAACTACCAGCCGTTGGGAACACCAGCGGTCATTGAATTGAATTGCGGTTGTCAGGGCTGAAAGCCCGGAATATTTGCGCATTTTAGATGCGTTTGCCCTAGCCATCGCAGTATTGGTTCGGCCTCCTTCGCCTATCTTCCGCAACTCCATGCCAGGGCTGGCCCACACAATGCGAAGACTGCTTATCTTTTTCCTATTCGTAGGGCCTGTGATCGGGGTTTCTTTCGGGCAAGCGACGCCAAAACGAGTGCGCGCAGAGCTCATTACCGTGGATCACGGCTTACCGCAAGGCCTGATCTGGTCGATCCTTCAGGATCAGCAAGGGTTCCTGTGGTTCGCTACCAAGGATGGCCTGGCCCGCTATGATGGCTATGAATACAGGGTATTCCGAAATATTCCGGGCGACACGACCAGCTTGGCGGGCAACCACATCACAGCGTTACTTGAGGACAGCTTGGGCTTTCTTTGGATCGGTACGGAGCAAGATGGCTTGCATCGTTACGATCCCCGCACGGGCCGCTTTGCACGCATCAAGCGCGATCCACGGCTCGGTCAGTTGGCAGGCATCGTGAGTATTGAATCAGATACCCATGGCGACCTCTGGGTACTCGAATACTCCGGTGGTCTCTGCGTGGTTCCCAATGGTGTGGCCGCTGGGCCTTTGCCTGCGTTAGGCGCTGCTGCCGACCACTATCCCAAGTTGGAACTGAATGCCTTGCGCTCCATCCGTGCCACCCTGAATGGTGACCTCTGGTTGCTTGAGCGGGATGAGTTGAGCGTTTGGGCGCGAACGAGCGATGGCCTTGTGGAACGCCTGCGGTGGAAGGTGCCTTGGCCTTGGGTGGAATTCGAACACCCTCCCGGTCTGTTGCACCATGCATCGGCGGGTCACATGCTGCTGGTGTGGGAAAAGCGGGTCATCGTCTTCGATGAACGATCCGTTGAGGTGGTGGATACACTGGAACTGCCGGGGCTTCAGTTCCGGGGTTCCGAGTTGGTGATCGATGCGCAGGACCGGCTTTGGGGCGAAGGGCTCGACAAGAATTGGTTCCGAATGGATCTGCGTACCGGAACTACCGAGGTCATCAAAC
>Ga0209582_1001041_pt1 | contig 14593 bp, 10 predicted proteins | sample KloWWTmetKNB5Kit_FD_187176 | JGI IMG/M metagenome (GOLD analysis project Ga0209582, IMG submission 187176) | Active sludge microbial communities from Klosterneuburg, Austria, studying microevolution and ecology of nitrifiers - Klosterneuburg... | ecosystem: Engineered > WWTP > Aerobic digester >...
CCTTCGGTCAAGGCTTCCCACCAGCTCACCAAGGGCGCCCGATACTTTTCATACGATTCGGCCTCTCGCGTCGTTTCTCGAAAATCCACATAGGAGCGGAGCACCCCGACTAAGAAGGCCCGCCAGTCTTCGGCATCCAGTGTCAGTAACGCCTTGGCACAGGCCTGAGCCCGGTCCTGTTTGAATTCCATTTCCCACCGGACACCGTAGGAGGCCGCGTCTTCCCGCCCCCGACTTTGCAGTTCCAACCGCTTGTCATAGACCCGCAACATGCTTTGGCTTTCGCGACTCCCGAAATAGAGCGTCTCGCCCGTCCGGATGCCCTGGCGATGATTGGAGGCTTGGATCACCTTGAACTGTTTGGACCGGCTCACGAGCTGTCCGGCCTCCACGGCTTGTCGAACGGTATCGACTGCGACCGTGGCCTCCCGGTCATCCAGGGCCACATCAATGCGGGTGACATGGCCTTTTTGAGCGAAGATCCAGGCGAGGATCGTCTTCAGCTTAGTTTCGTCCCACTGGGAGACGATCCCCGCCGACAGATCCACATGCACTTCTTTTGGACTGCGAGGGGCACCCGTCCCCAATTTGCCGACGCCCGTCTTGCCCTGGGTCATGAGCTGGGCGACGGGATAGCCGCGAAAGCCGCTCTCACTCTGGAACCAGTCACCACCAATCAGCGTAATCACGTCCTTCACATCAGCCTTCGGGAGCGTGAAGGCGAGCCAATCGATGGTCTGCGTGAATCCTCCTGGAACGCTCATTTCTTCCCCCTTGGCTTCTGTGCGATAGACGCCCCCGTCTTACCAAGTCGGGGGCGGGTCGGCTGCGCGCGCCGTCGGCTTCCGCCGTCGGTCGCGCTGCGCTGGCCCTGCTTCTGTGTGGTGAAAGGAGACGGTCCCTGCCCGTTGCCCCGCATCGCGGCTTTCACTCGGTCGAGGTCGAAGCGCACAAACCGGCAGATGCGCTCCACCGGAATCTGACCCTTCCGGTAGGCCCGGCGGATGGACTTCACGCTGACTTGAAGTTCGAGGGCGAGTTCATCGATCGTCAACCATGTTTTCTTCATCGCGTCTCCTCTTTGGTTCAGCGCACGACGTATGAGCGGACCATACGCATCGGCGCGGAGTGGTGAAAGAGCCCGTTCGTGGACACTGGGGGACAGTAGGGGACACTGGGGGACAGGAGTTTCAGGCGAGCACGTACTGCGATTCGAAGGAACTCACGACGTATCAGGCAGCGATCCCATCATGGATATTCCGACAGTTGTCAGCGCGATGCTCGTGAGAGCCGCGCCAGATTTAGCAAAACAACGTGGCGATCAATGTAGTGCAGAACACGGAGCATGGAGCGATCTCTTCTCAATCATCAGGATCAACTACGTAGATGGACAATTCGATGGCACGTTTTTGCTAAAACGTCATGATAGGGCCGAAAAATACTGACTAGAGCCGAATGGCCTTAGCGAGAGCCTGTGTCACGTATCTGTCCGATGTCTGGATCGGAGCAGGAAGGGTCTGTTGCAAACAGAATGCGTGAAGCAGCACATCGGAACACGAACGAACGAATAGCAACCAACCATGGTGGAGACCGTTACACTGAAGTGAGGCCAAAAACGTCCCCAAAGAAGTCAAAAACGATACGCTAGAGACCATACGCGCGAGACAGATTTTCTTATGGAACGAGAGTTAGGTTCGGAAGATCCACGCTGGCGCAGAGATGGTCACGCTCCTTCTTTGTAGGTATTCCTGCGATGCCATCCTGACTGAGCGTGTTGGAGGTGTCGCAACCGTATCGTCCTCTTTCGGAAGGATCGTGATGTGATCACACCGCACGACTGGTCCAACGGCATCCTGCCAAAAGAGATGGGGGAAAGTCTTCTCTCACTTTTTCGAACACCTCCCTCCCGCAGCAGGGGTCCTGTTTCGGAGCCGTGGATACATCTGAATGTCTGCTTCAATGTGCGACAGTCTCCGTTTTATTGCCACGGCCATCTGGCAGTATTGCATCGAATAAGTTTTTCCCCTACAAGTATGCTCGTCGTGTCTCTACGTAGTCATATACGGAGGAGTCTGCGATGCTTGAAATGTTGGTGGCGCTGTATCGAGATGGTCGCTCCGTTCCAGCAGCTCCCTCTTTGAGCCAAGGCTCCGCCGTTTTTCTCCAGAAGCTTTCCTCTCAGAATCGTTCAATCGGTTCTATCGCAAGCCAGACATCAGCGACGTGGCCGTCGGCAGTGGACTTAGAGGCTCACGTGAAGCCCCCGTCCCACTCATTGGTCCGCGCGCCGTGGGAGGGCGTTCGATTCCTCCTCGTAGTGCTCACATTCGCCCTTCTCACGACCACCGCTGTCGACGCACAGGCAGACGAATCACCGCGCAGCACCCCGAATCCCGCAATACCAGTCCTAGGCGAAATCCAGGCCGCACCATCGTCTCCCTCAGAAGTCATGCCTTTGAACGACCAGAACCAGTCATCCGACAAGCCTTCCCTGACTGGCTCTGTGCTCTCCGCTGAAACGGGCAAACCGTTGAATGGAGCCCGTGTGACACTGGCAGACCAAGAAGCCAAGACCGATGCCAAGGGACGCTTTGTCTTTTCGAAGCCGCCGGTTGGCCATCAACTGGTACGAGTCGACCTCGCGTCGCTCGACTCGTATCGGACGCGCCAGAAAGACGGTTCCCCAGGTGGGCTCCTGCATGTCGATCCGGTGTTAGTAGACATTTCTCCCACAGCCGCCACGGAGCTGCTGGATCCCATCTGGGTCGTCCAGACAGATCCGGCTCTCGCTCCACTCACACCCGGGAAGAAGAGTGTCGTTCAGCCTCGTCACCTTCCGGGCGTCACGCTGGACATTCCTGAGGGCGCCACGATTCGGGGCGGAGATGGACGGCCTCGTACACAGGTCTCCATCACCGCCGTGCCGCCGGATCGGGTCCCTCGTCTCCCTGCACGTGCGGCGCCTCGTACGGTGTATCTGGTCAGCTTCGAGAGTCCCGGGGGAGGGTTCTCCAACACGCCGATTCCCTTCCTGGCGCCGAATGAATCCATGGAAGACCCCGGCACCCGCATGGAACTGTGGTACTACGAGAAGTCGCCCGCTCCCGATCCCGCCTCGCATCAGTGGAAACGAGCCGGGTACGGTAGGGTCAGTGATGACGGACGAATAATTGTTCCGGACCCAGGTGTCGGCCAACCGACGTTCTGTTATGTCTATTGGACGGCGGAAAATGTCGCCATCAGCCCACTCTGTCCGGCAGATGGTCAGTCGTGTTCGACGGCTGACCCCGTGGACGTGACCACAGGCGCCTTCACCATGCAGAAGACGGACATGGTGCTTCCGGGCCGCTTACCTGTGGTGATCAATCGAACCTATCGAAGCCAAGCAGGAGGAATTGGCCCGTTCGGCGAGGGGGGCAGTTTCAACTACCACATTCAGCTGGCCGTGGTCGGGGCGGCGCTCCGTCTCCAAATGCCCGATTTCAGCCGCTATCTGTTCTCGCAAGATCCAGATACGAAATATCGAAATGCCATGTACCCGATGTTCAAGGGTGCGGAGATCACGAAGTTTCCCAATAGCACGGCGGAGCTCAGGTGGAAAGATGGCATGGTCTACGCCTTTAATGCGGCCGGTTGGCTGGTTGAACAACGCGATCGCTACAACAATCGCATTCAGATCATTCGCGATGCCGCCAATCGGGTCACAGAAATTCGAGAACCGTCCGGCCGTGCCTTGACCTTTACGTACACCCAGGTCATCCGAGGGCATGTGTCTCCGCCATTCGATGTCATCTCGACCATTACAGACCCATTGGGCCGCACGGTGGCTTACGTGTATTACGTCGGCTCGAATGGACGCCTGTCGCGGGTGGTCGATATCGGCGGCGGAGTGACAACCTATACCTATGGCGAATACACGCAGGCCTACTACTGGAATGAAGGCATGCTCTCCATTACCGATGCTCGCGGTATTACCTACTTGCGCAATGAATATGATTTGAATGGCCGGGTGGCCAAACAGATACTCGCCAACGGCGGTGCCTATACGTTTGCCTATACATTGGCCGGTCAAACGGTGACGCAAACCAATGTCACCGATCCTAGAGGGAACGTCACCATCCATCGTATAAATGCGTCGCAATACGTGACGCAGGTCGAGCGACCGGGATCCGCGATCACCAATTACGAGCGAGACATCGGTACCAACACACTCACGGCGGTCGTCGACCCGCTGTCCAGACGGACTGAATTCACCTACGACAGCATGGGGAACGTGCTCACCATCAAGGATTCGGAGAACAACACCACGACGTTTACCTATGAATCGACGTACAACCGGCTTGCGACCATTACGGATGCGCTCAGCCCCGCCAATGTGACGACGTTTGCCTATAATGACTCGGCACGGACCACGACGATCACCGACCCCGAGGCCAAACAAACCGTCATTCAGTACAGTACCGTCGGACAGCCGACGACTATCACAGATCCCTTAACCCACGTCACCAGCTTCGCCTACGATACACAAGGCAATTTGACCACGACGACGGATGCGCTCTCCAATGTGACCACTCGACTCTACGATGCCGTGTCCCGACTTATTCTCCTTATCGATCCCAGAGGCCAACACAGTCGCTTCAGCTATGACAATCTGAACCGGGTGACGAAAATCCAGGATGGCATTGGAGGGCTCACCAGTTTGAGCTATGACAACAACGGCAATGTGCTCACCGTGACGGATGCCAAGAATCAGACGACCACCTACACGTACGATGAGATGGACCGGCTCACGGTGCGAAAGGATGCCCTGAACAGGCAGGAGACCTATCAGTATGACCGGCTGGGAAACCTGACTCAGTTCAAGGATCGAAAAAATCAGACGAGCACGTTCGTCTATGACGCGTTGAACCGCCGAACCGGCGCGACCTATCCCGGCGCCACGGCAACCTTCGGTTACGATGCGATCAATCGCCTCACGAGCGTCAGCGATTCGATCGGCGGCACGATCAACTGGACTTACGACACGGTGAGCAGCGGCCATCATCCGCGCGTACAAGAGACCACCGCACCCGGTACCGTAACCGTCGAGTACAATGAGATTGGACGACGGCTCAAACTCAGTGCAACAGGACAGCCGGAGACCAGCTACACCTATGATAAGAATTCTCGCCTGAAGACCGTCACTCAGGGGTCACAGACCGTGACCCTGACGTACGACAATGCAGGGCGAAGAACGTCCCTGACCTATCCGAATGGGGTCGTAACCAGCTACGGCTACGACAATGCCAATCGGCTACTCACGATTGGACATGTGAAGGCGCCGACGACGATTGAGGCGCTCACGTATACGTACGACAAGGGTGGAAACCGGATCACGCAATTACGACAGAATGCTGCGGCGTCGAATCTGCCAACGGCGATAGCTGCGGCCAATGTCGCCTATGATGCGGCAAACGAACTCACACGTTGGAACAGCGCCACGACGAATCTGACGTACGATGCAAATGGGAACCTCACGACCCAGACGCAAGCCGGAGTGACGACGACCTATACGTGGGATGTCAGAAACAGACTGACCGGAATCAGTCGGACCGGACTCACGGCGAGCTTCGCGTACGACGGGTTGGGACGCCGGAAGAGCAAGACCATCAACGGCACGACGACCGGATTCTGGTACGACGGCAGCGACATCTATGCCGAACTCACGGGGGCCACGCCCTCAGCGACCTACATTCGTGGACTGAGTATCGACGAGCCCTACATTCGCAAAAGCGCCAGTGATGAGTTTTATGAAACAGATGCGTTAGGAAGCTCGCTCGTGTTGACCAACTCAGCCGGGACAGCTCAGACCACGTACACGTATGAGCCTTTCGGGAACACGACCCAGACCGGGACCGCTAGCTCCAATGCATTTCAGTACACCGGACGAGAGAATGATGGCACGGGGCTCTTGTACTATCGAGCCCGATATTACAGTCCGAGGATACAGCGATTCATGGGAGAAGATCCATTTTCTGGCAATTACCTTATTCCGGAAAGTTTGAATCGGTATGCATATAGTCTGAACGATCCTGTTTCTTACGCAGATCCATCTGGACTAATTTCCCCTCAAGCTGTTGCTGCTTTAGGGGGAGCTTTATTCGGCGGCATCGGTGCTGCAAGTGGTGCCATCGCCCAAGGTATAACTCCTGGGTCTAATCCGCTCGCCTTTGCCGTGGTCACGGGAGTAGGAGTGTTGGGTGGAGCTGCCCAGGGATTTATTCTCAGTCTTGGTCCATTAGCTCCACCTTCTGCAGTTCTCGGTTCACATATTGCCGGCATTAACAATCTTGTTGCGCAGTGGATAACGGGAAGAAAAACGCTCAATTTTGGATCAGCGGTTGGCGCATTTATTGGAGGTGGTATTGGCGCTGCTTATAGAACAGCTGCTCAAGTGGCAATCCGTACTGGCCTTGGGGATGCTCTTTCAGCACCGATCGCAAATGCATTAGGTTCTGGATTAGGAAGTGCCGGCGCAGTCGGCTTACCACTCATACTGTCTACTATCGGCGGCCAAATAGGAACGCCGTAGAATTGAAGCCATCCAAACCAAAATATGAAAGCTATTTATATCTCGCTCTTGCCATTTCATCCATTACCCTCGGACCTGGATTAATGGTGTTTCGTGCCGATGAGGCTTCGTTCTGGGAGAAATGGATATATGTCACACTTTTTATACCTTTAGGTCTTTTCGTGATGCGGTTGAATTACACACGAGAGGAAACACAAGCGTTGGCGAATGACGATCAGGAAGTCCGAAAAAGTCTCATCGTCAGAATCAGGGCTAAGTACTTAAAGTATTTATGGTTCTACATCCCAATCGCACTCGGCTATGCCGGACTTTGTATGTGGGTATTGGGGAGAGGCGGATTTTGAGCAAATGGTTCGCCTTTCGCTGTTACTTGTGCGTCTGTGAAATGAGGCTGCGTTGAACTGGTATGAGCCTGAGGAAATTGACCTTGATCGCGATGCGATCAACCGCCTCACCGGCGTCAACGATTCGGTCGGCGGCACGATCAACTGGACTTACGACACGGTGAGCAGCGGCCATCATCCGCGCGTACAAGAGACCACCGCACCCGGTACCGTAACTGTCGAGTACGATGAGATTGGACGACGGCTCAAACTCAGTACAACAGGACAGCCAGAGACCAGCTACACCTATGATAAGAATTCTCGCCTGAAGACCGTCACTCAGGGTTCACAGACCGTGACCCTGGCGTACGACAATGCAGGGCGAAGAACGTCTCTGACTTATCCGAATGGGGTCGTAACCAGCTACGGGTACGACAATGCCAATCGGCTACTCACGATTGGACATGTGAAGACGCCGACGACGATTGAAGCGCTTACGTACACCTATGACAAGGGTGGAAACCGGATCACGCAGGTGCGACAGAATGCCGCGGCATCAAATCTGCCAACGGCCGTGGCCGCTGCCAACATTGCCTATGATGTTGCGAATGAGCTGACGCGTTGGAATAGTGCCACGACGAATCTGACGTATGACGGCAATGGCAATCTAGCGACCGAGACGCAAGCCGGAGTGACGACGACCTATACGTGGGATACCAGAAACAGACTGACCGGAATGAGTCGGACTGGACTCACGGCGAGCTTCGCGTACGACGGGTTGGGACGCCGGAAGAGCAAGACCATCAACGGCACGACGACCGGATTCTGGTACGACGGGGTGGACATCCTGGCCGAGCTTTCTGGCAGTACGCCAACCGCTACATACATCCGAAGCCTCAGCATTGATGAGCCATTCATTCGGAGACATGCAGCGGGCGATGAGTTCTATCAGACGGATGCATTGGGAAGCTCAGTGGTACTTACAGACATTAACGGTGCGACACAGACCGCATACACCTTTGAGCCAAATGGTGCGACGACGATCACGGGAATTTCAACAAACCCATTCCAATATACCGGGCGTGAGAGTGATGCGACCAGCCTTTACTATTTCAGGGCGCGATACTATGACCCTAAAGTTCATCGATTCTTAGGCGAAGACCCTATTGGATTTTCAGCTGGCGATGTAAACCTGTACGCCTACGTCGGCAATAGCCCTATTAACTATAGTGATGTCCGTGGTCTTTGCATGGATCCGGGAGGTTCTGGTCTGCGGTACTGCGTTGATGCCTATATTCCAGACAAAGATGTTTTGGTCTTCGGGTATGGCGATAATCGCGGGCCTGACTCCGCTGGCGGAACTTTCCGGACGCGCCAGCTCCTCGGCAGTGATGCGAAAGTAAAAAATGCTGCGGGCATTTCGAAAAGCAAGTTTGGGGTCAGTCTACCGGGTGAACTGGGTAGCTGCTCAGCCCGTGTTAGCCATGTACCCCTTGGTGGACGAAAGATCAAGTTTGAGTGCGAAGCCATCAACGGATTCCATATTCCACCATGGCCACTTAAATACCACTTTGCAATCTTTGAAAAATCAGACGGTTCTGCCAGTGTCACCTCGGCTGCTGGTACCACTTTCCCGAATTACGAAATCTGGCAGTACGGAGGGCCAAACGGTCCTACTCAAGTCTACGATTATCGCACTCCTGGCTGGGTCGGAGATCTAGGGAACGGCCCACAGCCCTTACCGGTTCCGGGGCGATGATAAGGGCAAGATGATGAAGCGATCGTTGACCTTCTATTTAGTGATTGTAGTTGCAGCGATGCTGATCCTTGTCGGGTTATTGGCATTGCCTGGTGGTGTTGGATTGCCGGTGAAGTGGGAACTTCCGCCGGGATACAAGGGGTGGGTGACCCTGCGTTATTTGGATGCATCTTGTCAGGTTATTGAACGGCAGGGTTTTTTTCTTGTGATTAAAGTGTCTGGGGAAGGAATCGCCTGCACCTCTGAGTTTCTTGAGCGCAGATGGCGCCACAACATTTTTGAGTATGTGAATGCTGACGGCAGTGTCATGAAGGCCGAGGCCTCGTGGGGAGATAGTGAATATCGTCCTGGTGGTGGACTACTGGACAGATGGTTCATTGGAACGCAATTAGAGTTTGAGCAGAATGGATCGGCTCTTCCTCCGACCCCGATGGAGTGGAGTAATCAAAATGCGGGTGGGACCCATCCTCAAAATGGGAAGCTCAAGGCAAAAAAATAGAGGTCACCAACGTTTTTGACCCATAACCCCCACGGACAACGAACTTATTTTCTCTTGCAGGGACTAGAGCGGCCGAGAGTGGTAATAATTGGTTTTACCCAGTCAAGGTGAGGAGGTTCGGCTCAAAACGTGAGGAGAAATTGTGATGCTACGAGTCTCACTTAAGCGAGAAATCTTGGGCTTGTTAATTCAAATTGGTCTCGCAACTTCCGTCTTATCATTAAGTTACGCAGATCAAGCCCAGTATCTGTACGACGACCAGGGTCGTCTCACCAGCGTGACCGATAGCACGGGCGCACTCGCTGTCTACAATTACGATGCAGTTGGCAATCTCCTGTCCATCGATCGCTTTACGCCGCCAGGAAGCGGCATCGGGATCTATCTCACTGCGCCTAACAAGGGCTCCGCCACTACGTTGGTTGTCATCCAAGGCTACGGTTTTAGCGCCACCCCCGCCAACAACACCGTTAAGTTTAACGGTATCGCCACCACCGTCACCGCAGCCACTCCCAACCGATTAACGGTGACTGTACCGGCAAGCGCCACCACGGGGTCGGTGTCTGTCACCACCACGGCCGGCACGGCCAATAGCCCGCAGCCCTTTACGGTGCTCGGGGCCCCTACCATCACCAGCATTACACCAACCAAGATGGGACAAGGCATGAAGGTGCCGGCAACCGTGACTGGGACTGGTCTGTTACAGGCTACCAGCGTGACATTCTCCCATGCGGGCATCACCGGCAGTTTACAGGCCGGAGCGACTGACACCAGCCTGTCACTCGCCCTCGCGGTCGCTGCAACCGTCCCACCGGGGACCTATACCTTCACCGTCACAACGCCGTTAGGAACGGTCGCGAGCGGGGCGACGACGGTGGCGGTTAGCACGCCCATATGGGGATTTGTTCAAACGAGGTTTCCGGTGAGTGTGTGGCGACCCAATAGTGTCCTCTCTGGCTCGCGAGCTGCCGTATCCTCCCCGGTGAGCCCATTTATATCACCCTCAAACCTATCGCCGTCCGGTCCCACGAGCACCGTGGCCCCGTCGGCCAGCGAATACTACTTGCTGTCGCCGATGGCTCCATCCGGTTCCACCAGCACGGTGGCTCCGCCGGTCAGCGAAATGCTTCCGTAGCAGTCGGCCCATATCATGTAAGGAGGTCGTCCATGACCATGGTACGTGTCATTGCTCTTTTGGGGTGCGGGCTTGTCGGTTTGTTCTGGAGCGAATTGCCGGTGTTTGCCCAGGCGTTTACAAGCGGTAGTACGGGGAGTCTGGGAGCATTCTCTCCGGCCACGAACACCGTCGTGACTCTGCCCGCGGACGGCATCCTTAATTACACCACGGTCACGATTCCAGTCGGAGTGACGGTGACCTTTCAGCCGAATGCCGCCAACACGCCAGTAATAATGCTGGCAACGGGAAACGTGCTGATCGCGGGCGTGGTGAATCTTGATGGAGTGGCAGGAACGGGCTATGGCGTAAATGTGCCGCCAGGTGGTGCGGGCGGACCTGGAGGGTTTCGCGGCGGACAGGGCGGTGCCAAAGGAGCCATTAACAATGCACCGTCTGGGGGGCAGGGACCTGGTGGTGGCGCCACCTCAGCTTCGTATGGCGGCGGCGGATTCTATGGCGCGCCAACCAGCTTTGTTAGTCTCGTACCACTGTTCGGCGGGTCAGGAGGCGGAGGGTACCCAGGAACTACCGGCCAAGCCGGGATTGCTGGAGGGGGTGGGGGTGGAGCTATCGTCATCGGTTCGTCGACTAAGATCACCCTCACTGGGACGATCTTTGCCCGAGGAGGCGATGGGGGGCCCACCGGAATTATTTACGCAGGCGGCGGGAGTGGCGGAGCTATACGTCTGGTCTCACCTGAAATCGCCGGAAACGGAACGATCAATGTGCTCTACGGCCAAGGGGGCAATCCCCAACCGGGTCTGGGACGTGCGCGGCTCGAGGCCTTTCGTATGAACTTCACAGGAAACATCTATCCTTCGAATTCGATCTTTACCGTGACGACCACCTGTGGTCCGATTACGAGTAACAGTGTGCCGGCATTATCAAATTTGCCTACCCTGCGAATTAGTGCGATTGCCGGTGTGAGCACGCCTTCGACGACTGGCGGCACCTATTCGACAGCGGACGTCACGCTTCCAGGGGGTACAACCAATCCCGTGAGCGTCACCGTGACGGGAACGAACCTCCCCGTAGGCTCCACCTTCACACTCAAACACATCCCACAGTTTGCCGCTGCCGCTGCTCCGCTGACTGCTGCATCGACCGGGACATTTGCCACGTCAACGGCCACATTCAGCGTGACGCTTCCAGTGGGGCAGGTGAGTGTCTTAAATGCATGGAGCGATTTCACGTTGCCATAGAGTAGGAGGGGGGCTATGAGCGCACTTGTACGATGGAGAGCGATAATTCCTCCTCTCAGCCTGTTGCTCTGCTTGCCGACTCTGACAGCCTGGGGGCAGGCATTTAATAGTGGCAGCACCGGAAGTCTAGGAGCCTTGGCTCCCGCAACCAGCACAACGGTGGTGCTGCCTGCTGACGGCATTCTGAATTACACCACCGTCACCATTCCCGCCGGGGTGACGGTGACCTTTCAACGGAACGCGACGAATACCCCCGTGACGCTCCTGGCTCAAGGTGCGGTGACAGTTGCCGGGGCCATTCGCGTCAACGGAGATGCCGCGCTGGCCGGCCCTACTAGCGGAAATGTCGGCGTCACCCCCGGCCAAGTAGGTGGCCCCGGAGGATTTCGTGGCGGGGATGGGGGGATCCGTGGACTGTCTCCCTCGAATGGCACCGGAGGGTTAGGCACAGGGGGAGGCGATCCTGGTTTGTTTCCGGCGATCTCCACTCGAGACGGATCGTACGGCGCCGCGTATTTTGTCAATTTACAGCCAATCTATGGAGGATCGGGGGGTGGGGGTGGTGTGGCGACCACCGCACAAAATGGGCCATCAGGAGCGGGTGGCGGCGGTGCCCTGGTGATCGCGTCGACGACTCAGATTCTCATTCAATCAACCGGTGTGATTTCAGCCAATGGGGGCGACGGTATATCAGGGAGTCAAGTCACCTGTGGCTTGTCGGCGGGTGGAGCCGGTAGCGGAGGCGCCATCCGACTGGTTGCCCCACAAGTGACCAACCAGGGCGTTCTGCAAGCTCGAGGCGGATATCAGGCTTGCGTTGGAAGCCTTGGATATTTGGGGGTGGTTCGCGTGGAATGTGTGACCTGTGCTATTGCAGCCACGACGCCAGCCGCGTTCATCGTGAACACTCTCGGACCGATTACGTCTGCGAGTACCCCAGCGGTCACAGCACTGCCCAGTGTGATAGTTAGTAGCATCGGAGGGGTCTCAGTACCGTCGACGCCCACCGGATCACATGGGTCGCCTGATGTCGCCTTACCTGAGAATTCCTCTCTCGATGTACCGGTGACTTTGACTATTCAAAATGTGTCTGTTCCTAGGCAGTTCTATGTGAAAATGATTCCAGCAATGGGAGAGCCACAGTTCTTTCCAGCCACCCTCTCGACCGGTTCCTTTACCTCTTCTACCGCGACTGCTATCGTTCGTATGCCTCCAGATGTCGTGTGCGTACTGTTGGCTTATCTTAACTATTATCCTCAAGTCGCCGGGGGATTTCCTCTCGTGGATGGTGAAGAAGTGGAGCACCTGTTAGTGGCGGCAGGCGAGGGCGATCTCCTGACCGCCTCGCTACTGACGAGGTCTGGGCGTATTCTCGCGCTCTCCGATCTCTCACCCGAGGACCAGGAACGAATAGTCATTGCCACAGGAGTGATGCAACCGAGTTGACTATGGCACGTGAAATACTGGCAGAACTTGAGGGGCGGCATTCTTGCTCACCCTCCGAATAGTCCGCCCAAGATCGTCCTATATCGGACAGCCTGTTTGTAAGTCATTGTAAAACCGTGTATCCTATTGGAATGTTTCAATGCCTAAGATGTTGATTTTACTTGTCGCCTGGGGCTCTTTTAAGGCGAGGGTCCTGGGTTCGAATCCCAGCCGACTCACCATCCAAATCAAAGACCATCGCAGTTCCATCCACTGCTGCGTTTGTCTCATATGCCGGCGGATAGACTTGTTCGAGTCCTTCCACGGCTGATCACAGCTCTCGAACAAATTAGGAGCAAATTAGGGTCAGGTCTTGCAATCAAGCAGTTAGCCAATCTTTGGTAGGCGATAGGGTTCATTTCGATGCCTTGCGATCTGCCCCTAGCCATTGACAAAAGCCGGCAGCTACGGAGCGTTGATCAGGCAAACCGGCCGCGCTCCTCAGTGGTGGGGAGAGCGATTTTGATTTGCCACGCGGGAAGTAAGCGTTGGTGACGCACAGCGGATGGCTCTAGAAGATGTGCGTGTCGTGGAGGTAGAGCATTGACTGAACGGTCGGCTGTCAATGAGGAGAACAGGAGTCGGCCAGCTACGAGCCAGCAAATGTTTGATTGCTAGACCTGCGCGTAAATTCCTCTAACTTCCTGTATGTATGCACGCGCTGCGCTGAAAAATCTGCCATAAGAAATCAAACTGACCCACTACGCATTTGACTCCTTGGGTGGCAGGGTCTACTGTAAATATACGCCGACTGTCCCATCCCTCGCGCATCCCTCCTCATTCTTCTTGCGCGTCTGATTCTCCAGTCTCCTCTGGTCCGTCACGCAGCAGTCAACAGTGATGCTCCGTTTGTGTCCACAAACGGGAGGGATATTCGTTTCATGGAAGGGCCCGCCATGAAACGCCCCACCACATGGGCCAACACCCAATGAGGTACGTTATGAGAACCCGTCTATTCGTAAAACGGTCGATCCTGTTGTCCTCAGTCCTGTTGCTCGCATCAGCGCTGTCGCCCTTCTCAGCTCACGCGGAAGAGGGGCAAGTGAAAGGAGCCATGCTTCCTGCTCCAGTGCCACAGGTTGCATCGGGTGCAGTGGAGGACACCCTCAAGGCCTGTCTCTCAAGAATCCCCGAGAAGGCCAGTGCGGGGCAGCGTATGCTCGCCGAGGATACTTGCCAGGGTGAAGAAGGCACCAGAAAAGCAATTCAGGACGCCCCACAGTTCTAGCGGCCCAGCCATTCTGGGGCAACCCAAACGCAGGCTCACTCAAGAGTGCGTTTGGGTTGTCTCCGTTTTTCCGTTTTATTGTTACGGCTTACGTGTGGTCGTACAACAAGGAGCCCACGCCTTCACATAGACCGTACCCCGCGACTCTTTGCCCCTAACTCTCAAGTGCCCGGACCATCCCTGGGTGAAGTCATCGAGGGGCCGATACCACAGCTAGTCGAAGAATAAAAGCTGAAGGCGCGTCGTTTCCTAAGCTCCCTTCCCAGCGTTTGTCATCCTTAGGCTGCGAGGCCTGTGATGCGAATTCCGAAGCGCCAGGGTTCTCTTCCCTCCTGTTGCACTCGCCTGATTC
>Ga0209582_1001042_pt1 | contig 14591 bp, 16 predicted proteins | sample KloWWTmetKNB5Kit_FD_187176 | JGI IMG/M metagenome (GOLD analysis project Ga0209582, IMG submission 187176) | Active sludge microbial communities from Klosterneuburg, Austria, studying microevolution and ecology of nitrifiers - Klosterneuburg... | ecosystem: Engineered > WWTP > Aerobic digester >...
AAAATACTCGTCAAGTTCTTCCGCCGTTGAGATGGTTCCGGCTTCAATCCGTTGATTGGCCCCCGTTTTTAGCGCGGTCCTCTCTTCGTTCATGTGCTGGTAGATTGGGGAAAGCGCTTGCATCCGAGCCGTTGCGTTCAGGCTTGAATAGGCGGTGAATTTACCTTCGTCATCCCGGCCCATCACATCATCGATGATAGATTGCGGATCTTCTCCGTTGCTGTATCGCTCCGTGATTTCATTCTGTTCAACGCCCACCGCGTAACGCCGATTGATCACTGCTTCTTGATAGTCTTTCTCTTCTGGACTCGCGAGACTGTTCCGGTTCTCCGCCCGAGCCTCGTTTATCATTCCGTTTTCGAGGTAGGTCTTAATCCGAAGCTCCGACGATTCCCGCTGCTTCTTCTCAATCGCATCTTCCGCCTGCATGATCGTCCGAACCGCGTCATCCTCATACATCCACCCTTGAGATTGTGCCATTTGCACCTCGCGCCGAACGGAATCCAGATCCCCGGCATCGACCGCCCGGAGAATATTCGCATCAACCGCAGAACGAGCCTTTGCGACGTGGCCCTTTACCGCCATCGTTCCGACGTTGATCGTTTGCCGAACATTGAAATCCTCGAATTCCTGACCGATTCGCTCGATTGCAGCCGGTGAAAGTCCTTTCGTTTCCGTAACTCTGCCTCTCGCCGATGCGGACATTTCGCCCCATTTCGATTCCCAGCCTTCCGGGTCAGGGTTCTGGAGACGCCACTGGTCAAACTCCCCCTCGATTTGGAGCATTTGATTCCGCGCCGCCGTCACGTCGGAATAGTTTTTTGCCTCTGCTTTCTTGTTGGCAAGCTGGAGCATCACGTTCGAGAAATCCCCGACGCCACGCGCAAGACCTCGAAGGCCGCTAGCCATACCCTGCCCCTGATTCGGGTCCATTTGCGGACCTTGAAGGGAATCACCTTGACGCCGGAAACCTTGCGCCGCCCCGGAGAGTTGCGAGGTAAGGCCAGAGGAGAATCGCCCGAGACTCACTGAGCCGGAAGTAGGCGACCGAGTTTCTGCGACGCCTACGGATTCGCCATTGTTAAGGAGTGGAATCGTTGCCATTATTTGAAAGCGCCCAGGTATTTACTATTCTTCCGATTCGCTCCCCACGTTGCCGCGCCACTGATGAGAGTCCCAATAGACCCGAGCCGAGCGCCTGAAACCTGATCATTGGAAGCACTGAGGCCGAATTGCGTTGCAGTGAGAGCGCTCTGGTATCGGTATCCAGCCGAAGCCTCATTCATCCCGCTGGTAATCCTCGACACGTTCAGAGCATTCCCCGCCGCATCAAGCCCGGCCCTTGCCGTCACCTGTCCTAGCCGCCCGTCCCGAGCCTCATATTCTGCCTGATTCAGCGTCTCGCGCCGTTGGCTGTTCGCGTCCCGGTGCATTTCGTTCAAGGCAAGTTCAATTTGCCCTGCCGTTTCCGCGAAAGTTTCGAGCGGTGAACCCTGTTCCGTTACACCGCTGGCACCAACTCGCGCCCGTTGCGTGCCTTGGAATTTTGCGAAGTCGCGACGCCGCCGCCTGATCGACTCCCGGCCTTCCGCAGTTCTCGCGCTGGCGAACTGCTTGAGCCTATCCGCGTTCTCAAGTCTCGCTTGCGCCTCAGTTGAGGCCATTGTGTAATTTAACTGAGCTTCGCTGTATTGAGTTTCAGCAATCATCCGTTCCACTTTCAGAGCTTCGAGTTCTGACTTGAGATCGAATTCAGCGTTGACCTTTTGAACGGACGCATTGAAATCAGCCGCCGAGGCTTGAGCGGTTGCGGCCCTCCGTTGCCCGAGGAAATCGAGTCCGGTAGAAACCGCGCCTAGAAGTGTTGGTAGGAAGAACATCAGTCAGGGATGGGAGGAACCTCTAGCAATTTCATCGCGTTCACTCTTTCGAGTTGCACCGCCCATCTTTCAATTGTGGACCGTTTAATCCAGTCTCTCGAATCGCTCTCCAATATGGAAAGGCGGTCTCTGTTTCTCGTTACATCCTGTTGCAAGACCACCACTTTAGCAATCTCTGCTTTACGCTCAAGCAATACGTTTTCATTAATGGAGACTCGCGAGGATAACGTTTCATACTTCCCGGTGAACGTGCCCACATTCCGCTCGATTTCATGGAGCTTATACCAGCCACCGCCGATAATAATCCCGATTCCGATCAACTGGACAACATCCTTCCACTTCATGCCTTCTGTTAGTGAATCCAAGCTCATTCTCCTTCTACCTCGATTTTCATTACTACACCTAGAATATTTGCCGGTAAAGGCGCGTTCTGTCTGAGTGCAAATTCGACCGAAGAACGATGTTTGCCAAGTGCGACAAGATCCTTTTCGCCGGTGAATAATTGCTGTGGAGATCCGAACGGAATTGTAGGATCTGCCGGGACAAGCTCAAACCAATCTTGTTCGCTCGCGCCCGGATTGTCAGCCTGTTCCAGGCCGAGCGATTTCCATAAATTCACCGTAGCCCTAGCCATTCGGAATGTCCTGCTTTGCGCGGTGCCATCGTCCATTCCCATCTCGATTCGAGACGGCTGAAACATCGAGGTAAACGGAATCCCGATCACGCAAGTTGAAACCTGCCTATCAAGCGTGATTGCGGCATTCGTGACAACTTGCGGAGGGAGAACATTCCCATCTCCGAGTATGGCGACGGCCTTCCCCTCCAAGTGATCAAGCCCGTTGATTGCTCCGAAAGGGTCAGAGCGCTCCACCAGGACGGCGCAATCAGAATAGACCATTCGTGAAACATCGTTGGAATCCGTTTTCTCGATAGCATTCGGATCAAATCGTTCGATGAACTTTCTAGTGACACCGTTGATTTCTCGGGAAACTACGAACCAGATTTGATCCCCGTTCGCAGAATCTCCATAGGTGACAGTGACCGATTCAAATCTCCCGTCCGTTGGATGCCGCGCCCAACCGACAACGCCTTGTTCTCGCTCCAAGGTCATCGATGCTAACCCGCCGTCAGTCATTACGCACCAAATAACGGGGTCAGGATCGGATTGGATAGCGAACTGTTTGATTCCTGATTTCGTGATATGCTCAGAAAGGACCGTCAAATCGGTCGCGATTGAGTTCGATTCGTATTCCGAGTATGAGTATTCCCGCAGTTTCCGCGCCCCGCGTTCAAGGAAGAGAATCCCTTGTCCGGCGATTACCGCCTGTTGATTGGCTGAACCGTATCTCGAATGACGCCTCACGTATGGATTCGTCGGAGTCAGTGCCGTTTTCTCCGATGTTGCCACGCTCCATTCTTCCGTTTCCGTGAACAGGATCAGATTCGAGTGAGAGAGAACCGAGCGAATCGCAGAGCCTTCCTGGGCCGCCAGTGTGAACGCGAACCCTTGATCATCGTTCGTGCCCCGTTCAAAGTTGAGAAAGTCGCCTGTCTGAGATCCCCAGAAAGTTGTTGGCGCCCTTTTATTTGCCGCAAAAATCAACCGTTGCTCATGAAAGGCAATGGCAGAAGGGTATCCCCATACGCCATTGAATGCCTCCATGCTCCACGACGCCGAGGCGGTAGAATCTAAAGGCGCTTGTATTACCTCGACGCGAGCCTTGGAAATACTCACGCGCTCCAGAACCTTCACCAGCCCGTAGACGCGAGAATCCGCAGCTTCAAGAACCGCTCTAGGGGTTGCCGTGTGGCTGGTGTAGGCAAGAGAAAGCCTCAGCGTTTCCTCGCCTGTCGTTTGCCCTTGATACTGGAAATTCCGGTCAGACTTCGCATTGAAATCTCGAATCGTTTCCCAGGCCGCACCAACTTTCCGCTGGAGCTTCAAGGTTCCTGCCCAGGTGCCGTAAGTGAAAAGTTCATAGCTTCCATTCACTCGCATTTCAGCGGAGTTTGCCGTTGCGGTAAGCGCCAATTCCACCGAGGAAGAATCCCGCCTATGAACGATTTGCAAATGGCACCCGATCCAATCCGATGTTCCCGAATTGCTCGGATCAAGCGCCGTGCGGTAAGACACATCAAACAGAATCGGGTAATCGTTGTCCGCGTCGAAATTCTCAAACTCAAAAAAATCATCCGCGCCAACCGTGTAGACCTTCCCGGTTACATCCGTACTATTCTGATCGCCGAGAGAAGGGAACGAGAAAGGCAAGTCATCGAGACGCCAATCATTATCAGCGTACCGAATCAATCGCTGTGGCCGGTAGTATAAATTCGAGAAGAAACAAACATCGTTGAGTTGGACAAATTGAATATCGAAGAGTCTCGCGCCGCTCCAAGGTGTCGTTATTACGATTACATCCCCGTTTGAATCTTTGACAAGCTCGCCGCTCGCTACGTCCCAAATCCGAATATATTCGTCTCCAGCTTCCAAGACGAAAGCGGTATCGCCAGAATAGTTGAAGGGGAACAATCGGACCGAATTGGACTCATCAAACGCCGCCCCGAGATACATTGTCCCGCCGCGACGGAATGCCCCGCCGTAAATCCGGGGAATGAAGTTTTCGAGACGACGGCAACCTGTCGAATAGTTTTCCGCATCGACGCGGGAATCCATCAAAGGGGAGAGCTCCCCTGATTTGCAGCTTGAGCGTAGAATGTGAGCGCTCATCAGGAAAAGATAACCGTTTGAAGCGCGTCCGAAGTCGCCGTGACTTGATAAATATTGAACCCTCCCGCGCTGGAATATGACGAGGTAACGCCGCCTGAAAATACCGCTGTAATGAAGGCTGGAACCTTCAGGACGATAAATCCGCTTCCGCCCGCTCCACCGTTACGGGTTGAGCCTAGCCCGCTGGAGCCGCCTCCGCCGCCGCCCCTGTTCGCCGTTCCTGCTGTTCCGTCTACATCAGTCTGAGAACCCGATCCGCCGCCGCCAGTTCCGCCAATTCCCGCCGTTCCAGATAAATAATAACCACCACCGCCGCCGCCCGCGTAGTTGACGGATGAGCCAGTGATGGAACTTGCTGTTCCCACGCCACCCGTTCCGCCGAGACTGCCGGACGCCGCACCACCGGCACCACCGGCACCACCACCACCACCACCACCGAATGATCCGGAACCCAACCCAATGCCGCCGCCACTACCTTGAGAAGGGGAAGTTGATGGGGTATTACCAGCGCCAGCAGAGCTGCCATTTTTAGACCCGCCGCCACTTCCGCCGCTTCCGCCCGCAGTAGAGCCGGAGCCGAATCCGCCGCCCGTTGACGTAATTGTATTGAAAACGCTATCACTCCCCTTGGAGCCGTTCACCGTACCAACGCCACCCGCACCGCCCGCGCCTACGATTACGGAATAACTCAGACCGGTTGATACAGAATATCCCGAAGCCGTTCGGAAACCTCCCGCGCCACCACCGCCGCCGCCCGAAGAGCTTGAGCTACTTCCACCACCGCCTCCACCACCGGCAATAACAAGATATTCCAGAGTAAAGCTAAGACCCGGCCAAATCCCTGCCCGCTTCGCGTCATTAGCAGCCTGAAGCGACCATACGCCGCTGGCTACCGAAGTTGTCGGAGTATTGGTTACGCCGATTATGCTACCATTGTTTCTCATTAACTGATTTCCTCGTAGGAAGCGATCACGACCAAGTCATTCGCCGTCGATGCCATAGCCCCGATGCTCTTATCTTCCTCGAGGTAAATCGGTGCATCCTTCGCAATCACGATTAGCGTAGCGTCGGCTGGAACTGTGATCGTGTAACAAACCGGGTAAGCGGTCCCACCGATATCCGCCGCCGAATAAAGATTGATCGTTATGGACGCGGAATTAACCCCATCGACATTTGCGACGTAGAGACAGTTGATCTTATAGATTTTCCCCGATGCTGCCGCGTTGGATACAATCGCAGTCGCCGAAGTGGTAGAAAGCGCAACCGTGGCAGTCTTGCCGTTGATCGTCGCCACGTTTACAATGTTTGGATTTGCCATAGTATTTTATCCCCCGAAGATCATTGCCATTGCAATTGCTTTGCCTGTTGAGATTCCGCCGCCTGATCCGTTCGCAGCAACCGTTACCCGGCCTTTTGCGTCAACGGTGATATTCGCATTCGTGTAACTCCCCGCTGTGACTCCCGAAGCTGCCAGCGTGAGCGCCCCCGATCCCGTCACGTCTCCCGTGTGAGTCGCATTCGAGACCTTTGCAGAGTTAAGCGCTACCGCACCCGAAAGGGTTGACGCCGATATACCTGAATCCTCAATATCACTTCCGCTAGTACCGTTCCATGATACGAGATTTCCGCTTGTCACCGATACCCCTGGCCCCGTCACGTCTCCTGTTCCGGCAGGTCCACGAACATCGAGGCCGTTCGCTATATTTGCCTCAAGCCCAGAAGACCCAACATAAAGCCCCGTCACAGGCTTCGCCCCTTCCCCGCCTGACCAGTCAATGACTTGGAAGACGCGCCGCGCCCCATCAGCTACCGCAGCGAGAATGGGCGACCATCCGTTATTGCCTATCGTTCCCTGACCGCCTCGAAAGTCGGTAGCGTTTCCCAAGATATTCGTCAGGCCCGAAGGTGAGACGTAACCGCTTTCAGGTTGCGCCCCTTCCCCGCCTGACCATGACACAAACAAAAGGATTCTGTCGCCATCCGTAACCGTCGCAGGGTTTGGCGTCCATCCGTTATCTCCCGGCTCTCCATTCGCGCCAGTCGTGGCGACCGGGTAGGAATAGCCACCGCCGAAGCTCGCGCCGAAAGCATCAACGGACACGCCGCGAGATGCCAGAGATTCCGAGCCGGTGCCAGGATGAATGACGCGAGGCTTGCTCTCCCGCGCATCGACGCCAATCGCGCTAGGTAGCTTCAGCTGTTCAAATCTCGATTCGAGAATCTGTTGCTTTTGGATGGAATCGGCGACCTGGATCGCAAGAGCCGCGCCGAGCTTGTAAATGAATGCTTCAACAAAAAGGGAATCCCATTTCGACGGGTCAGCGATCCGCGCCACGTAAACAATCTTGGCCGTGTCCGCGTCCGTGAGGAGTTCCAGTCCCTCGATTTCAAAATCCGCCTCGCATTCAAGAGCGGAAAGCCCGTTGAGTTGCAGCACCCGGAGACAATCGGACGGCAACGCATACTTGTGAGCAAATCCGAAGGCCGGAGCTTCCGAGAGTTGCGATAGTTCCGCCCGCTTCCGGGCAAAGTTCCACCGATGGCGACGAAGCAGGGAATCCCGAGTTGTTTCGTAGTGAGCACGGGCGGCTCTTGCTACGGGCAGGTTTTCGTCATACCCCGAAATTGCCGACTCGCCAAGAAGACCGAGAGCTTGGTTTACTATGTCTGTTGGTGTCATGTGGGAAAAGAGAAAAGCCCCGCCCGCTGGATAACCAATGGGCGGGGCTTGACCATGTATGCCGAACGATGAAGGCTTAGGAGTTGGTTACGCCGTAGGCGATCAAGACGCTAATCTTGTCACCCGAAACGCCGATTGCAGTCGTGCCACCGTCCCCCGTTGGAAGCGTGACAGCGACCTGTAGGAAGTCTTCGGACCCGGCAATCTCAGGAGTCTCCCCACTCGCGAGCCGAACAAACGGCGCGGAGTTGTTTGCCCAAATAGATGTAGCCGTCAAGGCAGTAACTGCAAGGGTTTCAGGATTGACCGCTTCGAGCACGAAGTTCGCCCCCATATCATTCGTCGAATTAACGTCGGTGATTCGGGAGAGTTCCGGGATTACCACCGCGCCAGCAAGCCCAAGGCTTCCAAGCTCGATGTCGTCCCCTGTGACTTCGGTTCCATCCAGCACAATCTCAAACATCGCGAAATGAACCGCCTGTTGCAGCGGACGAAATGAAGGATTGGAATAGAGGGATGTTTTTCGAGCCTCTTGTTGAGTCCGAGTAGTAGTTTTGAAAATAGCCATTGTGATTTTTCTTTCTGGTTGAGATTTAAATTTCGATCAGAATTCAGATCATGGAGACTGATCGCAGAAGATTTCGACAACGCCCTTTTCTTGGCGACGAACTGCACCGTATTGAGCATAACAAGAGATCATCTTGGCATGTTTCTTTTCGGGCAGAATGTCGATTTCGGTCCTCATTTTCTCAGGCGCGACAACGATACCATGACGCTTCGAGAAGGCGACAACGGTTTCAATATCGGTACCAGTGGAGAGGGTCAGACGATTCGATTGGATCACGGTAAACTGAAACAGCTTCTCGCTAGGATCTTTTTCGTATGCCGCTACCATTGACGCCCAAACGTCGTTCCCTGCCGACTTGACGTAAGTCGTAAGGTCTTCAAGATCATCAGGACTCACGACAAGGAAAAGCTCATCATCCGAAGGGAAGATTTCGTTTTTCGCGAAGATCGTTCTTGCTCGGATGATCTTCTCTGGAGTCAGTCCGCTATTGGCAGGGGAACCGGTTGGAACATAGTTCACAGCGACCTGTTGAGTTGACGGCAGCGTGATCGGCGTATCGAAAGGATCGGCACCACCGAAAGCCGTAGCCGAAGCCGCGAGAATCGACAATTCATCAATCTTCCGATCCCAAGCGAATCCCATTGCCTCGATGAGTTCCGAAGTTGGCTCAGTGAGCATTCCGAGAAATTCAGCGTCATTCTTATCGAACAACTTCTGAACGTCGAAATTTCGTTTCACGATTTTCCGCTTCTTGCCCGTCCACTCGGTAGGGTTAGAGCGACTGAGCCGACCGGCATCCTCCGAGAATTCCACGTCATCCAGGTCGCTGAATACGTGTTCCTTCCCCTCGAATTCCTTTACGGTGAATTTCCCGCGAAGTTTAGAAATGCGCTGTTGAACCTCGTGGTCCCAATTTTTTGCAAAGGTGCGCTGGTTGTGTTCAGGCACCGCGAGAGATGTATTTAGAGCCATTGTTTGTAACAAGTTGAATTTGCATTCACCTCGTCAGGGAATTCCCGCTTGGGAGCCTCACGTTGATTAGTGAGTCCTCGCTAGAGAATCCGGGACAAAAGCCGGGTCCACCTCGAACCGCTGTAAACTTGATAGAAGGTTCAGCCAAACGCAAGCGATTTATTGGTTGAACCCTGAATATCAATCATTCCCCTTCAGGGAACGCCAGCTTCATCAAGTCATTCACCTTCGAGACAGCCTCCTTGTGTCTCGGATGGCTCGCATCCCAATACGCCTTGTAATCAGGGTTGTTTTCGTTCACCCTAATGTCATCGGCAGCGGATTCAGGCCCAAGCGTGTTTTTCATGCTCTCCGAGGAAACAAGTTTCGCCTCCGAGATGGACGCGCCAATTGCCGCGAATGCCTTGACGACTTCCGCGCTTCCGAAGATCGGATTATTTGCATCCAGCCCGAAGGTTTGAGCGGCACGGCTCGCAAGCTGTGTCTTCTCGCCGAAAGCGTTCCCGAAGTCACGCTTGAGAATTTCCTTCTCCGATTCCAGCCATTGCGCTTGTGCTTTCTCCTGTGCCGCGACTCCGTTTTGTTCCAATCCGAATTGGAATTCAACCAGCCCGGAGAGTTGCGCCGGGGAGAGATTTAATTCCAGCGCCTTTTCACGGAGCGCCGTCGAAACACTCTCATCGAATTGGAAGTCATCAGGAGCGCCAGCAGGTTTCGGAAGCTCGTAACCATCCACGGAGTCAGGAACCCCAAGAGCCGCCTTGAATGCCGCTTGCTCCTCAGGCGTGGCGTTCTCGCCGGGAATGCGAACCATTCCCTCAGTTCGCGCCATTGCCGCCGTCTTCGAGTCTTTCAGCCCACGCAGAAGTTTCTCGAATGAGTTGTAGTTCGCCGCAGTTGCCCTTAAATCGGCGAATTCATCGCCCTTCAGTTGCTCTTGCCAGCCATCAGCAAAAGAACCCTTCTCATCTGCGAAGATGGAATGGTAAGGATTGCTAGGCTGTGTGATTGCGGCCTCTGTAGATACAGCGCCGCCTTGTTGAGTTCCATCAGCAGGGGAGAGGGTGCTTTCGCCGGTCGCCTCACCGCTACTGACGAGAGTTTCGTCAGACATGGTTATTTTTGGTGGTGGTTACTTCATCGGTTGATCGAATGAAAGTTGAGATTGCGGTGGGAAGGAATCGAACCCTCGTCTCAGGATTATGAGTCCCGCGTTCTGCCGCTAAACTACCCCGCGATTTGAAATTATATTGACTGGAACCCAAGCGCAAGCCTGTTCCGTTGTGATCGATTCTTGCCCGAAAAGGGCCACATCTTGCGATTCATGCGCATATTGCGATTCTGTGAAGCAAAGAACTCCAGAGTATGGATAATCATTAAGGGAGTCGAATCGCTATTCATACCGGAATCACCCTCCCTGCATACCGGCGCTCGTACTCATCCCGGTCGTTCGCCTTGTACCACGCGACAACCGCAGGATCTTTGTCGCCAAATCTCGGATTCGGAGCGATCGGACAAACGGTGGATTTCTCTGGAAATGTCGCAGTGAGCAGAGTTTCCTCCTCTTGCGCCAAGTCAAGCCCCCCGCTCGCTTGCTCAACTTGTAGCTCCGTGTAAAGCTCCTCAATTTGCTCGTCGCTGGTATCGTCGGAAATCGACATTCCGGCAGCTTCGAGCTCTTCAATCATTTCTTTTTTATTCATGGATTTTATCGGGTTTCTCTGAATTTCTAACCAACCATGCTATTACGCCCGCTTCCCCGTCTCGGATAGCAGCCCTGATATGGTCCGACGTTTCAAAGCGGTTCGCCATAGGGTGCCTGTATCGGCAAAGAGCGACAAGCAGCCGTGAGCCGTCCGAGCCGGAGAAGACAGACCGGCAGAGACTTGTCAATTCTTCTTCTGTGACCCCCGACTTTCGCGATACTTCCTTATCAATCATGCTTGTCCTCCCATCGCCATAGCCTGCTCTTGCGCCGCCATTTCCGCCTGTTGTTGCGCCCGTGCCTCTCGCATTTCATCGCGCTCATCAACGTCACGCAGCCAATCACTAGCCGTCCCGAAATTCATCGCAGAGTCTCGAATTGCATCGTCTGTGTTGAAGTTATCCAGGAGTTCTGGCTTGTATTCAAAAAGTTGCGCGAAGGTCTGGAGCGTATTCGCAAATCCCTGATTATGGATTTGATCCATTGCGAGCGCGATTCGAGAGGAATGCTTGATTTTAGGATCGGCGATACTGAGCACCCCATCGCCCATGAATTCGATCATCTCCCGAGGCGGAGAAGGAAACGCGCCGCCACGGAGCATGATGTTGAAGCTCCTCGAAATGGTAGGGTCGATCAATTCGCCTGTCTTTCTCGCGAACGTCGGAGAAAACAGGGTGAGCTTGTCATCGAGTCGTGCCCGGACCTCCATTGCCGTCATTTCCTTTCCTGGCGGGAACTGAGCGAACATGTTAAACAGATCGACGTGAAAGGCCCGCTTGATTGCGTTCTGTCGTTCCTGCACTCGATCCTTTCCAATGTCATACCGGCCCTCCGTGGCCCATACTCTCGGGGATTGAGCCATGTCCTCGACATAGGTTACCCCTCCCTTAGTTAGAACGATCTCACTTTCCAGTACCGAAGGTGCCACTACGCGAGGAAATGCCGCGACTTCAGCCAGTACGTCGAGATTCATTTGCAGGTTGTTCACCTGCCTTGCCTCCGCGAGCGCGTTCCACGCAGGAGCGAAACCATACGGAGACTTCCCCCAAGTCAAGTGTCGTCCTACCGCCGTAGGCATCTCCCATGAGCCGGATTCCTGGACAACGTGCTTTGTTTTCTCTTCGATATAGATCGAAACGAATGGCATGTTCACCGCGTCAATCTTCCCTTGCTCGCGATCCTCCCGAGGGTAGCAGCAATGGACGAACGTAACTTCTTCATCGCCTTTCCTGTTCTGCGAATCCCTCGCAACCTCACGCATATCTTGCGAAAGGTTTTCGATTCCGAATTTTTGCGCAGCCTGTCGAGGAGTCAACGAGAGTTCCCGGAACACGGTATCGACCTTTCCGCGATGATCCATCAAGGCAGAGTATTCTCCTATCTCGAAAAGCTCAAATCGAAGCCCGTCGTCCTCATCGGTATTCAGCGCCTCCGTTCCAAACGCGCCATCATCGATGTATGCCTCGTGAATCTGAGAATAGAAATTGCTCCTTCCAATCTCCGCTTGCATCTCCTCCGTGCATTTCGCGAGCCATTTCTTGACATTGTCATTGTCGGAAAGGTGGGCAGGAGCATCCAGCCGGAACCAGGGACGGCTCGCCGGGGTCAGCCAGTCCATACAACCAGCGGCATAGACCAACAGCGACTCTTGCGCCGTATTATCGAAAAGCTGGTGTCTCGCAATGTTTGGAGTCTTGCTACCGAGCAACCCCATACCGATATGATCCTTGATAGGATTGACAAACCGGCTTGTCTCTCGCCAGATTGAAAGCCAAGGCATCCGTTTAGCCTTGGCGATTTCATGCCGCCGTAAAGCGTTCTGGACGTTCTCAGGCGTCATGCAAGGAGCGATTTAGCGGGGAGCTTGTTCGACTTGCCAGCAAAAATAGTGGCCGAGAGACCAAAGCGATTCGCCGCTTTTTTGCGAGCCGCTTGCTCTGCCTCATCGATCCCGACTCCGACAAGTTGCGCTGCTGGTGCTTCAATGTTGGCCCTTGCGTCCTCAGAAACCTGTTTGACTTGCGCTTGCGTCTGTGAAAGCAGACTGGAGTATTGCGCGTTTTGAGCCGCTAACTGTTGCTGGTAAGCCGCCTGTTGAGAAGCCGCTTGAGCTGCCGCCTGTTGTTGTCCGGCTAAAGCTGCTTGCTGTGCTTGCGCCTGTCTCTCTCGTTCTTTTTTCTTTCCCATTGCTTCACCTTTTCGGATATTGATTGGAACCTCACTATTTTTAACTCACCAAAACGTTCATAGCAAATAAATTCGAGCGGATACGGTGCGAGCGAAAAAAGGTCGGGGAGGTTTCCGGCAGCGAGATAAACAAACCAGGCATTGCAGGACTCCTCGCGAAACTGACAGAGTGGGTCAATGATCATCTCGCGAGTTGACCCGGTGCAGACAGGTCGAATCATGAGGAATGCGGATGAATCCGAGTGGACGAATCCATGAAGGAAGTGAGCGTTCAGGGCGGAGAAGAAGTCAGCCGCAGAGCAATCTACGAGTTGCGTTGCTATTGCTTTCTCGAATGGCGTCATTTCTTCGTGTAGCCATTGATCAGCATATCCATGGCCTGATCTATCGTGAGTGAATCCAGAACGTAAATAAACCATTCTTTGCTCTCGCCTCTTATGCGCTCCCGTCGATACCTGTCCTCATCGGGGACAATTTCTATCGGCCTAGTTCCGCCTTTCTCGTGAAAGAAAGGAGCAAGCTGGGTGCGCCTTGCGACATAACGGGTAGGCTCATTAGCCTTCGTCCATTGACCGTTAGCAACCCCTCCAATGAAGGGTATGAAATTATCTTTGTTTTCTTTCATAATTCAGCTTCCAACATACCCCATCTTCGCCCCGGCGCGAGGTTGACCGGGATTTCTTCGCCCTGATTCCATTGTGTCCGGCACCTGTCCTGCCTCGATCCCGCGAATGATATACCGCAAAGCATCCGCAGAGTGCGAGTTCCGATCATGCACCGGGATTTCCGCAGACTCGCCTTTACTTGTGTCGATCTCGACGCGGTAATTGCCCAGCCGTTCTAGCAGGGTTTCGCAATTCTTGGCGTGGAAAAAGAACCGTGGGAAATTCTCCTCCGTCTTGTTGATGTCGCTCCACACGCTCATAGTCCGTTTCACGACTCGCGTATTTTTCAAGCCCGCGTCCTCGATCTCTTGCCGCACCGTCTTCACCCCGCTCTTGTCGCTCTCGGAATCGTGCGGCAGTAAGTGGACCCCGAGCGGATAACCCTTCCCGAGAATCATTGAGGCGCGATCGGTCATGTTGATTTGTTTCTCAAGCAGCGCGTCGATGACGTAGATATCCCGGCCTCGAACCTGAAAGAAGATCGTTACCGTGTTCATTTGGCTTCCCAAATCCCAGGCAGTATGAACCAGCGCGGAATGATCAATCGGGAAATTCGTGATGCGTCCAGCAGTCCGAAGCTCATCAATGTATGGAGCGTAAATTGCGCCCTCTACCGGGGACATTAGAGCCTCCTCAAGTGTTGAGGGATACTCGCGATATACTTCGTGTCTATGAGTCAGCTTCTTGACCGCGTAGTATTTTTTCTGCTCATCGCTGAATCGCTTGCCTGTCTTTTCAGCAAGAGTCCGAAAATACTCCTCAATCTCCTTCGTGACCATGCCCGTTGTCTCGACCGCTTCCGGGTCTCCGTGCCAAGGGAAGAAGTAGACCTTCCCTTTTGCGTTAGGGTCATGCTCCATGATTGGCTTGACCTGTTCCCAAAGCTCGCCGGACTTCCCTCCCATCCACGTCGTCTCTACAACGATTCTGCCCTTGCTCGCCGCTGGGAAGGCACCATTGACAAGCTCTTTCGCCCGAGCCGGATCTTTTGCGCTCATCGGTCCCATTTCCGAAACGTGAAGCATTGACGTATCTCCACCTCGCGCGGAAATCGTTGCGAAGATAACGGAGTCCTCGCTATCGGATTCCCCATTCAGCGCAATGCGAAACTCAGAATCATTGCGCTTTAGGGTCCGAAACCGCGATCTAATCTCAGCCGGAAGCGAATCGTTAGCGAACCGGATTTGCTCGATCATCTTCTTGGTT
>Ga0209582_1001044_pt1 | contig 14585 bp, 19 predicted proteins | sample KloWWTmetKNB5Kit_FD_187176 | JGI IMG/M metagenome (GOLD analysis project Ga0209582, IMG submission 187176) | Active sludge microbial communities from Klosterneuburg, Austria, studying microevolution and ecology of nitrifiers - Klosterneuburg... | ecosystem: Engineered > WWTP > Aerobic digester >...
CCGCTCACGCCCACGTTTCACCAAGAACCTTTGCCCCCCCCCCTTCTGGGGATGGTTCAACCCCTCATTCGTGTGCCCCTCTAGTGGGTGTCCAATAAATCCATTGTGAGTACTACTGTTGGGTGGTATGACTAGAACTGATTGTGCAAACATTCACAATCAGTAGGACTTATGATAACTAGAACTGATTGTGCAAACATTCACAATCAGTAGGCGTGATAGTAGCGTAGACGATGTGGCCGTAGAGTCAACCAGATTGCGTTTGGTTGTGCGTGCTAGAGACTAGGCTACTCTGTCCTAGTGCATACGAAGAAAGGCCACCAGTGAAGTACTAGTGGCCTTGTTGAAGGTTTCAAGTTGTGAATGAGGTTAGTTTGTGATGATTATGGAACAGCTACTAGCGGGCCAACGTATTATTTGGCGGACTAGGTGTTCTAGTCCGTTCTCTCTGGCATAGATCACCCGCACTACGTCCCTTGAAGAAACGCACCTATCGCAGTAGAGCGATTGTGGTTCGCCGTCGTGCAGGTAGGTAATAAGATCATATCCGACCGTGTACCGAAAGCTGAAGTGTTCATAACGGATGTTTTCGATAGTGATTGCCATGGTAGTTCTCCAGTGAGTGAAGTTAGGGGATGATTCGTAGTGCTCCAGGTAGATTGGTGAATAGTGGTTCTGCAATCTCGTATAGGTGTTTAGCGAGTGTCGGTTCTAGTTCGTCGTCACCTAGCGCTAGGGTGACAACTGCCCATAGTTGATCGTTATTCCACTCTACACGTTGGGACAAGCCTGAGTGGTTGTCCAGTAGTGTAGTATTCCAGACTAGGCCATCGTATGTAGCAATTAAGCGAGCATCTTCTAGTGTGATATCAACGTGAATCATAGTAGTTCTCCAGTGAGTGAGGAAGTAGAAACGATAGCCCACCCCAACTATTGCTGGGGTGGTTAGGTTGTTGGTGGTCTCCCTCTAGTTGCTGGAAGCACTATTTTGGTTGCTATGATCTGTAGACCTAGTGCGATTGTTAATCGTTCAATGTTTGTTGTTGATAGTGAAGCACCACCCATAAATCTAGACATAGCAGATTTATCTATTCCAGCTTGCCTAGCGATTGTATATGGGCTAGCTATCTGTGCTTTCACTATCACGCGGAGTTGTGCTTGCATGGTATGTTAGATTGTGAGTGAGAGAGTAGAAACAATGGCACAGCCTAACCGTAGCTAGGCTGTGCGGATTGTGCCTACTCTAGCCTATTCGTCGCTGGATTCAGCTGCTTGAGGGCCAGTATCCATGCCACCAAAAATTGGGTAACTGGCCTTTCCGTTTTTGAGACGCTTTAGAAGCGTATCGTTGACTACTGGGAAGTATGATTCTTCGCTTACACCGTCCGATAGCAGATCGGAAACCGTAGCAGTCAACCCCCAAAATATCCATCGTTCAAGGCCCGATGGCTTCTTCGGCATTTTGCGTACCTTGGCAACCTCTCGGACGTAGTTGGAAAGCCCAGCATTGCCTTCGTCGGACACAACACCCAACGCGTTGAGTACATTGTCGGCAATGTCCTCATCGATGGCAATTGGTGAACCATCTTCCCATTTATCGGCCCCCTCATTGCTAGCGAGTACGATAGCGGTAGCGATCATGGGAACCGATAGCTGCTTGACCCACAACCCTTTCTTGCCATCTTCCGTCATTGACCTAGCCCATACTCTCGCAATGAGACGCTGAAGCGTATCACCCTCCCCAACGTCATCGAAACATGACTGTAGAGCCAGTGCTTGCCGTGTACTAGGGGAGTTTTTGCCCGACGGATGGTAGCCCGTACCATGCAATCGGGACCATAGGTTATTCCGCACGGTGACTAGGTAACCCGCTAATTCATTGCGTAGCTTTTCTACGTTCTCAGGGACATATTCCAAACCGCAAGACGATTCGAGAAATTCCCTAGTAAACATTTCCCTATCAATGAATTCCTGATCCTGCTTAGTTTTGGGTGCTCCCCGATCTAGCGTAGCAGCCAATTGAGGAGGCATACCTACGATAGTGACAATATCAATCGGGGTTTCCGTTCCTGCATCATCGCCCAGTTCCATGTTTACCATGATCTTGGCAATATCTCTGTGCTGCAATGAGAGAATCATTCCATAGCAGTCGATATGGGCTGCTGGTCCCAAACCGTAGTAGCCGTTAATCATATCGTAGATCAGCCCTTCCTTGGAGAGCGAACCCAAATTGCCTTGCTTCACAATACGATTGTGGGCATTGGCTTCACACCAGTAATACTTTCGATCGTGGCCCTTGCCCAACTCCAAATTGAAGCTTTCTTTGGCTGGATCGACTTCGCGTGCTCCTAGCACGTGAAGGCACATTGCAGTACTGGTCAAGCGTAGTACTACGCATGTACCATTTTTGAAAAACCAGTCGTTCAGAGCAGCAATCTGTTCTGAGGTAAGCTGCTCAAACCTCATGTGCCGCGGTACGCCAGCAACATCAGCTACCGATGCCGCTAGGCAATGATCCGCAATCAAAGCATCGTATGCTTCAATCGAATCAACCAAAGTGAACGTAGTCATAATATCTTCCCCTAAAACATAGTGTGCGTCTAAATCGGGTAGACGCATCCCGTTTGGCAATAGTCGCCATTGACAAGCAGGGGTTAGACTGCTTGCGGAATGGGGGCTAGTTACCTAGACGAAGTGCAAAACATTGTCTCGTATTCGGCATATCCACTTCCCAACAAATATAGCCATTGTGCAAGCGTATCGGGCTATCATTGCCGAGCACGTAAGTATCATATTCGCCTACTTCGTTTTCATAGGTGAATGCCAAACCGTTATCGACAATTGCAATCTTGAAAACCAAGAATTTACAATTAAGTAAAAACCCCCTAGCTACTTGATTCGGTTTTGGGTGCTCAGTCATTAGCAGCACCCCGCATTGTAGATTATTCTGGGGTGGGTTAGTTATCATTGTCATTTTCGTTTCCTTGCGAGAGGGATGCTTGTGGGGGGTGGGCTATCGTTTACCAGCATGTAGTGCGGAATTTAGTCAGTCCTGCTTGTTCGGCTAGAATGCTAGTTGCGTAACCTACGTTTCCGGCGACTACCTTTCCGTCGATTGTCAGAATGTATCCCCAGCCGTTGAATTTAGTGCGATAGGTTTTAATTTGCATTTTCGTTGTCCCTTGCGTTTGTGTTTCGTTTGCTCGACCTAAGTAGTATCGCCTATAGGCGAGTCTAGGTCAAGGGGTTTTGCGAATTATTCTCAGAATGTTTGTTTCGCGTTTCCCTTGCTGCTTGTGATTATAGCGGCACAGCATTTGCACAGACAACCCCCCTAATGGTGGACATGCGTTTGAGTAGGCAAAACACTGGTTAAAATAATTTGGGAATTATTCTCGATTCTAAGGTGGACACTTAGGTTATGGTTTTAGGCCGCTTGTGAATTGTTTCACAAAGTATTTGTCGGAATAATCCCCGCTTGGGGGAGAATCCAAGGTGCGGGAGGCGACTAGTAATATTGCATACGCCCGCGAAGCAAATAGCGTACCAAACTCACCTATTCTTGCCGTAGCAATTTTCGTGCCAGGCAATCGAAAAGATTGTGAAACATTTCACAATCAGTTTTGCTTATACCACCCATCGGGGTGTGGTTGCTTGTCACACTACCTTTGAGGGATTCGATTCTCCCTCTGATTGGTGCGGTTGATTGTCACACTACTACAGCGGGGAGAACCTGGGGCATAGCTAGCCACACGTGAAGGGCCATTACAGGGTTTTTTTTTGTCCGTTGTGGAGCAACATTCTCCACACGTGAAGGGTCGTTGCAGGGTTTTTTTTGCCTAAGAATTGCGAGTAAAAGGCAGAAGTGCGAGCATACGAAAATAGCCTTAGATAAATACCTAAGGCTAGAGGTTTACAAAGTATCAAACTCGATACGGTCTGGGTTGAATTGTTCAGCAAAAGAGACTGCCGAATCAATATCGTTGTGATAGTTGGTTTTGATTGTGTTTCCCGATGCTTGATCTACAAAACGGGTTTCGATAGTGCTTTGGCAATCGGTGATTACAATGGTCATTGGTACGGTTCCTTGAGGGATTGTTGCGAGCATTGTTGTATCCCTTTATGATAGTGTTTGCTGCGTTTGATTCTCTACTAAGTATAGTATACGCATGTCTCCACCCGTAGGCAAGTCTTAAAATGGTTTTTTTTGGAGAATAATTAGGCGATTGTAAAATCTAGTTTGTAACTCATTTATGTATCAAACTAGATACAAATCGCCCAAAAACGGAAGTACCCTCCCCCCTTTAAGTGAAACCTTGAAATATGTATTTAGAAAATACAATTGACAGCGACGTAAAGCGTTATAGGGTATAGACTTAGGCGATATGTCAGTAGATTGTATCTCAAAAGAGAATGTATCATAGTAGGTACACTCCTGGGCGGCCTGGGCGATCATCCCCGCAATACCCCCTAGAATCCACCAGATTCAATTGAGCCGCACTTTATAGGCTAACAGGTACTATCATAGGCGATAGAATTGGTGCTGTGAGAGAGCCATATTTACGCCGAACTTTGTACTTATTAGATACATATGAGGTAGGTGTTAGATAGTGTAGTTATAGTTACGAAAATACCCCACAACAATGGCGGGGTATTCTCTGGGGAGGATTACTTTGTAGTCTTCCTCTTTACTTCTGCTGCTAAAATGCCGCTATTCTTTGATTTAGTATATCAGAGTAGATTCCCATTATTCCGTGTTGGGTTCTGAGTCTGTCTTTCTCAGCTTGATCTAATCCCCGAAATAAATCCGTATTAAAGAAAGATAACAATTTAGATCTCTTGTCATCTAGTTCTGTCTTTTCTTCTACTACTCGTTGTTGGTGTGGTTCCATCGTTTTCTTCCTTAACTATATTTGATGATGTTCTTAACTACTGTTGCTATGACATACTCTGAATAGGGGATGTTGTTGTCAAGTGCTGATTCTCTAAGCCAAGATAGAATAGTCGGTAGCTCTTGCAAACATCTATCTTTGCCCCAACTATTCATTACTGCTACTCTATTGGCACAATCACATCCTTCTGGTTTTGGTATGAACCAAGTGATTATTTTATGTAGCGTAGTACCTGGTCCTTCTTCTGATTGTTTAATCCCCGCCAAAGATAATACCACTTCATTAACGTCTCTTGGACGTTTACACCTATTACAGGCTCGGCAATCTTCTGGGGTGGTTAAACATTCTTTGGCTGCCAACCAACTAGCTAATGCACAATGATCATCTAGTAAGTGTGGACAGGTCATGGTTTGTATTTGTTTCTGTGTTGTTTCTTGGGTTTATAGATATGTTCTACTAAGATTTTGGTAGCTACAACAGCTATAGGTGTCTTTGTTTCCAAAGCCATTTTGATTAGTTTTCTGGCTGTCTCACTATCTAAATCAATAGTTATTTTCATTTTCTACTTGCAGGTTCACATAGTAAATCACAAGAAATATCTTGAGGAACTCTCTGCTTTGTTATGTAACCCATTGCATGAATAGTAATTAATAAATCATTAGGAGTGAGATTCTTTCTAGCTAATGTATGAGGATTAGATTCAATACACATAACTGGTTTGAATCTACGAATAGTATCTTTAGCTCCTCTAAGAGCTTCTATTTCATCCCCTTCATTGTCAATCTTTATAAAATCACATTCATCTAAGCATAGTTCATCAATTGTAACTACGGGAATCATATCTCCCTTTTCTGTATAGACGGCCCCATAGTTGCCATCTTCTGGGGAGGACATATTTACATAGCCATTGCATTCACCTACTGCCATGTTATAGAGAGTGGCATCTACTTTTCTCATATTGTATTTGAGACATTCAAATGCTATTGGGTTTGGTTCGAAGCAATGAACGTGCCCGAACTGTGCATAATAGATTGCATGAGTACCTATATTACTCCCAATATCTATTATAGTCCCTCCCAGATATGGCCTTAGATAATGAAGGAAGCCGTCATGATGGTCTAGTTTACCAGATTCTTTTACCCATTTTGTAAAGTATTTATCATCACGAATTAGTGCAATGTCATTCCAAATCTCTATTTCTGGACTCATGTTCTCTCCTACGTGAGGAATTGTAGTATGGTTTTTTTAAGTATTGTGATTAGTGAGAATAACGTGGTTTTAACTGATGTATTCTTCTATTGTTTTCTTTTCTTCTTCAGTTAAACCTGACCAGCTCCAAAATTGATGGCAAGGATAACGTGGGACATCTTCTGTAAAATGATATGGATGTCCTTCATTAAATGCAAATGCCCCCAGAAGATTGAACTCACTTACATTTCTACCTGTAACTTTTTTATAGATCTGAGGATAAGCTAATGAGAAATCTCTAACTGTCTCTGTTCTATGGATTATTGGGAATGTTCTCATAAATTCATGTGAGACTGGAAAACCAATTAGATTCTCAGTAATACCTTTCCATATATGTCCATCACTATCTGCTAATTGAGTATAGGGAGTCATACCTAAAATTGGTAATGGATTGAACATAGAGTCAACATCAAAAGGACCTGTATAAATACAATCTGAATCAGAGTATAAAATATGATCTGAATCAATGTATTTGTGTGCATCTAGTTTATCAAATTGTTGAGCTACATATCCATCTAATTTTTCATATTGATAACTTTCAACTACTACATCAAAGAAAGATTCTATCTCTTTTGGTATAGTCGTTTTCCAAGGAACTACTAATACTTTTTTATCTATCCCAGTGAGATACTTATTCATTGAAGTAATAGAGTATTTCAACCATTCAAAATCTTTAGGGTATGATCTAACAAATAGTGAGGTACTCATAGGGTTCTCTTACTTAAGTGTGTTCTACCGGTTAAATCTTGTAGGGTATCTGCTATATCTTGTACTGGAATATCAAATTCGAACTCTAATAGTTTAGAACATCGACGATAATCATCCTTGTTCCATTGTTCTTTATGGGCCGCATGTAGAAATCCTTTCTTTACCACATCTAGCGTATATCCTAAAGAAAGCAATTTATAAACAACCCAGTAATCCCACCCAGGAATTCCTAATGCCCAAATGGAATTGTTGGTGAGTGCGGCTGCTATTTCTGGGGTGATTAGGTAGGCATCTATACCATATTTATTTAGTTGTGTGAATTGAGGGCAGTAGTCTATTCTTAGTCCTATTCTGAGAACATTATCTTCTGGTTGCCAATCAAGAGGCTCTTCTAGTTCAATATCTGAATTGATAAGTATTGTTGGTGAATCTATTGTTTTAAAGATATCCATTAAAGAGGGAGTACGTTTACTCCAGTGGAGATTAGGTTTTACCCATTCAATATTATCTGTGAAATCTTTAGCATAATCTTCACCAATACATTGAACAGCTCTAAATGAGAGTCCTTGTTGTTTCCAACTTTGTACTGCTTTATCTTGTGCTTCTAATCTAGTGGGACTGAAAGATGTTACGAGCATGATTCTACTTAAATAATAAATATGGGTATTGTTTATTCAATTGCTCAACTGCATTTACCCGACTACATGAACACTGTTTCATTAAGGTTACTATTTCTAATTTAATAGTGGGTGATCTTCGATTGGCTTGTTGAAGTAATCTGAAAGCTGTATCACCAACCCCTGAATCAGTTTTTTGCTTAAAGAATGTTAACCATCCAATTAACCTATTTCTAGTAGCTACTTTTTCTTGAATACGAGTTTTCTTTTCAAGTTGTTCTGTAGTGAGCAAGGGTGAGTTTTGACCTGGACCTATTCCTTCATCCCAGGCTGCTCGGTACTTTTCTTTAGTTAGACAAAGATGGTGCCAGTGCTCGGACTTCTTAAGATTGTGTCGTTTACAATAACCAGCTAATGGACAGTCGCAAGGTGAACTCACTCTGTGATCTCCGCTATTAGATTCGCGCACGTCGGGAAGCCGAAATCGCAGTCATCGACTGCTTTCGAGCAAGGTGTATCCCACGTACCGTATTCAAAAACCATGTCGAATGGGTCGCAATCCGCGTCCCGCGAAACGAAATCCCATACGCCGAGAGTCAGATCTCCGAATGTCGTACACGCCGCACATTCTGTTGTTGTGTCCGAGTACCCGAAGCACCACAACAACTCGAATCCAGGCTGCCCAGGTGCGAATAGACAGCGGAAAAAGAACTGTACATAGAACGTAGTTTGCGTAGTACAGCCATAGCATGGCAACACTTTGTCCGATACCCATAGCGTCTGCGAGCGATAGACTTTGTTTAGGGCAATTGTCGAAGTAGATGGAAGTTGGACGTAGCAATCACCCGGATTGGTCAATTGCAATGAGAATGTATCTGGCCAGCAGTGTGAGCCACCGTTGCCGCACAAGCAGCCAGGATATGGACAGTCGTGATTGTGGACGTAGTGATCTGACAGTATGAAGTTGTCTATCGAAATCGGTATAGGTCCACCACCATGTCCGAAGCCAACCTTGGCAACGTCAGCACCGACATCGTAGCATTGTGATAGCTCGTAGTGCGGCTGTGTTGGAGTCGTTCCACCGACGCGAAAGTTGGTGCGGTCATATGAGATTGTAAATTCTCTGCCGGATAGAAATGGCTCCTGGTACGTTCCGCAGCCGCTGATCATTTCAACGTTGTCCGAGTACCAGGCACCTGCACCTTGACGCAATGAAATGATCCAATTACCACTAGTGCCATCAGCCTCGAATCGTGCTGTTAGTAGGACAGTGCCAGCCGCATCCCAGACAAAGAAATCGTAGATATCCCCGTCAACCGAATCGACCGTATCAAACGTGACGATGAATGACCCAAGCGGATCGACGACCTCGGTGTTAAATTTAATCGTACCCGACGTGATTAGTGCGGTATTAGATGAGATTGCTGCTGTACCACTTGCGGTCCAGTCACTGCCGAGTGCTCCATCATCGCGATTGAAGTTATCGCTTGCGGTTATACATTCTGTGTTGCAGCAGCCTTTGTTGTGTTTTCCTCCCATTAAATAATTCCTTATGGGCAGCAAAGGCCATCTAATACCCAATGACACGGTGTAGCATCACCAGGAGAAGCTGAATCAGATTGATCTTGAAATATACCTTCAAATGCCCAACCTTTCCGGCCTACCAAAGCAGCATCGGTTTCCTCTAAAGTTAAACATTGCGGATCGTGCTCGTAAACTTTCACACCTGTTTGGTCCAACATACTTGCTCGATTACAAGAAGGTCCTACAACTTTAACAGTTAATTCTCTCATTCCGTCGTAGGGGGAATTACTGTCATCTACTGTTGTTGCAGAAGTAATTTCAAATTCGATTCTACCTATTCCAGATTCTCCCCCTCGAATCAATATTAGGCCTGGCAGCCCCGCACTTTCTGGGGGGGATAGAATTATAGCTTTACCGGATGTTCCCGATGTTAGTGCTCCACTAACTACTTCTACGTGGGTGTGTCCATCTGTGTAGTCAAATAAAGCCCATGTTACACCGAGTACTACTAATCTAGAACTAATGCTCGATACGCAAGGACTTTGTACTATTCCCCATTTATCTGGTGTGAGGGTCTTATTTATCTCACTAAATAAGGTAGAGTATTGAAAGGAACCTGTTCCAAAAGCAGAATAGGGTACAGCAGGACCAACTATGTTTGCTGCTTCAAATCTGTCAAATTCAATAGAAGCAGAAGCTAAGCATCGAACTGTTATAGGTGTTTCTGAAAAAGGTTCAACAGTGTTACGTTGAGCTTTCGTTCTAGATTTATTTTGCTCGTTTACCCAAGTAGCTGTGATTCCTTTACGGATATCATCACCAGCTTTTACTACTCTAGCCACAGTATCCCCTTTGCATGAAAAACGGTAGCTAAGAGCAGACCTCTCTTAGCTACCTAATCGTAGATCGGCTCGCAACGACCTACGGTGTTTCGAGTCTATTATTTTTTATAAATATAATAGTTCTCTTTCGGTGTTCGTTATCGCCATTCTTGATTTGATTCTTTTAACTTCTCGGCTAAATCCAACATAACCGGACCTAGATGGGGGTGATCTCCTGGGGCCATAGATAGTATTTGTTGGACTATTTCGTGAGGCATCACACCTTCTTGTTGTAGTCTTTCCTTACCAAATGACTTTCCTATTTTAGCTATTTCCATTCGGTTGAGAGTGGTAACAGCTTTTTGAATGTCTTCCCATTTGTATTCTGTGGTTGCGAGTGGCATATTTTCTCTTTCATACATTTTTGCCAATTTATCTTGAAATTCTTTAGGTACTACTATCATGTTTTGAAACATGTTATTTCCTAAAGGTTAAATTTCCCAAAATCAGAAGTAAAGTATTGTTGGTGTATCAACCTCAAGAAAGGTTTCTGCAATGTCATTTTAGCATCAACATCAACATCTGGCATATAGCGATAATCTACAGTAGTCCACCCAGAGTGAGCATTCCCAGGAAATGCGGTAGCCGAAGATGAATCTGGAAAGTAGGGATCGTGATATGAATCAAACATTTTATCCACTTTATCTACATCGGGGTCCATCAAAACATCGGTACCACCTTGTGTGAATTTAAAGTTTGGTCTCATTTGAAAGTCGTATGTTACCGGAACAACAGAATACAAGTCCCCTGATGCAGAGGCTTCCGTAAATAATACACTACCTGCCGGAAAACCAAAAAATGATCCAGCGTTAATGGTAGTAGCCATTCTATACAAACGTCTGACATAAGCAAAAGTTAGACTAGAAGGACTCAGATACGATGTAATACTAAAACCAAAACTACGTTGATAGACCGGAGCACCTTCCACACCATCTTCCGTATGACCTACTGGACATCTTTCTCCTATTGTGTAAGGCAATCCAGCTGGACCAGTATAAACAAAAACATTACTAGCTATGTCTACTAGACTTAAATCCATAGAACGTTGTTCTTGTTGTGCTCCAACATTGAAGGACAATTGAACAAAGTTATTAGTCCATTGTTGTGTATCACCCTGATTGGGACCAGGACCGTTCTGGGAGGGATCTTGGTCTTGTGGTTTAGCGGCGTAGCCTATTGTTAGTTTCCATGTTTCAGTGGCTATTTGTTCAACTCTTAATGAGGAAAGAGTTAGAAAAATATATCCACCAGCATAGAGAGGCATAGTTCTGTTAGGTGGAACTATTTGATATGCTGCTTGTAGAGCTACTATGTCATCATCCGGTCCGTAGTTTTCTGTGTCGATAGCCTCATCTAAGAAGTTACCACAAATAAACATTACGAAGTCTTGAGTAAAACTGGTTTCGGATATATCTATGCTTCTAGAAGTTTTGTATTCTTCTTCGAATTCAAAAGTTAGGGCCATTAGTTAGCTCTCTAAATGTAATTCTTTTACTAAATCTTCTTTGCTATGAAAAGCATAGAGTTCTTTTAGTAGCTTAATTGTAGATAGTCTATCAATAAAGAATAGACGAGGTTCCCCATTAGGATTCTTAATTATTCTTATAGGTTCAATAGGACCTAGTTTTGCCAATCTCTTGAATTCTAAAGAGAAAAGTGATATGGATTCTTGTTTGTTATTATTCAAAACGTTTAGCCACATGGATACGTCGTTACAAACATGACTCATCTTGTCAAGCCTTTAAGGGGGTAATAAAATTCCATCATTTTCTGCAATCTTTTGTAGAAGCTTCGTTTGTTTTTCTTGTTCTTCTAATTGCTTTTCATCTATTGGTTTTCCTTTTCTCAATAGATTTCCTCTAGTGCTTTGTGCAGAACCCACTAGAGCATCAACTACTTTTAACATTGCTTTAACAGCTGGATGTTCTTGTATATTTGTCGAAGTTATGCTTTGATCAAAGTTTCCTTTCGGAGCTTGTTGTTCTATTTGTTTTCTTGCTAATTCATTACGAATAGCTTGAGCGTCGGCAAAAGATTGTGCCGACTGTCTCTTTGAATCTTCAATTGATTTAGCTGCATTAGCTTTAGAAGATTCTACAGAAGATTCGTTAAAGGACTTAGATATACCTTTTGTAGTTTCTTCTAAATTCTTCTTTAGAATTTTTTGTCTTAAAGCAGCTTCAAGTTTGATTCCTTCTATCCTAGCATCTGTATTTTCACGATTCGTAGTGGTGTATGGATTGACACGTGTAAACACATATTCTAATCCTACTAGGAATTGTTGAGTTATTGAATTAAATTCAACAGCAAATGCAGCTATCCAATTGAAAAGTGAAGGAATGAATTTAGCCAAAGCTTCTACAATAGACTTAGCTGCATTTCCCGAATCTCCAACAGTAAGATCTGTTTGCCCAAAAACAGAATCTGTTAATTGAGAAAGAGTATTGAAACCAGAACCTACTATTTGTGTAATACTCTCTACTATACTTCTTATAGTTAAATCAATGACATTAAATAGTCCTACAATAAAATCATAAACAGGAGCAATAGACTCTTTGAATTTATTCCAAGCAGCTGATAATTGATTTCCAATAATAGCGGCTAAAGAAGAAAATCCAAATAATAATCCTTGTACACCTAATTTAGAGTTATCCGCTACGAAAGCTTCAATAGAGGCTTTGAATAACTCTAACGGTCCCATAGCGTACTTAACTATATCACCAATCTGTTTGAAAGCATTTGAAAAACCTTGTCCTAAAGCAGCTAGAGCATCTCTAACAATAGGTATTTTATCACCAAAAAGAAGCAATACTTCCAGAACTGTTAATAAACCAGTGGTAGAAAATAACCTCCTGATTCCAGTGAAAACAGTTTTGAACACAGATCCAAATGTAACTAGACCTTTGGTAATTGTAGCAAAACTAAATCCTTTTGCTGCACTAAGACCCGATTTAATTCCACCCAGAACATTGATGGGGTTTTTCCTGGGGAGATCGATTGCTTGTATTGCTTGCTTAGCTTTGTTAGCAGATAGTAATACGTCTTGACCTTTAGTTAGTTGTCGGACGTATCTACCTTCAATAGCTACTTTACCTTTTGTTAGTGCTGTTCCTACTCGTTCTAGTTTAGTTTGTTTAGCCAATAAAACTGAACGTTGTTTAAGAAGATCAGTAGTTTTTTGTGTAACTCCTACTGGACCAAGTACGGGACGTATTGCTTTAGCTCGTTGTCTTGCCAATGCTATTTCTTTTGTAATGCCTGATTCTCTAAAACGTAGGGAATCTAATTCAAATTTACTAGCAGTTTTTCCAGCGATACTTTGTCGTACTCGTTCTCTATCTGCAACAAGGGAATCGATTTTAATTCTAGCAGAAGCTCTTGCTCTAGCAGCAATTCCTTCTGCAACTCTTATTTGTTCTGCTTTTTGTGCAGCCTTAATTTTCTGTACATTATCAGCAAGTAGAGAAGTATTACGTGCTTGGGCTACATTGACTTGTTTGATAGATGAGGCTAATTTAGTCTTAGCACTTGTTTGATTTCTTTGTGCTGCTGTGATTAGTTTGGTCGCATCTGCTTCACGTTTGAGAGCTAGTACGGCATTGCGTTGATTAGATGCCAATAAGGCTCGACGAGCACGTGTTGCTTCTCGTCTTGCTGCTAAATTGGCTGAAGCTGAAGATACTTTAGAAACTACAGTATTTTTTGCAGAACCGATAGCTCCGGTAATTGCACCTATACCGCCTGGTGTTGCTCTTCTTAATTGACTAAGAGCTGTTATCTGCCCAACGGTTCCTTTAGACAGTAATCTACCAATTGGTCCTAGAGCACCTTTTAATGCTCCAGCAGAGTAGGCAGCAAGACGTAGGCCCTTGGCTAGCGCAATCATGCCGGCACTTGCTGCCAGCAGTATTCCTGGGGAGAGGATTACTAGGGATGTTAGTTCTGGATTGAGAGCAGCTACTTTGCCGAGTTCAGCTAGTAAACCTTTTAAGACAGCAGAGATCTTAATAAATGGTTGTTCAGTTGTATGCCCCAATTCAATATTTAAATCTTGGATAGTTGCTACTAATTGTCTGAAGGCCCCACCTGACCCAGCATCCATGATTTTAGCAGCTTGAGCAGCTTCATCACCAGCATCGGCAATAAATCCTGTCAGTCCTTTAATCTGTTCCAATTCTTTGCGTATAGCCGCTATTGAACGAGCGCCACGTAAATTGAATACGTCTTGGAATAGTGTTTGTTGTTTAATAAACGGTAGAGTTTCGGCATATCGAAACAAGTTCTCTAGAGTTTTAATCAAGTCTAGAGCTTCTCTACCATCTTCTCTAATACCAGTTACAATTTCAATTGCACCGATATCTCGAAGTTCTTCTGCTTTCTTAATTAGATTAGAGATAGCAGCATTAGTTGAAGTACCAGCTAGTGATCCTACCAAACCCTTATTAGAAAGAGTGGTAAAGATAGCTAACATCTTTTGTAGGGAGATACCTAGATTATCTGCTGTACCAGAAGAATATCGGAGAGCAGCTTCTAGATCTTCAATCCCTAATGTACCTTTACGAGCAGCACGTACCAATTGCGATACAACTTCAGCCGCATTTTCAGTAGCAATACCATAGGTAGTCATGGTACGAACTACGAATTCAGCGGATTGTCCTAACTCTGTGTTGGTAGCACGAGAAAGATCAAGGACTGCTTGTAGAGAGTCGATGATT
>Ga0209582_1001049_pt1 | contig 14537 bp, 13 predicted proteins | sample KloWWTmetKNB5Kit_FD_187176 | JGI IMG/M metagenome (GOLD analysis project Ga0209582, IMG submission 187176) | Active sludge microbial communities from Klosterneuburg, Austria, studying microevolution and ecology of nitrifiers - Klosterneuburg... | ecosystem: Engineered > WWTP > Aerobic digester >...
TGGATTGTCGCCTGCTCCGTCATCGTCCTCCTGGCCGTGACGACCGGAAAGGCCGTCGCGCATGAACTCCAACATGCGGCACATCACGATGCCGGCATGCATGGATCCGGCATTTGTGCCTGGATGTGTGCGACGGCCGGGGTGAATGTGGTGACCCCCGTTCACTCGACGCATCTGTTCGCCGTGGCCGGTGACGCTTCGTTCCGCTCGGACACTGTGCTCTTGCCCCAACGACTCGCCCCGAGTCGGCCTCGCGCTCCACCCCTGTTCGCCTAACCTTCGTCTACGTTGTGCCTGTCTTGCTCCGCGACTCACTGTCGCAGAGCCTGAGGAAACAGTTCGGCGAGGTGTCTCGCATGCTGTGGGTGCATTCCTTCTTTCAGATCGTCGGAATACGAGGACGCTGTGATGGTTCCTGTGCGTGAGATCGGCGTTGCCGTGTGTGGTGCTGCGACCCTGCTGGCTCTCGTCTGCTTCAGCAGCGGGCCTCGGCCCACAATGAATCCCAGGCTGTCACGATGCTCGGGGCGCCGCTCACACTCGTCCAGTCCACATCGGAGCTCTCTCCCCCCACACTTCGGTTTCATCGCGATGGACGTGTACACGCGGCCTGGATTGAAAAAAACGGGGTGCAGGGGGAGGTGAAGACCGCAGCTATTCCCGCTGATCACTCGGCGGTCGCCCCGGTGTCCGTCAATCCGCCGGGTGCCGGACCGGAAGCCGTGCATCAATCACCGGGTTTCGCCATCGGTGGTGACGGAGAACAGTTTGTCACCTGGTCCTCTGCCAATAAGACCCCCGGAGCCTTATTCGCGTCGGATCTCCGCCTCGCGCGATTGGGCGCGGGGGTCGCGCGTGTTCAGCCGCCGGTGCAGGTCAATGACGATGGTTTGGCCATTTCGCATACCTTTGAGCACGTGATTGCCGGGAAAAATGGCGAGGTCTATGTCGCATGGCTGGATGGGCGGAACAAGGACCGGAGCGGGTCGGGCATCATGTTCGCTTGCTCCCAGGATCATGGCGCCACGGTCGGCAAGAATCTCGTCCTCGACGGGATGGCCTGTCCCTGTTGTCGTCCGATGCTCGCGCTGGCGCCGGATGGGTCGTTGTGGGCCGCCTGGCGCAAGACCTTCGAGGGCAATGTGCGGGACATTGTGATTGCGCATTCAACCGACCAGGGCCGGACCTTTTCCCCGCCGACCGTCGTCAGTCGGGACGGATGGGTATTTGACGCCTGTCCCCATCGGGGCCCCTCGATCGCATTCGATGGCCGGGGACGCCTCTATATCGGGTGGTACACCGAGGGCAAGGACGAACAGCCGCGCCTCTTCATTTCAACATCGGACGATCGGGGCGCGACGTTTTCCGCGCCGGTGGCGCTGCACAACGCGACAACTTCTCTGCCGGACAATCTGCACATGGCCGTCCATCCGGACGGACGGGTTGTGGCGGTGTGGGAGGAAGTGACGGGGGTGCGGAAGCGCGTGGTGATGCGGGTTTCTAACGATCGCGGGCAGACATTCGGCCCGATGCAGACCTTGAGCAGCGGCTCCAAGGCCGAGCATCCGACCGTCGCCATCCACGACAGTGGGAAGGTGGCGTTGGGCTGGACCGAACATGCCTTTCCGCATAACAGAATTATCGTACAGCAAGGGCAATTGTTGCGCGTGGCGGCACCCTAGCGCCGCCCGGCTTCCCATTTTCTAGCAGGCTGCGGAAATACTCGGGGTTCGTTCAATAGCCGTCATTATGTGAAGCACGACGACAACGCCGGAACAAATCGCAGGATGCTCATCAAGGCCGTCCAGCAAGGCCGCGGCAAGCGAAGGGGCGAAGCGTACTTTTCCTGTACGGTGAGCCTCTGAACGCCGCGAAAACGAAGCTGGCGGACTTTTTCAGCACTCTGCAGGAGCAAGGGGAGGAGTCATGAAGACGCAGGTGGATCAGCGGATGGGACGGATGGGGCTGTATGGGTTGGTGGGATTGGTGCTCATGTTGTGGGCGCCGGGCCTGTCCGCCGCCGATGGAAAGACGGAGAAGTCGTTCACCATTGCAGTGACCGACCAGCAGGGGGTCGAGACCGAGCTGAAGAACGGCATCTTCTATTGGGAAGAAAAAATGAGCGAGACCTCGTTCGTCCCCCATGAGCTGCGGCACCTGCCGGCTAAGCGCGGCACCGCGACGGTCAATATCAAGTTCGACCAGATCAAGCAGATTGAGATCAAGCCCGGTGCCGACAAGACTACGCCGGCCATGACGGTGACCTTAACGAACGGCAAGAACGGAGAGTTTACGCCGGCCGTCAGCGGCAGCTTCAAGGGCGAATCGGATTTCGGTCAGGTCGAAGTACCGATCGGATCCGTATCCAAGGTGATCTTCAAGTAAGGGCGGAACGAATCGTTTCGGAAGGGAGTGTCCCATGGAGAATGTGCTCGTGGCGCAATCGTGGCAACCCAAGCGATCGATGACAGGGTGGGGAGCATCGCTCCTGCTGCACGCCTGTCTCGCGCTCGCCGCATTCGGGCTGATGCCGAAGATGGCCATGATGACGGAGAAAGAGCCGTTCAAGTGGGATGTCGCCCTGGTGGAGCCGCCCCGCGAAGTGGTCCGTCAGGAAGAGCCGGCTCCGGTGCCGCAGGTGCAGCCTCCCGTTCCGACTCCGGTGAAGCCGCGACCTGAGCCGGTGCGTGCCGTGCCACCGCCGCCTCAGCCGGTGCAGCGCCAGGTGGAGACCAGAATCGAACCGCAGCCGATGCAGCAAGTGATTCAGCCGGTAGAGCGGGTGGTCCAGGCGGTGCAGCGGGAATCGCAGCCCGTCGTCGAAGCCATTCGCCCGCAAGAGCAGATTCAGCCGACCAGGGAAGTGGTGCAGGTACAGGCAAAGCCCATCGAGCCGCAAGAGATTCAAAAAACGGAGCCGTTGATGCAAGCGGCGTTGCCGGCTGAGGTGGTACGGGAAACCGCTCCGGCCGTCGAGCAGACCGTCGTGGAAGCTGCTCCGGTGACGGCTCAGACCTACCAAGCCCAAGCCGTGGCCAGTGCGCCGGCTGTCGTGGAGACGAGACCGGAGCCCGTGGTCACAGCGAGCGCACCGATGGAGCGGGTTGCTCCGCCATCCGATCCGGTTCCGGCCGGGCCGGCTCCCGCCGATCCTGCACCGGCCCCGGTGGCCGAAGCCGTGGCTGCTGCGCCGAGCGAGCCGGTTCCTGCTCCTCCGGCCCCGGCGGAACCGGCCGCTGTCGCCCCTGCGTCAGCGGCCGCAGCGCAGCCGGATCCAGCGACGTTACAAGAACATCAAGTCGTGGCGCGTGTGGCGACGCCGAGGCCTGCCACCAAAGCCGATTATGGCTGGTTGGCCGAATCGCTGCATCGCCGCATCATCGAACTCCGGCATTACCCCAGCACCGCCCGTTTGAACGGCTGGGAAGGCAAAGTCGTCTTGAAGGTCTCGATCCGCCAGGACGGCCAACTCAAAGATGTCGAGGTGGTGAAAAGTTCCGGACACGAATCGTTGGATCAAGCGGCGATGGAGGCGGTGCGGCGCGCCTGTCCGCTGCACATGAAGCATGAATTGACCGCGCCGATGGTCGTCTTACATCTGCCGGTCAGTTACAGTTTGAATCGCTAGCAGGATGTTGAAAATGGTCCCCAGCTTTGTTCTCGCAGGACACTGCCGGCTCACCATCTCGCCGGCGTTCACAAACGTGACGCGCCTTATTCGGCGCGTCGTGAACCGTAACGGCTCAAGGTACGAGAGTACGTCTCGCCGTATCGCTTGCTGCGGCCTCGCTGGATGACCATTGTGACCATCCTGCGGACCGTCTTGAAAAGTGTAAGTCACTGGATCATGGATAGATTAAGCAAAGGTCTGCCACCGGTAGGTTTCCCGATTCTTGTCTGTGCGGGGCTTCTCGCGACCTGGTGGATCGCCGCAGGCTGTGTTTGGGCTGGAGATGAGCAGGCCGGCGGTTCCGAGTCTCAGCGGGCCCAGCGGATCGAGGAGCTCCAGAAGCATCGCGATCGCATTCAGCGGGAATTGAATCAATTGAAACAGCAACCGGAGGGGGTCAGCCGTTCGTCGGTGCCAAGGACCGAACTGAGCGACCAGCCCACCCGGACGCTGAAAGAATCCTTGGAGTCGGTGCCGGGCGCGATTGTGAGGCCGGGGCAAGGAGAACGGGACAGCAACCTCTCCATTCGCGGGTCGGGCAAGTGAACAGCCGCGTGAAACAAGGGGACGCCATGAACAGATTGCGGAGCCGGTCGTTCTCGAACCGAGCGTGCACAGGCTGGTCGGGAGGCGGCATCGTCCTCGCCGTCGTGATGTTTGTGGGTGTGGCAGGCACGGTGTGGGCCATGGGCTCACGCCCGCCGGCTGCAGGGATGCCCGCCAGTGAGTTTTCGCTGACGGACCTTGATGGCAAGTCGCATAGGCTGGAGCAATATCGGGGCCAGATCGTCCTCCTGAACTTCTGGGCCACCTGGTGCAAGCCCTGCACGACGGAAATGCCCGCAATGCAGACGGTCTACGATCAGTTGCGCGAGAAGGGGTTTGTCGTGCTGGCGGTGAATGAATTGGAGGATGAAGGCAAGGTGCGGGAGCACATCGCCGCCTATAAACACACCTTCCCCGTACTCCTCGACCTTGAAAATAAAGTGGCCAACCAGTATGGCGTCTTCGGGTTGCCGGTAAGTGTCTTCATCGATCAGAACGGGGTGGTGCAGGAATACATCAAGGGCGGGCTACTGACTGAAGCCAGAATTCACGATATCGTCGGCCGGATTCAGGCCGCGGCGCCGGTAAAGGCAGCGGCACTTCGGTAAGGTGTTATGGCCAGGACGCAGCACATTATGATGAGTGTTCTGTTAGCCTGCTCGTTGCTGGCGCTCCAGGGGCTTGTCTATCCCCACGCGTTGGAACATGTATCGCACCATGCCCACCATGGGGCCGACGCGCACAGCACTGTACTCTGTTCCTGGATGTGTGCAGCCGGGCAAGATCTCGATACCGTCACAGGATTGTTTCACGCCAACGTCCCGTTGCGCGGCCTGGTCGATCACGAAGTCTCTGATTCATTGCAGATCGAAAGTCGCGCCTCGCGCACATCACGGGGCCCTCCGGTTCACTCTCTTTCCTGAATCGTTGTATCGGCACGTCGTTTTTGTTCATTGCGCGGGACGTCCGCGGCGGAGGCTCTGTGGGCCCTCCGTGACCGGGGAAAGGATTGTGCAAGATGTGGTTCATGGGTAGAAGATTGCTTGTGTCCATGTTCAGTGCACTGGGTGCGTTCGGTGTCGGCGTCGCCTCGTTGCCGGCGGCCCATGCGGCCTGCGGCGCCGTGACCTGCTTCGTGGTGATTGGATCTCAGCAACAGGTGCCCCAAGCCGGGCTACTGACATTCAATTCGATTTACAACTACACCCCTATGCGATTGCTGGACGGGACCTCGGGGATCATTCCCGCCATCAACCAAGATCAGCGCCGACTGATTCTAGATCATCATCAGGAAACTCGCACGATCACTCAGACGATGACCTTCGATTTGAACTACGGCATTACGGACCGATTGGCCGTGCAGGTCACAATCCCCTATCTCTGGCGGACGCATCGCCACATGGACGCCCTAGGGGAGGGTGGGGATAACGGAAACGGCGAGCCGGTACACTTCGGGGACAACAATGTCGGCGACATGATTCTGACTGCGAAGTACAACATCCTGCCGACGCTCCGGAGCATGCTCGTCGCAGGGTTCGGCGTTCAACTTCCCACCGGGAGTACGCAAACCAAGGACAGTCAAGGTCATGTCATGGAGTCGCCGACGCAATTGGGGCGCGGTAATGTGGGGTTGATCGGGTCGCTGTACCAGACGTACGAACTGATCCCTCACCGGCTGAATCAATTTTCCTATGCCAGTTATCGCCATACGTTTCGGAATAATGACGGCTATCAATTCGGGGATGAGTATAACTTGAATATCGGCGCCAATCTGGTCACGCTGCCGTGGTTGGTGCTGATGGGACAGGTCAACTGGCGGTACCTGACGCATGACAATATCAGTGCTTCCCTCGAGCAATCCGCTCCGACGGGTAATGGCGGTGGGGTCGATCCGGCGGTAGTCGACGCGCTCATTGCGAATCGTCGAGTGCCCGGCACCGGGTCGACGTACTTGGCGTTCTCGCCGGGGTTTCAGGTCAGCTTGGAAGGGTTGATCGATTCCCCGCTCACGAGAATGACCTCCGTGTATTTTTATTCGCAGATTCCCATTGCCCGGGATTCCAACAACAACCTGGCACAGGGGACCAGTTTCATTTTCGGTCTCACCAAGTCCTTTCAAATGGTGAAGTCGTGAGTCGACCGGAAACATCGTTCCTGGGGATGGCTCGCGAAACCAACGGGAATAAAGGAAGCCGCCATGTGTTCCACCAACTGGGTTAGAGAGGGGCTCTGTTCGTTCATGGCCGCGACCGGCCTGTGGTGTGCGATGACGGGGGGGGCGGCCTGGGCGGAATCGCTCAGCGAGGTTCAGCTTGGCGCCAAGTGGACGACCGAACATAAGGTGAAGAGCGTAGTGGGTCCGTCCGTGCAGGTGGATGAGCAGGGACGGGTCTCCATGGCCTGGATGGAAGAGGATAAGGACGTGCGATCGGTTCTGTACGCCCGCGGCGCCGAGTCGGGCGGGCCGATGGGAGCGCCGGTGCGCATCAACCGTCCTGAAGACGTGCCCTATTGGCGCCAGGAAGCGCCGGCTCTGGTCGTGCAGGGAGAGGACGTGTTCGTCACCTGGGGATTAGCCCATCCGAAAGCCACCCCACAACAGCCGTTTGCGACGGAACTGCGCCTCAGCCGATCCACTGACGGAGGGCGGACATTCCAGCCGTCGATCGCGGTCAATGACGATCCGGGCGTCATCCAGCATACGTTCGATGCGCTGCATCGTGATGCGGATGGCCGCCTCCACCTCTCCTGGATCGACGGGCGTGAAGGAAAGAAGGAGCTCGGCACCTACGTCGCCCGCTCGTTGGATCGGGGCGAGACCATCACCAAGAATCTCAAGGTGGATGAGGGAACTTGCGTCTGCTGCCGCACGGCGGTGACGAGCGGTCCGGAGGGGATGGTCTACGTGGCCTGGCGGAAGATTTTCGAAGGGAATGTGCGGGAAACGGTCGTGGCGCGTTCGACGAACCACGGGGAAACTTTCGAGGCACCTGTCATTGTCGGGCACGATCAATGGGTGTTTCCGGCCTGCCCCCACCGGCCCGCCTCCATGGGCGTGGACCGGCAGGGGCGCCTCTACGTCGTCTGGTACACCGAAGGAACGGACGAAATCCCCGCCGTCTACGTCGCCTATTCGGACGATCGAGGGAAGAGCTTTTCTGAAAAGCGGAAGTTGAACCTCTCGAAAAACACCTTTCCCGACCATCCGCAGATTGCGGTCGATCCGGAAGGGCGGATCGTGGTGGTGTGGGAGGAGCAGGCCCCGGTCAAGCGGGATGTGGTGATGAGCGTCTCGATGGATCGTGGGGCAACGTTTACGGCGCCGCACAAGGTAAACGAGAGAAAAAGCCAGACTCCGGTCGTGGCGGTGAATAGTCAGGGCCTGTTTGCCTTGGCCTGGATGGAGCATGGCATGCCAGGTCATAAAATTGTGATGCAGACGTTCCGGATGTCACCCGCCACCGTCGCGGTTGAGGCGGTGCGATAAACCGGTGCCAATGGTCACGTTGAGAGAGAACACGATGCGCAGCCTGCTGCTGTCCCTCGCCTTCTGTCTTGCGGCAGGCTCTGCGTCGGCGGAGGATCCCCTGGCAGTACTGAGAATCGGGCGAGTTGGGACCGGGACCGTGGCGTCGCCGTTCGCGCTGACCGCCTTGGATGGATCGCGGGTGCAACTGGCTGATTTGAAGGGAAAGGTCGTCGTGGTCAATTTCTGGGCCACCTGGTGCGGACCCTGCAAAGAAGAGATGCCGGCGCTCGGGCGCTTGCGTCAGCAGTTGGATCCCGATCGGTTCGTCTTGCTGACGATCACGACCGATTTACAGCGGGAAGGGATCGCGCAGTTTCTCGCGAATGTGAAGGTGCAGTTGCCGGTGTTGTTTGACGAAGACCATGACGTGTCCCAGGCCTACCTGGTGCGGGCGCTTCCGACGACCGTCTTCATCGATCCCCAAGGTACCCTGATCGGGCGGGCCGTCGGGCCGCGCGACTGGGATGCACCCACTGCCGTTCGTGCCGTGCAGGGTTTGATGCCATGATGCGGAGAGAGACAGCGTTTACCCGATGTGCGGCCGCGTTGGCAGGACTGTATCTGGTCCTGGCGCTGCTTTCCGTGGCCTGCGTGGTGGACCATGCCGATCCGAAATCGGCTGCCCATCACCATGGCGAAACGGTGTCTCATTCTAACTTCTGTACCTGGGCCTGTCAGGCCAATCCGACATCGGATGCCGGCCCTGTGGCCCTTCTTCTGCAGCCGGTTCTCGCGGCGACGCCTCTCGTCGAAGACAGCCATTCCATCATCGCGGGCATCGGCGGCTTCCACGCCGCCTCTCGCGCGCCCCCCGTCCAGTCGTAATTCCATTTCAGATCGCTAGGTGTTCTAGCAGCTGTTCTCGTCCGTTCAGGCAGGGGCGGGAAGGGTATGTCTCTGCTGTCGTGTGCACAGTTGTGCCAGGAGGACCTTTATGTGGCCCCATCGGTATTCATTTCACATTCGATTCATTCTGTTTTTTGCCATCGTTGCGGCGCTGCCCGTGAGCCTGTTCCAAGCCTTTGCGCAGGAAGAGTCAGCCGGCGCGGTCGTTGAAAAAAGCGCGCGGGAGCGCGACTTGAAGGATCAGCTACAGAAAATTCTTCATGAACTGGAGGAACTCCAACAGGCGCCTGCGGGAGGCGCGACTGCCGCGCCGGTACAGCCGTCGGTGGTGCAGGAACCATCGGAGGGAATGACCGCCGAAGCGATTCCGCAATTTGAACTGGCCGATGTCAGCATCGTGAGCGACCGGGTGCAGCGGCGTCCGGAAGGCATTACGCTGTCGGCGACCGAGCAGTCGGAAACCGAGTCGCAGCCGACCAGGACGCTCCGGGAATCGATGGAGTCGCTCCCCGGCGTGGTCCTGCGGCAGGCCAACGGGCCGAGGGATTTCAGTATCTCGATTCGTGGATCGGGCGTGAAAACGTCCTTTGCGGTGCGCGAAATCAAGATGTACGAGGACGGATTCATCCAAACGCAATCCGATGGATTGTCCCGTCTGGACATCCACGATCCCTGGTTCATGCGGAGTGTGGAAGTGACCCGAGGCGCCTCGTCGTCTCTGTACGACAATTATGCGCTTGGCGGCATGGTGCATTTCCGAACCAGGCGCGGCAGTGACATCAACGGTTTCGAAAGTTTTGTCAGCGGGGGTTCGTACGGCTATCAGAAGTACGGGTTTGCCGTCGGCCAGCAGTTCACCAATGTCGATATCTCGCTCTTCGGCAGCCATGTCGCCGAGGACGGATTCATTCGCCACAGCGATTACAGCACGCAAACGATGAATTTCAATTTTCGCGTGAAGGTAGACGACAAGCAGAACCTGTATTTCAAGGCCATCACCAACTGGCTGGATACGCGGGTGCCGACGCGTTTGACGCAGTCGCAGTTCGAGGCCGACCACCGGCAGGCCGGCGGCATCAGCAACGCGACCAACGCCGTTTTGCTGGCCCAGCGCCGCCTGGACCGGCGGAACATCATCGGCGGAATGTACGAGCGGCAGATCGACGCCAACACCGTGCTGACCATGGAAGCCGACTACGACGTGAAGGACATCAACCAGACCTTCACGCAGATCTCCGACAACATCAACCCGAATTACAAACATTACACCGATCTGCGTCACGACGGCCGGCTGTTCGACATGCCGTTGCGGAGTTACGCCGGATTTTTTGTGAATCAGATGGAGCAGGAAGGGAATACCTTCACTAATCTGCAGGACTTTTTCGGCACGCGGGGCACATTGGCCCAGAACAGCCGCGGCACGATCCGGAACATCGGCGGACGGTTCCGGGAAGAATTGGAATTCATTCCGAAGTGGACCTTGGCCGCAGGCCTCGGGTTCGAGCAATCGCAGTTGAGCGTGCAGACCATCAGCTATACCGCTGGGGCGGTCAGCGGCCGGGCCGGAGCGGAGCGCAGCTTCAGCAACTGGGCGCCGGAAGTGTCGATCAGTTGGAAGCCGGCCGAGGGGTATCGCCATTGGGTGCGCGCCTCTACCGGGTATGCCATTCCGGGATTCGGCAATCTGTTGACCAATCCGTTTACGGGTCTGGCCGGAACCAACTTCGATCTGAAGCCGCAGAAAAACCTCAACGTCGAACTCGGCACGGAATCACGCCTGCACAAGACCTTGACCGTGCAATTGGTCGGGTTCGTCACGTTCGTCAAAGACGAAATCATCACCCAGGTCGTCTCCAACACCGGCGGTCAGGCCGCGATCAACGCGGACTCCTCGCAGTATCGAGGGATCGAGCTGTTTTACGACTGGCGGCCGTTGGATGGCCTGCGGTTCTCCGGCGCGTATACCCACATCGATGCGCGCTACATCAATTTCAGCGACCAATTTTTGTCGGGCGGACTTCCCACGGCGTTCGTGCGGGACGGCAAGGCGGTGCCGAACGTGCCGACGGACACCATCAATTTCAAGGAGTCCTACGATCATGCCGCCAGTGGGTGGGGCGGTTGGGTGGAAGTCAACTACATGAACAGTTACTTCCTGAACAACAACAACACGGTGGGCATTCCCTCCTATGTCATCGCCAACCTGAATATCCATAAGAATTTCGAGTTCCAGAACAACAAGTGGATCCGGTTCGCGAAGTTCTTTGCCGAGATCGACAACATCGCCGACAAGAAATATGCGGCTTCCGGCAATGTGGTGGCCGATAGCACGGCGGATGCGAACAAAACGTTGTTCTTTGCCGGCTACGGCCGGTCGTTTTATGCCGGGGTGACGTTGGGATTGTTCTAACCATGTGGCGCGAGCGGTGCCCGGATGCGGAGCCGCTCGCGCCCTTAACAGGGAGATTGCCATGAACAAGCAACTCTTGCGAGTCGGGGAAGCGGCCGATGTGCTGGCGGTGAGTCGCTGGACGATCTATCGCTGGGTGGAAGACGGACGGTTGGAAGGGACCAAGATCGGCCGCGGCAGCCTGCGGGTGTTTCGCGATTCGCTGGATCGGCTGGTCCAGAGCAACAAGACGCACGAAGTGAATCTCAGTTTATGACGAACAGGCAAACGGGGCTTCGAATGCCACGCAGGGGCTTGCCCGTGCGTATCAGGCGCGGCGCGGAGATCTTGGTGTGTCTCCTCATGCCGGTGCTGCTCGCGCTGGTGCCCGGTTGCGTTGGGAGCGTGGGGACTCCGGCCGCGCCGTCGGCGGAGCCCTATGCCTTCGTCAACGGCCGATGGTTCGACGGGGAAGGGTTTCAGCCCGATACCTGGTATTCCGTCCAAGGTCGCCTGACCAGACAGCGCCCACCTGGACCGGTTCAGACCGTGGATCTGTCCGGCCTCTACATGGTTCCGCCCTTTGGCGAGGCGCACAACCACAACGTTGAGGGGCCGTGGAATGTGCAGGCAGTCGCGACGCGGTATCTGCAGGACGGGGTGTTCTATGTGAAGAATCCGAACAACGTTCGGGACTTCGCCCTGCAGATTCGGCACGCCGTCAATGTGCCGACGAGCATCGACGTCGCCTTTGCGCATGCTGGGCTGACCGGGCGCGGCGGGCATCCTGTGGCCTTGTACGAAGGCGTGTTGCGGGTCGGGCGGTATGAGCCGGCCGTCGGGCCGATCGAACGGGGCTGGTTCGAAAATCGGTCATACGTCGTGGTCGATACCGATGCCGAGGTTGAGGCCAAGTGGCCGACGATCGTGAGCGGTCGCCCGGATTTCCTCAAAGTCTATCTGGTGCATTCCGAAGACGATGGGGGAACCTCGGATGCGCGGACTGGCCATCACAGACTGGGGCTCCATCCCACGCTGGTGCGGGGCATTGTGGCGCGGGCGCATGCGGCGGGGTTGCCGGTGACCGCCCATGTCGAAACGGCGGAGGATTTTCGCCAGGCGGTTCGCGCCGGAGTCGATGAATTGGCGCACGTACCGGGCTGGCTGCTGCAGGGGCCGGAGGATGCGGAGCGTGCTCGATTGACGGAAGACGACGCGCGTTTGGCTGCGGCACAGCACGTACGGGTCGTCACCACGAGCGTGGCGGGGCAGGCCATGCCGTCTCTCGGCGGTCATCACCAGCATGGTCAGCACACAGGGCATGGATCCGGGCCGGAGGTGAAGCACAATTCATCGGCCATTGAACCGGCCTCTCCTGTACTGAGGGACAATCTTGAGTTGCTGCAGCGCGCCGGGGTGACCGTGGTGATCGGCAGCGACCATGCAGAGACATCGCTCGCCGAGGTGCTGCATTTGCGCACGTTGCATCTGTTCGACAATCGCACCTTGCTCAAGACGTGGTGCGAGGCAACACCGGCAGCCATCTTTCCCGGTCGGCGGTTTGCAAAGTTTGCCGAGGGATACGAAGCCAGTTTTCTCGCTCTGGCAGGCAATCCCATTGAGGATTTTGAGCAGGTGCGGGCCATTCGCCGCAGATTCAAACAGGGACTGCCGCTGGATGCGGCTCCCTCGCAGGACGCTGCTTGGTCGGCAGCGGACCAGAAGAGTCGGTAATACGCAACGTGTCCAACCACCGTTGCGGCAACATCCATGAATTGGTCTGGGGAGGAAAAGGAGTGCACGATGGAGCGGAGTGGTTGGCATCGATGTGTAGTGGGCGGTCTGGCAGCCCTGCTATTGACGGGAGCGCCCCCCGGTGTGTTGTGGGCGGCTGAGGAGCCGCAGGAGCAGGAGGCCCCGGTGATCGCGGTCGAACCGGTGGAAGTGAGCGGGAAACGCATCGAGAATGTCGAGGATGTGAAGCGGGAATTTGCCCGTCGTCCCGGCAGCAATATCCTGATAGAGGAAAAGCAGATTACCGAGTCGCGCGCGATCAACTTGCAAGACGTGCTGCAGTTCGCGCCTGGTGTCCGGTTTCAATCGCGGTTCGGCGCCGATGAAGGGCAGTTTCAGATCCGCGGCACCTCGTTGCGGAATAATTTTCACCATCGGGGCATAAATATTCTGATCAACGGCATTTTCTTCGGCGATGCGGACGGGTTTTCGGACTTCGAATCGATCGACTTACTGGCCTACGAGCGAATTGAAATCTACAAGGGCGCCAATGCCCTGCGGTATGGCGCGAACAGCATCGGTGGCGCGATCAATTTTGTGCCGCGCACCGGCTACAACGCGTCGACGTTGCAGCTGCGCATGTTGGCCGGCAGCTTCGGCATGGTGAGCGGCCAGGTGTCCAGCGGCAAGGTGACCCAACCTTTCAAGGTGGGCAACATGAGCGCCACCATGGATTATTACATCAGCGTGTCGGGCAATCGCCAGGACGGGTTTCAGGACAACAGTCAGCAGGCCCGCGAACGCGTCAATGCGAATATCGGTTTGCAGCTCGGCAACCATCAGGAAATCCGCGCGTATTTTCTGCAGGCCAATGTTGCCGAGCGGCTTCCCGGCTCACTCACGACCCAGCAGTTGTTTTTCAACCGGCAGCAAGCGGGTGGACAGAGCCCGGCGGGCACCCCGCCGTTCTTCGCCTGTAATCTGAACAATCAGACTTGTAATTATGGGCGTTATTACAACCTGCAGCGGATCGGCATCGCGTACCACAACGAGTTTGCGCCCAATCAATACTTCGAAATCGTCCCCTACTTCTCGAATCAATTCGTCGACCATCCGATCTTCCAGACCATCCGTCAGGAAAACAACAACGTCGGCGGAGAATTCCGGTATGTGAACTCGAACCCCCTCTTCGGCAAGAACAACTCGTTCGTCATGGGCTTCCAACCGCGCTACGGGAACCAGCGGCAGCAGCGGTTCGTGAACATCAACGGCAACATCGGCGCGATGACGCAGAACTACACGGCCAAGACGACGTACTTCGGCATGTATGCGGAAGACGCGTTCGACGCCACGAAGGACTTCACGATCGTGATCGGCGGGCGATGGGATTACACGGGACGCCAGGCGACGGTCGACAACTTCGGGCCGGCCGGCAACCCCTTCAACCCCAATACGCCGTCTACGCCGACCGGCACGAATCGACCCCTCCAACATTTCGATGCGATCAGCCCGAAGGTCGGGTTCGTGTACCGTACGACGCCCACTTCGCAACTGTATTTCAACGCCAGCCGTGCCTATGAGGCGCCGCTCAATCTGGAGTTGCTCTCCTCGGTTAATGCGAACGGCACGCCGAATACAGGCTTCTTGAACCTCGATGCTCAGCGGGCATGGCAATTGGAACTCGGTCATCGAGGAACATCAGCGGATAAGCGCTACACCTGGGACGTGACCGTCTACAACTTGGAAATGCAGAAAGAAATTCTGGCCTCGATCATCAACAACCAAGGAACGTTCCAAAATGCCAACGGCACGCGGCATACCGG
>Ga0209582_1001052_pt1 | contig 14490 bp, 15 predicted proteins | sample KloWWTmetKNB5Kit_FD_187176 | JGI IMG/M metagenome (GOLD analysis project Ga0209582, IMG submission 187176) | Active sludge microbial communities from Klosterneuburg, Austria, studying microevolution and ecology of nitrifiers - Klosterneuburg... | ecosystem: Engineered > WWTP > Aerobic digester >...
TCGATCTGGTTAAGTGAATTTTTCTGGTACGACGAAATATTGGGCCGCTTAGTGACTCGCAAACAGCTCATTTGATGAGTTGCAGCGATAAACCTCCGTCTTTGCCGGAGGTTTATCGCTCTGATATTGAAAAAATATATCTCTCGCTTTTCCATTATCTTTTAGAGTCTTTGAAACACTTTGCTGTGCTTCGGCGAGACTCAGCTATCTTGCTTTGTGTTTTATGATTGGATTGAGAGTTAATAACGCAACTTAGTAGTTATCGCGATTTCAAGTGCTCTGTACGATTAGAACTGAACTAATATTGATGAATCAAGTTAATGACCACGTTTTCTTAATTTATCAATTGCTGCTAATTGTGCCATTGCTTCCATCAACTCTGCTTGTGCTTTTGCATAATCTAATTCTGATTCGCGATTTTTCATAGCCTCTTCTGCTGCTTTCTTGGCTTCTATAGCTTTAGCTTCATCCAGATCCTGACTGCGTACAGCTGTATCTGCCAAGATGGTAACTGTATCAGGTTGAACTTCCAACATGCCACCCGACACATAAACTAACTCATCATCATTCAATTGAGTTTTGATGCGGACCATACCCGATTTTATTTTCGTTAGCATCGGCGTATGGTGTGGATAAATTCCGACTTCCCCCATTTGCGCAGGCGCCACAATAAATTCCACTGGACCTGAATAAATAGATTCCTCAGCGCTGACGATATCGAGATGAAATATGGTACCCATTTGTTTAATCTCTCATTTATTGAAGTGTTTTAGCTTTCTCAACGGCTTCTTCGATGCTTCCTACCATATAAAAAGCTTGCTCTGGAAGCTCATCATATTCACCTTCGACGATACCCTTAAAGCCCTTTATAGTATCTTTCAGTGAAACATATTTTCCAGGTGATCCTGTAAATACTTCTGCTACATTAAACGGTTGTGATAGGAATCGTTGTATTTTGCGTGCACGACTTACTGCCAATTTATCTTCAGGTGACAACTCATCCATTCCAAGAATAGCAATGATATCTCTTAATTCTTTATATCTCTGAAGAGTTTGTTGCACAGCTCGTGCAGTATTATAGTGATCCTCTCCAACTACTTGAGGATCAAGTTGTCGTGACGTTGAATCCAACGGATCTACTGCTGGATAAATTCCTAAAGAAGCAATATCTCGTGACAGAACTACGGTTGCATCTAAGTGACCAAATGTTGTTGCTGGTGATGGATCTGTCAAGTCATCTGCAGGAACATACACAGCTTGTATTGAAGTAATAGAACCTGTTTTTGTCGATGTAATACGTTCTTGCAATCGCCCCATCTCCTCAGCCAAAGTAGGTTGATATCCAACCGCTGATGGCATACGCCCCAGTAATGCTGAAACTTCGGTTCCTGCCAGTGTATATCGGTAAATATTATCTACAAAAAATAATACATCTCGACCTTCATCACGAAATGATTCTGCCATCGTTAAACCAGTTAATGCTACTCGCAATCTATTTCCTGGAGGCTCGTTCATTTGCCCATAGACAAGTGCTACTTTATCGAGCACTTTAGACTCTTTCATTTCATGATAGAAATCATTTCCCTCACGAGTTCTTTCTCCTACGCCTGCAAATACTGAATAGCCACTGTGTTCTATGGCAATATTGCGAATCAATTCCATCATATTGACGGTCTTTCCAACACCTGCACCTCCGAACAGACCTACTTTTCCGCCTTTTGCGAATGGACAAATTAGATCAATTACTTTGATACCAGTTTCCAACAATTCGGTAGACGCTGACAATTCATCAAATGCTGGAGCCTCACGATGAATGGACATTTTCTGTTCGGCGCCTATATCACCCATTTCATCAATTGGACGTCCCAAAACATCCATAATACGCCCCAGCGTTTTAGTTCCAACCGGTACAGTAATCTGCTTTCCTGTATTTTGAACTATCATACCGCGACGTAAACCATCTGAAGAGCCTAGTGCAATCGTTCTAACTACACCATCTCCAAGTTGTTGTTGAACTTCAAGTGTGAGTTCTGATCCCTCCATCGCTAAAGCGTCATAGACTTTTGGAATAGATTCACGTGAGAATTCCACATCAATCACTGCACCGATACACTGAACAATTTTTCCTTGACTCATTGTTGTTTCCTAAATACTAAAAATGTTTAAACAGCCGCCGCACCACCGACAATCTCTGATAACTCTTTGGTAATTGCTGCTTGCCTTGACTTATTGTAGATCAATGTCAATTCGTCAATGACACTTCCTGCATTATCTGATGCAGCTTTCATAGCAACCATCCTTGCAGATTGTTCCGACGCCATATTCTCAGTGACTGCCTGATATATCAACGCCTCTACATAACGTATCATTATATCGTCAATAACCGACTTAGCTTCTGGCTCGTATATATAATCCCAAGTTAATCTCTGCTTTTCATCATTGATTTCTTCGCTTTTGATACGCTCATCCGTTAATGGTAGCAATTGTTCCATTATTGGTTCTTGTTTCATAGTATTAATGAAACGATTATAAAATATATATACTTTATCAAACTTATCTTGCGAATATCCATCCAGCACAACCTTAACCGCACCTATAAGCCTCGACATGTCAGGTGTATCTCCGAGTCCCACTACTTGCGAGATCACATTTGCATTGATTCGACTCATAAAACCTAAACCTTTATTACCTATGCAACAAACTTCAATTTGTTCATTCTCAGCTTGCCAAATTTTCATTTGACCGATAACTTTGCGCAGTACATTCGTATTTAAACCACCGCATAATCCTTTATCTGATGTAACGATCACTATTCCGATGCGTTTAACCGTATCTCTTTCTATTAAGAAAGGATGGCGATACTCGGTATTTGCTTTACTCATATGCGCTGCCACTTTACGTATCTTTTCACCGTACGGCCTTGCTTTTTTCATACGATCTTGAGCTTTGCGCATTTTCGACGCTGCTACCATTTCCATAGCGCGTGTTATTTTTTGTGTATTCTTTACACTTTTTATTTTATTGCGTACTTCTCTGCTGCCGGCCATGGCTTAATACGTTCCGTTGTTCTTGAATGAAATTATTGCCGCTATCAATTGCTTTTCAGTCTCAACATCAAGCTCCTTATTTTTCTCGATTTTATCGAGTATTTCATTGTGTTGACTACGTATGTAGCTTTTTAGCGCTGATTCAAAAGCTAGAGCGCGTTTCACTTCAACATCATCGAAATAACCATTATTAATAGCAAATAATGTAAGTGCCATTTCTGACACGCTTAAGGTTGCGTACTGAGGCTGCTTCATCAGTTCTGTTGCCATTTTTCCACGCTCTAACTGCTTTCTTGTTGCTTCATCTAGATCTGATGCAAATTGTGCAAACGCTGCCAATTCACGATATTGAGCTAATGCTAAGCGTATCCCACCACCTAATTTCTTAATTACCTTGGTTTGTGCTGCCCCTCCCACACGCGATACTGAAACACCCGCGTTAATTGCAGGTCTTATACCCGCATTAAACAGATCTGTTTCTAGAAATATTTGCCCATCTGTAATTGATATTACATTTGTTGGCACGAAAGCTGTTACATCACCAGCTTGAGTTTCAATTATTGGTAGTGCTGTCAACGATCCTGTTTTACCCTTAACTGCACCATTGGTCGCTTTCTCTACATAAGCCGCACTTACTCTTGCCGCCCTTTCAAGTAAGCGTGAGTGTAAATAAAACACATCCCCTGGATATGCTTCTCTACCTGGAGGTCTTCTTAGCAATAGAGATATCTGCCTATAAGCCCATGCCTGCTTCGTTAAGTCATCATAAACAATCAGTGCATCTTGCCCTTTATCGCGAAAATACTCCCCCATAGTACAGCCTGAATATGGGGCTATAAACTGCATCGCCGCAGACTCAGATGCAGTCGCAGCCACGACAATGGTGTACTCCATAGCACCATGCTCTTCCAATTTACGGACTACGTTCGCAATTGAAGATGCTTTCTGACCTACTGCGACATATATGCAAAACATATTTTGTCCTTTTTGATTCAGAATTGCATCGATTGCTACCGCTGTTTTTCCTGTTTGTCTATCACCGATTATCAACTCACGTTGTCCTCGCCCTACAGGAACCATCGAATCAACTGACTTTAAACCTGTTTGAACTGGCTGATCAACTGATTGACGCCAAATAACTCCCGGCGCAATTTTCTCAATAGGCTCAGATCTATCTGCTGTTATTGGACCTTTACCATCTATTGGTTGACCTAACGCATTAACAACACGCCCTAGCAATCCTTCACCAACGGGAACTTCCAGAATGCGCCCTGTGCATTTAACTATATCGCCTTCGCAAATATGTTCATACGCACCCATAATAACTGCGCCGACTGAATCACGCTCTAGATTTAATGCTAAACCAAATGTGTTACCTGGAAATTCCAGCATTTCACCCTGCATTACATCTGATAAACCATGTATTCGCACAATTCCATCTGTGACAGATACAATAGTTCCTTGCGTGCGAATCTCTGTCGTATCAGAAAGTCCTTCAATCCTTTTTTTAATCAGCTCACTGATTTCGGATGGGTTTAACTGCATTTTTTAACTCCTAGCTTTTAAGGGCAATAGCCATGGCTTCAAGTTTCCCACGAATTGATGCATCTAATATTTCGTCACCAATTTCAACTTTGAATCCACCTATTAATTCTGGATCAATCGCAACTTGAGCTTCTATTTTTTGCTTAAACTTTCGCTCTAGATAATCTACCAACTTCTTGAGTTGTGTATTATCAATTGCAAAAGCACTAACTATTCTAGCCTCCAAGACACCCTCGTGCTTGGCTTTTAATTGCTCAAATAGATAACTGATTTGGGGCAGCACTAATATGCGCTTATTTTCTGCCAGTAGCTTAATAAGATTATGGACATCAGCAGAAAATTCTTTTTGACCAACATCAAAAATTATCTCACCAAGCTGCTTCGCTGGCACTAATGGATTTCCGATTAACATTTTAATATGTTTATCTGTCGAAATCATCGCTGCCAATTGCAACATTTTAGACCATTTAGCCAATTGACTATTTGCAATTGCCAATTTATAAACTGCTTCCGCATATGGTCTAGCAACAGTAATTGCTTCAGCCATTATTTAAAATCTTCCTCTATTGTAGCGAGCATGTCTGCATGTGCTTTTAAATCCACTTCTCGACGCAATATTTTAGTCGCTCCTGCAATAGCCAATTCCGCCACATGCTGCCTTAACGTTTCTTTCGCACTGAACATCTCGTGCTCTATATCAGCTTTAGCACCAGCAACAATTCTTTCTCCTTCTTCTTTCGCGGTGTTTTTTGCTTCTTCTATTATTTCAGTTGCTCTTTTTTCTGCCTGTAGAACTATCTCTGCTGCTCTTTGCTTTGCCTCTTTTATGACATCAGATGATCGCTGACTTGCCAGTTCTAATTCGTGACGCCCGCGTTCACCAGCAGCCAATCCATCAGCAATCATTTTCTGACGATCCTCTATAGCACGCAGCAATGGCGGCCATACATATTTAACTGTAAACCAAATAAATATTGAAAAGGCTATCGCCTGAGAAATTAAAGTAAAGTTAATATTCATGACAAGCCCGTAATATCAGATCTGTACAACAAAGTGCTATTATTGAATAACTGCAAGCAGTGGGTTTCCGAAAGCAAATAACATTGCCAAACCCACAGCAATAATAAATGATGCATCGGTCAAGCCCAGCAAAAGGAACACTTTACCTTGCAATGTCGGTATCATTTCTGGCTGACGTGCAGCTCCCTCCAGAAATCTACTACACATAACACCAACACCTATACAAGCCCCAGCTGCACCAAGCCCAATCATCAAACCAATACCTATTCCGGTATACGCTTGAATCATCGCTAAGTACTGTAGATTATCCATTTTAATTTCCTTTTGTTAAGATTAGATTAATGATTTTGCAACAAGTAAAACCTTTTTATTAATGCGACTCATGCGCCATCGATATATACACTACAGTTAACATCATAAATATAAATGCCTGCAAAGTAACTATCAATATATGAAATATCGCCCACCCAGCACCTAAAATTGCACCAAAGAATGCGCCAGTCACTCCCGTAGCAGCCCACATTCCAAGCAACAAGAAAATAATCTCGCCCGCGTAAATATTTCCAAATAACCGCAACGAATGCGACAAGGGCTTAGATACATATTCAATAAAATTAAAGAGCAAATTCAAAACCCATAGCAGCGGATTTTTTCCAAATGGAGTACAAAAAAGCTCGTGCATCCACCCACCGAACCCTTTAACCTTCAGACTAAAGAATATCATTAAAAACCAGATCGATAGAGCTAGCGCAAAAGTTGTATTTACATCCGTTGTTGGAACGGATCTCCAGTTATGCAAACCAAACACGTGCTCGTAAACCCACGCCAGAATATCAATAGGCAAGATATCCATAGCGTTCATCATAAGGACCCACACAAACACTGTTAGCGCAGTAGGTGCAACAAATACGTGTCGATTCCCATGAAATGTATTCTTAACTTCATTATCAACAAATTCAACCGCAAGCTCCACAAACGCTTGCCACTTTGATGGCACTCCAGATGTTGCTTTTCTCACAACCAGCCAAATAAAACCAAAACTTATAAATCCAAGGATCATTGATGTAACAATCGTATCGACATGCAGCACCCAAAACGCACCATCTTTGACTTGAACTGTCAAATTAGTTAAGTGATGATCTATGTATGATGTTGGTGTAAGCTCTGTACTTGATGCCATTCGCCACCTATTTTACTTATATTAATTTATTTTGTTGTTTACATTATCTGTCACAAGCAGCGCCAAGCTGTGCGCCAGAATTGTTACAATAAAAACTCCGATAAAGGCATATACATTTATATTTTCATAATTTTTAAGCACAGCCCATAACAGAATTATTATTATGATTATTTTTACTGCCTCCGCTCTCAGAGCTATTCTAACTGTATCACTAGCTGAATATCCTTTGTGACTAGATATGATAAGTGCAAATGCCGTTGAAGATACAAAACTAACCATACCCCCCAAAAGAACCGACAATACTCCATGCACACCTAACCAAAACCCAATCCCTATTGCGGCGACAACTGTAATAATCAATTGTGCACTTATCACCACCTTAAGTGGCCTACTTTTTATCCAAGACATATCTTATCTTTGGAATGCTGAACAGCACTGAACTGCAAATTGAATCGCTTAAAAAGTTAGGCATTCTAGTTTAAATACCCCATTCTCGTCAATGTAAAATTCCAGCTAAGCTGAAATGCTTCTTTTTTGATTTTTGAGATATGCTGATTCTCAAAGAATCCAAAGTTAAATACCTTTTAAAACTATGCAATAAATTAATTTTCTACTGAATTTCTTTTCTTCTCCAAGTGACTTTAGGAAAAGCAGATCTGGTGAAGATCCTAGGCACAATGATCAGTCACTTTATTCCACTCCCAATAACTCGCAAAATAGCGTTTGCTACTCCATAGAATTTCGCTATTCATTACCGAGGCCAACAGCCAAAATTTTCGCTTTTCCAGAATTAATGCTAAGAATCCATAGTGTTTTGCCGTTAAATCCACACAATCTCAAATCATCTTTTTGAGTTTCTACAATATCTCCCGACGTAGTATTTTTTGTAAATATCCTTGGTTACTCAGGAGTTTAATTATGGCAACTATCACAGCTCAAACAGAAAAGAAAATTAAAGAAATCAATTATTCGTGGGAAGGGAAGGATAAAAGTGGCAAACAAATCAAAGGTGAAATGCGCGCGGCTGGAACAGTTGTAGTTACGTCTACTTTACGCCGCCAAGGAATTAAGGTTACTAAAATCAAGAAAATTCAATCTGGTGGCAAAATCACTGACAAAGATATAACACTATTTACTCGTCAGTTAGCTACTATGATGAAATCAGGCGTACCTTTGCTGCAAGCTTTTGATATAGTGGGTAAGGGACATAGCAACCGGGCTGTCAGTAAATTGCTGATGGACATCAAATCTGATGTTGAAACAGGTAGTAATTTAGCAGATGCTTTTCGCAAATACCCTCTTTACTTTGATGCTCTATTTTGCAATCTCGTTGGCGCAGGTGAAGCAGCTGGTATTTTGGATAGCTTATTAGATCGTTTGGCAACATACAAAGAGAAAATTCAAGCTATTAAAGGAAAAATCAAGTCTGCACTTTTTTATCCTATTTCAATTATTGTGGTTGCTTTTGTTATTACTGCTGTAATTATGATTTTTGTGGTTCCTGCTTTTAAAGATTTATTTGAAGGGTTCGGTGCTGAGCTTCCTGCACCTACACTGTTTGTAATGACCGTCTCAGATTTCTTTGTAGATTATTGGTGGGCTATTATTGGTACGTTGGGAGGTGGAATTTATGCTTTCTTTTATGCTTGGAAGCGTTCAATCCCGATGCAGCGGGTCATGGATCGAATGGTTCTCAAGTTACCTATCTTTGGCGAGGTAATCCGTAAAGCCACTATTGCACGTTGGTCGCGCACGCTTTCTACCATGTTTGCCGCTGGCGTTCCTTTGGTCGAGTCGTTGGATTCAGTGGCTGGTGCTGCTGGTAATTATATCTATTATGAAGCAACCAAAAATATCCAAATTGAAGTCAGCACAGGCAATAGCTTGATGTCTTCTATGGCTAATTCCAATGTATTTCCCAGTATGGTAGTCCAAATGGTTGCTATTGGCGAAGAATCCGGATCACTAGATTCCATGCTCGGCAAAGTCGCAGATTTCTACGAAGCAGAGGTGGATGATGCAGTTGCCGCACTTTCGAGTCTGATGGAGCCCGTCATAATGGTTGTATTGGGCACACTCATTGGTGGTATGGTTGTTGCGATGTACTTGCCCATTTTCAAAATGGGTATGGTTGTTAGCTAAGCTTTGCATTCTCAACATTCTTTTTACTAAAACCAATCATGTCACTGATATCTGTACTGGAAGAAACACCCGCCTTTTTTATTTCATTCATTACCATTATTGGTTTAATGGTCGGTAGCTTTCTAAACGTTGTGATATACCGTTTGCCAGTAATGATGAAAAGAAGTTGGTTGCAACAATGCGCAGAATTACGTGATGAACCCATCGCAGAATTGCCAGTATTCAATCTCATCACTCCTCGTTCGGCCTGTACTCAGTGTGGACACAAGCTATCAGCACTTGAAAATATTCCCGTTATTAGTTATCTCTTCTTACGTGGGCGCTGTTCTCAGTGCCAAACACGCATCTCTTTATGCTATCCACTGGTGGAAACAGTGACGGCTTTAATGAGTGGCTTTGTTGCCTGGCATTTTGGTTTTGGTTGGCTTACAGTTGCGACACTATTTTTTGTATGGGCATTAATTGCTCTGGCCGTGATTGATTTAAACACTCAACTGTTGCCAGATGATATAACGCTGCCACTCTTATGGGCAGGTTTACTGGTCAATATGAATAATGGTTTTACCGATATTCATTCGGCAATTATTGGAGCTGTTGCAGGCTATCTTTCCTTGTGGTGCATTTACTGGTGTTTTAAACTCATCACGGGCAAAGAAGGGATGGGATACGGCGATTTCAAATTACTTTCGGCAATTGGCGCGTGGCTAGGATGGAGCATGCTTCCATTGGTCATTCTTTTTTCATCACTTGTTGGAACTGCCGTTGGTATTGGTTTAATTATTGCTGCCAGACTCAATAAAAACATACCTATTCCCTTTGGTCCTTATTTAGTGGGCGGCGCACTTATTGCCTTATTTTGGGGAAACAAGCTAAATCATGCTTATTTTGGAATATTTTAATTCATGACCTTTGTCGTTGGATTAACAGGAGGAATTGGTTGTGGCAAATCAAGTACCAGTCAATTTTTCTCTGATTTAGGTATCGATGTCATTGATACAGATGTCATCGCTCGCCAGCTAACCCAACCCAATGGTTCAGCTATTAGCCTGATTCAAAATACTTTCGGATCTTCTGTCATTACTGCCGATGGTGCTTTGGATAGAAATAAAATGCGTGATTTGGTTTTCGCCAATAGCGAATCGCGACACAAGCTTGAACAAATTCTTCATCCATTGATTCTGAAAGCGGTAATCCGCCGAATTAAGCAAAGCCAAGCTCCTTATGTCATCGTTGTCATTCCCCTGTTATTTGAAACGAATGATTACAATCATTTAATTCAGCACATATTGGTTATTGATTGTGATGAACAGCAACAACTCTTACGTACTATGGAGCGTAGCAATCTATCGGAACAAAAAGTAAGATCCATCATGGCTACACAAGTTACACGAGAAACCCGCATACAAAAAGCAGATGATGTGATTCTGAATAATCAGGATATTGAATATCTAAAAGCACAAATCTTATTGCTACACCATAAGTATCTGGCTTTATCAAAAAATGAGCCCGCTATATAGTAGCTATTCATTAAAAAATTTAATTTTTAATTGTGAAATAATTCAGCTTAAGGCAAGATTGGAGCATTTCATATCTTCCCTGTGGATGCATACCTATTGTGATTTGTTACGAACACCCACTTAACGAACGTATCCGTACCCTTCTGCGATTAGAAGATTTATTCAATAAAATAGATTTTTTTTCCACTAAAGATACTGCAATCGAACATCATGCTTCACTTGTTGCGTTGTTTGAAGTACTTGAAATCACCAGCCGCGCAGATATTAAATCGGATTTATTGCAAGAGCTTGAGCGACAGAAACAAATACTCGAATCACTGCGAAAGAACCCTAATGTCTCTGAAGCCGCACTTGATAATGTACTTAATGATATTAAAATCACTTTTCGCGAAATGTTGAATATACCAGGGAAGGTTGGAGAACATTTGCGTGAAAATGATTGGCTGATGACGATCAAACAGCGAATCGGAATTCCAGGCGGCTGCTGTGCTTTTGATTTGCCATCGTATCATTATTGGTTAAATTTGGATCCTACTCAAAGACATCAAGACTTCAGTGAATGGCTAGCTCCATTCCAACCTGTGCGCAATGCTTTCGGAATTGTACTTTTTCTGTTGAGAAAGAGTGGAAAGACCCTGCAAGCCGTGGCAAATCAAGGCATTTTCCAACAAACAGGATCAGAATATGCTGCGCATTTGTTAAGACTCAACCTTAATGATGATTTACCTTGTGTTCCTGAGATTAGCGCCAATAAATATGCGCTAAACATTCGCTTCATTCCCGCTCAATCTGAACAAAAGAATAGAGTTTACGAAGGTGATGTTAAATTTGAGCTAACCTTCTGTAATCTGTAACGACATTCCAAGCCATTCCAGCAGCACCCACAAACTCAATAATTCCCTCTGTATATCAACAATTAACTGTGTTTCTTGTTGTTTCATGTAGCGCTTTAAATCTCAAATAAACGACCCCGTGGCAAGACCACGGGGTATTAGAAAAGCTCAAGTTGGCGCAGTTCTTCTTTTGGTTTGCCTTGATTCTTTACATACCGCTCAACCACACCCCAATCCGCTCTTTCCCCTATAGTTGCAACATAATAGCCATCCGTCCAAAACTCACCACCCCACAGATCTCGTTTCAAATCCGGCTTCCTCTTAAACAATTCCCTTGCTGTTATGCTTTTGAAAACCCTAACAATCTGACCCGGTGCAATTTCTGGATGTGCCGTACAAAGTATATGTACGTGGTCTTTGTCGCAACCTATCTGCTCAAACTCAATGTCGTATCGATCTTCTATCGCTTTCGCAGTCATCATAATGATTTTTACAACTGCATCATCTAACAGTCCACGTCTGTATTTCACAGGAAATACAATGTGATAATGTATCTGCCACACACAGTGGCTCGCCTTCTCTACAACATCTCGCATCCCAACATTCTAATGCCTAATTAGATCCCCGTGGCAAGACCACGGGGAATCGCAAGTTTAATTGATTAGCTAATAAAATATTCAGAAATATATGTATGTAGCTACTCAAGCAGGCAAACATGGGAAAATTAACTGATATTCAAATGCGGAATTGGACTTAAGCTGGAAATCCCCACCGCAAAAGCAGATGGAGACGGACTAACTTGTTTGCGTTTCTTACTCATTTCATTACCCTTCTATTATGCAAAGGCAGAACTTAGCAACCTGCCCAGGTTTCCGGTATCACTTCACTTTAGATTGTTATGTTCTTTTCTGATCAGTAATTTGCTCAATCTTTGAGTGTTCTAGCCGTACATATGCGAGTTAACTTGGGTTTTGTTTATTTAACAACTATTAGTAATTATTACGAATAATTGTTATTGCACATGGAATTGCCACTAGGGGATGTTGTATGAATATAGTAGAACTGCTTGCATTCGTGGTTAAGAATAGCGCCTCAGATTTGCACTTATCTGCTGGCATGCCGCCGATGATTCGAGTACATGGCGAGATTCGGCGTATTAATTTGCCAGAAATGGATCATAAGGAAGTTCACAATATGGTGTACGACATTATGAATGATAGTCAGCGGAAATTTTATGAAGAACATTTGGAATGCGATTTCTCCTTTGCTATTCCAAATCTTGCGCGTTTTCGTGTCAACGCATTTAATACTCAGCGCGGTGCAGCGGTAGTAATGCGTACAATTCCATCAAAAGTTCTGAGTCTAGAAGATCTTAAAGCTCCTAAGATATTTGCAGAGATTGCTAAGCAACCGCGTGGAGTAGTTCTGGTCACAGGGCCCACCGGATCCGGGAAATCAACCACATTAGCAGCCATGGTCAATGACATAAATGAAAATGAATATGGCCATATTCTGACTCTTGAGGATCCTATTGAATTTGTGCATGAAAGTAAGAAATGTTTAATTAATCAGAGAGAAGTCGGGAGAGATACCTTAAGTTTCTCTAATGCTTTGCGCTCAGCATTGCGTGAGGATCCAGACATTATTCTAGTGGGTGAAATGCGAGACCTGGAAACCATACGTTTAGCAATGACAGCAGCTGAAACGGGACACTTAGTTTTTGGGACGTTACATACAAGTTCTGCCGCCAAAACGGTTGATCGTATTATTGATGTTTTTCCAGCAGAAGAAAAAGAAATGGTTCGAGCAATGCTATCGGAATCATTGCGGGCAGTTATATCGCAAGCACTTTTAAAAACAAAGGATGGTAAAGGGCGTGTAGCTGCCCATGAAATAATGATTGGCACACCAGCTATTCGTAATCTTATCAGGGAAGCCAAAATTGCGCAGATGTATTCTGCAATCCAAACAGGCCAAAATGTTGGCATGCAAACACTGGATCAAAATTTGACTGATTTGGTAAAACGCAATGTTATTTCAATGGCTGAGGCGCGAAGCAAGGCTATGAATAAAGATAATTTCAGAATTTAAAAGATTGCTCGAGTAGATCGAAATTCCAGGAGTATATGATGGATAAAGAACAAGCGACAAAGTTTATGTCTGATTTGTTGCACCTGATGCTGAGTAAAAAAGCCTCGGATTTATTTATTACAGCCGGATTTCCACCCGCACTTAAGATAGATGGAAGAATGACTCCTGTTTCCCAACAATCACTATCTGCGCAGCATACGGAGATGTTAGCGAAAGCAATAATGAATGAAAAACAAACCGCTGAGTTTGAAGCCACCAAAGAATGTAATTTTGCTATTCATCCTGCCGGAATAGGACGCTTCCGGGTTAATGCTTTTGTTCAGCAGCAACGGGTTGGTATCGTGTTGCGCACTATTACGACCAAGATTCCTCAGTTTGATGATTTGGGCTTGCCACAAGTTCTTAAGGAAGTTGTCATGAGTAAGCGTGGTCTTGTGATTTTTGTTGGAGGCACAGGTTCGGGAAAATCTACCTCAATGGCGGCATTAATCGGTCATCGCAACAAGAATAGTCACGGCCATATAATTACCATTGAAGATCCAGTGGAATTTGTGCATGAGCATATTAATTGTGTGATTACCCAACGTGAGGTAGGTGTTGATACCGAGTCTTGGGAAGCGGCCTTAAAAAACACACTCCGACAAGCGCCCGATGTCATACTAATCGGAGAAATACGAGATAAAGAAACGATGGAGCACGCGATTGCATTTGCAGAAACAGGCCATCTATGTATGGGTACACTGCATGCAAATAGCGCTAATCAGGCACTTGATCGTATTATTAATTTTTTTCCGGAAGAACGGCGATCTCAATTATTGATGGATCTGTCGCTGAATTTAAGAGCGTTAGTAGCGCAACGCCTGATACCGGCTAAAAGCGAAAATGGGCGAGTGGCGGCCATTGAAGTGTTACTTAACTCGCCATTGATAGCGGATCTGATTTTTAAAGGAAGTGTTCACGAAATCAAGGAAATCATGAAAAAATCCGGTGAGATGGGAATGCAGACATTTGATACTGCTTTATTCGAGCTTTATGAGGCTGGCAAGATTAGCTATGAAGATGCGCTACGCAATGCAGACTCTATGAATGAATTACGTTTGCAAATTAAGTTGGAT
>Ga0209582_1001055_pt1 | contig 14451 bp, 12 predicted proteins | sample KloWWTmetKNB5Kit_FD_187176 | JGI IMG/M metagenome (GOLD analysis project Ga0209582, IMG submission 187176) | Active sludge microbial communities from Klosterneuburg, Austria, studying microevolution and ecology of nitrifiers - Klosterneuburg... | ecosystem: Engineered > WWTP > Aerobic digester >...
TGAGAGCTGGCCCACTTCCGCGCCCGCCCGAATCGATCACCTCACTCATTACCCACTCGGCCGCGCAGTACGGACTCGACCCCGCCCTCTTGCGGGCCGTGATCAAGGTCGAATCGAATTTCAATTCGGAAGCCGTGTCGTCGAAGGGAGCCATTGGGCTGATGCAGCTCATGCCCTTGACCGCTGCGGCGCTCCATGTGCTGGACCCGTTCGATCCGAAGGACAATATCCATGCGGGCGCGGCGTTGCTTCGACGGCTCCTGAACCGGTTTGACGGGGACCTTTCGTTGGCGCTGGCTGCTTATCATGTCGGTGAGACGCGAGTCCGGCAGGCCATCGGCGGTCCCGCACTCCCGGCGACGCAACTCTATGTCGAGCGCGTGCTGGGTCATTACCATCGATTCCGTGTGGAGGCCCATCAGGCGGCTGCCCATTCCAGGACGCGTGAATCTGGCGGCGAGGCATTACCGACTTTCCCTCAGGTGCGTGAATGAAGCCGGTCCGTGCATCGACAGACCCGCTGCAGGCATGCGGCGCCGGTTGCTCGCGCGCCGGTTGCATTTTCCGGTAGGAAAGGGTACGGGATTCTGACTCGCGTAATCGAGGCGAGACGGCCCACGGCCGCCAAGCCGGTGGAAACGAGACCACGATTTTTGAGGATGGTGATGAAGAAAAGCGATCGGACCGCTCGTTTAGCTCAATCGGATATCCGTGCGATGACCCTCGCTTGCGCAAAGGTGAACGGGATCAATATGTCTCAGGGCGTCTGCGATACCCCCGTTCCTCCGGTCGTGGTGCAGGGCGCGCAACAGGCCATGGCGCAAGGGCATAACATCTATTCACGCTTTGACGGTATTGTGGAACTGCGGCAGGCCCTTGCCGACAAGCTCGCTGCGTACAATCGAATCGCGGCGGACCCGGACGTCAATATTACCGTGAGCGCCGGCGCCACCGGATCGTTTCAGGCCACCTGCATGGCGTTGCTCAATCCCGGCGACGAAGTGATTCTCTTTGAGCCCTTCTACGCCTATCACATTCAGGCGATCGTCGCGGTCGAGGCCGTTCCCCGCTCTGTGCCGATGCGACCGCCGGACTGGACGGTGGACTTCAAAGGCCTCGAGCAGGCGATCACATCCAGGACCAAGGCCATCGTGGTGAACACCCCGGGAAACCCTTCCGGAAAGGTCTTCACACGACGGGAGTTGGAACAGATTGCGGAGATTGCCTGTCGGCATGGCGTGATGGTGATCACGGACGAGATCTATGAATATTTTGTGTTCGATGGGCGGGAGCATGTGAGCATGGCGTCCATTCCCGGTATGGCCGACCGGACCATTACCATCGGGGGTTACTCGAAAACGTTCAGTATCACCGGTTGGCGCATCGGCTACAGCGTGGCGGAGGCCACGTGGGCGAAGGCCATCGGCGCGATGAGTGATGTGTTGTATGTCTGCGCGCCCACCCCGCTGCAGCATGGTGTCGCCGCCGGCATTCGTGCGCTCGGCCCCTCGTTTTACATCGACCTGACGAAAGAGCATCGGCAGAAGCGAGATCGATTCTGCGGAGCGTTAACCAAAGCGGGATTGCCCCCTGCCGTGCCGCAAGGCGCCTACTACGTGCTGGCGGATGTGTCCCGGCTTCCGGGAGCGACGAGTCGCGAACGCGCGCTGTATCTGTTGGACAAGACCGGCGTGGCGGGCGTGCCTGGCGAAGCGTTCTTCGAAGGGCCGGAGGGGAGTCGGTTTATGCGGTTTTGTATGGCGAAGACCGACCAAGATCTGGAACGAGCCAGTCAGGCGATCGAACGATTCACGGCATGATCTAGCCCGCATTATTCATGAGCGCCTCTGCTGCAATTGCGGATTCGCAGCTGCGACCAGCCTGTCGGCGGGCGGGCTCGCCGCTCGGTCGGTCGACATCCTGTTCAAGGATGCCTTCCTTCCTCACGGCTCCGCGCGCCCGTCTCGCTTCGCGACTCCGCACTTTCGCAACGAACCGTCATGAATAATGCGGGCTAGCAGGTTGCGGAAAAAGTCCGCCAGCGGTGTTCTCGCAAGACACTGCCGACGGCTAGCCGGGACCGTCTCAGCGTTATCGTGTCTGCCAAGAGGCGTTTCTCGTCATGGCACCCCACGTGGCCTTCTTTCCGCGTACCCATCGATACAGGCCAATGAGTTTCCACACGGAATTCAGCTGACGAAAGCCGAAATTCTCCAGGATCGCGGCGAGGAGCAGTTTAAACACGTCGCGTTGATCGGGATACACGTGGAATGACATTTCCTCAAGCAACAGCGCGCTCACCGAGAGCAGCACCCCGAGCCCGATGGCTGCGATCAGCAGAATCAGCCAGACCTGCAGCGAGACGAATCCCATCGTAAATCCCAGCGCCAGAAAACAGTACCCGAATACCTCGATCGCCGGCCCGATCCACTCGAAGATGGCCATGAAGGGAAACGCGAACCAGCCGATCGTGCCGCCCTTGGGATGGCAAAGGAGATCGAGGTTTTTGGTCAGGCTCTCGCACAGTCCGCGCTGCCAGCGAATGCGTTGGTTCTTGAGGGTGCGAAGATCTTCTGGGGCTTCGGTCCAGCAGACCGAGTCGGGTACGAACGTGATGCGATAGGGTTTGTCGCTCAGGCGTAGATGGCGGTGCAGGCGGACGACCAGTTCCATGTCTTCACCGATCGTATCCGACCGGTATCCGCCCACGGTGACCACGGCCTCCTTGCGGAAGATGCCGAACGCGCCGGAGATAATCAGCATCGCGTTCATCGGCGACCAGCCCAAGCGTCCGAAGAGAAAGGCGCGGAGATATTCGACGATCTGGAACAGCGCCAGAAGATTTGTGGGGAGCCCGATCTTGGTCAGAAACCCGTTCTCCACGCGGCAGCCATTTGCGATACGCACGGTTCCTCCGCTCGCTACCGTGCGATGGTCGTCCAGGAAGGGTTGAACCGCCCGGCGCAGACTATCCGGCTGGAGAATCGAATCCGCATCGATACAGCAGAACAGGGGATAGAGCGACAGGTTGATCCCGGCATTCAAGGAATCGGCTTTGCCGCCGTTCTCCTTGTCGATCACGCGGAGGTTGGCGTGAAGGGATGAATGGTAGATCCCCCGGATCTCCGCCGTCGGCAGTTGCGTGTGATAGGCCTCTGGGAAGGGAAAGAGTCCGAATTCCTTTCGGAGCACCTCGATTGTGGCGTCTTTCGAACCGTCGTTCACCACGACGATTTCGTATTCGGAGTAGCTGAGTTGCAGTAGCGATCGGATGGAGCCGGCGATCGTGGTGGCTTCGTTATAGGCCGGGACCAGGATGCTGATCTGCGGTTCGAGGCCCGTATAACTTTGCGGCAGGCTTTCGAGCACGCGCTCTTGCAGATATTGCCGCAGATGGAAGATGGCGATGATGTCCAGCATCAAGTATCCGGCGGTCAGGCCGAGAAAGTAGAGCAGGAACAGCCATTCGGAAATTGAAATGAGCGTCTCTAACGACATCGATCAGCGCGTCTCCACCGGCAGGGGCGTCTGTCCGAACGGAATCCCCCGGGTGTCGGCGAGAGTTCCTCGCGAGACATCCCGATGTCCCGGTGTCCCGGCCATGACCTGGTTGCCGGCTGTGTTCGGACTGATGGCCATGTTCCCTGTTGCACAGGCCGGTGACATTCCCCTGTCGGGGTCCATTCCGTCCAGCGTCTACGAGATTGAGCTTACCTATGTCGGTGAGCGCACCACCCCGACCGTGACCTTGAGCGGTCCCCCGCAGACTGTTCCCCCTTTTCCTTATCGACCGTTTGTGCCCATCCTTGAGCTGTCCCCAGGACTCGGGGAGGCCAGACCGTTCGGTCCCTGCCAAGGACAGGTCATCAAACACGACCAGGGCATCGACCTGCAGTGGACTGCCGAGGCGACCGGACGCTGTGGACAACGCGTTGCACTGCACCAGGCCGGATTGCCGATGGACCTCCTGTCCTACCAGCGGTTGCGGTTGCGTGGTCGTGCTGAGGGTCAGGTCGTGGTGGCAGTGGATGATCTGGCGGGTCATCGGCGTGAGCACAATGTACCGCTGGCGACGGTCACCGGCCCGTTCGACCTGACCATTCCGCTGAAGGAGATCGGTCGCCGGTTGGACCTCCGATATGTGACGGCTCTCGTGGTGTCCACTGAGGCAGAGAGCGCCCACATCGTCTTCGACCGGATAGAGGTGACCCGGGAGTCGTCGGGGAGCAGGCACCCCGGCGGGACCGGCTTCTGGGTCTGGAACTACCGAGCGGCCGTAGAGAACCCGGAGGCGATGTTGGCGACGTGCCGGTCACAGGGCTGTTCCAGAGTCCTGATCCAGATGCCGTCTCAATCCGACGAAGAGACTCTTTGGCGCGGGTATGCGCAGTTGCTGAGAGTGGTGCGGGATAGTGGAATCGAGGCACTGGCGTTGGACGGATATCCCGAAGCCATTCAGGAACCGCATGTTTTGGCCGATAAGATACGGAGATTGCTCGATCTCGTGGAGCCCGCGGTGCTGTTCGGGGTGCAGCTCGATATCGAGCCCTATCTCTTGCCGGGGTTTCTTGAAGATGAGGCCCAACTTCGTCGATATGTCGAGACCATCGAGATACTGAAGGGCGCTGTCGATGGGCGAAGCAGACTGTCGATGGTGATGCCCTTTTGGTTGACCGGTCCGACGATCGGCGGCCGACCGTTGGCTTATGCCGTCATGGACCGTGCCGACGAAGTGGCGGTGATGAGTTATCGCACCGATCTCGACGAAGTACAGGACATCGCGGAAGACATTCTGCGGTACGGCGAAGTGAGTGGAACACCGGTGTGGTTGGCGATCGAAACGACCGCGTTACCACTGGAGCAACATGTAGTGTTGCGCAGGGAGACGCGCTCCGTTTTGGGCGATGCCCTGCTGGACTACGATCAGCACCTTCTACGATGGGCGCCCATCCCCGACACGCAGGCGGTATCGGCTCATCGGGAGTGGTTCCATATTCATCGTCGATTTATCGTCAGGCCGGAGCGTCTGACCTTTGCCGGTCGCTCGCGGGCCGAGGTGTCCACGGCCGTCAAGAGGATGCTGGACACGACCCCGCATCGCAGTTTTGCGGGGGTGATTATTCACGATCTCGATGGATTTCGAGCCCTCGCCGAGTAGGGTTGCGGGTGAAGACCAGGCAGGGTCGTCACGGATGACTGATCCCATGATACGAAGCAGTCGAGTCAGACCTGCTGTGGGTCTCATCCTGGTGACGCTGCTCGCCGCAGCCTGGCTGCCTGCGCCTCTTACGACGGTCCAGGCAAAAGCCGAGGAACCGTCCCCTCGCTACTTGCTGGAACGAGCCACGGTGTTGGAGGAGCAGAAGCATTACGCGGAGGCCCTCGTCGCCTATCGGCAATACCTGATGATGCGACCGGACAATGACGAAGTCCGCGCGACTACGGCCAAGCTGCTCAGCTGGGAGGGACGATGGGATGAAGCCGTGGCCCTGTATCGTGATGTTCTTACCCGCCTCCCCTTAGACCACGGCAGTCGCGCGGGGCTCGCCCGCGTGCTCTCCTGGCAAAAACAGTTTGATGAAGCGCGGGAACAATACGAACAGATTCTTCGTGGTGAACCGAAACATGCCGAGGCACTGACTGGAATTGGGGACGTGCTGTCGTGGAGCGGCCATCAAGAGCAGGCGGTCCCCTACTATGAACGCGTTCTGGAAATTACAGGCGATGCAGAAGTCGCGGCGCGTCTTCATGCCTTGAAGACGGAGGTTGTTCAGCCTGGTCCAGGTTCCACCACGACAGCAGCCCCGGTATCACCCGATGGCAGGCAGGCGCTGGAGCGGGGTCGCCGATTGGAGACCATGCGTCAGTATGTCGAGGCGGTTTCTGTATACCGCGAGGGATTGCAACAGTCGCCCGAGAATGACGAATTGCGCGGCGCTCTGGCGAGAATGCTGTCTTGGCAAGGCGCTCACGCAGAAGCCGGCATGCTCTATCGCGAAGTGTTGGCACATCATCCCGAGGATCATGACATTCGGGTCGCACTCGCCCAGGTGCTGTCCTGGCAGAAACAGTTCGACGAGGCTCACCGTTTGTACGAACAGGTGCTGGAGACTGATCCGAAACAGATCGAGGCCCGACGGGGACTCGCCGAGGTGGCGCATTGGCGAGGGAATCGGGCGGAAGCGTTGCATCGGTATGAGACACTGTTCGCTGAGACTCACGATCCCCGGATCGAAGAGCAGTTGAATGCCGTGAAGACGGAACTGTTGGCCGATTCGGAGCCACCTCGCACCGCCGCGCCTGACCCGACCGCTTCCATGCAGGAATCGGAAGCGCGAGCCATCGGCGACGTAATGGAGCGAGCCACCAGGTTTGAGGTGGCCAAACAGTATCGCGAGGCCGAAGCGGTCTACCGCGAGGCGCTGCAGCAGTATCACGGCAACGATGAAATTCGTAGCGCCTTGGCGCGGGTCCTATCCTGGCAGGGAGCCCATGCTGAAGCGGCTTCGCTGTATCGGGAGGTGTTGACGCATCATCCCGAGGATCAGGACATTCGAGTCGCGCTCGCGCAGGTGCTCTCCTGGCAGAAGCAGTTCGATGAGGCCCATCGTCTCTACGAGCAGGTCCTCGCGACTGATCCCAAACAAATCGAGGCCCGGCGCGGACTCGCCGAGGTAGCGCATTGGCGGGGCAATCGGTCGGAAGCCCTGCAGCGGTACGAGGCGCTGCTCGCCGAGACCCAGGATTCGGACATCGAACAACGATTACGCGCCGTGAAGTCGGAATTGCTGGTGTCGCCACGGGCGGCGGTGGGACAAGGACTAACCGGGTTGCGCCTGCCATATCGGGACTATGCCAAGATCGGGTATGGCCATTATTCCTATACTAAGAACCAGCCGGATGAACGCGACCTGTTGCTTGAAATAGCCAAGCCCTTCGGCAATCAAACTCTGGTGATGCGGGCCGAGCCGATCAATCGGTTCGGGTTTCACGACACTCCTGTGTCGGCGGAGTTGTATAGCCCGCTGTGGCAGCGGGCCTGGGGATATATCGCGGCGCAGGGGACCATTAATCCCCATTTCTCCCCCAACTACTCCTTCGTCGGCGAGGTTGCGCAAGGACTGGGAGGACTGCATGCGTCATTGGCGCCGGTGGAAGTGTCGTTCGGTTATCGCCGCCTAAATTACAAACAAGACGATATCGATCTGTTGATGCCGGGATTGACGATTTTTCTGCCGTTCAATCTGTGGCTGACCGAAAAGATCTATCTGATCCCAAACACGGGCGCCGTCACTCTGTCGTCACAACTCACCTGGCGGCCGACAGATCGATTGCAATTCTTCGCGTCCGGTTCATTCGGGACGTCCGGTGAACGAATCGTGGCGGCGCAGGACTTTACTCGGGTGGGGAGCCGCACCATTCAGGGTGGTGTCACTTTCCCCATCAATGAACGTTTCTCGGCGGAAGCCTCCGGCTACTACGAGGATCGCGGATTCCTGTATGTCCGTCGGGGCGTCAATTTCAATCTCATCTATCACTGGTAACCCATGGAACGGGCCACAGTTATCCGTCTTGGCAGCGCCGCCCTCGTCTTGCTGAGCCTCGTGGCGGGGAGCTGGATCCTCTTCTGGTCGCACATTGACCGGCCGATTGCCATTCCCGAACAGGATTTCCATCGATTTCCCGGGGTCGAGGGTCCGAGCCACGTGACGGTCGTACCGCCTCCGGTACCCGCCGAATGGACGAACTATGGGCAGGGTTCGAAGAGTCGCATGGCGATCCTGCTGACCGATCCGAACTCCGCCTGGCTCGGCCTCGCGCATGGCTTGAAGTCGATCGGCATTCCGTTTCGCATCACGCGCAGTGTCCGCGAAGCCCTAACGCATCAGGTTGTTCTGGTCTATCCGATGATCTCAGGAAAGGTGTTGTCGCCTCCGGAGCTTCAAGCGCTGGGGGAATTCCCCAAATCAGGCGGCACGTTGATCGGGGTGCAAGTACTGGGCGGCGGCTTGAATCAAGTGTTCGGCTTTCACGACGCAATTGCCTCTCGTCAACGCTATGACTTGAGGCTGATGGCATCCGATCCCCTGCTGGCGGAGCTGACCGATCCCAGCGAGCGGCGGCTTCGATTCGGTGTCCGGGGAAGAGGGCTCGAGGTGATGGGCACGTACGGCTACACCGAAAGCCGCGCCCCTTTGGCTTTCTTCGATGATGGAACTGCCGTGATTACCCAGGCCGTCCACGGAAACGGCCGTGCCTATGCCATCGGATTGGACCTCGGCTTCTTGTTGTTGAAGGGCTACAACAATCGCGCTGATGAAATCGTTCGGACCTATGACAATCGGTTCGACCCGACGCTCGATGTGTGGCTGCGCATACTCAAATCCATCTATCGCAAGGCGCAAGAGGAGGCGGTAACGGTGGGAACAGTGCCGTTCGGGAAGTCGCTCTCCGTGATGCTTACGCATGATGTGGATTTTACCCAGTCGATCAAACTTGCCGTCGACTACGCGGAGTATGAAAAGAGCCAGGGATTGGTCGGCACCTATTTCATCCAGGTGAAATATATTCGAGATTACAACGACGATATTTTCTTCAACGACGAAGGGGTGCGGTATCTTGACCGGCTTGCGGACCTCGGGATGGAGCTGGGGAGTCACACGATCGCCCATTCGAAGGTCTTCAATCAGTTTCCGATGGGGACGGGGCGGGAGGCCTATCCGTCCTACGCTCCATTCGTCAAAGAGCGCATGATTGCCGTCAATGCAAGTGTGCTCGGCGAATTGCGCGTCAGCAAGTTCCTGATCGATCACTTTTCCGGTCAGGAGATCGTCTCCTTCCGTCCCGGCGAGTTGTCCAATCCATTCGGGCTCCCGCAAGCGCTCTTGGCGACGGGATTCCGCTATAGTTCGACGGCCACGGCGAACAATTCGCTCACCCATCTACCCTATCAGTTGACCTACGACCGGTTGACCGAGAGTGAAGTCGATATCTTTGAGTTTCCGGTCACGATCGAAGACGAAGAGTTGCCGAAAATGGGTGATAGGCTTCCGCAGGCTTTGGAAGTTGCGAGACAGATCAGCCGCTACGGCGGCTCGGTTGTCGTGCTGATTCACCCGAACATTCTCGATCACAAACTCGCGTTCGAGAGAGGGTTTGTAGAAGGCGTGCGGCCCTATGCCTGGTTCGGTTCGGTGCGTGAATTCGGCCGCTGGTGGGCCGCGCGCAATCAGGTCGGAATCGATGTGACGCGTGACTCCGCGACCATGCGTGTGACCGTGACGGTGCCGCAATCGATGGCCGGATTGACGATCGAGGTGCCTGAGGGATGGCGTCTCGAAGCAACCAGTACGGCGCCAAAAGGGATCGTGCAGCGCGGACGGGTGGTGATCCTTCCGGATTCGCAAGGCGCGTATACCGTTCAGTTCAGGCGGTCATCCGGTTCGGTCGCCTCCAGGCATCCGTCCGCCGCACCACAATCGTAATCAGGCGGCAGAGGCATCCGGAGGAAGTGGTTCCGGAATCGATGGGGAACTGTGGGGGCGGGGAAGCGCAACCGTCATTAGGCCGGACTGTCTGACATTCGACTGAGCCAGGAAGGGCAGCATATGTTCCTGCGATTCGATCGTTGACAGGGCCTCGCAGAGTCGGCTCATCCGTTCGGCGGTCATCCACGGGAGATTCGACAGCGCTTCGGCGGCTCGATAGCGCACCCACCAGTGTTCATCGTCGAGTAGTTTGATCAGCAGCGGTTCGTCCTCCTCGATGCCCATCTTGCCCAGGGCAGATGCCGCTTGAAGGCGCACATACCATGTCGGATGGGAGATGTGCGCGCGAACCGTTGGCACGTCCCGCGGGTCACTGCATTCGCCGAACAGAAATAGACAGGCGGCCACTATGTCGTCGGGCGGCGTCCCCTCGCGCAGGAGGGCCCGGAGCGGAGGCAATCCTTGCTGGCTTTGGGTTGCGGCCAGGTGGCGGATCAGGCGCGAGCCGATTTCAGGCGCGGCCTGGCAGGCGGCTTTCGCAATGGTATCTGCGGCGATGTCCGCGCCCACGGTGCCGAACATAGCCACAATTTTGAGTGGAGACCAGTCGTTCCGCCGGCTGATAACCGGGATAAGAAGGGGAACGGCTGCGGCAGCGTCGATGTTCAGCAGCGCCTTCGCGGCCACGAGGGAGAGGAAGGAATTGTCGTTCTCCAACAAGGCGACGAGCACGTTCCAGATCGACCGCTCTTGAAGGTGACCCAGCGTGACGATGGCCAGGAGTTGTCGACGGAGGCGTCTGGCGTGCAGGAGTTGTTTGGCAAACTGGTCGCTCTTCGTCCGCCGCGCGAGTTCGTTCAATTGCGCCCGTGCGTCTCCGCGGATCGATTCGTAACAATGGTTCCAGAGATACAGAAAGACGAGGTGGTCGCGAGGCTTGAGTTCGGGGAGTGTCCCGGGAACCTCGACGACGCATTGGGCGAGTAACGGTCGCCAGATCTCTGTGACCTTCCGGCGTCGTCGTTCCTTCGCGAGGCGTATGAACCGGAGGAGGAGAATGCCCGACAAGAGGAGGATGACGAAGGAATAGATGCACAAGACCGCGATGCTGCCCAGCCGGAGCGTCAGGTCGGAATGGTCGAGGGCAAACACGCGGACATCCTCTCGAAGTCGCTTAGGCCGCTGGAGCCAGAAAGCGTTTCAGTCGGCTGGTCAACTCGCGAGGGTTGAACGGTTTGAGCATGTAGTCGTTCGCTCCGCTCTCGAGCGCGCGTTTGATATCGTGTTCACTGCCGTCGGCCGTCAACATGACGATCGGCACCTTCTCCCATGCCGCGTTCCCTCGGATGTAGGCCAGCACCTGTAGACCGCTTAAAAATGGGAGCATCACATCCAGCAGGACGATGTCCGGAAGGGGTATCGTATCGACCAACTCCTGTGCCTGCCGGCCATCTTTGGCATGGACGACGGCGTAACTTGCCCGCTCCAGAAGAAACTTGAGCAGACTTGCGGTATCTTCCTCGTCCTCCACCATGAGCACTGTGAGTTTGCGGTGCGTGGTGGGTTCCATACGACACTCCTTTATTGCGGGATGGCGAGGGGGAGAGTCCTCATGCCACCCGTGGCCGTTTCTTGCGGGAATCCGTCGACAGCCGGTTCAGTCGAGTCGCCAGCCGCGTGGGGCGCAGGGGTTTGAGAATCGAGTCGTTCATGCCGTGCCCCCTGTCGAGGATGCAGGCTGTCGGTATCGGTCGTGAGCATTGCCACCGGAGCGCTGTGCCAGTGCCGCTGAGTCCGCAGGTACGCAAGAAGATCCACCCCGCTCATGTCGGGCAGCGCCATATCTAAAAGGACTGCATCCGGAGGATCCATGACGAACATCAGGCGTTTGGCGTGGTCTCCCTTGTGGGAATGAATCACACGGTACCCGTTCTTTTGTAGCACGAATTCCAAAAGACACGCGGTAACTTCTTCATTTTCGACCATGGGGACGGTGAGTCCGGGCGAGTCCTTGCTGCCGGTTATAAGGTCCTTCCTATTCCCTTCGCAGGTCAGTAGTCGTATTGCTTGCCCTGAATGCGGTTCACGATTCCTCGTAGACGATTTCGACACGGTCGAGGTACGACGCCAGTGCCGTGAGGTTCCGGCTGATCGATTCTCCGTCAGCGACCTTGGCGGCCTGTTCGAGCCGGGCCGCTGCGGCAGTCATCGAGGGAAAGCCGTAGCTCCCGCTGACGCCCTTCATGCCATGAGCCACTTTTCGGATCGTGTCAAAGTCGCTCTGGACCGCGGCCTCCGCCATGGTCGCGATCTCCTTCTTCCGGTTGGTCATGAACTTGGGAATCAGCGGCTCGAAGGAGGCGTCAACGTGAGCCACGGACGGACAGGAGTCGAGGTCCGACGATGCAGATGTGCCCTCACTCATCAGATGGCCCCTCTTGCGGCGGGATGACGGCGTAGCGGTGAATGGCTTCCAGCAGCGTTTTCTTCTTGATGGGTTTCGTCATATGCGACGTGAAGCCGGTCGCCTGGCTTTTCTCGATGTCCTCCTTGAAGGCATTGGCTGTCAAGGCAATGATTGGGGTGATTTCTCGCCCATGCTCGCATTCCCACGTTCGGATGGTGCTCGTAGCCTGGTAGCCATCCATGATCGGCATCTGGATATCCATCAAGACCAGGTCGTAGTTGCGGGACTGAAATTTTTCCACCGCGACGGCTCCGTTTTCCGCCGTGTCTAGCCGGTACGTCGTTCCTTTCAGGAACAGGGTAATCAGGAGGCGATTGTCCTCCATATCGTCGACGAGCAGGATGGTGACCGAAGTATGGATTGGAGCCTCGGAGTGGGTCAGCGCCGGTTTTCTCGCGGCGGCTGATTTCTTGAGGGTTTCGACTTGCTGCGGTTCGTTGTCTGGGCATGGGGCGATAGTCATTATACGATCAGTTTTTTCCCTGGCCCGATGGTTCTGCTGGTATCCTGGCTCGTGACAGGGTTTGCAAGCCTGCTCGATACACAGCTGTGCCGGCGAAGTGCGCCGGGCAAGACTTTACTACCTTCTCCTTATCGGTTGCTGGAATCCGACCTTGAGGCGGCCTGGATTGGGCGCGCAATTCAGGACAGGGTAGGCAGGAAGCAGTGCGGGACCGCTGCGCCAGTTCGAAGTGATGCGCAGTCGGTCGCTGAAGCATGGTGGGGCAATTTCCGCCAGTGGTTGAAATGAGCCAAAATTCGCAGGAGGCTTGAGCGAGGCTGGTATGCATGGTATGTAGATTGTTTATAGGAAATATGGAAGGAAGAGTGCGTACGGAAACACCAAGGATTCACACGATGAAGTTGAAGCGTCTGTCGTTTTTGTCGATCTGCTTCGGTGCGTTGGTATTGCAGGCCTGTAGTCATGCGCCACGGCCACAGGAGGCTTCCTGGGCGGAGCCTGTGTCGGGGGAAATTTCCCTGCATCGGGCCGAACACGCGGTCCTTGCGGGCGAATGGGAATATGAGGAAGGCGGGATGGTGGTGCCGTTGAGATTGGATCAATTCGGCAACGGCTCGTATGACTTTAAGGATGGACGGTTTCGGACAGATGTCCTGTCCGATCACCGTTGGGCCGGGGCCTGGGCTCAACGGGAAAACGATCGAGAAGGTGGATTCGAGATCACCCTGTCGTCCGACTATTCGGAAGGCGAAGGTCGTTGGTGGTACACACGCATCGAGAGTGATGCCGCTCCGACCAAGGCCGGTGGAACGTTCCACGTGATGAAGGTGCAATCGATCGTCGAGAACCAGCCTGTGCCCGGCGCGCGCGCATCCCAGTAGAAACCAGAGTCACCTGCCGGCGACGGGGTCCACCCGTTCATAGAGCGCTGAGTAGTCCACATCTCCCAACCCCATGGCAATCGTGTCGATGAGCAGTGATCGCACGCCCGGAAGTCCTCCGGGAGAGAGCTGGGAGCTGTCTGAGGCGGCGAGGGTCAACTCCACATCTTTCAGCAGGTGGCGGGTTGAAAAGTTTGGTCGGGCATAGTTGCGTTCTGCCAGTCGAGGCAACTTCTTATCGAACGTCGGTGCATACAGCGCACTCTTGCGTAACACCGCCATAAAATTCTCCACATCGATCCCGCCACGGCGAATTAGTCCCAGACTGAGGGCGAACGCGGCCGTTTCTGCGGCAATGAGTTGATTGAGCGCAAGCTTCATCACGGCGGCTTTTCCGACCGGGCCGATGAGGCGCACGTCCGAACTGAGGGCCTGCAGGAGCGGTGCCCATGCAGCATAACGCTCCGGAGTCGAACCGACCATGATCAGCAAGGCGCCCGATTTGGCTTCGGCGCTGCTTCCCAGCACCGGCGCTTCCAGGTACTGTCCGCCGAGGCGTTCGATCTCTTCTCCGATCGAACAACTTTCCGACGGGCCGATCGTGCCCATTTGAATGATGGTGCGTCCGCCGAGTGCCTGGCTGGTAGAGGGATCGAGCAGCACGGCACGGATGGCCGCCGCGTCTGCCAACAGGAGGATGACCACCTCTGCAGCGGCGATGGCTTCTACCGCCGTCGAGGCGATGTGAAGACCCTGTTGCCGCAGTGCCAGGGTCTTTTCAGGGGTACGATTATAGGCCGTTAGGTGATGACCGGTGGCATGCAGCCGGTTGGCCACCGCCTGCCCCAGCAACCCTGTGCCTAACAAGGCTACATTCATGGAAAACCTCCATCTTGTATGCGAGACGATCATCGTACAGAGAAGCGGCCGCGGTTGAAAGGGTCAAGGGAGAGGGGCGCGAAGATCTCTGCTTGCGGTACTGAGTTGAATGAGGTGTGTGCGCGTCGGTGTGGTCAGGTCTGTGCCGATGGCTAAGGTGCCCATCACCCTGGGATCGGCGCGGTTGAACGTAAACGGATGGCCTGCGGCCGTGGTGGCGCGCCCTCCGCTTTCTTCGATCAACAGGACGCCGGCGGCGATGTCCCACTCATT
>Ga0209582_1001065_pt1 | contig 14362 bp, 18 predicted proteins | sample KloWWTmetKNB5Kit_FD_187176 | JGI IMG/M metagenome (GOLD analysis project Ga0209582, IMG submission 187176) | Active sludge microbial communities from Klosterneuburg, Austria, studying microevolution and ecology of nitrifiers - Klosterneuburg... | ecosystem: Engineered > WWTP > Aerobic digester >...
ACGACCGTAACCTTTACTACTGCCCCGACCACGGGCACGGAGGTTGTCGCAATCTACAACAGCGCGGCAAGTGCCGGTGGGGGTGACTTTTCGAGCAATACGAGTTCGTCGGTAGACGGCGAAGTCGTGCTATTTTCAGGTACAGGCGGAAAAACTGGCAAGCGGGCAACGGGAACGGGCCTTGCGAAACTAACGTCAGGTGTTGTATCGGCATTGACATCCGCACAGGCCACGACCGAACTTAATGCCTTTGTGGGCGATTCGGGGGCGGGCGGAACGAAAGGACTTGTACCGGCACCGGCCACGGGAGACTCCGGTAAGTACTTGAAAGGAGACGGAACATGGACGGCGGTCGCAGGTGGAGGCGCGTCTGTTATAACACCGTCACAAATAACGAGCGATCAGGACAACTACGCGCCTACCGGATGGGCGACAGCAACGCACGTTCGTATTTCAGGGAACAACGGCATACGGGCAATTACAAGTTTTTCCGCTTCAAGTATTTCGGACGGGCATGAAAAGACGCTGATAAACGTCGGCTCATACCCTATCTACTTCCCCGGTGAACACCCGGACGGTACGGCGGCTAACCGGATCAAGGCTTCCGACGATTTTATTGTTTTTCCCGGCGAATTAGTGAAAATTATATATGATACAACCATTTCCAGATGGGTGTTAAGCCCAAAAGTATTTGGAATTATTATTGGATGTAAAATGCTGTATTACTTCCGCACACCTGGCTCAACAACAGCGGGCGACTATGGCGACATGGTAATGACGGCAATAGGAACCGGAACGATCACCGGAACGGCAGCGACAACGGCACTGCCGGGACACTGGTTACTCAGTACGGCATCGAGCGCAACGGCGGGGTACTATTTGGGTTTTCCGAAAACCGGCGTTAGATTTTCGGCCTTTGCATCGGCTCACATTTGTGTATTTGCCTTAATATCATTTCCGGTTCTTTCGGACGGCACCGATACGTTTTTTACAGAAATCCAAATCACCAACACACCCAACACGTCAACACAAACACCAAATAATACTGTCGGAATCAGGTATTCGCATGGAACAAACAGCGGTAAATTTCAGGGATTTTCAAAGGACAATGCAGCGGCAGAAAGCACAGTCGATACAGGTATAACGGTCGCAACAAACACATTATATCAATTATGCGTTGTTATTGACAAGAGTAAAACGGAAGTTAGGTATTATATTGACGGTGTAATGGTAGGTAGGGTAACTGGAAATCTCCCCGATAGTGTTGTTATCGGAACAAGGATTATGCATGTTAAAACAGTAGGGACAACCGCAAGAACCTTGCGCGTTCACTCGATCGGATCATACGCAATCTATCCATAATAATGGCAGGGCAAAAGAAAATACGCGGCGCTGACATGGCGCAAGACGGGGCCACGACAGGGCAGGTACAGGTGTGGGGCGGCACTATTTGGGCACCAGGAACGGTAGGTGGTGGCAGCCCGTCTGTTATAACGCCATCTCAGATCACGTCTGACCAAAACGATTACAATCCTACCGGGTGGGCTGACGCAACGTTGATACGATTGTCCGGCGATAGCAGTATCAGGGCGATCAGGTCCTTCGCCACGGATACGAGCGGCGAAATAAAGACGCTGGTAAACGTCGGATCGTACCCGCTATACCTTGCGCCGGAACATGCAAGCGGTACTGCGGCGCAGCGCATTTCCTATTTCGAGGAAGTTTTTTTGATGCCCGGCCAGTCTTGCCAGATTTATTATGACGGTACTTTGTCGCGCTGGGTTCCGATTAATCCGCCCTGCCCTGGATACCGCACAGACCGAAAATCGGTTTTTTATGATATGCCGGTGGCTCACGTACCGACTGCCGCGAGTGCAGACACCGAAATGGATATTTTCGGTTCTATAACACTGCTAAGCGGTGCGCCATCCGGGACAACTGTCCCATTTGCTTTTTGGGACATGAACAGCGGCGCAACGGCAAGCGGCGGGGCCGGAACATTCTACCCGCAAACGATCGAGGACATGGCATGGATTAGCGGGGCGCATATTGTTGCGCGGGCGTTTGTCAGGTCGCCGGCCACGGTTTCCGATGGAACGAACGATTATTACTATTTCCTTCGTATTGCATCTAACCCGTCATCCGGTTTTTTCGATCAAAACAACAGCCTTGGTCTTCGTTACACGCACGACGTGAACTCCGGAAAGTGGCAGGCATATATTCGGGACAACGGCGGCACGGATGCCACGGCAGATACCGGGGTGACGTTTGCCGTTGATACCGACTATGAACTGTTAGTTACCCTGAACAAAGCAAACACGGAAGCGACATTTTTCATTAACGGGACGGTAGTTGCCCGCATCACGACAAATCTACCGAACGCGGTTGCCGTCGGGCCTTCTCAACAACTTGAAAAAACAGCCGGAACGTCGGCACGGTCGATGAAATGTTACCGGTTTGTCGGAGCAGCAATTGGGATATAACTATGTATCGTTTTGTTATTGTCATAATATTTTTCGTTTCGGCGTTTGTCGCAAAAGGACAGACGCCGACATTTACTTTCCGGTGCGTTTGCGACTACCTTACGACAGCAGACAGCACATGTGATATTTGCAACACAACGACTCAAAGCCGGTTTTTCAAAGGCTTATTGATCTACAAAAACGGTGTGGCATATAAGTGGATTGAGCAGCCGTACACCATTATACAGAACTTCGACGCCCTTACTTTCCGGGAACTGATACCGGGGGCAGAGCAAATCCGGATCGAACTGTTGGGCACCGCGTTTGATTCTATCGCACAATTCCGCGACAGCGTTATGTGTCCGTGCGTATTTGGCGGCGTTACTCTAATACCCGGGCCGGGTATTAATATATACAATGACACTATCGCCTCAATTCCGCAACAGATCGACACGTTCGACCTGGTAAGCGGCGCGGCAGATACTATCCGTATTTCTATTAGCAGGGATAGCGTTCCTTTTCATTTCGTTATTTTGCCTCCGGACGCAAACGACAATTGGACAATCGACGGCGATGGGGGCGACACTGAATTAATATCTACCCAAACAGTGTTATTTTCCGGGGCGGGGATAAATACAACAAATTACAATGCAGCCGGAAACACGCTTACAATAACCGGCACGGAGGTTGACGGGTCGGTGACAAATGAGGCGTGGACAATTGACGGCGATGACGCGGAGACAGAGGTAATAAGCAATCAAACCGTCAAGTTCCAGGGTGCCGGAATAACGACAACGGACTATAACCCGACTACCGATGTTCTGCTAATAACTTCCACGGAGGTAGACGGCAGTGTCAGCAATGAACTGCAAACCCTGGCAAATACCAGCACAGCCACCACGCATGTCGCCACGTTGTCAAATTCCGGGGGCAGCGTTACCCTTGCCGAGGGCAGCGGTATAACCATTGCCACGACAGGCACGACTCTGGACGGTATCGCAACAATTGCCGCGACTGATGCGAGCGCTACAAACGAGATACAGGCACTTTCGGCCTCAGGGGTCGGTCCGACGTCTTATAATATTGATCTTTCGCTTTCGGGAGGTTCGGTAATGCTTTCCGAAGGGGCCGGGGTGAATCTGACCAGAACGGGGAACGACATAACGATAGCGAGCACAGTAACGGACACCGACGATCAGGGGCTTACAATCGATGGGACCGGTCCTACTTACGATATTGCGATCGACAACGGTACGGACGTGACCATCGCCGGCGGCGGGATTGTTACACTGTCTGAAAGCCCGGCAAATACATTGATTGTCACTGCTACCGAAGTAGACGGTAGCACCTCTAATGAACTTCAATCGTACGGCCACTCCGGAACAACATCATACACTAACACATTGTCCAGCGGTGGCGGATCGTTCACGCTGCAATCCGGCACCAATGTTACACTTTCTCACACGGCAGGCATTACAACCATATCTGCCGCAAGCGGCGCAGACGGGAACGGCATCTATGGCGACGGGACACCAGGTAGCGGGGATGACGCATTGCCGGCAGGCGGTTCTAATGTCAGCATCCCGAACGATAATAGCCCGCTGGATGTCATTGTTGACGCATCTCCCGGCAATCCAAATCCATTTCTTGCCATTCGAGTCTTGACTGATTACTGCGCAGATGACGCAATTACGAAGTATTTTATTGGGAAAAGTCCTTCGGATTCACTTTCTATTGAAAATTTCGATTGTGGCGCAATTCTAAATGAAGTAGGCGGGACCCTCACGCTCCAGACAGATAAGGAATTGTACGTAGTTGGAGATAGCATTAACCTTTCGACTGTCCAAACTAGAACCGTCATGCCGTATTTAGCCGGGTTGACGACAAGCGGATGGTTGCAAAAAATTGAAGGCACATCAACCGGGCAGATTCTTGTATGGGATGAGCCTAACGGGTGGTGGGAAATCGGAGCGCCGCCGGGTGGCGGAACAATAACAGGATCAGGGACATCCGATCGAGTTGCCTATTGGACCGGATCGTCGTCAATCGCATCGGATAATGATTTCACATTTGATGGGACTGACGTTGGAATTGGAACTACTACGCTTACGGCACGATTAAATGTAAATGAAAACACGGCATCCGCTTCGCCTTTTATTGCGAATTTCTATTCCGCCTCAACTTCAAACGGGAGCGCTTTTATCGGTATTGCAAACACGAATAATACCGGGACGTCGAATGTTAGGCTCGGAGAATCAGCCTTGGGTACATATGGTGCATCTATTACAAGATACGGCTCCGGGCATTCAAGCAGGGCGAAAGAACTTAATATAGGCACATTCGAGCCATCGGCTCCGGTAACGTTCACAATGAATACTATAGTAAGAATGACTATTTCTACCGATGCAAATGTTTACGTCGCGAACAAGATATATGCCGGTGCAGGGACGGCCGTTACCGGAGTGCATTCAACTGTGCATAGTGGAGGGTCGTTTGCCGGTGCATTTCTGGAGACAGTAGGGTCCCCCACATTCGACGATACAAAGCACGTGGTAGTTTATACTGGCTCTACGAATGTCTCGTGGACTCTCCCATCGGCGTCTTCCTGCACAGGAAGGTACTATTGGCTTCACCATGCCAATTCATCTGGAACAATTACGCTTTCTTCAAGTATATCTAAGGGAAACGGCGGCAACTTTAGCACGATTACGGCCGGGCAATGGGCATTCATTGTTTCCACTGGGTCAGGGTGGCGCGGTTTTAAGATTTCATCATTATGAGAAAATTTATCATTTTTGTTTATTCGGCTGTTGTTGTTGATAACTTGCGCGCCGGGCTGCCAATGCGTTCGGCGTTCGCTTCGTTTTTCTTGTTTTTTTTTATATTTTCTACGCCCGTCTGCTCGCAGGTAACATCAATTTCCGTATCTGATTCCGTGAAAATAGCTTGGATTGATCTTGAATATGATACGTTGATTCAACACCTAGAAACGTTCAGGGATTCAAACAACATCATATATACAAACGTAGGATCGTTGAGCGGGAAACTTTTTAGGGGCATAAGTCATTCAGACCCGCCCCAATCTTTCATTGTGAATGTTAAAAAGTTGACCAGAGCATGGCATATATATGAAATGGAAAATTGGATTTCAGGCACATGCGGAACTAACTTTACCAGCCTTACTTTTTCTAATGCTGGCTCCGGCAGGCAATGCACAATAACCGTTTCTGGTGAAAATTTCCAGGGAACAGCAACGAACGATACCGACGCTATGGGGCGCGCATTTTACTCATTACTTTTTGATCCGGATTTTCCAACATTTATTCAATAATACGCGATGAGATTTATAACATTTCTTTTTCTTTTTGTTGCGTTTTCGGCTAATTGCCAGCCGAATAAACAGAAAATAGAATATACAATTGACCTTATAACGTCCGATTCATTCTACCTGATTGAGCGGACTTTTGGCATTGGGCCTTTGCGGCCGGACACGTCCAGCCGGCACTTGTTTTTCGGCGACACTTCATCATTCAGGATACATGTCGAGAGGATCGAGCGGGATGCTTCCAGGAAAGAAAGAGAATACCTACAGGCAAAAATTGAATTTGATTCTCTTGACGCAAGGGCAAAGCGTCTTGGCAAGATAGCCAAAGATGACCTCGGGATGACCGGATTTAAGCCGACTAAAAAAGCAGCCGCAGGTCCTGATATTTTGGCCGTGACCTCGATTCCTGCTTCCGGGTTTTGGGTGGTGTACCCGGTACGTGGCCGATATAATAATGTTAAGTACGTTGAAAATATAACGGACATTCAAAGAGATGCTGGCATTCTGAGCGAAAACGGAATAATTATCCCAATTAGAAAGCAAAAACAAAAAAATGATTAGGCTAATTTTTCTATTTTCAATTGCCCCTTTTTGTGTTTTCGGACAAAAACAAATCATTTCGTTTGGAGCTCGTGCGGATTCCACTGGGGCCGTATTAATTATTCAGCAGGTTGTCAGTATTTCTGGAGATACTACACATACTACCGCTATTAAGTTCAAAACAGCCTCCGATGCGCTGCCAATGGTATTAAGGATTCGGGAAGGCGTGACAGCGGATAGTATCAGCATTAGTTTCGCCTCTTCAGAAAATCGAAGACACGCTATGGAATTAAACCTAATAATTTCTGCTTTGGATAAAATTTCAAATATAGTGCGAGAGCAAAATGTGAAAGAAACCATAGAAGAAGAAATCCGTAGGCTTCGAGAGGAGAATATCCGACTGAAGGAACAAAGGAATTAAAAATGCAAAAACGGCATGGTTTTTTATATTACATAGAAAATATTATGCCGTGGAAAATGAAAGACGTGTCATGAAAGAATTTTTGGCCGGGCTCTCCGGTTTCATTCGGTCATTCTGGACACATGCCGCGCGGCAGGGGTTTTCTATTATGCTGCTTATTGTGACCAATGTAGGGCTTATCCTGTGGATCGACAACATTGGAATAGATCGCAGGCGGGACAAGATGGAGTATAGGGCAGAAATATCCGACCTACGGAATGAGTATCGGCATGAAATTGCCCGCTTGCGCGTTGTGATTGATTCGCTCCGAACCGGGTTAGAAGACTGCAACGCGGCACGTATCCGGGTAGAGGGCCAAAACGCGGCACTACTCGCATTGTTGAAACATAAACGTTAACGTATAAAAATACACCACTATGAGTAACACAACCACAACGAAATTTTGGCAAGGGCAGAGTTTTTACATTGCCCTTTTGCTTGCAATCGGTAGCGCCTGGGGGCTGACAAACGAACAGGTTGCCCCGATAATTGCATCCGTGTTCGGCATCGGCGGCGGCCTGCTTGCGATCCGCGAAAAGATAAAAAGCACGGCGGTCGATTGGATAACGTGGATAAAATCGCCGAACACGTGGAATTACGTCTTTGCCGCCGTTGCCGCTATTGTGCCGAACTTGCCCGCCGGACTTGGGCCGAAAGTGTCGGAACTCATCACCGCAATCGCTGGGAAGAACTGGCCGGCAACAATTACGACGCTGCTTTCGATCTTTGCCATGCTGTATTTTATCATCACCGGCGGCGCGGCGAAGAAAAAAGCGGTCGCCTGGATTCGCTCGCATTGTATTGCGTGGTTCCGGGCTGGTTAAAGTTTGCGATTCAGGTGTGGGAGGAAAACCATTCCAGCGAACGGCGGGCGACAGTTAGCCTTGCGCCGTATTGAAAAACGATTTATATTTGTACTGATCAAAATTTTCATTTGGTTTTTTGGGGTTTATTATGGCCCGCCGGAAGTCATGTCCGGCGGGTTTTTCTATTCTGGCACCTCGTTTCCCGGCAACACCGACGACGTGAAAATAAAATCCGGGTCGGCAACAAAACGCGGATCGGTGCGGCAAAGCCGGATAAACTCTAAATGCCTATCCCACAGCATCCCGACCAAACACCCCTCCGACCATGTGCCGACGTTTCCGCTGATATATCCTGGCCGGGTGGAATGTTGATTAATTCCGAAGTAACCGATATGGATATTATCCCCAGTCCTTTTCATATCCCGGTTACGATCCCGGTGGACGGGTAGCGGCATGACCTGAACGAGGGCCGGGTGATTCTTCCCGTTTTTTCGCACGTTGTGAAAGGCCATGCGCCAGGCCGCGTATTGTCCGAACGCGATACGGGCAACCCCTCCCCTACTTTTTGCGACGGTTGAAAAGGTCGCGGCCCGTCCCGGCTCGGTTGTGGCGACGTGTGCAATCAACAGGCGCGGTTCATCATCCACAAAGTCGACTACGCACCGCAGGTCATTCCACACGTCCATCGCATCCACGTTTTGCGTACCTTCCGGGTTCATGCCCTCGACGTAGACGATATTCAATTCACCCGGCCTGGTGAATATTTCATACCCCTTTGCCCGCATGTATCGCAGCAGGCGTTTTGCAAGGATTGTTCCGGGCGTATCCGCGTCGTTCGGTTGTAAGTTCATACCGTTTTTGCTGCAAAAATAGGGCCGTTTGGCATAGCATTTGCAACAAAAAGCCTAACGGATGTTCGTATCCTAACAGGTGCAATGCCTGAGACATAGGGATAAAATTAAAGCGCCCGGTTTGCAAATGAGCAGGCCGGGCGCTTTTTGTCATTTTAGGGTTCAACTACACATCAGGTTCCGAAAGCTTATCGATATACGCGGCGGCATCGGCAGCCGTTATGCCGGCATCAAGGCAGCCGATAAACACCTCGGTTGCGGCGGCAACCTTCACCGGGTCGGATACTTTCAGGATTTTGCCGACCGCCGTTTCCAGGTCGGCGCGTTTTTCAGCGGGAAGGCCGGCGTCGTCGAACAGGTCAGCCAGGGTGATAAGACCGCTGGCAACGTCCAGAAAATCGGCATCCGGTTGCAGGGCAAGAAATCCGACGCGGGCGCGCTCCAGCCGGATGCCGGCATTGATGAGGGCTTCGATCTTGCCCTCGGCAGTATCATTCGCCACGTCGAATTTTTCGAAAATAAGCGCGAGTAGTTGCGCGTCCAACTGATCCATATTCTTTATTTTAGGTGTGAAAAGTTTAATGGACGCAAATATAACACGAAGAAACCAGGCGTCCGTGTAAAGCAGGACATTAAGTTTAACAGCGCGCCAAACGTTCATTTTCCCACAAATTTACTGTGTTTTTGGTAGCGAAATGTTAAATTTTCGCATTTGCGCAAAAATAAGTACGGGAATACTTGACAGGTTGGAATATTTACCCCATCTTTGTGGGGTAAATAAAAACAAAACGATATGTTCGATTCTATTTTAAATTTCGATTCTCTTAGCCTTTTTAGCCAAGATGGTATTTCCTGGATAAAGAACAATGAAACGGGTTATTCCATAAGTGTAACCGCTAACTTTCCGAAGGACTGGAACCAAGCCATAAACAGAGCCGCATTCAACAAAGAAAATGTGCGATTTTGCGAAGAGATGACCGGTACGGAAATGGCCGCATACTTATCCAGCGTTTACGAAAAATATTGCGATACCGCCCACTATGCAAAAATGAAGCCTGCCGATAATAGCCGGTTTCTTTCGCAAGACGAAACCAAAGAAGATTGGGCATGAAACGCGAAATAACCCACTCCGAACTTTTCAACCTGGCCAACCGGCGCGCCTCCGATCTAATCGCGGCAGACAAACGCCCGGCAAGGTTCACGGTTGACCCCGTAACGCGGGCGCTTAGCCAGGCGTTTCGGGAAATGTACGCACAGTACACGGTCGTAACGACCACATCCGCACAGGAGCAAGTGCGGCGCTAATCTTCCAGGCGTGAATGGGAGGAAATTACTAACTTCTACTCGCACCCGGTTTGGAACCGGGACGGGCGGACAAACGATCTTACGATATGACCACCGCAACCGTTACCCGCATCACATCTACCGGCATAAACTACGTCGTTACCGTCAGCACAAAAAACCGAGTAGTATTTCTCGGATGGAATGACGCAGTAATTAAGTCGGTAACGCCGGACGGGGGACATTATGTGATCGAAGGGCAATATGAACGTCCGCCGTTTGCCCGGCCCACCGTGGGCGAAATTGTGACGGCATTCGAGAATATGGCATCTGAATATCCGCCTAAAAAAGTCGGTCTGAAATGCGTGGGATGCGGAAGAGAAATTAGCGAGCCAAATGGCGGTTGGCCTTATGGACACACCGCCAACTATTGCCCGTGCGGGCATGAAAATGGAATAGTGAATACATGACCACAGAACAAAACACCGCCGCCCGTGCCAGATGTTGCCGCGCTGACCTATGCTTTCTACGTTCGTTCCTTGCGAACGGGACCAAAGAACGCGAAGAAATAGAGTGCCGTATTCAGGTACTAAGCGGCAACCCCACCGACGAACAAATTAACGCGGCATGGAAAATCGCCGCAATCATTCACGACGAAATAAGACGAAAATGAAAGAGTATTATATCCCGGCCTTAGTGGTCGGTGCCGTTGCCGAAAAGCGGGCAAAAGACCCGCGCACAGGCAAGCGAAAACCGCCGCTACGCGCGGCATTTATTCACCTGCTTGAAGTCGGCCTGCACCGTTTTTTGTCTGAGCCGGAGTTCGAAACAGCCGTTTTGTCAAATTTGATTCACGTCCACGAAAAAGATACCGACTGCTGGCAGCGGGTGAACTTGCCTATCCCGGAGGAAGTTCATATAGCCATTAAGGCGGCCTCGCAGGCGTATGATCGCCGGTTGTACGACTTCACACACTACCTGTTTGTAGAGGCGGTGAAGGGGTTTGATTATTCACAGTTAAAAAAGTAAGACGATGCAAAATGAAATCGAACTGCTCAAAGCCCTATTCTTAGAGCAAGGTTTTGAACAAAAAACGCTGAAAATTCAAGGGGAGAAGGTGTACCGGGTGCAGATCGGCGGGCTACGACATTACCGGCGCGAATCGGGGCAGATTTACAAAAGCCTGACGACCTTCTTGAATTCGGTCATGCCGTCCAACCGGCATTTGGAAAACTGGAAAATGAACATGGCCGCCGAATTAGGCAGCCGGGAGGCGGTGGATGAATACGTTGGCAAAACAGCCGATTACGGCACGGCCTTACATATTGCCGTTGCCGACTATTGCCGGATGAACGGCGTGGACTGGATCGAATTTGAGCAGCGGGCCTATTTCATGCTGCAAGACGCCGGACTATCTGCCGACAGCATCGAATACGCCCTGCCCGAATTTATCCGGGATTTTGCCAGCCTGGTGCAGTTTTTCCACGACTACCGGGTGAATGTGTTGGCCGTTGAAATTCCCGTCTGGATGGAAGAAGGGGTTGCTACCCTCATTGACCTGGTGGTAGAGATGGATGCCAAAAACTACGACAAAACGCCCGTTGACAAGCGGGAACGGCACCACGCAATCATTAATCTTAAATCCGGGAAAAAGGGTTTTTACGAAAGCCACGTCATGCAGTTGGTCGGTGAACGGATGATGTTCAACCAACTTTATAGCGCCGCGCTTGGCTTCGAGGTCGAATACGTGTATAACCTTGCGCCGTCTGACTGGAAAGAAAAACCGGCCTATAAACTAAAAAACCAAACGGAAACAATTGGTTTTGATAATATGGTGGAGCAATTCAATTTGTTTTTGAAAATAGGCAAAGCCCGCAAAATATTAACCGCCCCATCGAAAAAGTACCCGGTATTCGTCGGCAGAACCGAATACGGCGCAAACCCATGCGACGCCTTAACCATGTACACCTACGAAGAATTTTCAAAACTCAAAATAGAAAAACACCATGCGAATAATAAGACGAATTGATGAACAACCGGCTAAAGTTGCCAGCCTGGGCACCGTCGGGCATATCCGTATCGGCGAAAAGGTAAAGAACCAAAGCGGGAAGGAATACCCGACCTCCCTGGATTATTTCAAACCTGACGCGCCCGAACAATACCTGCAATATTTCCGCTCAGCCTTTGGTGACAAGCCCGCAAAAATTACGATCACCTTCCTATCTAACGACATGAACGACGTGTGCCGGCAGTTCTACGAACTACGGGACGGGGCCGGCGGGCGTATGGCCTACGGCGACGGCGTAACGTTCTACGTCGCAACGAAACAGGGAGACGGCACGGTGAAAGACGTTGTAACCGTTCCGCCGGACGTTGACAAGTGGATGAAAGCAATGGAAACTACGGCAGGCAAACCCTGGAGGGAACGCCTTGTGCTGAAATTCGCCATTCCACAAATACCCGTTTTGGGCCTTTGGGAGTTTTCGACACACGCGAACGCCTCAACAATCCCGAATATTATCGGGACGATTGACACGGTTTTTCAGATAGCCGGACGTTTGGCGGGTATTCCGTTCGACCTTATTATCGAAAAGGTTAAAAGCGATAAGGCGGGGAGCAAGTCGGTTTATCCGGTGGTGACGATGGTATGCAACATATCGCAGGAAAGCGCCGCGCTTGTTCGGGAACTACCGATACAGGCAGGGAAGATGCTAACGGAACAACGCATCGCCCAACTGGCCAGCGGCGAAGTAGAACAGCCGAAAGAATCAGAGCCGTTCACCGAATACGAAGAAGTAACGCCGGATCATGACGATATTGAGGACGTGAAGGACAATGTGGAAAAATGCCTATCTATTGCCGCGCTTTCCATCCTGTTTGAATCGGATGAACGATATAAAAAAGAACCATATAAGGCGTTATTTTCGGCGCAACGAAAAGAGATAGAACGGCTAATTAAGGCCGGACAGATACCGGGCGCGTGAATCAGTAGCGTGCCTAAGGCGGGGTTTTTATCAGTTGCCTGCCCTGACGGTCAAACGTGACAATATGGGCAGGTTTTTCAAAAGACGATTGGTTTTTTGGTGCATTTTGGCCGGTTGACGAAAGGTTGAGCGGCCATTTTTGTTAAATTTTCATCTCATTGAAAAATAAGTACGGGAATACTTGACAGGATGAATATTTTACCCCATCTTTGTGGGGTAATAAAAAAGAAACGATATGAAAGTTTATAATTGTTTTGCCGATAAATTTGGTAATGAATACCGTTTTGCCGATTATGCCGGGTTTTCTAAGTTCTGGTTTGGCCTTTCATACCAAATCGCAAAATCATATTTCCCGGATTTCCAAAAACTACAAAACTGTGCCGCAAACTCGAAAGAGGCGCGCACTAAAATATAAGTCGTGACGCTAAGAGCCATTTCAACCGCCACCGCCGCCACGACCGACGCCGTTGTAAAGGTCTGGAAAAAGCAACCCGCATTAGGGAAGCGGCCAGACCTTGACGACCTGCTGACCAAAGAGCAGGCCGAACACCTGCTAACGGTAATGTCGATGCCGACCACGCGCCGCACACCGGAAGCCGCAGCCGCAGCAGCGCAACTACTCGCAGAATTCCGGGCCGATATGCACCAAAACGGACACGCCGAGCCGACCAAAGCAACGGCGATAGCCCGCACGGTCACGCCTGACAAGCCCGCACGGACGCGGACACCCCGCACGGCGGTAGCGCAGCAGGCCATACCGCAACCCTCCAACACGCGGCGTTTTGAATGGCCTACTGTCTCCATGCTCGACGTGGTGTACCTGTCCACCATTGCGACCGCCGTTTATGGCCTTTGGTTCACCCTGAAAGAAATGGGGATAGCTTTCGCCGTGCCATACTGCCTTATCTCTTTTCATGCGCTAAGAATGGCTAAAAACCCAGCAAATCGCCAGACGGCACAGGCTGGTATTGCCGCCGTGGTTATCCTTGAAGTGCTGACATTCTTTGTCCACCTCGTTTTATTTAACCTGCGGATTGTTCAGACGGCAAAAGAGTTCGCGTTGCCGTTTAACTACTGGGAACAAACGCAGACGCCATTTTACATCGCCTGCATTTTAGCCGGCCTATTTTCAGCAGCCGGGATTTATTCGGTTTCGGTTACATTCTCCCTGACTTCAGAGAAACACGCATCCGCCGAAAAGGCAAAGCGTGACGCCGAACATACAGCCGCGAACGTGGAAACACTACGCGCCGCCCTGGAAGATTCGGCCCGGCAATGGGCAATTGCCAGCGGGCAAAACCATTTTGACATTGAAAAGGCCGGGGAACTGGCAGAAAAATATTTCAAAATATTAAACGAAACAAAATGAATATTCAAGAAACACTTACCAAACACGCGCTATGGCGCAAACAGGAAGAAGGCGGAGAACGGGCCGATCTTTCCGGGGCCGATCTTTACAGGGCCAATCTTTCCGGGGCCGATCTTTCCGGGGCCGATCTTTCCGGGGCCGATCTTTCCGGGGCCGATCTTTCCAAGGCCGATCTTTCCAAGGCCGATCTTTCCAAGGCCGATCTTTCCGGGGCCGATCTTTCCGGGGCCGATCTTTCCGGGGCCGATCTTTACAGGGCCAATCTTTCCGGGGCCGATCTTTCC
>Ga0209582_1001067_pt1 | contig 14354 bp, 15 predicted proteins | sample KloWWTmetKNB5Kit_FD_187176 | JGI IMG/M metagenome (GOLD analysis project Ga0209582, IMG submission 187176) | Active sludge microbial communities from Klosterneuburg, Austria, studying microevolution and ecology of nitrifiers - Klosterneuburg... | ecosystem: Engineered > WWTP > Aerobic digester >...
CGTCGCCACCAGCCCGGGTCGGTCGTCACTGATGACCGTCAGCACCAAGGTCTCCATGCCACGTCACCCTACGGCCGAGAGGACCCCCCTGCCCAGAGCTGACCCCGAGCGTTCACCTGCCCCCGGTAGCGTGGCGCGCAATGAGTACTCCACACCTGATCGCACTCGACATCGACGGCACGACCGTGAACCACGAAGGTGCCCTGTCGCCCGCGGTCCGCGATGCCGTGACCGCCGTCGCGGATGCCGGCCACCACGTCACCATCGCCACCGGGCGGGGGATCATCGGCACCCTGCCGATCCTCGACCGACTCGGCCTGACCACCGGGTACGCGGTGTGCGCCAACGGCGCCATCACCCTGCGGCTGGACCCGACGTCGGATGCCGGGTACGAGGTCGTCGAGTCGGTCACCTTCGACCCGGCGCCGGCCCTGACCGCCCTGCGCGAACACTTCCCCTCGGCGCTGGTCGCGGTCGAGGAACTCGGCGTGGGCTTCAAGGTGAGCGCGCCGTTCCCCGACGGTGAGCTGGACGGCATCCCCGAGGTCGTGACCTTCGACGAGCTGATGTCGACGCCGGTCACCCGCGTGACGCTGCGTGACCCCAGTGCGACGAGCGAGGAGTTCATCGAGCGCACGGCACGCATCGGCCTGCACGGGGTCGAGTACGCCGTCGGCTGGAGCGCGTGGCTCGACATCACCCCGGAGGGGGTCTCCAAGGGGGCGGCGCTCGAGGTCATCCGGCGCTGGCTGGCCATCGAGCCGCAGTACACCGTCGCTGTCGGAGACCAGCGCAACGACTTCGAGATGCTGCGCTGGGCGGCTCGCGGGGTGGCCATGGGCAACGCCCCGGACGAGGTCAAGGCGGTCGCCGACGAGGTGACGGGTGACGTCGACGACGACGGTCTCGTCGACGTGCTGACCTCACTGCTCTGACCTCACCGCTCTGGCGCCGCCACGAGCGCGAGCCGAACTCGCGCGCACGTAGCGCGCCACGGCACCCGCGCTGATGTCATGGTGAGCGGATGGACAGCACCGAGGTCAGCAGCGCCGCGCGCAAGGCCGGCGACCACCCTGTCGTCGAGAAGGGTGCGCGCATCGGGTACGCCATGTCGGGCGTCATCCACTTCATCATCGGCTGGATCGCCCTCAAGCTCGCGTGGGGCATCGGCGGCGGCTCCGGTGACGCCGACACCTCCGGAGCCCTGAAGACCGTCGCGAGCAGCGGTGGCGGCCCGCTGATGCTCGGCTTCGCGGTCCTCGGCTTCCTCATGCTGGCCGTGGCGCTGGCGGCGGCAGCGATCGTGGGCGGCGAGACCAGCGACCGCATCAAGTCGGCCGCCAAGGCCGTGATGTACACGAGCTTCGCCTGGTCCTCGTTCGCGATCGCGCGCGGTGCGTCGAACTCCGACGAGGCGAAGACCGACGACGTCACCGCGCAGGTCATGGGGATGCCGGGTGGTCGCTACATCGTCGGTCTCGTGGGTCTCGTCGTGCTCGGGGTCGCCGGGTACCACGTCTACAAGGGGTGGTCCAAGAAGTTCCTCGAGGACCTCCAGGAACACCCCGGCGACTGGGCCGTGACGGCCGGACGACTCGGGTACGTCGCCAAGGGGTGTGCGCTCTTCGTCGTCGGACTGCTGTTCCTGCTCGCGGCCTGGCACGCCGACTCCGAGGAGGCGGCCGGGCTCGACGGGGCCCTGACGACGATCCGCGACCTCGCCTTCGGTCCGTACCTGCTCACGCTGGTGGCCGCGGGGATCGCGTCGTACGGCGTCTACTCCTTCGCCCGCGCCCGGTACGCCCGCCTCTGATCACCAACGCAGTAGTTCAGATCGCACCCGGCAATTGCCGCGAGCGATCTGAACGTCTGCGTTCGAAGGGTCTGCCGCCCCCCGTGCCGGGGTGGCCTGTCGGTGGTCTCACCTAGGGTCTGCACCAGCTCATGAATGACAGCGCGAAGCCCTGGCTCTCCCCTGCTGTTCTCGCGAGCGACGTCGACCAGACCCTGGCGGCCGCCGACCTCGCGACACTGCCGGACGACACTCCGCGCGGTGCCGTCGGCGTCAAGACCGCCCAGATGCTCGATGCCGTGCTCGTCCTGTGCAGCGCAACGAGCGCCGTCGAGGCGACGGCCATGAGGGACCGGGCGCGCCGAGCCCTGCGCGAGGGCGGGTTCATGGTCAAGGACTCGCCGCGCGTACCCGGCATGTTCTACGTCATCGGTCGGCTGTGACCGCAGCCTTGCGCCGGAGGTAGAGCCAGGCCAACACGGCGCACACCACCCCGTTGAGGATGCCGAACAGGATGTCGGTCACGTGGTGCGCGCCCCGGTAGAGCCGTGCGTACGCGACGAACGCCGGGGCGAGGACGCACCACGTGACCGCCAGTCGGCGCACGAGCGGGTTGTCGATCCGCGTCGCCATCAGTCCCAGGGCCACGTACAGCGCCGTCGAGGCACCGACGTGCCCGCTCGGGAAGCTCGACGTCGGAGGAGTCGGGTCGAGTCGCTCCACGGTCGGCCGGGCGCGGCCGACGACGTGGGTGGCGATGACGAACACGGTGGCCTGGAGGCTGATCGCGATGCCGGGCACCACGGCGTACCACCACTGCTTCGTGCGCCACCAGACCAGGCCGATGACGATGAGGCACACGGCGATGACGTACTCGGTGTTGCCGATCGAGGACATCAGGTGGGTGATCGAGTTCCAGAGCCCGTCGCGTGCGTCCTGGAACTCGCGGTTGATCTGCTTCTCGTCCTCCGAGAGCTCGAACAGCGGGCCCTTGAGCAGGTAGCCGAACCCGATGATGACCGCGAGCAGGGCGGTCGCTGGAAGCACGGCCCGCACCCCGAGGTCACGCAGCGCGGCCTTGAGTGTCGGCCGGCTCTGGTCGTCGTCCCACCGAGTGAGGAACCCCATCACTGACCCTCCTGTCGTCGGTAGCCAGCGTAGGAGGCCAGCACCAGGCCGACCCCGGTGATGACGCCGACGGTCACGTCTGAGGGGAAGTGCACCCCGAGCAGGACGCGGTCGGATGCCGTGACCGTCACCATCGCGACCGCCGCCGTGACGGCGACGACTCGTGACGCCGTCGACCGGAGCAGCGGCCAGAGGAGGAGCACGACGATCGTTGCCCACGCGGCCGAGTTCAGGGCGTGGCCGGAGGGGAAGGAGTAGCCGGGGCTGGTCGACACCGGGTCCTCGAGCACCGGGCGAGCCCGCTGGAACAGGTACTTGGCGCCGAGCCCCACCATCCACGCGAGCATCATCGTGATGAAGGCCCACGCGGCCCGGGTGCGCAGGCCCTTGGCCAGCCAGGCCCACAGGCACAGGGCGGTGCCGACCAGGTAGAGCTTGAACGGCTGGGTCAGCTCCTGCCAGCGCACGAGGAAGTCGGTCAACCCCTCGCGCGGGCGCGTGTACGCGGTGGCCCGCTCGATGATGGCGTCGTCGAGCCGGATGAGCGGGTCCCACTCGCTGCGCACGAGCAGCCCCACCCCGAAGAGCACGGCTGCGACGGGAAGGGCGTACGTGAGTGCGCGCACCAGCCGTTGTGCCCTCGTCGGTGGCGCAGGGGCAGTGAGGGTGTCATTCACTGGCTATGTCTACCCCGATCAGGTGCCTCCACGACCTCCGAGAGACAGACGAACTGCTCACCACCCGCCATCCTCGTGGGATGCTGGGGCCGCCATGGCCGAGCTGCACGTGACCTCAGCGTCCAACCCCCGACTCAAGGCCGTGCTGGCTCTGCGTCGCCGTCGGGTGCGCGAGGACGAGGGTCTGACCGTCGTCGACGGGTACGAGGAGCTGACCCTGGCGCTCGACGCCGGTGTGGTGCCCCGGACCGTGCTGCACTGCCCCGAGCTCATGCTCGACCCCGCCGCCCAGGGTGAGCTCGTGCAGCGGGCTCGGGACCTCGGGGCGTCGACGGTCCGGCTCAGCCGGGGAGCGTTCGAGAAGGTCGCCTACCGCGAGGGGCCGGACGGGTTCCTCGCCGTCGTCCCTGTGGCCGGGGTGGCGCTCGGTGACCTCGACCTGCCGCCCGACCCGCTCGTGCTCGTCTGCGAGGGCCTCGAGAAGCCGGGGAACCTCGGGGCCGTGCTGCGCACCGCGGATGCCGCGGGCGTCGCCGCCGTCGTCGCCGCCGACCCCGTCACCGACTGGGGCAACCCCAACGTCGTGCGGGCCAGCAAGGGCACGGTCTTCTCCGTCCCCGTCGCCTCCGCGACGATCGAGGAGGTCGTGGTGTGGTTGCGGCGCAACGGCATCCGACTCATCGCGACCACCCCCGACACCGACACCGCGCACACCGACGTCGACTACCGCGGCGGCGTCGCGATCGCGGTCGGCACCGAGAAGCAGGGCCTGACCGACGCGGCGCTGACGGCCGCGGACGCGCGGGTGCGCATCCCCATGGTGGGGCGGGTCAACTCCCTCAACGCGGCCACGGCGGCTGCCGTCGTCGTCTACGAAGCGGTGCGCCAGCGTTCCTCCTGAGGCGGGCGTGGTCGGTGTGACCGCCGGATGGTCACGCTCCTGTCACGGCGTCGGCGTGAGCCCGGCCTGTGTCAAGAGCACCCCTTCGCGTGTGCGACGATGAACGGCATGCGAGTTGACCACGTCGTCTATGCCGCCGAGCGCGACGGCCTCAAGGCCACGGCGCAGCGTCTCGCGGAGCAGATCGGGGTGACCCCGGTCGATGGGGGCATCCACCCGCGCTTCGGGACACGCAACATCATCCTTCCGCTCGCCCACGAGCGGTACGTCGAGGTCGTCGAGGTGCTCGACCACCCGGCCAGCGACAAGGCCCCCTTCGGCCAGGCCGTGCGTGCGCGTTCCGAGGCCGGCGGTGGCTGGCTCGGCTGGGTCGTGCAGGTCGACGACATCACCGAGCAGGAGTCCCGCCTCGGCCGCGAGGCCGTCGACGGCAACCGCCACCGTCCTGACGGCGTCGAGCTGCGCTGGCGCCAGCTGGGCATCAAGGGCCTGCAGTCCGACCCGCAGCTGCCCTACTTCATCGAGTGGGCGCAGGGGGTGCCGCACCCCTCGGGTGACGCCGCCACCGAGGTGACCATCGAGTCGCTCCAGATCGCCGGCGACCCCGACCGGGTGCGCGAGTGGCTCGGCCTGCCCGCCGACTCGACGTCGACGGTCATCGACTTCACGTTCGTCTCCCCGCACGGCACGCCCGGCCTCATGGCCGTCACGTTCGACACCCCGAACGGCGACGTCACCATCTGACCCGGTCGCGAGGGCTCTCTCAGCCCTCGCGCGACCAGCGGCGCAGCCGCAGGCTGTTGCTCACGACGAGCACGCTGGAGGCAGCCATGGCGCCCCCCGCGATCATCGGGTTGAGCAGCCCGGCCATCGCCAGCGGGATCGCCGCGATGTTGTAGCCGAAGGCCCAGCCGAGGTTCTGCTTGATCGTGCGCAAGGTCGCCCGGGACAGCTCGATCGCGTCGACGACGGCGGGTAGTTCGGAGCGCAGCAGCACGATGTCGGCCGAGTCCGCTGCGACGTCCGTGCCCGTCCCCATGGCGATGCCGAGGTCGGCCTGGGCCAGCGCCGCAGCATCGTTGACGCCGTCGCCGACCATCGCGACGACCTTGCCGCGCTTCTGCAGGTCGGCGATCATCGCGTGCTTGTCCTCGGGGCGGACGTCGGCGATCACCCGCCCGACCGGGATGCCGACGTCACGGGCCACGGTCAGGGCGGCCTGGTCGTGGTCACCGGTCAACAGGTAGGCCGGCAGGCCCAGTTCGGTGAGGTCGCGCACGGCCCGCTGCGAGCTGCGCCGCACCGTGTCGGCCACCGTGAGCGAGGCGTGGGCGCGCCCGCCCCAGCCGACCCAGACCGTCGTGCCGTCGACGGTGGGACGGGCGAGCTCCTGCGGCACGTCGTCGAACAGGTCGGCGCGCCCGACGGTGACCTCGGTGCCCTTGATGATCGCCCGTGCTCCGGCTCCCGGCAGCGACACGAAGTCGGTGGCGCGCGGAACGTCGATCGCACGACTGGCAGCGGCGGTGACGACTGCTCGGGCGACGGGGTGCTCGCTGCCCGCCTCGACGGCGGCTGCTGCTCGCAGTGCCTGGTCCTTGGGCAGGCGCCCGGCGGTTGCGACGTCGACGAGGGTCATCTCGCCGCTGGTGACCGTGCCGGTCTTGTCGAGCACGACGGTGTCGATGCGGCGGGTGTCCTCGAGGACGTCGGCACCCTTGATGAGGATGCCGAGGCGAGCGCCTCGCCCGGTGCCGACGAGGAGTGCGGTGGGCGTGGCCAACCCCAGGGCGCAGGGGCAGGCGATGACGAGCACGGCGATCGCGATCTCGAGGGCGCGTGCGGGGTCGCCGGTGCCGATCCACCAGCCGAGGAACGTCAGTACCGCGAGCACGAGCACGATCGGCACGAAGATCGCCGAGACCCGGTCGGCCAGGCGCTGGATGGGTGCCTTGGTCGTCTGCGCCCGCTCCACGAGCCGGGCGATGCCGGCCAGGGTGGTGTCGGCGCCGACCCGGGTGGCCTCGACGACGAGCCGGCCGGTGGTGTTGATGCTGCCGCCGACGAGGTCGTCGCCGATGGCGACGTCGACCGGCAGCGACTCGCCGGTGACGAGGGAGGCGTCGACGGCGCTGGAGCCCTCGACGACCCTGCCGTCGGTCGCGACCTTCTCGCCCGGGCGAACGACGAAGCGGTCACCGACGCCGAGCTGGTCGACGGGGATCCGCACCTCGGTCGTCGCCCGGGTCGTGGGGTCGACCCGCTCGACCGCGACGTCCTTGGCGCCGAGCGACATCAGGCCGCGCAGGGCATCGCGGGTGCGGTCCGTGGCGCGGGCCTCCATCCAGCGTCCGATGAGCAGGAAGGTGGTGACCACGGTGGCGGTCTCGAACCACAGGTGGGTGGTGCCAGCGGCATCCACGCCGTTTGTCGTGCCCATGTCGGCCATGGTGCTGGCGCGACCGGTGAGGACGACGACTGCCGACCACAGGTAGGCGGTGAGCACGCCGATCGACACGAGGGTGTCCATCGTCGAGGCGCCGTGGCGCGCGTTGAGGGCGGCTGCGCGGTGGAAGGGCCAGCCGGCCCACAGCACGACGGGGGTCGCGAGGACGAGCTGCACCCACGGGCTGGAGTCGAGGTGGATGCCGGGGACCATCGCCAGGATGACCACCGGGACGGTGAGCACCGCCGCGACGAAGGTACGCCGCTTCAGGGCGTCCTCGGGGGCGACGGCGTGGTCGAGCTGGTTCTCGTGCGTCCCCGAATCGACCAATAGGTCACTCGGGGTACGGGTCGATCCGCCGCCGGGCGTACCTGTACCGACCAATAGGGCACTCGGGGTACGGACCGACCCGGAGGCCTCCGGCTGGGGACCGCCGCGCACGACCTCGGCGCCGTAGCCGGTGGCGCGCACGGTGCGCAACAGGTCCTCGACGGTGACCGCCCCGGCGTAGCGCACGGTGGCCTTCTCGGTCGCGAGGTTCACCACGGCATCCACGCCGTCGAGCTTGCCGAGCTTCTTCTCGATGCGGGCCGAGCACGACGCGCAGGTCATGCCGGTGATGGCGAGGTCGACCTCGCGCACCTCGTCGTGGTCGTGCTGCGGGCGGTCGGTGGTCTGGGTCATGTCAGCTCCTCACCAGTCGCGCGATCGCGGCGGTGGCCTCGGCGACCTTGGCGGCGGCGGCCTCGTCGGACTCACGAGCGGCGTCGACGACGCAGTGCTCGATGTGCTCCTCGAGCAGGCCGAGGCTGACCGCCTGGAGGGCTCGGGTCACGGCGCTCACCTGGGTCAGGACGTCGATGCAGTACGCGTCGGACTCCACCATCCGCGCGATGCCGCGCACCTGCCCCTCGATGCGGCGCAGCCTCTTGAGATGGTCATCCTTGTGCCCCGCGTAGCCGGGGGCGACGGTGGTGGTGTGCTCGGTCATGTCCACCCCAACATGATACCCCTAGGGGGTATTCCCGGACGCCGCGTGGGCGAGGCAGGCCGTGCCGACGAGGGCGGTTCTCGCCTCGACGAGCCGGAGGCGCCCGAGGTCACCGCAGGTGGTCGACGAGCTCGGGTGCCAGCCCCACGTAGGTCGCCGGCGTCATCGCCGCCAAGCGCTCCTCGACCTCGGCCGGCAGCCCCAGTCCACGGACGAACTCCACGAGCTCGGCCTGCCCGATGCGCCGCCCGCGGGTCAGCTCCTTCAGCCGCTCGTACGGCTCCTCCATGCCGGGCACGCCCTGCGCCCCGAGGGCCCGCATCGCCGACTGGATCGGCTCGCCGAGCACCTCCCAGTTCGCGTCGAGGTCGGCGGCCATGGCGGCGGGTACGGCATCCAACCCCGCGAGCCCACGGGTGGCGTTGTCGATGGCGAGCAGGCTGTGCCCGAAGGCGGTGCCGATGTTGCGCTGCATCGAGGAGTCGGTGAGGTCGCGCTGGAGGCGGCTCTGCACGAGCGTGGCGCCGAGCACGTCGAAGAGCGCGTTGCTCACCTCGAGGTTGGCCTCGGCGTTCTCGAAGCGGATCGGGTTGACCTTGTGCGGCATCGTCGACGAGCCGACCGTGCCCTGGCCGCGCACCTGGGCGAAGTAGCCCATCGAGATGTAGGTCCACACGTCGGTGCACAGGTTGTGCAGCACGCGGTTGAACCGGGCGATGTCGGCGTAGAGCTCGCTCTGCCAGTCGTGGCTCTCGATCTGCGTCGTGAGCGGGTTCCACGTCAGGCCCAGGTGCTCGACGAACTCGCGGCTCACAGACTGCCAGTCGGCACCCGGCACCGCGGCGACGTGCGCCCCGTAGGTGCCGGTGGCGCCGTTGAGCTTGCCGAGGAACTCGGCGTCCTCGATGCGCGCGAGCTGGCGCTGGAGCCGCCACGCGAGCACGGCGAGCTCCTTGCCCATCGTCGTCGGCGTCGCGGGCTGGCCGTGGGTGTGGGCGAGCAGCGGCACGTCGCGCAGGTCAGAAGCCATCGTCGCGATCGCCTCGACGAGCGCCGTCGCCCGCGGCAGCCAGACCTCGGTCACCGCCCCCTTGACCATCACGGCGTACGACAGGTTGTTGACGTCCTCGCTCGTGCACGCGAAGTGGATCAGCTCGGCCAGACCGCGGTCGGCGTCATCGGGCGCGATCTGGGTGAGCCGCTTCTTCACGAAGTACTCGACGGCCTTCACGTCGTGCTGGGTGACCCGCTCGGTGGCGGCCATCTCGTCAATCTCGGCCGCACCGAACGTGCGCACCATCTCGCGCAGGCTCTCGATCTCGGATGCCGTGAGTCGCCGCACGCCGGGAACCACCTCACGCTCGGTGAGGTGGACCAACCACTCGACCTCCACGTGCACGCGGGCCCGGTTCAGGGCGGGCTCACTGAGGTGGTCGACGAGGGCGGCGACCGTCCCGCGGTAGCGCCCGTCGAGCGCGCCGAGCGCGATCGGGGGCTGGGCGTCGGCGAGCGAGGTCGAGGCGGCGAGGCTGCTCATGCGCTCAGTCTCCCAGAGCGGCGCGCACGTGCTCGACGATGCCCGAGACCACGGCCGCCCCCGCTCGGAACTTTCTCGCCCGATGCCGGAACCTTCACCATGACACCACTTCGGATGTGGTGTCGAGGTGAAGGTTCCGCGGTGAAGGCCGTCCCGATCGGCGTCCGCAGTCTCAGGAGTGTCAGAAGTGGTCGCTGTGTCAGAAGTGGTCGCGGGCCGCGAGCTCAGCGCGCACGTGCTCGACGATGCCCGGGATGGCGGCCGTGATCTCGGCGTAGGTCTGGTCGTACGCCGGGTCGGTGCCGTACCAGGGGTCCTCCATACCCACGTCACCCGACGCGACGGCATCCGGGTCGAAGGAGCGGAAGAGCCGCACGGTGGCACGCGGTGAGCCGCCGCCGGTGCTGGCTCCGCGGGCCAGATGCTCGAGGCGGTCGACGTGGACGTGGTCGACGGGCAGCACGAGGTCGTAGCGGTCGAACCACGAGGTGTCGAAGCGGCGGGCTCGGTGGCTGCTCCAGCCGGTGTCGGGGTGGCCGTTGCGCCGCATGACGGCGGCCGTGCGCGGGTGCATCCCGTTGCCGAGCTCCTCGGCCGAGGTCCCCGCGGAGTCGACGACGACGCGGTCGGCCAACCCGGCATCCGCGAACGCCTCGCGCAGCAGGTACTCACCCATGGGGGAGCGGCAGATGTTGCCCCAGCACACGACACACACGCGATACGGCTCGGATGCTTCGCTCATGCCCCCATCCTCTCAACCGACTTCGTGCGACGTGCGTGCGGTTCAGCGGGCCCAAACGGCGTCCTTCCGCACCGAAGTCGCACGAAGTCGAGAACCGAGCAGCTGGTCACCGGGCCTTATTGCACTGCAGCCACCCGGATCCGGGTGGCTGCAGTGCAATAAGGTCGCGGAGGAGACAGGGGGGTCAGTGCAGATCGAACCAGTCGCGCACACCGGCGCGGAACTGCTCCCCGGTGAGGCCCCCGGCACCATCCGGGATCGACCCCCACAGCGGCGCCCCGGTGACCCGCGGCAGGTCGATGAGGTTGCTGTCCTCGGCCAGCCCGGGCTCGCTCGGCCACGAGCCGATGACCACTCCCAGCAGGGGCAGTGAGCGGGCGGCCAGCGCCTCGGCGGTCAGCGCGGCCGCGCTGAGCGTGCCGAGTCCCGCACTGGCCACGAGCACCACCCCGGCGCCGATTCCCTTGTAGCGCAGCCCTGCTGCGAGGTCGGCCAGGGTGCCGCCGCGGCTGTCGAGCCGCACGAGCAGGCCCCCGGCACCCTCGACGAACACGACCTCCGACTCGGCCGCGATCTCGCCGATCCGCTTGGCGTGGACGGCCACCGGGGGCAGGGTCACCCCGACCCGGCGCGCGGCGGCCTCGGGTGAGAGCGGGTCGCGCAGCCGCACGAGCTCGTGCGTCGCGATGTCGTCGCCGGCGAGGCGGCGCACCTCGTCGACGTCCCCGGGCTCACCCGGCTCCAGACCGGTCTGCGCAGGCTTGACCACGGCGACGCTGCTGCCGCGCTCGTGCACGACGGCGGCCAGCGCGGCCGTCGCGACGGTCTTGCCGACCTCGGTTCCGGTGCCGGTGACGAAGACCACCGAGGTCAGCGAGCGCGGGTCAGCCATGGTCGGGCACCAGGGTCTCGAGCACGGCGCAGGCCCGCTCGAGGTCCGCGTCATCGAGGTCGGCATGCGCGGTGAGCCGCAGCCGTGAGGAGCCGTCGGGGGTCGACGGGGGCCGGAAACACCCGATCCGGATGCCGTGCGCGCGCGCCCGCTCGACGGCATCCACCGCTTCGTGAGGGCCCGGCATCCGCACCGACATGACGGCCCCTGCCGGCGCCGGGACCCCACATGCCTCGGCGAGGCGGGCGGCGGTGGCGCCGAGGCGGTCGAGGAGCTCGGGGTGGTCGGCGAGCACCCCCAGGGCGGCCAGCGCTGCGCCGGCCGCTGCCGGGGCGAGGCCGGTGTCGTAGATGAACGGTCGCGCCGTGTTGACCAGGTGCTCCCGGATGTCCGGGGAGGACAGCACCGCTCCCCCTTGGGAGCCGAAGGCCTTCGACAGGGTCCCGGTGACGACGACGTGCTCGGCCCCGGCCTGGCCGGCCGCCGCGACGAGCCCGCCACCGCGGGGCCCGACGACCCCCAGCGCGTGCGCCTCGTCGATGATCAGGAGCGCGCCGACCTCGGCCGTCAGGGCGATGAGGTCCTCGACCGGAGCCGCGTCGCCGAGCACGGAGTAGATCGACTCGGCCACGACGACGGCGCGCGGGGCGTCCCGGCGCGAGAGCAGGTCGGCGACGTGGTCGAGGTCGTTGTGGCGCGAGACCGTGACTGCGGCGCGCGACAGGCGGCAGCCGTCGATGAGGCTCGCGTGGGTGTGCTCGTCGCTGACGATGAGCGTGCCGGCATCGGCGAGGGTGGTCAGGGCCGCGAGGTTCGCCGCGTAGCCGGTGGACAGCACCAGGGCTGAGGGGGCTCCGGTGAGTTCGGTGAGGGCGGCCTCGAGCTCGTCGTGGATGTCGAGGGTGCCGCTGACCAGGCGTGAGGCGCCGGCTCCGCCGCCGTAGGTCTCGGCCGCCGCCACGGCCCCGGCGATGACGGCAGGATGGGTGCGCAACCCGAGGTAGTCGTTGCCGGCGAGGTCGAGCCCGTCCCCAGCCTTGGTCGTCGTGAGCCGTCGGGTCAGGCCCGCGGCGTCACGGGAGGCGGCCGCGGCGCGGATCCAGTCGAGGGGGCTGTTCACCTGCCCGATCCTCGCACGCCCGTGCCCGTAGGGCGTTGGGAACGGGCGGCGAGATCGCTCACGGGCCTCCAAGGACTCCTTGTGTCAAGGACTTGACACAAGGAGCTCGCGACCGCAAGAATGCCATTTGTAGCAAGTAATCGATACAAAGGAGTGGATATGCGAGCCATCGTCTTCGCCCTGCCGTGTGTTGCGATCGGCCTCCTGGTCGCTCTGCGCAACCGCGTCGTCGTCACCGTGGCGCCCACCGAACACGGTGACGTGGTCGAGATCGCCCGGCACACCCGGCGCTGGCGGATGGTCGGGCTCCTCATCGGTGCCGTCGCGGCACTGGTGTTGCTGGACGCCGGCCAGCGGCTGGACGCCCTGGGCCGCGTCTCGGCGCTCGCTCCAGCAGCCCTGGGTGCGAGCGTCCTCATCGGGACCATCGCCGGCGAGCTGACGGCTCGGCCCGCGGTCGGCATCCGCCGCACTGCCACGGTCGAGACCCGCACCGTCAAGGCGGTCCTTCCCAAGGTGCTGTCCACGGTGCTTGCCGTGGCCTCGGCCCTCCTCGTCGCGGCCCTGGCCATCGGTGCCGCGTGGGGGTCGGCCGATGACATGGGCCGACCAGGCCGAATCTTCACCCAGACCTGCACCGTGCTCGACCCTGACCTGGGCCCCGTGCTCATGAGTTCGGGGCGTGGCCCGTGGCCCGGATCGTTCTACGCGGTCCCACTCGCCGCCGCTCTCCTCGTGCTGGCTGCGCTCGTCACCGTGGCGCTGCGCGCCATCGTCTCCCGGCCTAGGCCGGGCGTCGACAGCCACGACCTTGACACCATGTTGCGCCGTTGGTCGGTGGGCAACGTGCTCACCGCCGCCACGGTGACGGTGCTCGCAACGCTTGGCCCGGTGGCACTCTTCATCGCCTCGGCACTGTCCGGTGGCACGTGCCCGCTCGGCGTCGGGGAATCCGTCGTCCTCTGGGCCGCGTGGGTCATCGCCCCGCTGGCCACCGGGGGTGCCTTCAGCATGCTCGCCTGGCTCGCACTCACTCCGTCGATCCGCGTCGACGACCTGCCCCGGCCCCTGACGGGGGATGCCGCGCCGCTGGGTGCGCCGGTTCGATGAGCCTGTCCACCGTCACGGTCGACGTGCTCGACCCGACCCCGCCCTACGAGCAGCTGCGCCGACAACTCGCCGATCTCATCGGTTCGGGCGTGCTGATGACGGGGGACCGGATGCCGCCGGTGCGTCAGCTGGCGGCCGACCTCGGCCTCGCCCCCGGCACCGTGGCCCGCACGTACCGCGAGCTCGAGCACGGTGGGTACGTCCTGTCGCGCCGAGGTGGCGGCACCCGGGTCGCGCCGACCCCTCCCCGGGCCGCGACCCCGCAGCGAGCGCTCGAGGAGGCGGCTCAGGCCTATCTCGACCGCGCCCGGGTGCTCGGCATCCCGGCCGAGGAGGCCGTCGAGGTCGTCAGGTCGAAGGCCTCGGGCGGCTGACCCTCAGAGCCGGATCGACGCACGGCGAGCATGCCGTGGGCGGCTGCGCGCCTTGGCCTCGTCCTGACAGGGACGTGCCGGGAGCTTCAGCGCGGCCGGCTGAGGCACGCGCCCCGTGGCGTCGAAGGGGTGGCTCAGCCGTGGACGTCCTCGACGGCACCGACGAGCCCGGCCGTGAGGGTGGCGAGGTCGCCGTCCGCGGTCACGTAGGGCGGCATCGTGTAGACGAGGTCGCGGAACGGCCGCACCCACACCCCGCGGTCGAGGGCGGCCGCCGTCACCGCGACGACGCGCACGGGTTCGCGCAGCTGGATGACACCGACGGCTCCCAGCACGCGAACGTCCGCGACGCTCGTCAGGGATACCGCCCGCTCCAGTCCCGCGCTCAACCCACGTTCGATGCGGGTCACCTCCCCGGCCGCGTCGCGGGCCGCGAGCAGGTCGAGGTTCGCTGAGGCGATCGCGCAGGCCAGCGGGTTGCCCATGAACGTCGGGCCGTGCATGAGCCCGCCGGCCTCACCGGCGCTGACGCCCCGGGCGACGGCGGAGGTGCACAGCACTGCGGCCAGGGACAGGTAGCCGCCGGTCAGGGCCTTGCCGACGCAGAGGATGTCCGGTGCAGACGTGACCACCTGGTCAGACCC
>Ga0209582_1001068_pt1 | contig 14353 bp, 6 predicted proteins | sample KloWWTmetKNB5Kit_FD_187176 | JGI IMG/M metagenome (GOLD analysis project Ga0209582, IMG submission 187176) | Active sludge microbial communities from Klosterneuburg, Austria, studying microevolution and ecology of nitrifiers - Klosterneuburg... | ecosystem: Engineered > WWTP > Aerobic digester >...
CAGGCAGCCTGTATCACATCGTCATCGTCGCCATGAGCGCAGGCATTGCGCTCCTCTTGCCGGCCGGAGCCAGCCGGTTCCTATCGCTCTGGGCGCAGGTCGAACATGACAAATTTTCACTGATTGCCGTCGAGATGATCGCCGCCGTTCTGTTGATGGTCTGCTTCACCGCGATTCATCGGAGTCTGCGGGATCGATCGCTGGCGGCAGCTGCCAGGGGGGCCGGGCTGGTCTCTTTTTTCCCCCGTCCTGCGCCCGAGGCACAGCGACGCATTGCTGCTTTGAAGGAAGGGCAGGGGGCCGGTCGCACGGTCATGGTGATCGGGTCCAGCGGATCCGGGTCTCTGGTGGACCAGGTGGGAGATTTGTCATCCGTGCTCGACAAGTGTCTGGAGGCGAAAATTTTTCTGGTGAACCCGTTTAGTCAGGATGCGCGCACGCGGATGGAAGCCCTGACGTCTCCTCCCGCCACGCTGCCGGCCTTTCGTGAAGAGGTCCGGCAGAGCATCGCGCTGCTCAAGCGACTGAAGGCGCTGGGAAAAGTTGTAAAGTTGAAACTCTATGCTGATCCTCCATTGGTGAAACTGGTGATCCTCGGTGATTATATCTGGCTCCAGCATTACCATGCTGATCTGGATGGGCAGAACATGCCGGAGTACGTATTGCAGCGAAATCCTGCAACGCATGGGCTCTATTCGTTTTACGCGCACTATTTTATGCAGCGCTGGGAAAGTGTTGATAGTCCGGAATATGATCTGGATCGAGATGAGCTGGTCTACCGTACCCGGACGGGGCAAGAGATCCGGCGCGAACCGGTTGAGACTGGCGCGGCGCCCGCCGGGAGTTCAATCGCAGAATCTTCGCCGGTCGGAGCTCGCGGAGTATTTCAATTGCGGCATGCACCGGGACCGTATCTACCGGTGCGCGGGTACGATCTCGACTAGGTTGACTCGTCCGCCCAGGTCACACACCCTTGATGAAACATGGGCGGTGGCTAGAAGATGAGAAATAGCCGCGCAGGTGGTATGACTATGGCCTACTTTTACAAGAGGGGCTGTCGCAACTCATGCGAAGACGGTCTGAAGAGTCACGCCTATGAGTAATGGAATCGCATCCGGCGCAACCAAGTCGGAGATGGCACTGTTTTCCTATGGCTTCAGGCCGTTTTTTTTGGGTGCGGCCTTGTTCGCCGGTCTCGCGGTTCCTGCCTGGATCGTGATGCTGGCGGGTGGCGGTGGCTCAACCGCTCTGGCTGCCCCTCGTGAATGGCATGTGCACGAGATGCTGTTCGGATTCTTACCCGCGGTTATCACCGGCTTCGTGCTGACGGCCGTCCCGAATTGGACCGACCGGCCTGCAATTAAAGGGCGCCTGTTGATCGGTCTGTTCTGCCTGTGGGCAGCCGGTCGCGTGGCATTGGCGCTGCCCTGGTTCACACCGGGGGTGAGTAGCCTGGTCGATGCCTCCTATCTCATCGTCTTATCAGGAGTGCTCTGGCGCGAAATCGCGGCCGGAAAAAGTTGGAACCATGCGCCGATCGCCGTCTTACTCAGTCTCTATGCGCTGGCCAACATATCGTTTCACTTGTTGGCCGCCAGTGGAATGGCGACGGATCTTGCCGAGCGAATGGCGTTGGGACTGGACATGATGCTACTGGCGTTCATCGGCGGACGTGTCACACCGAACTTCACGCGAGAATATCTGTCCCGGGCGGGGCGCGCGCAGCAGCCTGCAAGCTTTTCCCGCTTCGATCTCCTGGCGCTGGGGTTGGTCGGATTCGCCGCGCTGATCTGGAACGTTCAGCCGATGGCCGCTGTGACCGGTTGGCTGCTGATTGCGGCGGGAGCAGTCAATCTCGTGCGAATGTTGCGCTGGTATGGGTGGCTGACCTGGCGTGAACCACTGGTGTTTGTGCTGCACGCTGGCTATGGCTGGCTGACGCTGTCGATGCTCCTGTTGGGCTGCGCCATTCTTGGAATCGGTCTGCCGAAAGAAGATGCGGTGCATGCGCTGACCACCGGCGCAGTGGGTGTGATGACGCTGGGTATTATGACCCGGGCGAGTTTGGGGCACACTGGGCGCCCCAAACAAGCCGGTCCTGCAACCATCTGTATCTACGGACTGGTCATCCTTGGCGCGATACTGCGAGTCTTCGGCTTGAGCACCGGATTGCCGACCAATCTGGTGCTTGGCCTCGCCGCTGTGAGTTGGAGCGGCGCCTATCTACTGTTTGCATTGATCTACGGCCCCTTCCTCCTGCGCCCCAGCCTGGATGAATGAAGGGAACAATGAGACCTATGACCGAACGCGATGCAGCATCTGTGCGCGTATCGGTTTCGATACTCTGCCCACGCGGTCGGATACGGTAGTTTTCCTCTAGGCCGTTTCAGAAGAATTACGTGCATTTCTATCCCCTCGATAAGATGAGCAGGACTTGTTGGTCTGCTTGGGGTATAACCTTTGCTGTCACACCAATTGAGTGGCCGCGTAAGGGTTGCCTGTCCTTTGTGCGGCAACGCTATTTTGCTCGTAGGGGAGCCCATGGCCAAAAAGAAATCACGTGCATCAACGGTAGGACAAAAAAAAATGCTCCGCCCGGCGAAATGGAAGGCCCCTGAAGCCTCCTCTGCGGCTGGTCCGCAGCCACCTCCGGTGGGGAATCCGTCCTCCGAATCAATCTTACCGATCGATCCCATTCCACTGACGAAGCCTCCTGGGAATGATCACGAGGGGCGACTTGCGAAGAATCTCATCAAGACGGTCATTGCCCTGCCGCTTCTCGACAGGCTGAACCATGAAACGAAGGAGCGACTTGCGGACCCCGCCCGTCGTCCGACCATCCATGAGGTGATCATTGATTTGAATCTTGAATATCCCACAGGCCGGGAAGCGGCGCGAGAGTGGGTATTCAAAAAGATCGAGGAACTGATCGCTCAAGAAGGATCGAAGCAGGCAGGCCAGCGGGTCGATCGCAAGAAGAGCGAGTTCAATGAGCAATACGTCTTTGCCTCTCTTGAGGCGCACGTGATTCGCGAATTGGTCGAGCAGGACGCTAAGGAAAAACCAGACGTACCGGGGAACGACGGCAAGCTACGAACGCCTAGGGCTATCTACCAGATCTGGGAAGATTTTAAGTTGAAAGCGTTCATTACCAGCTCCATCACTACCGTGAAAGCTGATGCGGCGAAAGTGGCCTTCTCTGCTTTAGGCGACAACATCGTCTGGGCCGTGATCGATTCTGGGATTAAAGGGGATCATCGACATTTCAGCACACACCTGAATCTTGCCGGCCAGGTCGAGGAATGGCACTACGATTTTACGGGCGAGCTTGATCAGAAGAAGACCGCGTTAGTGGATGACATGGGCCATGGCACTCATGTGGCAGGCATTATTGCGGGAGAGATTTCGGCCGATCCGAAGCTGCGGCCTGGCGAAGCACATCCTGACATTCTCGCCTATGCCCGATCGCTCAGGCTCGACGGGGACCAGACGGAGAGGGAAGTCGTCTACGAGCAGATCAAGGCCGCCTCCATTTCCGGTATGGCCTCCCGGTGCAAGCTGGTGAGCCTAAAGGTCCTCAATGAGGTTGGTGAAGGCAGCGTGAGTAACATCATTGCCGCGATCGGGCACATTCAGCGGATCAATAGTTTCGGGCGGTACATTCGCATTCATGGGGTGAACTTGAGTGTCGGATACCCATTTGAACCCGAATGGTTTGCTTGCGGGCAAAGTCAACTCTGTGTGGAGGTGAACCGCCTCGTGCGCTCCGGCGTCGTAGTAGTTGTGGCGGCAGGAAATTCCGGGTACGGGATCCTGTCCACTGATTTTACGGGACTCCGTTCGGCCGGGATCGGTCTCACTATCAACGATCCTGGCAATGCCGATCTCGCGATCACTGTGGGCTCGACCCATCGGAATATGCCGCATGTCTATGGTGTATCCTATTTCTCGTCGAAGGGGCCCACCGGTGACGGACGCCTGAAGCCAGATCTGGTTGCGCCGGGGGAGAAGATCCTTTCGTGTGCGGCGGGGCAGATGGAGAAAGACATACAGGGGAAAATCGAGAAGGACGTGACTTACCTGGAGTATTCTGGGACGAGCATGGCAGCTCCACATGTCTCCGGTGTGATTGCGGCATTCCTGTCCGTCCGCCGCGAATTCATCGGGCAGCCGGAACGGATTAAAGATATCTTTGTATCGACCGCAACGGATCTCCGTCGGGAACGGTATTTTCAAGGAGCCGGACTTGTGGATCTCATGCGCGCGATTCAGTCCATTTAGCATGGAAGGAGGAGCGCAATGGAACAGTTGGCAGGATTTCCTTATTTTCGGCTGCAATTCACCAAAGATGCCACCGTTCATGACCAGGCGGAAGTCACAGCATTAAGAGAGTTTCTTGGAAAAGACCAAACGACCGATTTAATCGTGATATCCCATGGGTGGAATAATAACATGGAGGAAGCCCGGGCCCTCTACGAGGAGTTTTTTGCCAACTTCCGCTCGATGCTCGATGTCGGCACAGTCGCGGGGCTCTCCGACCGCAAATGGGCCATCCTCGGGGTATTATGGCCTTCCAAGAAATTTGAGGAGAAGGAACTCATTCCCAGCGGCGCGGCAGGGGCCAGCTCGGCTGTCGGGCTGGCGGCGATACAAGCCAAACTGAACGACCTCAAAGGTGTCTTCGATTCAGTGCACGCGGACCAGACAATTCAAGAACTGCAAAAGCTTCTGCCGAAGTTGGAAGATAGCACATCTGCTCAAAAAGAATTTGTCGAGAAAGTTCGCTCACTTCCTCGAAAAGCGGTCATAGATGGAGAGGATGGGTCAGAGTTGTTCTTCAAAATTCCTCCCGCAGATTTGTTGGAAAAGCTGGGGAAACCAGTCTCATTTACTGTTGCTCGCCCACAGTCGAGCGGGGGCGGGGCGGCGGGAATCGGCACAGGAGGCGCCGCTGGCTTGGGAGAGTTTTTCAGCGGCATATGGTCCGGTGTCCGGAACGTCCTTAACTATACGACCTACTATCAAATGAAGGAACGAGCTGGGCTGGTCGGGGCCAACGGACTAAATCCCATTCTCCGGGCCATCAAAGCCGAATATCCCAAATTGAAACTGCATCTGGTCGGCCACAGTTTTGGTGGACGGCTGGTAACAGCCACAGTAGCAGGCTCAAGCGATGCCGCGCTCTTGCGGGTAAGCACCCTGTCATTGCTGCAGGCTGCATTTTCACACTACGGATTGGCAAAATCCTGGGATGGTGCGAACAATGGGTTCTTCTATCGGGTGGTTGAGGCCCAGGCCGTCGCGGGTGCGACCTTGATCACCTGCACAGCGAATGATCGCGCGGTGGGCTTGGCCTATCCCATTGCCTCATTGCTGGCAGGCCAGGTGGCTGCCGGGATCGGAGACAAGAATGATAAGTATGGGGGAATCGGACGCAATGGCGCACAGAAAACACCAAGGACACAAGAGATGACGCTTCTTGACGTGACTGGTACATATCAACTCACGAACGGAGGAGTCCATAACCTTTCGACTGACCGATTAATTACGAGTCATGGAGATGTGGCTAATAGGGAAGTCGTGTATGCAGTGGCTTCAGCTATCGCGGTGGCCTAGTAGTCTATAGCGATGCTTGAAGAAGTTAGGCCTGATAGTCAGGTGCCGCCTTAACCATTCACTATTTTCAGTATGATGGCTGAACGACCTACAGTCTTTATTTCCTATGCCCGCAAGGATGGCGAAGTGTTTGCCACCAAGCTCCGCAAACGCTTGGAAACTGAACACCCTGAGATCAGCCTCTGGCAGGATCGGACACGCATGGAGGGTGGGGTTGGCTGGTGGCGACAGATCACAGAGGCATTAGACAAGGCGCGCTTTCTGGTTCTTGTCATGACGCCAGCGGCTATGCAATCTACAATCTCCCGGAAGGAATGGCGCTATGCACGACAACAAGGGCTCTGTGTATATCCCGTGAAGGGTGTCGCCGACACAGAGTTTGATTGGGCAAATATGCCCCGCTGGATGAGTAAAGCCCATTTCTTCGACTTGGATCGCGAATGGGATACGTTCATCAATCATCTGAAAAGTCCCTGTCAAGCGGTGCGGGTGCCCTTCATGGCGCCAGATCTACCCGAAGGATTCGTCGAACGCCCGGCGCTGTTTGAGCAATTGATGGGTCAGTTGCTCGACACCAAGCGTGAGAACCCTGTCGCCATCACAACATCGCTGCACGGAGCAGGGGGATTAGGAAAGACGACCCTTGCGGCGGCGCTGTGCCATCACGATGATGTTCTTACTGCCTTTGATGATGGTGTTTTGTGGATCACTCTGGGCCAAACACCTCAGATTCAGGCCGGCCTCGCAAAACTGTATGCCGCGCTGACCGGCGAGTATCCAGGTTTTATCGATGAGGAAGACGCCGCCTTCCATCTCGCGCAGAAGCTCGAGGACAAGAGTTGCCTCATCGTCCTCGATGATGTGTGGGATGCAGCGCACCTACAGCTGTTTCTCCGCGGGGCGAGCTACTGCACGAGACTCATTACGACCCGGAACTTTGATATTGCCGCTGACACTGAACGTGTGAACGTCGACGAGATGACTCTTGATGAGGCGGTTCAGATGCTGACAACGCGCCTCCTGACGCCCGTCGGTGATTACACGCCGTTTCGTGAGCTTGCTCAGCGACTCGGCGAATGGCCCTTATTGCTTGAACTGGCAAATGGGACGCTACGCCAACTTGTTGCACGCGGCGACACGTTGACGGGAGCCCTTACTTATCTGGAAGAGAAACTAGATGACCAGGGTGTCGTCGCCTTCGATCAGCGCAATCCCCTTCAGCGTAACCAGGCTATCACGAAGACCATTGAGGGAAGTCTTGACCTCTTAACTCCAGAGGAACGTGAACGGTGCTTGGAATTGGCTATTTTCCCAGAGGATAAGGACATTCCGATTTCGGTAGTGGGTGACTTGTGGGGTCTTAAATCATTAAGAACGAAAGAGTTGGCACTTCGCCTGGATAATTTATCCTTGCTCAAGTTCAATCTGCAGATTGGAACTATTCGCCTGCATGATGTGATGCGCGCGTACCTCGTAGCAAAACTGGCCAACCCTCACCTGCTTCATGCCAAGCTCGTGGAAGCATGGGGAAATCCTCACCAGCTTGCCGAAGCTTATGCTTGGCGCTGGTTGCCGTACCATCTTCTGGGAGCCAAACGGATGGAAGCGCTTCGCCACCTGCTCCTGGATTTCGACTGGCTCCGAAACAAATTGGACCGTACTGACGTCACGTCATTGGTTGCAGACTACGGCTTTTACAGTGATGTCGATGTCAGGCTCCTTCGAGAATCACTCTTGCTTTCCGCCCATGTTTTACTAGAGGACAAAAATCAATTACCCGGTCAATTGCTGGGCCGTCTATCAGCCGAAATATCCCCCGGTATTCAGAAGTTAAGGGAGAAATTGGAGGCATGGCAGGCTGTTCCATGGCTCCGACCTTTGCTCCCCATCTTGATAGCGCCAGGCGGCGCTTTGTGCTTCACGCTGTATGGACACACCGGAAAGGTTCGAGCAGTGGCCATCACCTCGGATGGACAACGTGCACTCTCCGCGTCCGATGACTGCACTCTAAAGGTCTGGAAGCTGCGCGACGGCACTGAGGAGCGAACCTGTTCTGGACATACCGATTGGATTAGGGGAATTGCTGTCACTCCGGATGGACAACGAGCCGTCTCAGTCTCGGACGACCACACACTGCGAGTGTGGGACATCACGACTGGTTTAGAGGTGCGACAGATCAAGATCTATTTCGATGTGCTCACCTCCCTGGCACTGACCCCTGATGGCCGATTTGCCATCACCGTCTCACACAACCGAACACTCAAGGTCTGGAACCTGGAACAAGGCACGGAAGAATGCACATTTAAAGGCCATCTTGGCAAGGTCAATTCCGTAGCGGTCAGCCCAGACGGGCGATTCGCCTTTTCTGCTTCCGACGACAGAACTTTGAAGATTTGGAACCTTGAAAAGCGACAAGAAGAACGGACGCTGATAGGGCATACCGCGAAAGTCAACGCAGTGACGGTAAGCTCCGATGGGCGTTTCGCAGTCTCTGCTTCCGCTGACGATACGTTGCGAGTATGGGACCTGGAGTCTGGCAAAGAGAAGAGTGCCATAGGACGTTCGGCTTCCTGGGTACGAGGGATTGCAATTACGTCGGATGCCAAATACATCATCTCATGCTCAGAAGCTCACACGTTGAAAGTTTGGGACATAGAGCGGAAAGCCCAAGAGAGAATTCTCAAGGGCCATACCGATTGGGTCAATGCTGTGGCGGTCACCAGGGATGGAGTGTCCGCTGTTTCAGCATCTGACGACCAGACCTTAAAAGTTTGGAATCTAAGACGGGGGACGGATGAAAATGTCTTCATAGGGCACGCCGACCAGGTCAAGGCCGTCGCAGTTGCAAGGAATGGACGGCGCGCTGTCTCCTCATCCCTTGATCAAACTCTGATCGTCTGGGATGTGGAGCATCAAAGGAAGCTGAGCGCTGTCACTAAGCATGATCGTAGGTGCCTAACACTCACGGCGGATGACCGACGTATTCTATATACGGCTGGTGAACGATATATTCATATACGAGATCTCGAGACTGGAATCGAGCAGCGAGCATTTGCAGGCCACGTGGATAAGGTGACAGCGATAACAGGGACGCGGGATGGATGTTTTGCGATATCCGCCTCCGATGATCAAACCATTAAGATTTGGGAAATTGCGACGGGTAAGGAGAAAATGGCAATAGACTCGGGCCAGCATCGAGTGAGGACCTTGGCTGTCACTCCGAACGGCCGGATTCTTATCGCCGGTTCCGAGTACGGAAGTGTCAAGGTATGGGATTTGGAACGGGGAAAAGAAATCGTTACGCTTCAACATGGGCCGAGGGAGCATTCGAGATATGCCGCTCGAGTGAATCATGTTGCAGTCACTCCTGATGGGCGGTGTGCCATATCGGGAGCTGATGATCGTACGTTGAGAGTATGGAACCTTGAGCAGAGCTTGGAAGTACAGACTCTGTTCGGCCATACCGCCGAAATCAGTGCGGTATCGGTGTCTTCCGATGGGCAATATATTTTTTCAGCCTCCCATGACTATACAGTGAAGGTCTGGAACTTAAACACTGGGACCGTCGTGGCCACGTTCACGGGAGACAGCCCGATGCTCGCCTGCGCGGTTGGGGAGTTAGGCACCATCGTCGCCGGGGATCAATCAGGACGCATCCATTTCTTACGACTTGAAGGAATAAGATGAGGAAAGGTGGGAAATGAGGTGGATTTACGGCAGGCTGATAGCAACATTTTGCAGACCGTTCAAGACCCATAGAAGCAGAAGACGTGCGATTCACAGACCACATTTGGAATCTGGCTCACGTCGGACTCACTCATCTCACTGGGCTTGGTTCTTTTTGCACCGGCGGACTCTGTCTATTGGTCAGACCGGCACTTCTTCGAGCCCTGATGTCCGGACCAACCGGCAATAAAACGCGTCCACGAGGGGCTGCAGGTTTACGCAACCGGCTTCATTGTATGGGGGCAGCAGTCCCCTTGTCCCCTTCGTGCAGCCACCGGTTCCACTGGCGGACGGCATCTTCTCCCAAAAAACCTTGAAGCGTCGTTATACGACTGATGCCCATTCGGCGTTCAATGGCTTTGAGCCGTCCGTGATAGCCTAACTGCCGGCCGATGCCGAAGAGATCGATGTGCGGCTGGTCTAGCGTCAGGTCGGAAAAGTGGGCTCGCAACATGGGGAGATCGAACGTCGAGCCGCAGAATGTGATGAGGAGGTCGTACTGTGACAATTCCTCTCGCAGACGAAGCAGGCTCAGCGACTCGTTCCGGCAACCATTCATACAGACGCCATTGGTGGCGTGCGACCATGGTCCTCGCAAAGTGCCGGCTATACTTTTTGTGGAAATGCTCCTGAGCCTCGGTGATCGGGTCGTCCAAGACAGCTTTCCGTGTAGTGCTGAGTCCGCGCACATGCCGGGCGAAAAAAATCGATCCCACGTGGAAGCGCCTTGGCGCCAGAACCGCCGTTCCGTGTGCAGGTCCACACCCGGCAACATGCAGAAGCTCGATATAATCACGACGGTGACCCGAACGGGTTCCATCAGAGTGAGGGAAAAGGGGCGAAAACAACAGCGAGAAGAGGGGAAATAAAAAGGGGGCGCCCATCTCGAAGGCTCCGGTCAAGAGGGCACAGTCCATCGTGCCCTCCGTCTTCTCCGAACGGGGCACGTGTTCAGATCCCGTCTTCCCTCGCCGTGCCGCTCGCGTGACTCCGTCGCATCCCGGTTGTCCTCGTCAGCGGTGTCAGCTCTGATCTGAGCCGCACCAGTCACCCATCAGGATCAAGGCATCGGAGCGAGCCTCATGGAGGATCGACTCCGGCCCCTGGCACTCCGTGCCCCAGACAACCTCGGTTCCCGGCCGTGTCCACCGTATACAGGCACAGGATGTCTGGCTGCCAGCTTGCTGGCGCCACCCCCATCATGGCTCACGGCCGAGGCGCCTCAGTCCCCACGCCAGTGGCGAAGGAGATAACGGGGTGGAGGCTGAGTCTAATCGGGAGTACGGGGTCGCGCCCCAACCCCTTTGCGAGCTCCCAGCTCCACCCCTCATCTGTTCACTGTCAGCCGAAGGCGCGCGACACATCGAACGGCACCTGCTCGCGCAACATGTGATAGCAGGCCCGCGCCAGTTTATGCGCCACGGCCTTCAAGGCCACCAACGGATGCGTCCGCGCCTGTTTGCGCTGATAGAAATTCCGGATCACGGCCTCATAGCGAATGGCGAAGTGGGCCGCTTCAATGAAGGCCCAGCTTAAATACTTGTTGCCGTTCTTCGTGTTGCCGGCGCCTTTCCGTTTGCCGTTGCTGACATGCTCGCTGCCCACACAGCGACAGTAAGAAGCGAAGTGCCCGACGGTCGCAAACCGCTGCAGGTCACCGGCTTCCAAGAGAATTGTGCCCGCCAAGATCGGCCCGATGCCGGGAACCGTCTGCAGCAGCGCATAGCCCGGCTGCGTCCGCCCCGCCTCCCGGACCGTGCCCTCGATCGTGCGAATCTCTTGCTCCAGACACTGCAGCACGGTCATGGAACTCATGACGGCCTGCACCTGTTCGGGAAACGGGACGAGAGCCCGCACTCCCTCCGGTGTGAGCTGTCGGAGCCGGGGGAGGGAAAGCCGTGTCCCGGTCAATCGCGTGAGCAGGCTTTGCAAGCTGAGGACCACCATGGTTTTGTGACGGACTACCTGACTACGTTTTCTGAGCAAATCCCGGACGGCTCGTTCCGCCTTTGGATAAATGTAGCCGGTGGGGAGCAGACCCAGGCGGAGCAGATGCGCCAACCACCGCGCATCATGCTGATCGTCGGCGTGCTTGAGTCCACTGTATTGCGGCAGCGCGGGCGCATGGGCCAAGTGCACCCGGTAGCCCGCGTCCATGAGCCCATCGACGAGCCAGTACCAATTATAGGTGGATTCGACGGCCACCCCTTGGACCGCGACTCGATATGGCTCGAGCGCAGCCAGGATCAGCGGAAGGTCATTGCGCAGCCGCTTCTGATACAGCACCCGGTCCGCGTCATCGATCACAACAAGAACGCTATTCGTGGCATGGAGATCGATCCCCGCATAACACATCATCATCGCAACCTCCTCGGTTAAAGTGGATGAGAGTGCCGCGTCACGCGCGACGAGCACTCTATACTCCACAGGAGGAGCCTTCGAGATGATTATCGGGAGTCTTTATTGGACGACTCGTCAGCCCACGGTATTGGACGGGCTTCGGTAGCCGAGGGCACTGCGTGGCCGCTCGTGGTTATACCAAGTGCACCCAGTCCCGGATGATCCATCCTCCTCCTCGAACGCCCGGCACGTGGACGGCCGGACACACACTGCTTTGAGACTTCGGAAGCACCGCTCGATGATGCCGTTCTGTTCCGGCCTGTAGGGCTGTAGGTGCCGATGGCGGATTGTTCGATGTGGCGGCCGCCGGCACGACTCCATCGCCGAATCATGAGAAGACTGGGTGCGGGACTAAACCAATGATGGACACATCGGACCGGATGCCATGCAGAATAGCGGTGGCGTGCAAGAGGAATTCTTCAAAAACACCTTTTTCTCAACAGCCTGCTAACTCTCCTGAGCGCATTCCGTTTCTCTCTCAATTTAACGTCCGACTGAATCTTGCCATCATCGCTGCCCGACAATTTGTTTCGCGGTAGGCCTGAACGTGGTTGCCGCATCCCTAGCCCGCATGATTCATGAGCGCTTCTGCTGCAATCGCGGCTTCGCGGCTTCGACCAACCTGTCGGCGGGCGGGCTCGCCGCTCGGTCGGTCGGCATCCTGTTCAAGGATGTCTCCCTTCCTCACGGCTCCGCGCGCCCGTCTCGCGTCGCGACTCCGCAATTTCGCGACGAACCGTCATGAATAATGCGGGCCTAGGTCGTCACCGATCCGACTGGTTATTGGAGAAATCGAGTGAGCGATCCGAGCGACCATTCTTGCGTCACCTGTGCCGGGGGGCCTTGCCTTGTAGGGCCGATGCTCGGTGAAATATTGTTCGGCCCCATAGAAAGAGGGCCGCGTGTCACCGAGAGACCGGTCGGCGGCGATGCTGTGCCCGTCTGTTCGGGCAGTCAATTCGTCCGTGAGGGGCAGGCTTGGTGAGGCAGTCTCGCATGTTGTTCGGCCTCCGTTAATACGTGGAATAACTTGGAGTAAGTCGGTAGCCGTTTCAGGTCGGTCCTGCGTTTTTCATTTGACACAGCCGGTTCGTCTGCGATAGGTAGGCCACTCGATAATTGAATCGTCACTCGGGTGCCCGTGAGGGCATAACAGGGAAGTCCGGTGCAACACCGGCGCGGTCCCGCCACTGTAAGTGAGAAGCGATCCCTCGGATTTCAGCCACTCAGCGATATGTTGAGGAAGGTTGAGGGAGCGTGGTGAAGGTCCGACCTTCTGAACTCATGAGCCAGGAGACCTACCCGAGCAGACAGGATGTTTGTCACTCCGCGCGGTAACGGAGATGGCACTTGCTTCCTTAGCATGTGACCTCTTGTTCCTGTTGCGGGACTGGAGGTTTTTTTATGCCTTCGTTCCTGCCGGTTCAGTGCAAGGCTGATCGCGGCCCCCTGAATCCGACCGCCTCTTCCAGACCGGTTTGTGCAACATGAGCACAGGGTTGCTCATTGTCGGGCATGGCAGCCGGGATTCCAATGCCAATGTCGAGTTCGAGGACTTGGTGGCGGCCTATCGCGCGGCGCGCCCCGATCTCGATGTGGCGCACGGCTATGTGGAGCTGGCCCGCCCGTCTTTGGCCACGGCACTTCGCGAGTTGGCGAAACGGACCGATTCCGTTGTCGTGCTGCCCTTGTTCCTGTTTGCCGCGGGGCATGTGAAGAACGATATCCCGCTCGCGCTTTCGCAGGCTCGGCAAGAGTTTCCCTCCGTTCGTTTTACCGTGGCCAATGCCTTGGGCATCCATCCCAATCTCGTGGAGTTGGCCTTTGAGCGGGCACGGGCGGCGCTGGAAGGTGCCCGTGAATCCGCGAAGACTGCCGTTGTGGTCGTGGGCCGTGGTTCAAGCGACCCGGATGCGAACGGGGACTTCTGTAAAGTTGTTCGTCTCCTTGCCGAGGGGCGCGAGATCGGGTGGGTGGTGCCCTGTTTCATCGGCGTGACGAGACCGCTGTTTGATGAGACGGTGGAGCTGGTCGCGCGCGCACGCCCAGAGCGGATCGTCGTGGCGCCCTACTTTCTCTTTGGCGGAAGACTGATCACGAAAATTCGCGAGCAGGTGGAATCGTTTCAAGCGCGCTATCCCTGGATCAAGACTGAACTGGCACCCCATTTGGGAATCGACGACCGGTTGCTCCGCTTGATGGACGAGCGTCTGGCCGAAGCGACGGCAGGGGAGCGGCCGCTCCCCTGCGATACCTGTCAGTATCGTGTGCCGGTGTCCGCTGTGACCGAGCATGTGGGCGGACTCAAAGCGTTACTCTGGAGTCTGCGGCACGGTTTCACTCACGCGCAAGCCATGCCGCACGTGCATGCCCATCGCCCGCTGGCTAAACATGTCCTGGTCTGCGGGAATGTCGATTGTGCCGATGGCGGGAGCATTCCCCTCATTGCCACATTGCGGCGGCTGTTGAAGGATGCCGGGCGGGATCAGGATATTCGCGTGACGAAGACCTCCTGCATGGGCCGCTGCGGGGAAGGACCGACGGTCGCGGTCTATCCTGATGGTATTTGGTATCGGGGCGTGAAAGAGGCGGATGCCAAGGAGTTGGTCGA
>Ga0209582_1001074_pt1 | contig 14292 bp, 10 predicted proteins | sample KloWWTmetKNB5Kit_FD_187176 | JGI IMG/M metagenome (GOLD analysis project Ga0209582, IMG submission 187176) | Active sludge microbial communities from Klosterneuburg, Austria, studying microevolution and ecology of nitrifiers - Klosterneuburg... | ecosystem: Engineered > WWTP > Aerobic digester >...
CTTGTGCTAACTGCCTGAAAAGGTTGGTGGTCCCAACGGGATTTGAACCCGTGTCTGAGCCTTGAGAGGGCTCCGTCCTAGGCCAAGCTAGACGATGGGACCAGAGAGGCAATCTGCGAGGCAACTGAAAGAGCAGGACTGTACCATAGCGGGTTTTGGCTTTTCAAACAGCAAGTCACCCGGAGTCGGACGGGTGCCGGCTGGGAAAAGGGCGGGACGTGAGCTCGGCTCACCCTCCTTGCGGAGCGTCTCGAATTAGCCTAAAGTAAGTCTATGTGTTTCGTGTCTCTCAAGACCCGCACGCTGGTGATCGCGGGGCTGCTCCCGGCATTCCTCTCACTCGCCGGCTGCGGCGCAAGCTTCCTGGAAGGAACCATTGCGCCCCCGAATTCCAGCGCCTGGACCAAGTGCGGAACCACCACCAAAGTCCGCGTGAAACCCCCGCAGTCCACCGTGACCGTCGCCTACACCGAACCCACGACGGGAACCGACGGCAAACCGTTGACCAACCTGGCCCACACGACCATTTATTATAACGCCGGGGATGGGCCCGTCATCGCGAAGGTTGTCCCTGCGTCACAAAAGACCGGTGGAGGAGCGGTGTCCCAGGTTCTGACCATTCCACTCCGTGACCAGTCCGAACAGGAAATCACCGTCTGCGTCTCAGCTACCGATGTGGACGAGCGTGAAGGTCCCGCCTCTCCATAGTCACGGCCAGAACGGACTTGACAGCGTCCTGCTAAGAGCCTACCTTGCTTCCCACTTGTGCAGACAAGAACGTCTGGTGGAATGCGTCGCGCAACAGATTCTCGCGTCTCCCTAGCTCTCTACGCATGGAACTACGCAAACCGGACTCAGCACATCCCTCCCACGAGGCCGAATCGGAACGGCAGAAGCATCGCTTGGAAATCCGGCTCGGCTCCAACATTTTTCGAAACACCAACGGGGTCATTCAGGTTCAAGGCAAAGAACAACTTGTGTTGGAGCTCGCGCCGGATCAGGAGCGCATCCTGCTGACCATCGATCTCTATGACGGCAGCGGCAATCATGTGGCCCATCTACGGCGCAATCGCTGGGCATTTAACGACGGCAACCGCTTCTCCCTCGACACAAGTGAGTCCCCACCGACGCTCTTCCCCAACTTGCCGTGGCTCAAAGTCACGGACCAGGAATCAGGCGAGACGGTCTTAGAAGCCGCAGTGACCCCCGGTGAAAAAGTCCATGTGGCAACGGGAAAATTCTATTCGCACCGCGGACAACTGATCGAAATCACCTCACACTTCTGCCGCATCGGATCCACCCATACGCTGTTCGGGGATGTGTTCGAAGCCCGCGGCGGCACAGCGGTGCTCGGCTGAAGTCGGTCGGGTCACATGACTGATGTCTCGACTCCCAGCGTGCAGGCCTTCTTGGTCTGCGACTGCATCATCGAAGATAGTCTGACCAAGAAAAAATCTCTGATCGGCCTCTTCACCCACCTTCAGGCGGTGACATTCCCGTTTCAGCACCAGCAGCTCGGCCTCTACTTCTGCATGACCGACGCCGAGGGGGCGTATCACTTCGAAATCGACCTGGTGTATGTGAATACAGACCAACTCGTCTGCCGCGCATCGCTCCCTGAGGTCGTCGTCGGCGACCGTCTGCAGATTTCCGACTTCGGCATTAATATCCCCGCACTCCTGTTCCCCGTTCCCGGTCGTTATGAGTTTCGCCTCCGCATACAGGGCCGCGTCGTGGCACAAAAAGACTTCAATGTGATCCAGGTCTCGGCTCCGCCCACCGTCTGACATCGCACGCATGCCGTGCGAAACCCTCGGCGACCGTGAAGCGTCGTTCGTATCTCGTCGCAGGCGAACCTATGGCCTGTCGCGAATGGCGCAGGGCAGAAACGAAGGGGCCGCGCGCTGCTACCAACCAAGCGCCATGTGCGCTTGGCCGCGCCGAGGGATGCTTCGCGTTTCATGAGATATGGTGCTGATCAGGGGCAGGACCCCATCGGCGGGCCGGAAGTGGAGTTCCGAACGGCCCTAACTAAAAAGCCGTGGCGACTTCGAGGCAGGCGGCGACATACTCGTCTTCGCCCTTGCGGCAGGCTTGAGCGCGTTTCTCTTTATCGTCGAAAAGAGGAATCACCATTTCACCCACAGTGGCATAACAGTCTTTCTTGAACGGCCCATCCAGGCTGCGGCAGAGCGCGAGCCCCGGGTCGGGGTTGGCATCAGTGAGAATAAAGTCCTTCACGGCCCCGATAAAACATTGCCGAATCTGGTCGGCCTGCCCCAGCCGACACAATTCATTCACTCGCACCGCATCGCGCAGTGTATAGCCGCTGATGTCACGACCGAGGCTTCGATAGCAGGTCGTCTGATGTTCACCTTCCACGCGGGCGCACTGCGTGAAGGCCTGCGCAAAATCATAATTCAGGAAGGTCAGCACCGCGGAGGTCTGCATGAGATAACAGGCCCGCAGATATTTCTCATTCAGCACGGAACAGGGGTACAAGAGGTCTTGGGGATTGAGGAAACTCGTCGCCTCATGATGGTGATGGCCGCCGACCGGCTGCACCCCGACCGGTTGCGCCCGTTGGGCCTGCTGAAACGTCACGATGTTTTCCATGAAGACGCCCCCATAGCAGGATTCCCGGTCCCAACTCCCCGGCAAGGCATCACAAAAGGCCAGACTCTTGAGCAGATCAAAGCGAAACTGAATGGTCAGACCATGGCCCAGCCCATGGAGACAGTTATACCGTTGAAATGAATAGGCTGAGACGGTCTCGCTGATCGGACACAGCAGCACAATGTGCTGTGGCTCAACGTTCGGAAGACTGCTGAGGAACGCCTGCAGGACCCCGTGGTAACAGCCCGACCAAAACACATCGCGGCAGTGCGACAATGCAAGCGGCGCCGTGCCGTAGCGGGCAAACGAACGTTGGCCGACGTGATGAACAAGCGGATGGGCTTCCCGCAACGCCTCGGGATCCTGGGCGGTGATCTGCTCCAATACAGTCAGCGCTTGCTCCGTACCTTCTGCCTGGAGCACCGTTTCCAGATGCCGCTGATAACATTGCATCTTGGCGTCGAACGGTTGGGCCCGACACCCCTCCAGGGAGTCCGACTCCGCCGCCTGAATTCCGCCGACCCAGATGATGCCGAGCAGCACGACCAGTCCCCATGCGCTCCATCGACCACTCATAGTCTTCTCTCCGTTACCACTCGCCCAGTAGATAATCCGTCTGTCACAGAACCTCGATTCTAAAATAGTCCTGACAATCGATCCAGGAAAAATCGACTCGCCACGATCCGATACGCCAGGCCCTCTTCTCCCACCCCGCCGTTCTGTGATAGAACGAGGCGCGTTTCATCATCTGCAACTCGACGGAATCGCTACAACTATGTCTACCACGCCGGAACTGCCGACCCGTTCAGACTTCATCCGCGAGATCGTCGCAGCCGATCGCGCGACCGGCAAACATGCCGGCCGGGTCGTGACCCGCTTTCCACCCGAACCGAACGGGTATCTCCACATCGGCCATGCCAAATCGATTTGCCTGAACTTCGGCATCGCCAATGAAAATCTAGGCGGCATATGCCATCTCCGCATGGATGATACCAACCCAACAACTGAAGATCCTGAATACGTGCAGGCCATTCAGGACGATGTCCGCTGGCTCGGCTTCGACTGGCAGGACAGGATGTTCTTCGCATCGGATTACTTTGAGCGTCTCTATGGTTATGCCCTGGGCCTGATTCAGAAAGACCTCGCCTATGTCGACAGCCTCACAGCCGACGACATGCGCAAATACCGAGGAACCCTGACCGAGCCCGGCCAAGCCAGCCCCTTCCGCACCCGGAGCATCGAAGAAAACCTGGACCTGTTTCGGCGGATGCGTGCCGGCGAATTCCCAGACGGAGCCCATGTCCTGCGGGCCAAGATCGACATGGCCTCGCCGAATATCAATCTTCGCGATCCCGTGCTGTATCGAATCCGACACATCGCCCATTACCGCACCGGCACGACCTGGTGTATCTATCCGGCCTACGACTTTGCGCATCCGCTTTCCGACGCGATGGAAGGCATCACCCATTCGATCTGCACGCTGGAATTTGAAGACCACCGGCCGCTGTACGACTGGGTGGTCGAGAACTGCGAGACGCCCCGGCGGCCGCAGCAGATCGAGTTCGCCCGCCTCAACGTCACCTTCACCGTGATGAGCAAACGAAAATTGCTCGATCTGGTGGAACGCAAACTGGTGAGCGGCTGGGATGATCCTCGGCTCCCGACGCTGAAGGGCCTTCGCCGCCGCGGCTTCACACCCGAGGCCCTGCGGGCCTTTTGCGAGGCCATCGGCGTCGCGAAACGGGATGCCGTGGTCGAAATGCAGCTGCTGGAACACTTTGTCCGGGAAGACTTGAACAAACGCGCCCCCCGCGTGATGGCAGTACTGCGCCCCTTGCGGCTGGTGATCGAGAATTACCCCGAAGGACAGGTCGAGCAGCTTGAAGCCGTCAACAACCCGGAAGACCCGTCGGCCGGGACCCGGCAGGTGCCCTTTTCGCGCACCCTCTATATCGACCAAGAAGACTTTCGAGAAGATCCGCCCAAGCAGTTCTTTCGCCTTTCCCCAGGACGCGAGGTGCGCCTGCGGTATGCCTACATCATCACCTGCGTCGGCGTGGTGAAGGACCCGGCCACGGGCGAGGTCACGGAGGTGCGCTGCACCTATGACCCTGAAACCAAGAGCGGGGGAACACAGGCGCAACGGAAGGTGAAAGCAACGATCCATTGGGTATCAGCCTCACAGGCCGTCGATGCGGAAATCCGGCTTTATGAGAGCCTCATGCTCACGGATCCGGGGAAAATCCCGGCTGACCAGGATTGGACCCAGCACCTGAATCCCCATTCGCTGGAGCGACTGCTCACCTGCAAAGTAGAGCCGAGCCTGGCCTCGATCGCCCCCGGCACGAGAGTCCAGTTCGAGCGCGTGGGATACTTTTGCGCCGATCCCGATTTATCACCCGACAAGCTGGTGTTTAATCGAACCGTCACACTCAAAGACACCTGGGCCAAGATCGAGAAAGCTCAGACCCCGCGCTGATCGAACCCGTCCACATTCAATCAAGCCTATTCACCGTCCCACACAAAGTACGGGGAGCACCAACCTTCAGCCCGCTTGATCCCTTCCGCGTCGGTGAACGACAATCACCCCTCGCGCGATCGGTATTCACCAGAGCACAAAGGAGCCACGACGATGGTGACGGGATCAGGCAGCGAGGAGCATCCCTCGGAATACAGTTCCTTTCGCGAGCGCCTCTCCCTACTCGAAGCCGCCATCCCCGGCGCAGCAACCGACGCGCAACCGCTGTTAAGAGATATCCACCGTTCGACTCGTCGCCTGCACGATCAACTACAACGCATTGATCCCACACCTCCCTTGCCGCGATCCGTCGTGAGTCAGGTGCGCTGTTTCGATTGCGGGCGTTCCAACATGGACTCATTCCATACCTCCAAACAGGGCGGATATGACCTCTGTCCGACCTGCTTTCAGCAACGTCTCCGAACGGGACGCGCGAAGACTGCTCACTGAACGTCGCCTGTTGCCCGATGACACGAACCTGAACACCCGCAAGTCTCCCTGCGGCATCCTGCTTCCTCAACTTCGTAAAGCCGCTAGCTCCACACCCTCCCCACACCGTATACTGCACTTTTCCCTTTTTGACGTGAGGTACCGAGGGTATGGCCCCGAACATTCTGTTGAGTTGCGAATCGATCAGCAAAAGCTATGGAGTCAGAGCCCTCTTTACAGATCTCTCCCTGGCACTCTCCGACGGTGACCATGTGGGATTAATCGGCCCGAACGGGTCCGGCAAGTCAACCTTACTCAAGATCCTCGTGGGACTCGAATCCCCGGACGAAGGGACGCGCACGCTGCGGCGCCACACCCGTGTCGGGTATGTGCCGCAGGAACCTGTTTTCCCGGCGCACCACACCATTGAACAGGTCCTGCAAGACACGTTGACAGAAGATGGCCTTGACCCTCACGAACAGGGCGGCCGGATCGCCAGAGCCCTCAGCATCGGAACCTTTCCCGACCCGGAACAAGCCGTTTCGACACTCTCCGGAGGCTGGCGTAAGCGATTAGCCATCACCCAGGCCTTACTGCTTGAGCCGGACGTGCTGCTCATGGACGAGCCGACGAACCATTTGGACTTGGAAGGCATTATCTGGCTGGAGCAATTGCTGAAGAATCGCGCCAAAGCCTTTCTCGTCATCAGCCACGATCGCCGATTCCTCGAATCAGTCACCACCCGCATGGTGGAACTCAACCGCTGTTATCCCGAAGGCCGGTTCGAGGCTCGCGGCTGCTATAGTGACTTCCTCGAACAGCGCGATGCCGCGCTTCAAGCGCAAGCCGACTACCAGGCCTCATTAGCCAACCGTGTCCGACGGGAGGTGGAATGGCTGCGACGCGGCCCCAAAGCCCGCACGACCAAAGCCAAGGGCCGGATTCAATCAGCGGGCAAGCTCATCGATGAATTGAACCAGGCCGAATCCCGCTCGGCACAATCGACCATCGGCATCGACTTCTCCGCCTCAGGCCGAAAATCCAAACAACTCGTGGTCGCAGAGCAGGTCACCAAGAGCTTCAATGGCACACCCGTTGTCACCAACCTCGACCTGCTACTCGGACCCGGCCAACGGCTTGGCCTGTTGGGTCCCAACGGCAGCGGCAAGACCACCGTCTTGCGGTTACTGGCCGGGACACTAGACCCCGACTCCGGCACCATCACGCGAGCCGACGCGCTGCGCATCGTCTCCTTCGAGCAACATCGCGAGTCCCTGGACCAATCCACGAGCTTACGGCGAGCACTGGCCCCATCGGGCGATGCCGTCGTCTATCAAGATCGCTCGATTCACCTGGCCTCCTGGGCAAAGCGCTTTCTCTTTCGTCCCGAACAGCTGGATCTCCCGGTATCAAAACTGTCCGGCGGCGAACAAGCCCGGCTCCTCATCGCTCGACTCATGCTCCAGCCTGCGGATCTCCTCATTCTCGACGAGCCGACCAATGACTTGGATATTCCCACCCTCGAAATTTTGGAAGACAGTCTGCTGGAATTTCCCGGTGCGCTCGTGCTCGTCACCCATGACCGATGGTTGCTGGATCGCGTCTCCACCATCCTGCTGGCGCTGGATGGCACAGGGCGCGTGGACTGGTTCGCCGACTATGCCCAGTGGGAAAGTGCGCAGGAACGGGCCGGCGGGTCCGCCCCGGAGTCGAAGAGTGACGGGCGCACGGCTGCCACTCAGGACGAGGGTGCCTCGGCAACTCCCGCTCGCAAAGTCAAAAAGATGAGTTATCGCGAGCAGAAGGAATGGGGCACAATCGAGGAAGACATTCTCAAAGCTGAGGAACAGGTTACGGCCTGCCAAGCCGCAATACAGGATCCGGCCGTGATGTCGGATGCGGCAGCACTCCAAGCACGAAGCCAGGCACTGGTCGCGGCACAGGCGGAGGTAGAACGGCTCTATGCCCGTTGGACCGAACTGGAGGAGAAACGCGCGCAGGCCGTGCAGAGCTCGTGAGGGATAAATTGGCTGGGGGACTAGGAATCGAACCTAGGTAGCCAGCTCCAAAGTCGCACAAGGCACCCTAGAGACTGACAGCGATCAAGAAGCACATATGAATATTTTCTCTTTATAGATCAATGGCTTTCATATGTCATGATGAGGATCAGTGACGACGGAGGCATACCTGTAATCGGGGCCAAAACCGGGACCGAACCGTGACCAAAACCGGGACCAAAACATTACTTAGAACATGAGGACAATTTCTAGTTTGAAGTACGGGATGGCTCCGCGATCCTTATTCCAGTCGCACGATTCAATTTGCCCTCTCTCACATCCGGAGATACTAGCCGTCCTACGCTATGCTTTTATTATAGTAAGAATGGATGGACATGCAGTTTCTCTCTGTTAAATGTAGTAAGCTGATGGTTCAGGACAGGATCAACAAATTCCATAGCAATTTCAGCGATTTCCTCAGAGCTCAATTCCTTCAAATCCGTGTCCTTAGCGCCCAGCCCATTCACCGAAGTGCTTAGGTTAAGCCCAATCCCTTCAGTTAGAAGGAAGCGGCTGTGTATTGGACTTCCACCAGACTTCGTCCCAACTATGACGATCAAGGTCCATGGTGGATCGCTATCGGAAATGTCCTTCCACGCATCTCTGAATAGTTGCTCAACCATTCTTTCACCTAGACCCACACCTTTTTGAGCTTTCCATGTTGTTATTATGTAGACCTTAATGTCTGTTGTTACGGACTTCAGAATGTCCAGGTCGGCACAAGAAAAATATGGGTCATAGATTTTCAAGTACGTATGGGCATTTGTTTTGATCCAATCTTGTACAGCACCTCTAGCTTCCTTCTTTGACCCTGCTTTAAAAAGACTGACCTTTGCAGGTAGAGCAACTGTGCTTACCGTTGCGGAAATGCTCTGAATTCCACCCAACGCTTTGCCTATTTCCAAACAAAGATTAAGCGTGTCCACCAAGACTTTAAATAGGGTGCCGATTTCCTCCGGAGACTTTCCTTGTCTAATGCTGTTCTCAAGCGTCCATGCCACTACTTTCTTCGTATCTTCAAATCTCGCATTGACCATTTGACCAAGCCATTTAGGCACAACCGCTGAGTGCGGAAGAGTGCCCGTCCCTGCGTGATATTCCGCATTCATATCTTCTGCTGCTTGAGCCAGCATATGCTGGAAATCTTCGGACATTTGCTTTTGATCCACTTGCATGTTCTGAGGAGACTTTTGGAGGGTTTTGGCTCCCCAAGACAACCGAGCGCGATGCTCAGCAATAGGGTTCTCCATTACCGAGGCTAGGCTGCTAGCGAAATCAGGGTCGACAGAATGCGCCAATTCCATCACTTCACCCACAACCTCGTCCCGATTTTTGGTAAGAGGTACCGCCTCTAGGGCGCTCAAACTGTTTTTTAGTAGATCTTTGACCGCATCACTTCGTCCTAACTCTTTCCACCTTTCGGCAATACTATATAGGCGTTCAGCTCTATCCATTGGATTTCGAATGTCTGCAATACAGCTTTCTGCCTTCTTGAGAATTAATTCTGCAAAGGTGGGCTGGCATACCGACATTTGTTCTGAGATGCGGGCATAGACTAAGACTCTGTCGGGGACATTTGCGATCGCGTCCGCATCCTCGACTATCGCTTGCCACTCATGTCGCTCAGGGGTTCTGCTTTGTGCGGCAGCACGTAACCTGGCAATGATTGCAGATGCACTGATGAGCCAACCCTTATGCTGGATATTGTTAGGATCCGGAAGCTTCTGATTTGCAATATCTTGGAGTTGCGCAGCCATTTCTAACGCGTCTCGCTCGATAAATCCCCTACAGCGTTCACGATGCTTGTCGTAAGAGTCTCGAACGATAATGGAGTCAACGAATAACTCTATGGTAGCAACGATGCAGGAATCCAAGGACATCTCGCGAATAAGCTCAATAATTCTGCGCGCAATCTTTATGTCAATGTCTGCTTTGAGCTTTTCGAAATTAATAGGATCATCTGGGTCGCAATTTGCTAGCAGATATTTAGTGACTCGCAACAAGATTCTATCTCGGTCGGCTTTGGGCAAGCTCCTGATGCGATCCAAAAAATGTAGCCCATCATATTCGTAGAGAACAGGTGCCATACGTGCAAAGGAGATGTACTTAGAGTCATTGTTTAAACAATTCTCGTATGAAGGCAGTAATTCAGTTTCGACTATTTTGTTGAACTCAGTGCTGTAGCCACTCCTAAAGATCTCCAGGGCGAGCTTGGCTAGTAGCCCACATTGGGCACTAAAAGATGGGATGTTTTTGATCAGAGAAAGAACTTGTTTGCAATCAGCCCAAACGAAGGTTTTCTGTGTACTGGACCGAGTTAGTAATTTTATGGCGAGCCCGAGACATTCTTGGTAGATTTCCGCAAAAAAATCCTCAGATAGGGGGGATTCAGTTCTCTTTTTGTACGAATATTGCAAGAGCTCCTGCCCGAGTTGGGGCGCCTCCTTTCCGAGCACCGAAGCAAGAGCAAACCCGAGGCTTACCTGATCCCATGTAGCGTCTACTCTCTCCATCTCAGCCAAAATGTTTTTGTACTGGCCAGCAACAAAACCGCTATCCCCAGCTCGCTTCATAGCATTGATTGAGAAGGCCATTCCATAACACTTGTTCCAAGGATGATCTACGCTATCAGAATCTCGGAGGAAGGAACGCGCTTTAGATATCTTATGAAACATATCCGTTTCGGATAGTATATGAATTACTTTGACACGCGAATATTGGCGTAACGACGAATTTGAAATTCGGGCCAGAGTTCTTTCTACGAATTCAAGATCAGTTTTTTCTCCAGCAGCCTTAGCATAGCTTTCCAATATCTTTTGAAGCGCTTGGTTCCTACAACGTTCCTTGTTGAGGTTTTGTGAGAACTCTACAGCCAAAACATGATTGTTTTGGGCAAGAGTACTTAAGAGGCGCTCTGCAATTGCCTCATGATCTGCTGACGACTCTAAAAGTGATTTGAATTTATCTTTTAGCGACTGTTGCGCTTCATCTCTCAAATGCAGACTATCCGAGGGATCAACAAGCGGAGCCATAAGAACGATTCTGAGAAGTGCATAACACTGCGCATCGAGATCAGCGAGTGATTCAACATCAAAGTATGCTTTCAGCATACGATTGTTGCCTTCCTCTCGATCCCATTTCCCCTCAAGCCGAGCAAGGACCATCTCAATATAGACAACCTCTTCGGCAGGAGTCTTTATTGCAGTCGCCTTTAGAAGATCGATCCTTTTAACAAGCTTCTCCGCCTCCCTTGATTCACTGGGCTTGATTGATTGGGCTAATTGTCTGAGAGTTCGAATGGACGGAGCGTAAGTTTGATCTCCTGTAATTACTTCCAGTGCAATCTCAACCACTCTGTGTGCAGATTCATCTTCTTTATGCTCGGTACACCAACTTTTTAGACATGCTATTTTGGCTGAAACATCGTTGATCTGTGCGACTTCAGCGATAATCTCATCTGCCGCTAATTGAGAAATGCGGGGAGAGTGCGCTGTTGTGAAATCACGAAGGCTTTGGTCGGTAATGCGAGAACGAACAATATCCCCTGAGTCCTTGTCCAGAAACATTCCTAACATCGCTCTTGCGAGGTCGAGAGAACGTTCTGAATCCCCTGCGATTCCTGCTCGCTCGACAAGACCGACTGCAGCCTCTGGAAGCAAGTCAAATAAACTTGCCGCGATCTCAAGGGATCGTCTTTTCAAGGTGAGAGGATCGACGGCTCCGGCCATTTGTTCGAGGTCTGTGAGAATTTTTTCCGGAACGGAAAGTCCGGCTTGTTGCATCCTACTGCCAATTAAGGATGCAAGCTGTAGCTTATCCTCAATCAGGAGGGAGTCATATGCGACGGAGAAGGCTTGACCATAATCTCCAAGATCAATGAGAGCCTGAACCTCCGATGTTGCAATAGGCTTCCTTGATAAGCTGGTGAGAACTGAGCTGACTATTGTATAGGTTAATAATGAGCGTAGATCGTTGTTTTGCTGCGCTTGATCTGCGGCAAGGGCTAGCGTTTTTCTTAATGCAGCAGCATCACGAGACGATTGTAGAGCCCTCGAAATATAATCAATTGTTATTAAGTCGCGAAGTTGTTCGTAACTGCCTTGCGCAGCCAAATATTGCGGTAGTAAAGCCAACGATGGTTTAGAGAAAGGATTCGCGTAATAGTGGGTGATTAAAAGTTGCTCAATTTCTCCTCTAAGATGGCGGAGACGTTCACTAACAAATTGCCTGTGGGCATCTGAAACGAATCCAATCTTAAAATCCTTACGTTCAATGCGTAAGAAAGATATCCTTTGAAGTTTTTCCCTCAGCCTATCCGTTTCTGATTCCCCAAGATTTAATATAGTGACAGTCTGCGCTAGGGTTAGTGGTTCTGATGAGTAAGCGAATAGTGCAAGCATTTTTTCTAAAGAGCTATTCACATCCCCGATTCGATTCCACTCCAAATCAAAAATTTCCTTAAGTTCATACGGTAAGCTCTCGGTTATTTCTTTAAATACAACTCCGGAAGCCAGCAATCGTTTTAAGCCTGCCAAGTAACCAGGCATTCCTTGGCAACGTTTGTGTATCGCCTGGATATCTTTGGGAGCTAACCCAAGCCCCTCTAGGTATGACTCAGTCTCTTTTGCTGAAAAGAAGACCATCGGAGTAGCGTGGGTTTTGAATGGGAAGGTGCGACCGACTTCTGAAGAAAGGAGCAATCGAATGTTAGCTTTTGGCTCGCCAGGGAGGTAATCGACTATGCTGTGCCCACCATTTGACACTGACAGCCACTCTATTCCATCGACGATAAAATAGTATTCTGTTTTTCTCTGCTTACTCAACTGACTAACTTGGCGAAGCAGGTCGAGGTAAAGGGTTTCAAGCTTCTCAGTGCTATATTCTCCGATATTGTCTATTTGTCGGCCGAGAGCCTTCCCCATCTGCTCACACATATCCATATGGAACGCTCTCGGATGAGAGGTCGGGAATGTCGTGCCTGCAAAAAACGAGAAGCTTCGGTCAGAGAAGGTTCTGGCGAATTGACCAAGAAGAGTCGTTTTCCCTGAACCCACCACCCCTTGAACAACTATTACTTTTTGATCTGACGAAAACTGGTCTTTTATATAACTAATTAGGTTGTCACGAAGTATTTCCGGGCTAGTGACTTCTGGAAATGTTGAGCTAAGAACTGTCAAATCGCCTTCCATCGATCCCACCTCCTAAACTCCTCGACAAACTCAATTAACACTAAGAGTGTTAGCCAGGGTTCTTATTAATGTCCAAAAGCCGAAATAGAAAATGAGGGTGTGAAGGACGATAACGTAGTCTTACTCCCTACGGCGTGTCTAGTGTTTAACTCGAAGGTGTATCAGGCAATGGTCCTACTTTGACCATATGAATCAAGTGAAGCGGGGGCTGCGCCCCCGATCCCCCCGGCCGTCCGGTCCAGTGGTCCGGAACGGCCGGGTGACCTTCCCCCCGAAAACTAGACCATTGGCTTGGAAGTGCACCTGTGCTGAGATGGGGCCCACAGGAGGGGCCCATGACTCGAAAACGGCACACGGAGGAACAGATCATCGCAGTGCTCAAGGATGCCCAGGCGGGCATTGGGGTCCACGAGCTCTGCCGCAAGCACGGCATCTCGGATGCCACCTTTTATAAGTGGCGGACGAAATATGCCGGGCTCGAAGTCAGTGATGTAAAGAAGCTGCGCCAGCTGGAAGATGAAAACCGTCGGCTGAAACAGATGGTCGCAGAGCAAGCGCTGGACATTCAGGCGCTGAAGGCCGTCACCGCAAAAAACTGGTAGCGCCCAAGGCGAAGCGAATGGCGGCGCAGTGGATGGCCGAGCGCTTTGGGCTCAGTCAGCGACGAGTGTGCTGGTTACTCACGCTCGACCGGAACACGCTGCGGTATCGCAGCCGACGCCAGGAGGATGCGGCCCTGCGGACGCGCATCCGAGAAATCGCCGAGAGCAAGCGGCGCTATGGGTGCCCCCGAATCTATGTCCGGTTACGGCGGGAAGGTTGGCGCGTGAACCATAAGAGAGTGGAACGGATCTATTATCGCGACGAAGGGCTGTCACTACGGCGGCGACGACGGAAGAAGACCGTGGCGGTGCCACGGGTCGTTTTGCCAACACCCACGCAACCAGGGCGCTGTTATGCGATGGACTTTGTCCATGATCGGCTCGTCAGGGGCCGGCAGTTTAAGTGTTTGACGATGACGGATCTCTACTCGAAAGAAGTCCCGGTGATTGAAGTAGATGTGTCGATTGGTGGGGCGCGGGTGTGCCGAATTCTCGATCGGGTGTTTCTGACTCGCCCGCTGCCCGAGACGCTGATTCTGGACAATGGCCCCGAATTCGCAGGGACCGCACTGGATGCCTGGGCGGCTCAGCACGGCGTCCATCTCCACTTCATTCAACCGGGGAAGCCGACCCAGAATGCGTTTATTGAAAGCTTCAATGGCAAGTTTCGAGACGAATGTCTCAACGAGCATTGGTTTCTGACGTTGCAGGAAGCACAACTCGTGATTGAAGCCTGGCGACGAGAGTACAATGAAGAGCGGACGCACAGTGCCATCGGGAATCTGACACCCATGGAATTCATTCTCAATCATCACAACCGGCCCCAGGCAGCACAGGAGTTAACTTCGTTGGCCGTGGTGTAACAAACGGGGGAAGGTCAC
>Ga0209582_1001076_pt1 | contig 14202 bp, 28 predicted proteins | sample KloWWTmetKNB5Kit_FD_187176 | JGI IMG/M metagenome (GOLD analysis project Ga0209582, IMG submission 187176) | Active sludge microbial communities from Klosterneuburg, Austria, studying microevolution and ecology of nitrifiers - Klosterneuburg... | ecosystem: Engineered > WWTP > Aerobic digester >...
GCGCTATTACTGCACTGGCCACCACGTCCGGGCGCTCTATGCCCCATTCTGCGGCACGCATGGATACCTGACGGTGAACCTTCTCCAGCGCTGCGGTATCTGGCTTGGTGTGCAGGCGCATCAATGCCAGGCCAAGGGTTGACGCAGACCACCCGGCGCAAATCAGAATGTCACCGGGGCCGTTGCGGTCAGCTTCCACGCGCAGGTTGCTGGTGTTGGTTGCGGATATGTACCGCTCTTCGGTGCTGGTGCTCATTCGTTGTCCGTTTCTTTGTAGTTGCAAAACAAGGTAGGGTTCCAGCCGCGTTTAAGTGCGCAGGTTTTGACTTTTTCTTCGCCTATCAGCAAAGTGCGCTTGTGGATGCAGCCCATGCACACGCGCTCCATTGCGGCGGTGCGGTTGGCTTCGCGGTCTTGCTTGCGCTGTAATACCAGCATTGGGTCGCCGTACTGATTCGCGTCAAGGGTCATAGGCTCTCCAATCGAATGCAAACCTGAATAACCCGCGTGTCATTTGGCATTCCAAATTGCTGCACGGTTTCGGTGCCAAGATAGATCGCAGCAACCGACACGCCGGTTTTGTTTTTGAAGTTGCCGCACGCGGTCAATATCGCGTCTTCAAACTCTTTGCGCAGGGCGGTTATTTCTGCGGCGGTCATTTCAATCTCCCGTAACAGTGAAACAAAACCGGCCACGGTGAACCGCCGAATATGGGGTAAATTGCGCGGTAGTGAATGGTGTAGGCTTTCACCACATCATCCACTACGCGAGTAGGAAAATAGGCGCAAAGCACTTCACCGGCTTGCGTATCAATGCTTATCACTTGCATGATCTTTTCGCAGGTATCAACGTCATGCACGGTTGCACCGAGCGCATTGCTGTGGTCGTAAATCACAGCTTGCACAGTTCCAATGCTTGAGCCTCAGTAAACCCCGCCTTGATATGCGCCCGGTACTTCGCCATGCGCTCAAGGGCTACGGCATTCGCCAGGTCGATATACATTGGCGTGTTGATCCTCTCCAGCATCTCTCTGAGCATGGGGGCAATTTTTGCTGCCTCAGCTTCGCGCTTTTCTGATTCAGTCATGTTTAATTCCTTTGTCATTTTGGTTTTCAAATTTGCGGCGGGTGCGATGGGAATGGATTTGTTATCACCGGCTTAGCCGTTATGTTTGGCGTACCAATAACCAGCGTTCCAAGGTGGACGACATCTCCAATATCACCGCCACGGTCGCGCAGTTCGATTGCTGTTTTGGCCACTTTCACTTCGGCGTTCAGGCTGTTGCTGATTGAATCAAGGCCCTTTGCCATAGCTTCAAGGTCGGTTGCGCTTATCTCTTTGCGGGCCAGGGCCAGCAGCGCGTTTGACACAATACGGCGTAGGTCACCCTGTGTGGTGACGGTAGGCATGTTGTCGAGTGATTCGACTAGGGTGGGTGCTGCTTTCATGGATTTTCTCCGGTTGGTTTGGTTGCTTGTTTGAGTTGCCTTGATAGGCGGTGAATGGCTAGTTGTTCGCGCTTAATGGCGATTAGTTCTGGAGTTATGTCTGCCGTCTTCATCCTTAATACGGTTGAAACGTAAGATACGGCCATCTTGTCCCTGGCAGCTTTCATTTTTTCAATGCACTTGATCCTGTGCGTTGTGTGGTATTTGGCAGACCTCTCTCGCATCATTTCAGGGTTCTTTTTGTAGGCACGAGATGCTGTTGCTCGCGCAGTTTTACGCACATAATCTCGGTTTTTATCTGACCACGCTTTGTGCTTCTCGCGTTTATATTCAGGCGGCTGCTCAGCGGCTCTGATGCGCTCTTTTTCTCGCACAACATCTAGATTTTTTTCCCTATGAGCGCGAGTTGCCTCTGTTATGCACTGAGCGCACCTTTTCTCTAGACCCCCGCCCCTTAGCTCGCTGCGCTTGTAAAAACAATCCAACCCCTTCACTTCCCCGCACTTGCTGCACGTCTTTGTATCTGTCATTGCTCTACCCCATCGGCCAACAGCAGCAGCGCAGCACTGCCAGATAGCAGCACGCGGGCAACGCGGATCATGTCGGCATCCATGCCGCCGAAGTAATCGGCATCGGTTGCAGTGTCCAAGCACTTGTCAGCCAAAATCCGAATGTCATTTACGATTTCAGTTTTTGTTTTGGTCATTCAATCTCTCCAAAAAGTTCAGCCTGTCCATCGTCAACTTTGACTGCCATGCGCAGGCCGACGATTGCAAACAGTCCCGGCTTGCGCTTGGGTGCGGCAGGTATAAAGCAAAGACGCTGGGCGCATACCGGGCCGTAGGTGCGCCGGTCGTGCGCCGTGAAGGCGTTGGCCGGGTTTAACTTGCGGTGGCAGTTGGCGCAGCGCATCACAGGCACTCCCCCGTCTCTGGATCAACCGCCCACTGCACCGCATCACGCAGCTCCACGCCGTTGTTGGCACACCAGCAAATGGTGTACTCAAGCAGCGATGCCATGCGGGCTTTGCCCATGCGTGCCGTTGACTCGCGCACGTTAAGGAATTCGCCCTCCAAGCCGGGGATAAGCTCTGCGCCCTGCTTCGTGGCCACGGCATGGCCACTGCAGAACAAGGTTTTCCACTCTGCAGCCGTGCGTTTCTTGCCTGCCCACTCAGCCTGCTTTGCCACATCGCCGAAGATGGCGTGCAGGTAGCGGTTCTGCTGGCTGCTGCGTGTCTCAGGCCGTATTTCCAGAATCAGCCTATGCCCGGCCATCAGCCAGTTTTTAGCGTGCGTGAAGGCCGTTACAAGGGCTTGGTAGCCCTGTTGTGCGTTGTAGAGGCGCATGGTTAATGTGTTGTCAGGCATTGCCAGAATCCGCTTTGTGTTTGCATCCGGCGCACCTGGCATCGACTTTGCCAAGCTCAGTTTTTGTAAATTGGCAATCCGGCGTCATGCGGTTGGCCACTTCGGTGCGGATGATCTGGCCGGTTTGGCTATCGACGCCGTGCGATAGCTGGTACGTCGCAAACGGGGGGCGGTTCCAACATCCATACTGAGTCATTTTGAACCCCTATATGGGTAGGCAACCATCGCCGCGTCCCTTGTGTGCTGGTTACTGGTCATCGTCCACCCTGTCATGCGCTCAAACTGCTCGGCATTCAGCTTTGCGCCCTTGCCTTGTGGGCTTATGCCGTGGCATGGGATTTTGTGCTTGGCGCAAATGGCGGTAATCAGACTGCTCCATGCGTCAATCTGCCCCACGTTGCGTGCCATCTTTGCGGCTGCTGCACGGCTGGCTGCCTGCGTCCAGGTGTGACTTTGCAAGCGGCTGTCCTCGAAGATCACACGGCTGGGCCACAGCACAAGAATCTCGTCCTCCATGCCAACCGGCTCTATCGTGCGCAGCGCGGCGAGTTTGCCTTCGCGGAAGATGGCGATTCCGGTGCTTGCGCCGGGGTCTACGCCAACAATGCACGCATGGCTTGCGTGAGTAGCTGCGGCAGCTCCCCCAGTTCGTGCGGGCAGAGTTCCGCGTATCGCTTGGCGCTCCACCATGCATAGTTCTTTTCCAGCTTCGCCATGTGTATCAGGTGCGCGAGAAATCGGGATTGGAGTGTGGTCATTCGCATTGCCAATCATGTGAAATAAGAGCGCGACACCCTACCCTCGCTCACATCTTCAAAGTTGATAAGCGAGTCGCTTGGATGGGCTTTGTATTGCCAGCTATCTCTGTCAAACCAAAGATTTATTTGCGGCTCGTCATCCACAGCGCCGTCGTAGTTGCGCTGCTTAAAAACCTTCAGCACAACATCAGGATCGGCAGCGAACTTAGAACTCGCGCCATTCACTTTCACGTCGGTTTCTTTGGCTTTGTTGCGCCATACGCCGATCAGGTTGTCAGGCTGATCTGTAATCGACCCGGATCCTTTGAAGTCATTTTTATCAATGAAGTCGGTTTCTTTGTTCCCCTTGCGCATGTGATGAACAAGGTGAACATGGATGCGCTCATCCTGTGATGCTGCAAACAATTGATCGACAAACAACTTCTGCCCGTTGTAGTCATCTTCGGCCTTAACGCACTTTGCAAGGTTGTCGATAAAGATATGGTCAATCTTCAATTCTTGTGCGCAGTAGCGGGTAACAGCCAATACCTGCTCAGCTTGAGTTATGCCGTTCTGGTTGTATATCCACAACTTTCCGTCTGACCACTTGCCAAAAGTATCGTATAGATCATCAAGTGACGCCATGCCGTCTGCGTTCTGAAACTCCTCCCCAAGAGGGTTCATGCCGCAAAACATTCGAGCCATGCGCTCAATTGTTTGGTACGGTTTCAATTCAAAGTTAGCAATGCAAACTTTTTGCCCTTGTGCCATCAGGTACAAGGCCACAAAGGCCGTCACCAAAGACTTCCCGTGTCCATTTATTCCGCCCCAAATTGTCATTTCACCAGCGCGAAAGTCGAAGCAATCATTCGCCCTGGGCCACGGCAGGTAATACCGTTTTTCGATGGCTTTTTTGCGCAGCCGGTCTTTCAGGTGGTCAATCCAAATTGACGCTGGCTGCACCTTCGCGTGCACATCCGTAGCACGCATGTATGCCGAAAAATCAATCTCATCATCAAACACTGCCGCCATGATTCGCCTCGTTATTTCTCCACACTTCGACCCATCCAGACTGGCTCAATACATGCCGATCTGGCTGAACATGGCAAGCAGCAACAACCGCCGCCCCACTCGCTTTTGCCATTTCAAAAATCTGCCTTGCCCGTTGTTCGACGGTGCTGCTAATGCTCACGGTAAGGCCAAAAAGAAACCGTAAATCGACAGTGTTTAATTGGTCGCCGTGTGTACAAACCGTCACCGCTGCTTCGCGGTCTTTGTGCCAGTTCACATCGCATGGGTAGTCGTTCAAAAACACAATCCCCGGCCTTTTTCCACTCATTCGCATTGCAATCAATGGAGCGTGTCCACGCATCATCTGGCTCCAGCAAAAAGGCTTGAAACATTTGGCGAATCCCTGCTTTTCCCGCCCTTGTCCTGCTCCTTTCCGAGCCATCGGACGACGAAAGCGTTAACGCCCCTCACGGTTTTGCGCTGCGACGGATTGGCGTTGCTCCAAGTCCGCATCTCACGCAGCTCCTGCACCACGTTGACAGCCGGGTAGGTCAGGCTCCATTCGTCAATCATGGATTGGGCAATCGGGTGTTCGGAGTTGTCGTTCAACGGGATCAGCACGACCGGAGGTTCTGGTGGATGTGGCGTGGAGTCGCTTTGCGGCTCTGCGCTATCCTCCTTCCCTTCCTTTCCCTTCCCTTCCCTTCCTCCCTGTGCGTGCAATTCAAGATTTGACGCGTCAATTCCAAATTTGACCTGTAAAGAATTAACCGAATAGCCATCTTTTGCTAGGTCATCGTCAAGAGCCTTACCGGCTACTGGACGTGCTGCATTGCATGACTTGCACAATGTGCGCAAGTTTTCAATGATGTGTGGCCCGCCACAGCTTTGCGGCAGAATGTGATCTGCCTCAAGTCGATCTGTTGACCCGCAACGCACACAGGCATGGCCATCACGGTCAAAAACTGCTAGTCGTGTTGACTTTCCAACCTTCTTTGGGCCAATATCAGAAACACCATTTGGTGCTGGTAGTTTGCTTTCCGTCTCTCTAGGATTGACGTTCTGGTGTGTCCCAAACTTTGGAATGTATGCAAGATCGTCGCCATACTTGATAACCAATGTTGCATCAAATAATTCTCCACAAAGCTTTTCGATGTTTACTGAATCGCCAGGAAAATAACGCATCTTGATTGTCTTTGGCTTAAGTACTAAACGTCCTTCTTTGTCTGCTTCGCACCATAGCGCGATGTATAAAAGCCTCGCCAGTGGTGACAAATTAACTATGTCCTCGCTGGTGAAAAACTCCGGTTTTATTGTCCGTATTCTTGCCATTGCTGCCCCATATCCCCTGTTGTAAAAGAACTGCCAGGAGCGGCGGGGGAGTGCGCCTCACTACGGGGATCAATCCGTAATGTCCTGGGTTCAAGTGGTTATTTTACTCGGTCGCTTCGTCTTTTGCAACGGCGTCGAATAGCTCAGGCTGATCGTTACGAACTACATGGCCCTTCACCTTCGTAGGCTTGTCGCCCATCTTTTGAAGGCATTTAGGGCCGATAGGTAGGCCGCCAACCCATGCCGCGGCCTTGTCCATTTCACGATCGCACATCACGCATTTCACGCAACGTGCCCCCATGTTTCATAGCTGACAATCTTTTCAATGCTCCGCACATGGACGCCGTGTTTCTTTGCCAAAGCCTCGTTGCTAAGGTTGTTACGGATGTAATCGAGCAGCTTTACACGCTGCCGGTGGGCGCTTCGGATGTCGATAATGTCCATGTCCAACAATTTGGATTGCGTAAGATCTTGGCCCCGCAGAGCGTTCTGACGGGCTTCCTGTAGGTAGGTGTGACGATCTACCGAACCGGAGCGGCGTTGCCGCCCTCCGATGTGTTTTGCGTAGTTTGATGCGGCCATTATTCAACCTCGACTTCCATTTCAAATAATGCCTCTTGTCTAAATGTGTTGTCACTGTCGAACCGTTTAGAAGCTAGTTCAAGATTGATCTTCGCTTGCTTGAAATAGCTGTCTTTCAGTTCGATTCCGATAGCTTTACGGCCCATTGATACCGGACTGTAAACCTCAGAGCCAACTCCCATAAATGGGGTAAGAACGACCTCGCCTTCGTTGCTGTAAAGCTCTACAAGGCGATCAATTACGTCCAGTTGCAATGGGTGAACGTGCTTTTCGTCATCCTCTTCCCGGCTATCACGGAAAGGCAATACGTTATCAATGCGAATGTCATCCCATACGCTAGATGCGTACCGCTGCCATATGTAGTGGCTCAGTTTGTTGCTCTTCGGGTCTTGGTGGTCTTTGTAGTTGTTTTGCAAGTATTCCCAAAGCTCTTCCTCTGTGAACTTCGATTCATTGGCGTTGTTAAATGCGCGCAGAATGTTTGGCAGGATTGGTGTTTCGCCGAAGTAGCGCTTCAAACCGTGAGGATGTGTCACAGGTACAGCGTTGTCACCTTTCTTGGTGAACACCAGCACATAGTCAGGCATTGCCGTAAAGCACTGTGTAGAGTCCTCTACGATCAATTTATGCATCAGGCTTTTGACCATCGTTCGCATACGGACCTTCAAAGGCTCTTTCCATATGGTGATGCGGTTGCGGTACTGAAAACCATACTTTTCATGCAGCCGGATGATTTCGTGCGGGAAGTCCCACAGTCGGCATGAGTTGTCGAATACGTCGGTGCAATGTACGGCCGTAACTCGCCCAGACTTGATGGTTCTAGCCATTTCTTTAATCAGGTATTCGTAGCTCTGCAAAAACTGTTCGCGTGTTTCGCAGTTTGACATGTCGCGCGGGTCAGAACTGTACTGGTACAAACCGCAAAAAGGGGGAGAGTGAATTGCTAGGTCGATAGACTCATCCGGGATAGAAGGCATGACCTCCATATTGTCGGAGTTATAGATGCTATACGCGTCGGTGTGGATCTCTTGTTTAACTAACATTTTGGTCCTTGATAAATTGTTTGTTTACGTTCTTTTTGCTGTGCACAAATTTGTGACAATCCTTGCAAAGCAAAACTAGGTTTCCTGGGTCTGACTGCAATTCTTTAACCTGAAATGTGACGATGTGGTGAATGTGAAAATTCCCTCGATTGGCTTCGGTGTTGTGATGCTTCCCACAGCACTGGCAAGTTGCGTTATCTCGTGCCCATACGATCTTCACGGCATCAACCCATTCCCTGGATGAATAAACCGCCTGACGATCCGGTGTAAGCCCACCTTTGAACGATGGGTGTTTATCGCCAGTGACACCGCGCCAATATGGCTCATTCCCCTTCCCCCATGGGACGCGACCATCGGCAATAGCCATTGCACTCAATTTATCTTTGGTTTCTTGAGAGTGCTTTTTCCCCTTGAAAGGATTTACTTGCCCCTTCTGAAAGGCGTGCGGCAAAGTTAAGCCACCTCTTGGCCTTGTTTTGATCCCATACCCAATCATCCAATTCCAAACACTATGTCCATCCCTGCCAATTTCACGGCCTATTTGGTTCGCGTCTTTGCCTTGTGTGATGTACTGGTCTATCAACCAATCTCTGGTGAACCCAAGCGACTCTCGTTGCTTAATTTGCCAAAGACCTTTACACCCATGCCCGCAGAAGAAATTCTTGATTGGGAGTTTGGTTGTCGGGTTAATTTTCCACCGACGAACCGATTTTCCACACTGGCAACAGTTGACTAGTTCTTTTGGCATAAATACATCCTTTGTCAGGACTTTATTATATGCCTACTTTTGCAGGAATGACGGCAATTTTCCGACATTCTCAAACTGCCGCGTGACGTGTGAAAAGTCTTGATTCGCAGCGCGGACAAGATTCCCGTAAAGCTCAATGGCCTTTTGTGTCTTTTGCTCAAGCGCTTCTAATACGCGCTCTTGCCCTTCGCTAATAACCATGTCGCAAGTCACCTCTGACTTTTGGCCGAAACGCCAGAAGCGGCGAATAGCTTGGTAATACTGCTCGTAGCTCCATGTTGGGAAAAATACCGTGTGTTTGCAGTGCTGCCAATTGAGGCCCATCGAGGTCATTTTTGCCTTAGTCACCAGGCGTTTAATATCTCCACGGGCGAAAGCGACAAGGATTTCTTCTTTTCTGTCGATCGACATGCCGCCGATAATTTCCACGGCATCGCTATCAAGGGTAGAAAGCAATTCGCTCTCGTCATTCAAGTTGCACCAGTAAACCGAAGTCTTACCTTCTGCCAGTTGCACAGCACGCTCACAACGCTCTGTCACTGTTAGTTTTTGCTCTTCGCGTACCTCAGTCATGGTCGCTGCAGGCATGGCAAATAGCGAATCCTGACCGTCCATGCACCATGTTTTTGAGTTGTTGACCATGTGCTTTTTTACGTGCAACGCTGGCAATTCGTAACCCTTGTCCTGAAAGCCGAGGTCGCTAGGCTTTTTGACCATCACAGACCACTGATTGACCCATGCAAAAAAGTCGCGCTCTGCATGTGGCTTTAGGTAGAACTTCTCGCCGATGTTTCGGTTGTTGCTGTCAACGCTGTTCTGATTGCTCTTAAAGAACTTTGTCAGCATGTCCATATAGCCCATGTAACCCAATGCTTCAGAACTATTCCCAAGCTCTATAAAGTCGTTAGGGCTAGGTGTTGCAGTGCTCAGAAAGCGATACGGGACGCGCTTGATAAACGCAACAATCTGGTCACGTGTCTTGCCTGCAAAGTTTTTCAGGATAGACGATTCGTCCAGCATCACGCACACGAAGTCATCAGGGTTCAGTAGGTGCAGACGCTCATAGTTGCAAACGGTGATCTTCTTTGTGATCTCTCCTGCCTTGCTGTGCGCAATGTCATCAACACCGATACGGGTTGCCTCGTCGATAAATTGGAAAGCAACTGCCAAAGGCGTGAGAATCAATACGCGCTTGTTCGTGTACCGAATGATGTTTTCAGCGATGGCAAGTTGTTGCATCGTCTTGCCTAACCCTGTATCTTCAAACAACCCAATACGGCCCTTACGAACCGCCTTGCCGATGATGTGCGCCTGAAAATCAAAAGCTGATTCAGGCATCCATACAGGTTCAAAACCGAAGCTGCCTGTGCTGTGCGTTTTACTTCTTACGAACTCTTCATAATTCACTTAACAAGCTCCTTGCGTAGTTGAGAAATAGCCCAAGAATTGAGCTGCTTTTTTTGTATGACCGTCACCATCTTGGTTTTGTTGTGTCGTATGACAACAGACTCGCCTTGAATGGTGATGGTCACGTCAGGTAGTGTGATTTTTTCCATGTGCAGATTGTCAGAATCAATGGGCGTTTAGGCTAATTGGTTTTTTCTATTGATTACAGTTTTTCAATCGAATCAATTGCGTTTACGTGTTGTTCGATTCGGTCTACAGTTACACCCATGCCAAACAAAAACAGTTTGGAGCAATCACCGGGGAATGCCCCCAAGGATGGAGCCAAGTACACCGGCTGAAGCTGTACTGAACGAGGGACGGTAAGAAAAAGACAGTCCCAAAACCAAAGCGCATTCGTTGAGTGTGTTTTGTTTTTACTCCCTAGCCGCAGCAATGCGGACTTCGCCCCGGTACAGCAATGCGCCGGGGCTTTTTTATTACCCAACTGGAGATAACCATGCTTCAACCAACAGACAGCGAGCTGCACAGCTTCTACGGCAACGCGCCCGACACGTTTGAGATTGCTTGTGCCATTGAGCGCCACACCAGCGCCATCGACAAGGACGACTTGACCGAGGTTTGCCACGAATTTGAGTCAGACATTCTGGCCGCGATCCGGGGCAAAAACGCAGCGGCTTTGATGGCGATCTTCACCGACGAAATTAACAAAACAGTAGCCCGCCGCGCCAGCTTTTCGCTGTATGGCGATGTGAGCGTTTTGCCGGTAAGCGAGGTGACGCAATGAAAACAATCATCCATCAATCTGCCGATGCATTTTGGACGGCCACATACGGCGCTTTCCGCTGGCACCCACAGCTAAAAGCCGTAAAAGCGCAGTGGTACGTGGTTTCCAACGTCCTCGAATTTGATCGAATGCGAGGGCTTTTGAATTCGCATATTGAGTGCGTGGTGGACGATTTTGGAAACCTTGTTGGAGTACCGGCATGACTTACCGCGAAACACACGATGAGCTTGGCAACCCACGCAGCGCGGATTTCCGCATCAGCGACCTGGTGATTTGCTCGATTGCGTTTGCGGTGATTGCCGCGCTTTTTAGCGGGGTGCTGGGATGAATATCCGCCCCGTTATCGCCTTTCGCCTCGCCCGCTATTACATCAAGAGCGGCCTGCGTATTAACTTGGCCCTGCAACGGGCATGGGAGAACTCCAAATGATCCGCGACGAAGCATTTTGCGATGCGCCGTATGACACGGCAGAGAGCTGTGCAGAGCAATCAGCGGCCCACCAGAAGGCGTTGGATGTGCTGTATCTGATAGGCCATGCGTATGACGTTCGCGTCGATCACATGCGCGAGTTGTGCAGTGTGGCGGGCGTGAGTTTTGACGAATTTTGCAAATACACAGGGGAACATCATGAGCATTGCCTGCATGATTTTGGGCCAGTCCGGAACTGGCAAAACCACCAGCCTGCGGAACTTAAATCCTGACGATGTGCTGCTTATTCAGGCGGTCAAAAAGCCGTTGCCGTTTCGGTCTACAACATGGCTCCCATGCACCAAAGCGAACCCCAAAGGCTCCATTCTGGTGACGGACAACGCGCAGACGATTGTTGGGGCCATGCAGCGCACGCATAAGCCAATCATCGTAATTGATGACTTCCAATACATCCTTGCCAATGAATTCATGCGGCGGGTACTGGATAACGAAACAGGCAATGCTGCATTCGCCAAGTACAACGAAATAGCCCGCAACGCTTGGGACATTCTCATGACAGCGGGCAAGCTGGCAGACGAAACCCGCGTCTACATCCTTGCGCACACGCAGGAAGACGACAACGGGCGGATTAAGGCAAAGACCATCGGCAAGTTGCTTGATGAAAAGATCACGCTTGAAGGCTTGCTGACCATCGTTATGCGAACGGCAGTCATCAATGGGCAGTACCTATTCAGCACACAAAACAGCGGAAGCGACACAGTTAAAACGCCGCTCGATATGTTCACCGAGGAACACGTACCGAACGATTTAGCAGCGATTGACCAAATCATTACCGACTACTACGCAATTTCACAACCCGCTTAAACAAAGGAAAAGCACCATGTACACACTAGACATTCAAGCAGCACGCAAAGCAGACACAACCGGCGCAAGCATCAAAGAGCCTGGTAAATATGTGGGTGAATTCACCCAGGCAAAAGACATTGTGAGCAAGAAAACCGGCGCGAAAGGCATTGAATTTGCATTCAAAGCAACCAACGGCCAAAAGGCCAATCTGAGCATTTACACCCAAAGCGCAAGCGGGGAAAAGTACCAAGGATTTGAAGCACTCATGGCAATCATGACTTGCATGGCATTGCGCAGCATCAAGCCGCAAATCGGCAAGGCAACGAAGTACGACTACGACACCAAGAAAGACGTTATCGAAGAATGCTCAATCTTCCCTGACTTGTGCAAGCCAATCGGCGTTCTACTGGAGACTGAGGACTACCAAAAGCAAGATGGCTCGACAGGCACGCGCATGGTGTTGAAAAACGTGTTTCAGGCAAGCACCGAACTGACAGCCAGCGAAATTCTGGATCGCAAAACATCACCCGAACAGCTTGGAAAGATGGTGGCCGGGTTGCGGCATCGGCCACTGAAATGCGCGAAGCCTATGCCAACACGCCAACACGGCGCGGCAGGTGATGACCGCCCATTTGGCGATGTGGACGAAGATTCGATACCTTTTTAGAAGTTCGCAAATGCTTTGTAAATTCTGCAATACAGAAAAGCCACACGATATGTTTTACGCATCATCAAAGACAAAGTGTAAGGAGTGCACTTTGTCTGCGGTGAATAAGCATCGAAAGGAAAACATAGAGCGCATCCGTTCCTACGACCGACTTCGTGGATCAATTCCTCATCGCGTGGCTGCGCGTGCTGAATATAGCAAGACGCAAGCATTTGCGCAAAGTCACAAAGCATCAGCGGAACGATGGGCTGCAAGACACCCAGAGCGCAGGAAAGCAAGCCACATCGTGAGCAATGCAGTGCGTGATGGATGACTTAAAAAGCTCCCATGCATGTGTTGTGGAGATGCAAATGTAGAAGGTCATCACCCGGATTACAGCAGGCCATTAGATGTTGTTTGGCTTTGTGTAAAGCACCACAAAGAAGTCCACGCAATGAAGTTGATTTGATTTACGGGGGAAAGCAGATGCTTGGTTTGTGCAGGCGGTAAAGCCATTCAAAAGCCACAAGCAAAGTGAGTACCCCACCTTTTGAAAGCACACCATGAACCACGCAATTATTCTTGACATCGAGACAATTCAAACCCAACGCGATGACGTTGCTGCTTATATTGCCGCGACGGTAAAACCCCCTGCAACCTACAAAAAGCCAGAATCTATCGCCGCGTGGCACAAAGAAGATGGCCCGCAAGCGATAGCTGATGCAGTGGCAAAGACGGGTCTTGATGGCGCATTCGGGCAAGTAGTGTGCATTGGGTACGACCTGCACGACACAGGCGAACCAGACGCAATCTACGGGCTTGATGAACGCGATGTGCTGACACGGTTTAACGCTGCACTCGACACAATCCCGCGTGCAATGCATAACGCTACAACGGTAGTCGGCCACAACGTCAGCGGATTCGATTTGCGTTTCTTGTGGCAGCGGTACGTGGTCAACGGCATACGCCCGCACGCCATCATCAACGCAGCGGCGCAGGCTAAATCATGGGATGTGAAGATTTACGACACCATGACGCAGTTTGCCGGGTACGGCAATCGCATCAGCCTGGACAAGCTGTGCCTTGCGCTTTCCATACCATCCCCAAAGGGCGATATGGACGGGTCGATGGTCAATCAGGCTGTGAAGGATGGCCGGTTGCTGGAGGTGGTCGAGTATTGCAAGCGAGATGTGATGGCAACGCGAGAGATCTACCGGCGAATGACATTCAAAGATGCCGACCAAATGCGCCTAGTCGCTTAACAACCAGCCCTGCAAGTCAGGGCTTTTTTACGCCACAACATGAACCCCAACCCACGTTTTCTCGTCCCATCCGAAGGTCTAACCGCAACCCAGCGCAAGTCACTTGGGCTGCAGCGAGTACCGCCCCGTACACGGCTACCAAACGAGGCACAGCCGCGCATCTACGTCAACGCATCACAGCGTGAGAGCTACACAGGCACAGAACTAAAAGAGGCTCCAGCGCGTGCTGGATCTATGGCCGCATACCAAATTAAATCAAGGGGATTTTGATGAACCGCGCACCTTATGTCCGCATGAAAGACTACGACCACGAAGACGTTGAGGCTGAATTTACACCCGATGGCACGCTCGCGATCATCGCCAACATCCTCGCATCTATCGGCGTGTTTGCAGCCTTGATGTTTGCAATCGCAATCGTGGCCCAAGTGCCAGAAAGCTGGTTGTCGTGGATCGTTTTGGCACTGGGAGGGGTGTAATGGCCTCGAACAAGAAGCCCCGCAAAGCGTACCGCCCACGCGGGGTAATCCTCGACACGATGAACTGGGTGTGCGGTGGGT
>Ga0209582_1001082_pt1 | contig 14153 bp, 8 predicted proteins | sample KloWWTmetKNB5Kit_FD_187176 | JGI IMG/M metagenome (GOLD analysis project Ga0209582, IMG submission 187176) | Active sludge microbial communities from Klosterneuburg, Austria, studying microevolution and ecology of nitrifiers - Klosterneuburg... | ecosystem: Engineered > WWTP > Aerobic digester >...
CTCAGAACGTCAATCTGGGCAATGGTAATGTACAAACCGCTGCTGCAGCGCATCTGACGGTGGATGGTGCCGGGCAAACCGGTAATCTGGATCTGGCTAACAATCCGTTCTATCGGGAATTCGTGGATACCATCCCGCTTACGGAACAAGCGCTTAATTTGCCGGATAACAAAGGATCAGGATGGGTACGGGATTTGCGCGAAGTGGTTAGCTTATCCCCTGCGGTTGCCAATGTTTTAACGAGTTACGTCGGTCAATCGAATTATGTAGACCAAAAAGCGCTACTGGATGACTTGATGATGGCTTGGGCAAACACCTCGACGATGAAGAACAGTGTCGAACAAGCAGCCGATCAAGGTTATTTCTTAATTTATTTAAAACCCAATCAATCCTGGTCGGAACACGATACGCACATGGGTTATTGGAATACGACGAACACTGCTGTTTTAGATGCGTTGAATCCTACCACGCGTGCAGCCTACGAAACATTACAACAGAACCAGCAAGAACTGGTGGGTATGATCAGCGTGCTAGAGCGCTTTAACGGAACCCCGTTGGTAACAGTCGGCACGGATCGGGTAACGCTGGGGAATGAATCTCAGACAATAGTAAGCTCGATTCCAGATGTCGCAAATTCAGAAAGAGTTTTTGTATCGCTCTCCACTCAGCAAATTGAGTTTATGCAGCAAAGCTATGAGACGCTAAAAGAATCCGTTTATGGCAGCTTGGTGTTGCAGACGCGACTTGCGCCGTATTTAAACGAAGTGGTGTTGGATGCGAATGAATCCGGGCAAGTGTTTGTGAATTTCTCCGTGCTCAATACGGTACTTGACAATCAAAAGATCGCAAATCCTGCTGCTGCATTAGCCGATCTGATCGAATTGAATAAATACGCAGGTACTGTATTGCAGGAAAATAGCTGGACTGGCCTGGATATGCTCCGCAGCTGGATTGATCAGAACGCTGCAGGCACACAAACGCAGAGCATCCTGCAAGATTTAGGCGTGAGCATTATTGAAAGAGAGGCATTGCCGGATGACATTGTCATTAGCAGTGCAAGCAATACCAATATCAATGGGTTGGCTAGTAACGATGTTCTTAATGGTAGCGCGGGTAATGATACGTTGTATGGCAATCTCGGAAATGACGCACTTTATGGCGGAAGCGGTCGTGACTTGCTGATGGGGGGCGATGGTGATGACGTTTTGCGGGGTGGCGGTGGGGAAAATGATTATTTGAGTGGAGATATCGGCAACGACACCTATAGGTATGCCATAGGGGACGGGAACATTTCAATCAATAATAGCGATACTGCTTCAACGAGTAATGATGTACTGAGATTTATGCCAGGAATTAATCCTGTCGATGTGGTTGTTCGGCGGGATTCCAATAATCTGCTGTTAACGATAAAAGATACTGGAAAAGTGATTAATGTTACCAATCATTTTTATGAAGATGGTGGCGGCATTTATGCATTGGATACGATCGAATTCAGCAACGGCACCCTTTGGGGTAGTGCGATGATCAAGCAGATGGCCATACAAAGTACTGCAGACAATGACAATATCGCTGGTTTTGCCTCCGATGACACTGTTGATGGCTTGGGCGGTGATGATATTTTATCCGGTGCTGGGGGGAATGATTATCTGAGCGGAAATACTGGCAATGACTCGCTTACCGGCGGTGAAGGTAACGATACATTGTTAGGTGGAGAGGGCCAGGATTCACTGTATGGAAATGCAGGTAACGATATCCTCAATGGAGGCCTGGGAGTCAGCGATTATATGGAAGGCGGTGAAGGCAGCGATGTTTATTTATTTGCAGCCGGAGATGGCAATACCACGATCAACAATTTTGATACCAGTGCAGCCCGATATGATGTTTTGCGTTTTGCATCGGGTATTAGTCCAAGCGATGTTATGGTAGGGCGCTCAGGTCCTTATGATTATGATTTGCAGCTAACGCTGCAAAGCACCGGTGAAGTGGTCACGGCGCAGAATCATTTTGTTACCAACGGAATTTTCTTGTTGAATGCGATTGAATTTGCAGATGGTACGATTTGGAGCAATGCGGACTTAGTAACAAAATTGCTGACTGGCACTTCTGGAGCAGACGATATTACTGGACTTGACACTGATGACATTATTAGTGGTTTGGGTGGGAATGACAGGCTCGATGGCAGTTTTGGTAACGACATTCTACTGGGAGGGGACGGTCAAGACTATCTTATTGGTGGACCAGGCAATGATATCCTCAATGGAGGTCTGGGGGCCGATGATTATATGTCGGGCAGCGATGGTAATGATGTTTATTTGTTTGCAGCCGGTGATGGCAATACCACGATCTTGAATGATAATTATTATGGAAATAGTGGATATCATGATGTTTTAAAGTTTGCATCGGGCATTAATCCAAGCGATGTCTTAGTGAGGCGCTCAGGCGATGATTTGCAGTTGACGGTGCAAAGTACCGGTGAAGTGATCAAAGTAAACTTACATTATTTCTGGTCAAATGCATACACATTGCATGCGATTGAATTTGCTGATGGCACGACCTGGGATACTGCGCTGATCCAACAAATGCTTCTTCAAGGCAGCACAGCTAATGACAATATCACCGGTTACGCATCTGATGACATCATTGATGGCTTTGGCGGCGATGATACTTTATCAGGTGCTGGTGGAAATGATCACCTGAATGGAAATATTGGCAATGACACGCTGCATGGCGGTGATGGTAACGACACTCTATTAGGTGGAGATGGTCAGGATTTACTGTATGGAAACGCAGGCAATGATACCCTCAATGGAGGCCTAGGAGCTTATGATGTCATGGTAGGCGGTGAAGGCAATGATATTTATTTATTTGCAGTCGGGGATGGTAATACCCAGATCCAAAATTATGATGCCAGTGTAGGCCGATATGACGTTTTGCGGTTTGCATCGGGCATTAGCCCAAACGGTGTTTTGGCGAAGCGCGCAGGTGATCATTTGATACTAACTTTACAAAGCACCGGTGAAGTGATCACAGTAGAGAGTCATTTTTACAACGAATTTGCCTCGTTAAATGCAATTGAGTTTGCAGATGGCACGATCTGGAACAATGCATTGATCAATCAATTGGCTATGCAGGGCACAACCGGTAACGACAGCATCACTGGTTTTGCATCTAATGACATTATTGATGGTTTAGGCGGTGATGATACTTTGTCTGGCGGTGAAGGTAACGACACATTATTAGGTGGGGATGGCCAGGATCAACTTTATGGGGATGCAGGCAACGATACATTGAATGGAGGTCTGGGGGCCAATGATTATATGTCAGGCGGTGAAGGTAATGATATTTATTTGTTTGCGGCTGGAGATGGCAATACCAAGATCAGTAACTATGATATCAGTGTCGGTCGTTATGATGTATTGCGGTTTGCTTCGGGTATTAGCCCAGGCAATGTTCTAGTGGGACGCTCAGGCAGTACTCTGCTATTGACGAATCAAAGCACCGGCGAAGTAATCGAAGTGGAGCTCTATTTTTACGGGGAGAATGAATACTCGTTGAATGCTATTGAATTTTCTGATGGCACAACCTGGAGCGGTACGTTGATAAAACAAATGATTCTTCAAGGCACTACGGGTAACGATAACATCAGCGGTTTTTCATCCGACGATACTATTGATGGCTTGGGAGGCGATGATATTTTATCGGGTGTGGGAGGAAATGATCATCTGAGTGGAAATGCTGGTAATGACAGGCTATATGGTGAGGATGGCAACGATACATTGTTAGGGGGAGATGGTCAGGATTATCTTCGTGGAGATGCAGGCAACGATACATTGAATGGAGGGCTGGGGGCTGACGATTTCATGTTAGGCGGTGAAGGTAATGATATTTATTTGTTTGCGGCTGGAGATGGCAATACCACGATCAGTAACTATGATATCAGTGTCGGTCGTCATGATATCTTGCGGTTTGCTTCGGGCATTAGTCCAGGGGGTGTTTTGGCGACGCGTTTAGTCGATGATTTGAAATTGACGCTGCAGAGCACCGGTGAGGCCATCACGGTGCAGAGTCATTTTAACAGCAATAATCAATACTTGTTGAATGCAGTTGAATTTGCTGATGGCACGATTTGGAGCAATGCATTGATCAACCAGTTGGTTATGCAAGCCACCGCGGGTAACGACAACATCACCGGTTATACATCCAACGATACTATTGATGGATTGGGCGGTGATGATTTTTTATCGGGTTATTGGGGAAATGATCACTTGAATGGGAATATTGGCAATGACGTGCTATATGGCGGTCATGACAATGATACATTGTTAGGTGGGGATGGTCAGGATTCACTATATGGAGATTATGGTGATGATATTCTCAATGGAGGCCTGGGGATTAACGATTATATGGAAGGCGGTGAAGGCAGCGATGTTTATTTATTTGCAGCCGGAGATGGCAATACCACTATCAGCAATTATGATACCAGTTCAGCTCGCTATGATGTTTTGCGGTTTGCAACGGGTATAAGCTTCAGCGATGTTTTGGTGAGACGCTCAGGCAATGATTTGCTGTTGACGTTGCAAAGCAATGGTGAAGTACTCACAGTGCAGAATCATTTCTTAGGTGGAAATCAATACCAGTTAAATGCAGTTGAATTTGCTGATGGTACGATTTGGAACAGCACCACCTTAACTGAGAAGTTGCTTACGGGTACTTCAGGTGCTGATACAATTACCGGATTTGCTACAAATGACATCATTAATGGTCTGGGTGGTAATGATACGTTAAATGGTGGTAGTGGAAATGACACGTTATACGGCGGTGATGGCGACGATTCTCTCAATGGCGGTACTGGCACCGATTGGTTGCTTGGCGAATTAGGGAACGACACCTATACTGTAGACAATGCCGGTGATAATGTTACTGAATCTGTCAATGCGGGCACTGATAAAATTAACAGCAGCGTTACATACACGATTTCAGCTAATGTAGAAAACCTTACGTTGACAGGAACATTGGCTATTAATGGGATAGGCAATGATTTAAATAACACCATTACTGGAAACTCTTCTGCTAATCAGTTAAGCGGTGGTGTAGGAGACGATACATTGGAAGGTAAGTTGGGCAATGACATACTTACTGGCGGTGCTGGCAAAGACAGTTTCAATCTTACTACTTCAGGAAATATCGACACAATCGCAGATTTTGTTGTAGTTGATGACACGATTAGATTAGAAAATGCAGTATTTACCAAGCTAACGGCTACTGGAACATTGGCAGCTAGTCGATTCAAGATTGGTACCCAAGCAATGGATGCGGATGATTACATTATCTATAACAATGTTACGGGCGCATTATATTATGATTCCAATGGTAATGGCACAGGTGCAGCGGTACAGATTGCAACGATTGGTGTTGGATTAAGCTTGACCAATGCGGATTTTTTAGTGATCTAGAGAAAAGAAATGAGTTTCTTAGAGATTATGCCTCAAATGAATTTCAGGTGACATTATCAAAAGAGCACTCGTGCCAACAAATTCAAACGACTGATCTGTACTTTGTGCTAGCTAGAATCTAAACTGACAGACCCTAAAAAACGAGTAACTGTCAGTTCAGGCCTGAGCTAGAGCAATTAAAGACTCCTTCGGGTGGTGGAGGTGACGGATTGTTTTTGACCTGCCGATTGCGTTCTACTAAAAGCATGCTGTTTCATTAATTGCTGACGGTATTGTTCAAGCCGCTTGTCATCAAAAGTCACGCGCATTTTGTTTTGTGCTGCGACCTGTGCTATCTCAAGACGAAACGGTTCAGTTCCATTGATTGCCAAGTGACTGCCGTACTTCTTTATGGCGACTTGCAAAATATCTACCAAGACTTCCTGCGATGTATCCGGCAGAACGATGAGCCGTTTGCCGTCATCGCGGATAGTGGTTGATCCTGCTTTATAAGTAACTGTACCGATTTTAGTGATCGATTCAACAAAACTGTCTTTAATGAAGCCATCCTTGAAGTGGCTATTAGCGATGGAATCATCATGGCTTTGCTCAACCGTTATCTGGTTACCCTTAAATTGACCCACTCTTCTGGATCGCAAGACAGCCAATGCTTGCGTCTTACCAAGCTTGGCCTCAAATGCTAGCCAGTCCAACCACCCCCTTCTGGAATGACTGGCTTTAGAGTGCTGGTAGGCTTTCTGATAATCACTTTTAATGACATCGATAGTCGTTTTGAATTGCTGATGTGCGGTTGCATACAGCGCTTTTTTGGCCAATCTCCCAGCTTTGATGCTTTTAATGATGTTGCGCTTGAGTTTGGCTTCTCGTTTGGCGCGTTCAATGAGTTGATCCCTTGTGTGTCGCAGCATGACCCATTGGTTTGTTCGCTGTCTGGTAGAATCGCTCTGTTCTTGTTGGTACCGCGCATAAAGCTTTGAAGTATCGATTCGATTCTGCAATGGTCTTGGCTGGTATTGTTTGGCGTTTTGTTGTGAGGATTGTTTGGAATTATCTACAGGTACAAATGCACCCAGTCTCCGGGTCAGATTCCCTTTGGATAAAGAGCGATCAACTGAGCTTGCTTTAACAGCTACGCCATTGTTGGCAACCAATACAAACCCGTTGCCGCGCTCCTTGATTTCAAGGCCATGTCTAGCTAGAACCTGATGCAAATCCTGCCAGTTATCCGCGTCTTTGATTTCAGTGAGTGCCTCACGCTTGATCCAGCCCAGCAAGCTCTCAACACCGGTTCTGGCTTCAATTTCCTGCGCTACTCTGGAGGCTTTATCACCCACAGTTTCATGATTAACTGTTGTTAAGCCATATTCCTGTTCGATTTGCTCACAAAGCTTGGCTACTTTCTTGTAGTCATAGTAGGGGTTAAGGATTGTGAGGTTTTTGGGGTGAATCTTGTTGATTGCGATATGCACGTGCAGGTTATTGGTGTCATCGTGGACTACGCTGATGCGTTGATGATCACTAAAACCCAAAGCATCACAGAACCGTTCTTCGATGGCATTAAGACTCTCAAAGGACAAACGTTCTCCTTCCGGGAAGCTCAGCACCAAATGACAGGTTTTGTCTGATTTGGCGCGCGTGTTCATTTCCTGCGTGTTCTGAATTTCAAGTAAGCCAGCCATTAGATCGTCTGAATAACAGTTTGATACCTTGATCTGACTGATACGCTCACTCTTGTCTTGAGGGTCGGTCAGATACTGTATCAGCGCAGAGAAGTTACTTCTTCGCACTGATTTGATGGGTATGATTTTAGCGATCATCGTATTTAAGCTGCTTAAGTCAAATGGACTATTCCGAAAGTTATTTTTTAAGCTTCATAATGACATCCAGCATCGTGCTTTGCGTATTTCGAATACTGTCCAAGGTTAAATGCAACTGCGACTTGCCAATCAATTTTGTGCGCTTGTCGTTGGTAAGCCAAAGTTTGATCAATCCACCCAACCGACCAAGATCCGCGTTTATTTTTAACAAAGCATCCACTTTCCGGTTATCTATAACACTGGGCACCTGATAACCCAGGCCCAGATTGCGCAGGTACTCGGCAACGGTTAATCCGGCATCCGCTGCTTTGCTCTTTATTTCAGCTTCCTCGGTTGGCAAAACAGGCACCCTGAGCTTCTTATCTCTTCTTTCTTTTTTGATTGTGTTGGTGTTCTTTTTGTCAATCATTTCAGTTTTCCTCGAAGAGCAAGATCAACGTTGAGCACAGAGTGCGAATAAGTTGTGGTGGAGATGGCCATCTCCACATATCTTGCCCGGTTCTGTGAGTTTTAAGAAATATACTAACACTATAATCGATGTTTGCAAATAATTTATTTTCGTTATATCATAATTTTAAACAGTATAAAAATACTTGAAAGAAGCTTTATTCAACTAAATAACAGTTACTTGGAAACAAAAAGAAAGGATAAGCAATTAATTGAGACTGAAAGCAACAAAAAGAAACAGAAAGGAACAGAAAGAAAAGCAAAAAGCTGTTTGGACGCCAAGATAACTATTTTTGTGGAAATTGTGTGATGACTAAATCCTTATCAGATCGAATCGCACTTTATGCGGATAAAAACAAAAGTACCGGTAAGCAATTTTTACCGGCGTTCATCGCGTTGAAACCGGAAATTGAACAAGCATTAAAGGATGGATGGACGATTCGCCAGATCTGGAACATTTTGCACCAGGAAGAAAAAATCAAATGTTCTTATCAATGGTTCAGGACTTTGGTCAATCGACATATTGGTGAGGACAGAAAGCAGCATTCGCGCATTGATCAAGGAAAGTCAGCTAGAAATGGTCATGAAGGATTTCGTTTTAATTCTGCAACTGAAAAAGAGGAGTTGGTCTGATGGCTAAAATACATATGATTCTGCAAGGGAAGGGCGGAGTAGGCAAATCGTTCATATCATCCACGCTCGCACAACATAAGTTTGCCAAAGGCGGCAATCCATTATGCATTGATACAGATCCGGTTAATGCCACTTTTTATGGCTTTAAAAAACTCAATGTTAAGCAGATTAATGTGATGAACAATGATGAGATTGATGCGAGAAAGTTTGATGATTTAATTGAATTGATCGCTAAAGCAGACAATGACGTCATTATTGACAATGGTGCCAGCACCTTTGTGCCGATGTCCCATTACCTCATCAGCAACCAGATACCCGCCTTACTTCTGGATATGGGGCATGAATTGGTTGTGCATACCGTCATCACGGGTAGTCAGGCTTTGCTGGATACATTGAACGGTTTTGTACATCTGATCAAACAGTTTCCGAAAGAAGCACTTTTTGTTGTCTGGTTAAATCCCTATTGGGGAGAAATCAGCATGAATGGCAAGCAGTTCGAAGAAATGAAAGCTTATGTGGACAACAAAGCGCGAGTATCAGCCATCATCCGAATTCCGCACTACAAGCCTGAGACTTTCGGCAAAGATTTAAGCGAAATTCTGCAATCAAAATTTACCTTTGATGAAGCGCTTAAAAATAGTGCTTTGCCGGTGATGGTACGCCAAAGGTTAACGATTATCCGCAGACAGCTCTTTACCAACATTGAAAATGTGGCTGCGGTTCTAACATGAGCAATGACAAATTAGATGCACTTATTGAGCGAGTAGCATCGGAACATGGAATTGTTCTGTCGCAGGATGATCCGGTACTCATGATGCACACATTGAACGAAGTGTTGCTGGAACAAAATAAAGAAGCTCATGCTGAGCTGCTAAGCAATTACCAGGCGATATTAGAAGAAAACTTTAATCGGTGGTGTGAGTATTCGACCAAGAAATCCAATGCCATTATCAGTGCATCCGTGAGTAACGCGCATTTAACACGAGATCAATTCCTGGAAAGCTGTATTCAGCTGATTGATGAAAGGATTAAAAGTGGAGAGGGTCAGGAGATTTATGAGCTGACCAGAATTTCCAGGCAAGCGGCCATTATCAATTTACTGGCATCAATCATTATCTTGCTCTCAGTGGCGATTATTTTTTTGTTGTTGTTATAAAAATTTTAGTTAGCTATATAAATATCGCAATGTATCGGAAATTATTGAAGTGCAGTGAATATGAATTCAGTCACAAAACAAGTTTAGTTCTGTATGAATATACATAACCGTTTGATGGAGAAAGACAATGGAAAAGGTAAGTCTGCCATTGCCCGCAATTCGCTGTTTATCCAAGCAAGAAGCAGCCAGTTATCTTGGTATCGGCGTTACTCTGCTAAGTGAATTAGATATTCCTTTTGTCAAACTAGGTCGACGTTGTCTATATGACAGAGTTGATTTAGATATCTGGATAGAGGAATATAAGCAGTGCGAGCACGGGCGGGCTAAGAAGGAGGCAACATGGCCCAAACCCAAGAAGGTGTCTACCGGAGACAAGATTCCCGCTTCTGGTGGATTGCAACAAAGCTCCCAAACGGCAAAAGAATACGCCAAAGTGCTGGGACTGAAAACCGGCAAGATGCCGAAGCACTGCTAGCCAAAATCCGGCTGGAAGCATTTCGGGAACATCATTTCGGATTCAAACCCCAACGTTCATGGCAAGAAGCCGTGGTGCGGTATCTCGCAATAAAAGTGAATTTGCGCAGCTTTAAGGATGTTCAACGTATTTGTCGCAAGCTTGATCCTTTTTTAGGTCATCTTATACTAGACCAGATCACTGGTGATGTGATTTGGTCCGTAATTCAGGGTGTACTGGCAAAGGGAAACAAACCTGCTACCGTTAATCGCTATCTGGCACTAATACGTAGCTTGTTACGCATGGCACGTGATGAATGGCAATGGATAGATGCGATGCCAAAAATTCGCTTTTTAACGGGTGAGACAGAACGTGATAGATGGTTGACTAGAGAAGAGGCTGATCGATTAATAGCGGTTAGTCCTCCACATTTAGCAGCTTTGATTCGTTTTGCTCTCGCGACTGGATGCCGCGCCAGGGAAATCACTGGGTTGGAATGGAATCGGGTTGATTTGGCACGTAGAACAGCCTGGCTTAACCAAACCAAGAATGGAACACCGCGAGGTGTGCCGTTAAATCTTGATGCAGTCATTGTTCTTGAAAAACAGCTCGGCAAGCATCCGCAGTTTTGCTTTACTTATTTTGGTGCGCCGATTCGTTGGGAAATCACAAACAGCGCATGGCATACCGCATTGGCTAAAGCAGGAATAAATGATTTTCGGTTTCATGATCTCAGACATACCTGGGCTTCATGGCATCGCCAGGCTGGTACGAGCTGCGATGAACTGAAGGATTTAGGTGGCTGGAAATCCAGGGTTATGGTGGATCGCTATGCGAAGTATGCAACCGAGCATTTGAGGGTTGCAGCAGCTAGAATCGAGGACGGACGTGGTGGGAACGTGGTTAGCTTGTCACGTTTTTGTCACGTTCAAAAAGAAAAAAGGAGTTAGTGTTTAACTAACCCCTTATTCTATTTGGTAGGTCGTGCCAGATTCGAACTGGCGACCAACGGATTAAAAGTCCGCTGCTCTACCGGCTGAGCTAACGACCCAAAGCGCAAGATTATACCTGAATCAGTTAACGATAGAAATGGGTTTGTCGGATTGAATTCGACATTTATACTGAAGAATTAACCTTAAATGTATAAGTATTTGATTCTGGTTTGAATAATATTCGATTGATCAATGAGATAATTCGATATGTGTTTCTTGGGAAATATTGAGCTATTTATTTGCTGAAAAGATTTATGGTAAAAAACGCCAAGTAGAAAATGTGGCGCCTTGCCCGAGTGCAGTGCCGTCGGGTTTCTGGATATTCCATATGATGGCCTGATCAACCTGGAAACGTTTCCCAGTACTGGAAATTCTTACACCACGATAATCAGCAATATAACCTTGTGTTTTGGCTTGCTCCAGCATGCGTGCGCGTTCTTCGCGGTTTATGGGCTCGGCGGTGAGGCGCGAGGGAGTCTGAGTGAACTGTTTCCAATCCATGATCCATAAATTCAGGGCGACCTGATTCCCATAATTTAATACTGGGTCATCTTCCATCCCATGGGATGCAACAATGCAAGGGCTGTGAAATAGACGTTCTGATTGTTCCAGTGATGTGCCGGAACGATCAATGAGCTCTTGCTTGACCCAATAGGCATAGCTATCCAGGAGATATTGGGACCATTGCACGATTTCTGGTTCTGTCCAATGGGTTTTTTGCATATTGCTGATATTAAGAAGTCGTTTGTCAGTGGACGAATAGTCTAGCGCAGGCTTTGGAAACAAAGCAACTGCATATAGGAGTTAGTATGCTTAGAATTTGAGGATTGATTCAAGAAGAGGTTGAGTGAAAGATTGGTGACACCAATCTTTCACTCAGTGGTTGCGATAAAGTAATACTTAAGATTATCTTTATTTTTTCAGTAGCTTAGAAATCGACCTGAACGCGTGTCAAGAAAGAAGTAATGTTGGCATCATGAAAACCTTGGCTGCGATCATTTGCAATAGGCTCTCCTGCTGCATTGTAGTTGACGACGCCGGCTGTGTTGAGATTCAACACATGATTGACATTAGTCATCACGCGAACATGTGTATGTGGATACCAGTTTAATGCAAACCGGATCATGTCGGCTTCACCGCCACGAATTTTCCCGTTATTCATGTTGAGGTAGTCATAACCGACAGCGAATTCCCAAGCACCTAAGCCAGTTCCATTCCAGTGGAAAGATTTATTGGGAACAATTCTATTCCATGCACCATTTCTAACATGATAAGCGCGGGACTCGCCGGTTAAAAAATAGCTTAAATAGCCATAGTAGCCAGTGAGATGCTCGCCACTATAATTCAACCCATTGATGTTGGTGCGTAAATACTCTGCTTGTGCTGAGAATGGACCATATACCAGCGCTGTTTCAGCACCATATCGATCATAGCTATCGATTCTGCGTGCATCAGGTGAATCATTGGAACCCGAGGTCAGGTTACCCGTATTTAACACGTTGGTGCGATCAACGTTTGTTCCGAGGAAGCCAACAAACGACATGCCACCAGAATTTTGACCTGCAGTTGCATTGGCTTGAGAGAATGTACCGTCAGCCCGGTATTGATTATTGACTGTGGTATGGCCTGCTGAAACACCAAAGTGCCAGAATTTTGTCTCATCAATCATCCAAGGTCTACCGGAGATACGTCCGATACCTTGCCAGCCGATATCGCCAGAACCATTATTGCGGCTTTGGTTGCCATTGGCGTTAACCGAGCTGACTGACTGACCAAATCCACCCACCGGCTCGGTTTGGAAAGCCAATCCTGTTTGCCATCGAGGAACTGCATAATTGATCCCGATACCTGTTTTATAAGTATTGGGGTTATCTACAAAGGTGTTGACGGACATATGACGTTCGATGAACGTATAGAAACGGTTGCTGGTGGCTTCTTCCAAACTGAAAGGTTCTTTGAACGAGCCAATTTTTAATGAAAGCGGACTGTCAAAGTTATAGCGAATAAAAGCATCCGTTATACCGGCAGCAACAGTACCCGCACCACGGCTAAAGTCATATTCAAATTTATAGTCCCAGTTTTTGTAGAATGAACCTTCGACACCGAGGCGAGCTCGGCGAATATTGGCGCCACTATTTAATTCATTGGGTAAATGTGCGCCGGTTGCCGGTAACACTTCATTGATGACATTTGCTTGAGAGTCAATTTGAATCCGTCCGTCAAGGGATGCCGTGAAATTTCCATCTTTGGATTCGTAGTGTAAGCCTGGAACTGGCTTCATTTTAACTTTTTCGGCTTGCTTAACGCGTTCTTCCAGTGCCTCAATTTTGCTGGCTTTTAATTGCAGATCTTCGCGAATGGTATTTAATTCAGTCGAGTTGGCAATAGGCTGCGGTGAAGCCGGAATAGATGGCGCGTTGGAATCTGCAGTTTCTTTTTTAGCGGATGTTTTCTCAGATTTCTCGAATGTGCCCATATGCACCCGACCAGGTCCTGGTTCAGCAAAAATTTGCTTGGTTTTGGTATCAACATAGAGATCCAACGCATAAGCGCTGGATAGGGTGAGTGCATTTGTAGCAGCGACGACTGCCAAAGTAAGTCTGAATAATTTCATAGTCTGTTTTTGATCCAGGGATTAGAAAATAAGCGATTTAAGATGGCGATCTTTATATAACAGGAATGTTACAGTTTTATGACAAACGCTATTTGATGCACGAATGGGTGATGTATTTCTGATTCAGGCAGTCATCTATGGTTAGATTAACTATCTGTAATTAAAGTTATTTATTTCCAGAATACAAAGAAGTACTGTTCTATATTTAAAAGGGCAGTATTTTTCCGTATGGAGTTGGTCGTTATTGATTTTCTGAATTGATGGGAACTTTCCTTAAGGAAATACCTGTCTAATAAGCAGTGTTTAGTTATAGGCTGTTTTCTATACTAAACACCTATTCTATTAGCTAACATAATAATTAATAGGAGGTAATAAAATGGCAACAACTTATGGCACAACGAGCGCGAGTTCGAGCGCTAACTACGACATGTCGCTGTGGTACGATTCGAAGTACTACAAACTGGGCATGGCGACCATGCTGCTGGTAGCGATATTTTGGATCTGGTATCAAAGGACATTTGCATACTCACACGGTATGGATTCGATGGAACCGGAATTTGACAAAGTGTGGATGGGACTGTGGCGAG
>Ga0209582_1001085_pt1 | contig 14140 bp, 16 predicted proteins | sample KloWWTmetKNB5Kit_FD_187176 | JGI IMG/M metagenome (GOLD analysis project Ga0209582, IMG submission 187176) | Active sludge microbial communities from Klosterneuburg, Austria, studying microevolution and ecology of nitrifiers - Klosterneuburg... | ecosystem: Engineered > WWTP > Aerobic digester >...
ATCATTCACGCGCCTCAAGCATTAACAGTTTCATTTCTTGCACGGCTTGTTTAAAACCAACAAATATAGCCCGTGCAACAATCGCATGACCGATATTTAGTTCGGAAATTTCATGAATAGCCGCAATTGATTGCACATTGCCATAATGCAATCCATGTCCGGCATTGACTTTTAAGCCAACATCCACGCCCATCGCAACGGCTTTCTGCACTGCCCCGAATTGTTTTGTTTGTTCGGCACCAGTAGGTGCATCCGCATAACCACCGGTATGTATCTCAATAACGGGCGCACCTGCACGAGCTGCTGCATTGATTTGCAGAGGATCCGCATTGATGAAAAGTGAAACGCGTATCCCCGCTTCTCCCAGCTTATGGCAAGCGCGCTTTATCGAGTCAAAATGCTTCACGACATCGAGTCCGCCTTCTGTGGTTAACTCTTCACGCCTCTCAGGAACTAAGCAAATATCGTGTGGCTTAATTTTAAGTGCAATATTGATCATTTCATCAGTTACCGCACTTTCAAGGTTCATTCTTGTAGTGAGACGCTCTCGTAAAATTTCAACATCTCTGTCTTGAATATGACGGCGATCTTCACGCAAATGTAGTGTTATTGCATCAGCACCTGCCGATTCTGCGATCAGAGCTGCTTCAATGGGATCTGGATAGGTTGTTCCACGCGCCTGGCGCAAGGTTGCAACATGATCTATATTGACGCCTAATTCAATCATAATAATGTGTTCCAAGTAACCAGCAAAAAGTAATGTATAGCCTATTCATATCCGAGATTTCTTAATACGCTTTCACTATCAGCCCAACCATTTTTTACTTTGACCCAAACTTCTAAATAGACCTTGTTCCCAAAGAATAACTCCATATCTTTGCGAGCCTGACTGGCGATTATCTTAAGCTTCTCCCCTTTTTTACCAATGATAATCGCTTTCTGATTGGGTTTATCAACCAAAATGGTGGCATATATTTTATGCAAATTACCCTCTAATTTGAATTGATCGACAACAACACTGGTTGAATAGGGAATTTCATCACCAATTAAGCGGAATAATTTCTCACGAATAAATTCACCAGCAATAAAACGCTCACTGCGATCAGTTATTTCTTCTTTATCATACAAAGGCTGATTGATTGGCAAGTAGGCACGAATAGAACTCAATAGTTCATTGAGTTGAGTTCTGTGCATCGCACTAACAGGTATTATGGCTTTAAATTCAAATACTTCAGAAATCTTGGCCAAGAAAGGAAGCATTTGATTCTTATCTGCCAATTGATCAATCTTATTAATTACCAAGAAAATCGGTACATTCTTCGGCAGTATATTCAGCACGAGCCGATCACGTTGATCAAAATGCATGGCTTCAATGACAAACAAAATAACATCCACGTCTTGTATGCTTTGTGTCACTACGCGATTCATCGAAGCATTTAAACGGTTTGTATATTGTGTTTGAAAACCAGGCGTATCCACAAAGATAAATTGGCTATGTTCATCTGTGAGAATGCCATTGATTCGGAAACGGGTAGTCTGTGCTTTTCTGGACGTAATGCTGATTTTTTGCTGAAGCAGTTTATTCAACAATGTTGATTTGCCAACATTGGGCCGACCAATAATTGCAATGTAGCCAGTGCGAAAATCGTTATCAACAGTCATTCTGGCAAATCATCTGCTAAAAAAATCATTAAAATCATATGTTGTATTTATACAATATCAGTGGTGTGGACAGGCTTCTTCATAAGCTAGTTTCGCGGCAGCTTGCTCGGCTCTCCGGCGGCTGGTACCTTCGCCTATGGTTCGAATATTAAATGTCGGAATGACACATTCCACTTTGAATTTTTGTTTGTGTGCCTTTCCGGTTGTCATCACTACAAGATATTCAGGAAGCGCTAATTTCTGGCTTTGGAGAAATTCTTGCAACAACGTCTTGGGATCTTTACCTTGAGTGTTAAGATCTACTCTTTCCATCATAGGTTTATAGAGTTTCGCAACCACTTTCTCAGCTTGCACATAAGTACTATCCAAGTAAATGGCTCCTAAGACAGCTTCCAATGCATCCGCCAATATTGACGGGCGATGATAACCACCGCTCCTTATTTCACCTTCACCTAATTTAATAATTTTATCCATCTGCAGACTTAGTGCTAACTCAGATAATGCTCGCTGATTGACAAAATTAGCACGTAACCGAGAAAGATGTCCTTCAGGTAAATCCGGGAAGAATTTGTAAATTAGCCCTGCGATTGCGCAGTTCAATATTGCATCTCCTAGAAACTCCAGGCGCTCATTATGAGGTGTACTATGACTGCGGTGAGTCAGTGCTTCCCGCAGCAATTCCGATTGTGAGAAATAATAGCCTAACCGATTACAAAATGTTTCGAGTAATAATTGATCATTACTTTGAATATCTTCATTTGACATAGCTCTGTTTATTAGTCGCTGATCGCTTCAAAATCAATATTCAGAGATATATTTTCGACAAGTGGTATCTTAGCAGTATATTTTGCGCTCAAAATGATACGGTTATTTTCTTTATTGATCTTAATATCCTGTCCACTAATGGATTTGATACTATCGACTTGGGCGCGTTTACTAAACGATAATCTTATTTGATTCAGATCAGCCTGCTGTAAATTAGGGTCTTGCGCAATGGCAGTTAAATTTTTCTTAATAGCGGTATATTCAAGATAGACAGGCACAAGCCTCAAACCAAAAATTGCTACCAGAATCAATATCACTGAAGTAATCAATAAGCCCGACAAACTGATGCCTCTTTGTTTGTACACTGTCGTCTGATTCATAAGTCCTCTCAAGAACAAACTTTAATCATTATTGAATGGATAGCCCTATACGATTGAAGTCTCGGAAATTCCACCATATCATAAAAGCTTTGCCTACAATATTCTTTTCTGGAACGAATCCCCAGTAGCGACTATCGCTACTGCTATCGCGATTATCGCCCAGCGTAAAGTAGTTGCCCGCGGGTACTTCACAAGTAAATCCTGTACGGTGATATTTACAATTTTCTCTGAATTCAAATTGCCTTACATTTGCAAATTGTATTCCCTTAACATCCTGATTAATAAGAATAGAATGACTCTCTTGATTCAAATACTCTGAGTATCGATCTGAATAGATATAACCAAACCCAGATTCAACATACTTATAATCTCCTTCATACTCGGTTCTTATTGCCTCGCCATTAACAATCAATTGCTTATTATGATAAGTAATAGTATCGCCGGGTAATCCGACTATCCGCTTTATATAATCAATTGATGGATCTTCTGGGTAACGAAACACTAATACATCGCCGCGTTTGGGCTCATTAATGTCCAAGATTTTTTTGTTGATAACCGGCAATCTAATACCGTAGGTATACTTATTTACCAGAATAAAGTCACCGACTAATAGCGTCGGAATCATTGAACCAGAGGGTATTTTAAATGGTTCGATGACAAAAGAGCGCAAACTGAAAACAATCAGTATGATCGGAAAAAAACTCTTGGGATACTCAACCCACCAAGGTTCGCTCTCATCAGCAGCGCGTTTTTTCTTCCAGACAATAGCATCTAATAACCAGATGCCGCCAGTAATTATCAGAAGTATGAATAAGATCAAAGGAAAATTCATTTCATTTCCTTTAATACAAAACTAGAGTTAAATTGTAATTCATTATAGTTATATTTACCTAAACTCACCGCATTGCTCGATGAATGAGTTTTACTTTTACTAATCATTATTTATTGTCAACCTGCAAAATAGCCAGAAATGCCTCTTGTGGAATTTCAACATTACCGACTCTTTTCATTCTTTTCTTTCCCGCCTTTTGTTTTTCCAATAGCTTTCTTTTACGTGAGATGTCACCGCCATAACACTTTGCCAACACGTTCTTGCGCAACGCTTTGACGCTCTCCCTAGCAATAATATGCGCTCCAATGGCTGCTTGAACGGCAATATCAAACATTTGGCGTGGAATCAACTGACGCATTCTTTGTACCAGTTCCCGTCCACGATATTGGCTATTGCTTCGATGAATGATCAAGGACAATGCATCTACTTTATCGCCATTGATTAATATATCCAACTTCACCAAATCAGAAGCGCGAAATTCTTTAAACTCATAATCCAACGAGGCATAACCACGACTGGTCGATTTAAGCCGATCAAAAAAATCCATGACGACTTCGTTTAGCGGCATTTCATAAGTAAGCATTACTTGCTTACCCAAATATTGCATATTGGTTTGCGTGCCGCGCTTACTGACACACAATGTAATCACCGCTCCCACATATTCCTCAGGTACTAAAATTGTCGAGGTGATAATAGGTTCACGAATCTCTTCAATTTTAGACAAATCGGGAATTTTTGATGGATTCTCAATTTCGATCATTGTGCCATCGCGCATCAGTATTTGATAGACCACTGTAGGCGCAGTAGTAATCAAATCCATATCATATTCTCGCTCTAGCCGCTCTTGAACAATATCCATATGAAGCAAGCCGAGAAAGCCACAACGGAACCCAAATCCGAGTGCTTGAGATACTTCTGGTTCAAAATGTAGAGAGGAATCATTCAGTTTCAACTTCTCTAACGCTGATCGTAATGCATCATACTGATTCGATTCAACCGGATATAAACCAGCGAATACCTGCGGTTTTATTTCTTTAAAGCCTTGCAAAGGCGCTTCTGCTGGCTGGCTGGCTAATGTAACAGTATCACCCACTTTTGCAGCATCGAGTTCTTTGATACCAGATATGATAAAACCCACTTCACCCGCGCTCAATGATTCCCGATTGGCTGATTTTGGTACAAATACACCAACTTGTTCACATAACTGCACTGCTTTACTGGCCATTAACAAAATTTTGTTCCCGGGCTTTAAAGTTCCATCCATTACCCTGACCAAAATAACAACACCCACATAATTATCAAACCAGGAATCAATGATAAGCGCTTTTAGAGGTGCGCTTGGATCTCCCTTAGGTGCAGGGATTCTTGCGATCAATGCCTCTAATACATCTTCAACACCTTGCCCGGTTTTGGCGCTCACTCTCACGGCATCATGCGCATCTATTCCAATTACTTCTTCGATATTGCTGATAACACGCTCTGGGTCAGCGGCAGGCAAATCAATTTTGTTTAAAACCGGAATGACTTCAACACCCTGCTCAATCGCGGTATAGCAATTTGCAACTGTTTGCGCTTCAACACCTTGAGATGCGTCAACCACTAATAGCGCACCTTCACAGGCAGCGAGCGAGCGAGAAACTTCATAAGAAAAATCAACATGCCCCGGTGTATCAATCAAATTCAATAGATAAGTTTCACCATTCCTTGCTTTATATTGTAAAGCTGCGGTTTGCGCTTTAATGGTAATACCTCTTTCACGTTCCAAGTCCATGGAATCTAATACTTGCTCCTCCATTTCACGGTCCGATAGGCCACCACACAAATGGATAATACGATCTGCTAGCGTTGATTTGCCATGATCGATGTGGGCAATAATGGAGAAATTACGAATATGCTGCATCAGGTTATGAAATATAAAAAATAACTACACCAATAAATTGGAAAATAGCCAGTGAACCAGGCCGGAAACTAAAATATTGAAATGACGATTAAAGAAGGCGGCATTCTAACGAATTTTAGCAAGATAATCATCAAAAGCAGCCAAATCAAGAAAATAATGACAGATTTCCTGTTCCTGATGATTTGTCAGAGACACTAAAACTGGAATTTTTTCTCCATACAAGGCAACGAGTTCAGGACTAGAATCGATATCAATGACTTGGAAATCAAAAGATACTTGCTCTTGTAAATTTTTAAGAGCAAGTATCATGTTTTGACAAAGATGACATTCTTCACGGCCATATACTACAAATCTTTTTGTATGCTCTGAAGCCGAGTTACTTGGATTAGTTTTTGTCATCGTCAATGAGTTTCATCGTAATAAAGGTAGTGAAATCCCCTCTTTTAATGAGCAATGCGATATTTTTTCCACTCTTAACTTCATTGAGTAACTCATTAAACTGCGCAATGCTTTTCACATCTTTACTATTTAATCCCAAAATAATATCTCCGATACGCACTCCCGAGCGACTGGCAATACCGGGTTGTATGTCCTCAACCAGCAGCCCATTCGTAATATCCAGTTGTTTTTTCTGCTCGGCGGAGATTTCACTTAGTGCCAAACCAAGACGATTAGACGTATCTGTTTTCTTGCCTTGCTTAAATTTTCGCTGCTCTGATGTGTCATCAGAAGGAGTTTCTCCAATTTCGATCTTAATGTCTTTTAAAACACTATCTCGCCATACTTGAATAACTACTTTTGTGCCTGGCTTGGTATTGCCAACGATTCGCGGCAAATCGGCCGATGTTGCAATCTCTTTCTCACCGAATTTCAATATGATATCACGTGGCTTAATCCCAGCCTTATCAGCTGGACCACCTTTTTCAACCGAAACCACCAATGCTCCGTTATTGCCTGTCAAGCCAAAGGATTCGGCCAGTTCTTTAGTGACCTCTTGAATCATTACACCAATTCTTCCACGATTTACTTTACCACTAATTTTTAATTGATCCGCAATTTCAGTAGCCACGTTGATCGGTATCGCAAATGATAGTCCCATAAAACCGCCCGTTCGACTGTAAATCTGCGAATTAATGCCGACAACCTCTCCCTTCATATTAAACAACGGTCCACCCGAATTACCCGGATTAATTGCCACGTCCGTCTGAATAAAAGGAACGTAATTTTCTTGCGCCAGAGAGCGCCCTTTTGCACTCACTATGCCAGCAGTGACACTGTGTTCGAAACCGAAAGGCGAACCAATGGCAATCACCCATTCACCCACTTTGAGGTGTTCTGGATTACCCTGAGTAACTTTTGGTAAATCCGTGGCTTTAATCTTGATTAACGCAATATCAGTTTTTCGATCGGTCCCTATCACTTCCGCTACAAACTCACGTTTGTCGTTCAATTTAACGGTAATTTCATCGGCAGTCTCAACCACATGAGCATTCGTGAGAATATAACCATCCGAACTGATAATAAACCCCGATCCTAAAGACCTGGGTTCCGATTTCCTCGGAGCAGGAAATGGTTGCATGTGGCGTTTAAAGAAATCATAAAAAGGCGAATTCTCAGGAATTCCAGGGAAATTAGGTATTTCGGGAATATTCTGATTATTCTGTGTATTTATGGTTTGCACAGCACTGATATTAACTACTGCCGCTCCATGTTTTTCAACCAAACCCGTAAAATCCGGCAATTCATTGGTCTGTGCAAAAGCAATTGATGATGTTAAAAGTAGTGCGACAAATATAATCTGATACATAATTCCTATCCTTACTATAAACCTTAATAAATAACTAATATTTTACATATTGTTTGCAAATCAATCTGAGAGCACGTTGGATTCTTTTAATTATTATGAGTTCTTGGAAGAAAAAACAGGAGGTTAATTTGATTAAAACTTTAGCACTGTAGCGACACATCTCTACTTACTAAGCCAGTGCCGCTTTTTTAAACAATCAAAATCAGCTTTCCATTGAAAATACCAATGAGGTGAGAGTCCCCTGATCTACAATTAATTAATCTTGCTTAAAGACAGAATCACCGATTAATTTTATAGTTTCCAATGGAACCTCGCCAACGGTTGTTATTTTATTTTCATCTAACATGCGAACATAAATATTGATTGCCCCGCGACTGGTAAAAAACCCGGACACAGGCACAGGCATATCTTTAGTAATAGGTTCGATGAAAATAGAAACCGTTGCCAGCCCATCTGATAACGCAATATGATCGACCAGAGTGGTTTTCTCAGCTAAATTACGCTTCATTTCAATCAATTTCTTAAAACCATTCGGTAAGTTTTTGACCTGCCACTTTAAGTTACCGTCTTTAAAAATGGATGTAACAAGATTATTTACTTTCCATTCATCAGTTATTACTGATAGATCTGGTTTTAACAAATCGGCATGAACTTCTCCATCAATTTCCACTTGTGCAAATGCAAATTGTTCAATAATTTCACTACCATCCAATACAGCCACTTTCAATAGCAAGCCTGTTTCAACATCAATCCAAAATTGATGACCGTAACGTAACGAGTCTCTTGATGTAAGAGACAGAACCTGACATTCTCGACCGGTGACTCGCTCACGCCTGGTTTCTTGGATATGATAATTATCGTCAATAGCGTCAAATGGCTGAGGAAGTAGATCGGGAAAGAATTTACGGAACCAGCGCTTCTCTGTGTATATTCTCTTGCTATCAGGAAGATAGCATTTCATTTCGTCGTTGCTGCGAAAAACTATCCGTGGTACTCCATCCAACACTTCAATTCTTTCATGTTCACCGGACGAATCGATTTTATGAACAATGCGCGATGTTTCCATATGACCATCCGCATAATAGATGAATGTACCGATATAATTATGTTTGCGCGGTGCCTCAGCCATTCTCTTCAACCAGTTCAGAGCGCTTTCCGATGAACGGGGTAATTCTTGCGCTTGCACTGTTTGAAAAGCAAGCATCAACAAAAAAGCCAGCGCGATAATTTTGTGACTAATCATCTACCATATCTTTCGTGATATTCAGATAAGGTATTTACATTAGTTACTTGTCCACGCATATTTATTCCCGGAGAAAATTCCCTATGAACAAAAAGATAATCATTCATTTCAACAGGTGGGTGGGGAAGATTGCGCTCTAATGTTGGAGATGAAACCATTGTAGGAGATACGACCGTTAAACTTTTCTCGTGCTTTGAGCGTTCTGCAACTGTTATTGACTGCTGGGGTCCATACAAATTGGTCATGATGAACCAACCCGACACCATTGCTATCACAGAAGCTGCCGTTGCAAAGGCGAAAACCTTATGTTTCTGTTGATTGTGTATTTTTGAGGTATGCGGCGAAAGTACGGTAGGTTCTGATTCTAATTTGTGGCTAACACTAGAGGATAAATCCATTGATAGTCGAGATGATTGTCGCAGTGCATCTCCTATCAAATGATAGGTTTCCCATTCCTGTTGCAGATCATCGTCTTTTCTAAGTGATTCAATCACACCCGAAGCATCTTGTTGATCAAGTTCACCGTCCATTAATGCTGATACTTTACTTTTCACATTACCACCTCTTGTCTTTATTAGTCCCTAATAAAGGGCGCAGCTGTTCAGATATCGCTTCACGTGCACGAAATATGCGTGAACGCACAGTACCAATGGGACAATTCATAATAGTTGCAATTTCTTCATAACTTAATCCGTCAATTTCTCGTAAAGTAATTGCGGTACGCAATTCTTCAGGCAATGAATCCAGTGTCTGATTAACTGTTTGAGCAATTTGCTTACTCATCAGTTCACTTTCTGGGGTATTCATTTCCTTTAATATGCTATTTTCCTCAAAGTTTTCAGCATCCTCATTGTCAAATCCTTGCAATGTGGGCACTTTACGTCCCTGAGACACTAAGAAATTTTTTGCAGTATTTATCCCAATTCGATATAACCACGTATAAAAAGCACTATCTCCACGAAATGAAGGCAATGCTCTATATGCTTTAACAAAAGCTTCTTGAGTAACATCTTCAACTTCAGCTGAATCACGGATAAATTGTGATAACAGTCGAGCTAGCTTACGCTGATATTTGATGACTAGTAGATCGAATGCGTGCTTATCTCCGCCTTGAACCCGCTCTACTAATTGTTGATCGACCTCCCGATCACCCATACTACCTGATCCCTGAGCATTTTGAATGAATTTGTAATGTTACCGTTGTATCGTTAACTGTAGCATAATGACACAACACAACAAGTATACCTATTCAAATGAATCTCGGGAACTGCGTAATTATATGTCACTCGGCGTAGAGACAATTATCCCTATTAATTAGTTCACTAATCAGTTTCTTAAACCAGCAATGAATACAACCATGAAGCCGATTGAGTCTGCTATTATCCAGTGCTTTACTCATCTGGCATCTAGTCCAACAGTCCAATCTAATGTCTAACAAAAACTTTGATACGCTTATTATTGGCAGTGGATTAGCTGGATTCACGCTCGCACTACATTTGGCTCACACAAAAAAAATTTGTATCGTAACCAAACAATCTGTTGATGCGGGCGCCAGTTCGTGGGCTCAAGGAGGCATAGCAGCAGCCTTGTCGACAAATGATTCACCGTCCAAACATGTCCAGGATACTTTAATTGCCGGAGCGGGTTTATGTGATGAAGCAATCACTCAATATATTGCCGAGAATGCGCCTCGAGCCATCCATTGGTTGATTGATCAGGGCGTTCATTTTACTAGTGATCACAGTAATGAAACCGGCTACCACCTCACCAAAGAAGGTGGCCATAGCATGCGACGCATCATTCATAGCGGCGACGCAACCGGCAAAGCTGTCCAGCAAGTATTGATTGAGAAAATTCGATCCCATCCAAACATCTGCGTGTTGGAACATCATATTGCAATCGATTTAATTACCAGTGACAAGCTGATAAGCCATGCGGCTTCTTCCCATAAGCAATGCTTTGGTGCCTATGTACTCGATAAACAAAAAGATAAGGTTTATACATTCACAGCACAAAACACGGTACTGGCAACCGGCGGAGCCAGTAAAGTTTATCTCTATACAACCAATCCAGATACAGCCACTGGCGACGGGATTGCAATGGGATGGCGCGCAGGTTGCCGAATCGCCAATATGGAATTCATTCAATTTCATCCCACTTGCCTATACCATCCTCACGCAAAATCATTTCTCATCAGTGAAGCCGTACGTGGCGAAGGTGGATTATTGACACTCCCTAACGGAGAGCGTTTTATGCCATGGCATGATCAGCGTGCTGAACTGGCGCCACGTGACATCGTAGCTCGTGCTATTGATTTTGAAATGAAAAAGAGAGGACTTGATTGCGTTTATTTGGATATTTCCCATAAACCAACCGATTTCTTAAAAAAGCATTTTCCAACAATCTACGCACGATGCCTGGAACTAGGCATTGATATTACTAAGGAACCAATCCCAGTTGTTCCTGCCGCACACTATACTTGTGGTGGTATAGTCACTGATAAATATGGAAAAACCGATCTACATAACTTGTATGCCATCGGAGAGACCGCCTGTACTGGATTGCATGGCGCTAATCGATTGGCCAGCAATTCTCTCCTTGAATGTTTAGTGCTTGCTCAAGCAGCAGGAAATGACATTTCTAACCAACCCCCTCAATCATTGCCATTACTCCCGGATTGGGACGAAAGCCGTGTTACCGATGCGGATGAGGAAATTGTTATTTCCCACAATTGGGATGAATTGCGTCGATTCATGTGGAGTTATGTGGGCATTGTCCGTACGACAAAACGCTTGCAGCGCGCTCAACATCGAATCGAGCTATTGCGAGAAGAAATTAATGAGTACTATACAAACTTTCGAGTTACCAGTGATTTATTGGAATTACGCAATCTGGTCGATAGCGCAGACTTAATTGTTCGCAGCGCAATGTTGCGGCATGAAAGCAGAGGTCTGCATTACAGCAAGGATTATCCTAACACATTGCCTGTTGCTAAAAATACTGTTTTGCATAGAGAGGCCACTTAACTTATACCATTTCTTGGAATCAAAAGTAAGTTGAGCAGTGACAAGTTGAATTGCCATACTGACAATTAGCACCATGGCTAAAACAAATTCATTCTTTCTAAAAAATGAACAAAGAAACCACAAGAAGCACTCCAAATAAACACGATCCGACACTACATATGCTTCTTACAAGAGAGACAAGAAAGATTTATGACAACTAGCGCGTACTTCATGCGCACACCTCTTTCTTATCCCATTAGGAATCAATTAGGACGACTATTCTAATCCTGGAATAAAAGCAAAAACCCCACCTAAGTGGGGTTTAGTCTGAATGCCCAGCTTCTGGCATTGAACACAAATTATTGCTTACGACGTCGAGAAAAGACTCCTAAAAAACCCAATCCCACGATCAACATAGCATAAACCTCCGGCTCCGGGACCGGTATCGCCAATGCTGTTTGCATGCGATCAAAGTAAATTCCATCATCCGGCATACTGCCATGGAAAGTAATCGAAGTGAATTCGACACTGTCAATCACACCGATGAAGAGTTGGTCAAAACTGAATCCGTTATGTCCACTCAAAAAGTTAATTTCGTTCCCATTTGATAGGGTGGCGCTAAAGTCAGTAGGACCTTTCGTTCCAAGATCTCCCACATCAATAGCAAATGCCGTAATCGGCGTGGCAAATGTAAACGTAATACTGTCCGGAGTTGCAAAAAAAACACCCTGATTACCATCGGTCGGAATCAAAGAAGAAACACCAAAGAAATCAGAACACCATGCCCCTCCATCGCAGGATACATCAGCCGTTGGAAAAGCAAGGGAAGTCCCACCATCTTCACCCGAAATTGATTCGAAACTTTCCATCTCGATTGGAGCAGCACCCACTCCTGCTACAAAAGAAGCTTCATCGGTATAACTAATCGTCGCAGAAGCACTGGATGTAACCCCAATCAGAAAAACCGCAAGTATCGTTTGAGTCCATTGAATTCTCATTATTTCCTCCTAAAATCAAGGTTGTGGCCATACCTGTGTTCCGTTATAGAGGATGGGCATATCGCGATCGACTTGCGCGGCTGATGGTTTCACAAGCACTTCTATGCCATTCCCACCACAAGATTCCGGCAATGGAGAGGATTCCAAATCACGATTCACAGTAAAAAATGCTGGCGAGTCATAAGCATGCGAACCGGGCACTCCATCATACTTGGAACCCACCGCAGGAACCCATAAACTCACCGCATCCTCTGTAAAATTGGCAATAGTGGTAATTTTGCAAACATCGACAATCGCTACCGCAAATCTCACGCTGCTTGCGCAGGATTCAGGCTCAAAAACTACGGCGCTAGTGGTAAATGGGATATGCGCATTAAGATTAGCCGCAAGACTACGGCCGCCACCTGACCAGAATCCAATTACATTGCCATTCGCATCTAATTTCTCATCTTGTTCACTAAAAACTGATCGATTTTGCAGCAATTGAATCAGATTTCCCCAATTCTGAATAAAAGAACTGATACCACCACTATGGGGATCGTTCCCAGCAGTAATTACTGAGTCATTCCCATCTGGGAAAACAATGCTGGTTCCAATAACCGGCGATCCACCACACCCGTGTCCAATGACGATATTATTGTTCGATTTCTTCAGCTCGGTGACTTGCGGTACATCGAATAAGGTATGAGCCAATACTTCCTGAAAGAAGCTTGTCAATATCATTAGGATTAATAATCCTTGAATTTTTGAATTGAGTAAAACACTTATTTGCATAGCAAAACTCCTTTGATGAATCATTTTTGCGATTAATTGTAGAATAGGATATTGAAAAATTAAATGCCGAGTGAATCCATGGCAACCCAACATTGGTTTTCTAAATAGGCATCAATCCGATCAGACAAGCTCATATTCCTGATATCTATCAACCTATGAATGGATAAAACACAGAAAATAAGAAATAGCAGCACTCGTTCAAAACAACCGCTACCAAAACATTTTAAAGGCATTTTCATGGATAGCTTGATGCTTAGCAATGTGACAAAATGTCGCACCAACAGGAATAATCAACACTATGAGTATACTTAAGGTTTTCCAGGCATCATTTAGCACTGAAGAACTCATTTTTGAAGGAAATCGACTTAAGCTGATCGATCATACGGAGGCCGCTGTGCCCATCAGGGCGACCGTTATCGTGTCATATTGCGAGCAATTATCTTCCTGACATCACAACTATGTTTATATGCAAAATGAATGATTGTTCATTTACGAATTTAATAATGACCTGAAAAGACATCCAACACCTTTCACCTTAAGCGCTAACTAACAACATGTCAGTCAACACCATTCCTGTCTACACAAAATCTTATACGGCCCCAGCTTGGTTACCAGGGGGAAATGTGCAAACCATTTATCCTTATTTGAACAAACCGGCGCGACTGTTTAATTACCGGCGTGAGCGCTGGGAACTGGAAGATGGGGATTTCATTGATATTGACTGGACAGACGGATCTGCACACGCGCCGTTAGTTATTTTTTTTCACGGACTGG
>Ga0209582_1001088_pt1 | contig 14112 bp, 11 predicted proteins | sample KloWWTmetKNB5Kit_FD_187176 | JGI IMG/M metagenome (GOLD analysis project Ga0209582, IMG submission 187176) | Active sludge microbial communities from Klosterneuburg, Austria, studying microevolution and ecology of nitrifiers - Klosterneuburg... | ecosystem: Engineered > WWTP > Aerobic digester >...
TGGAAGGTCTGGACACAGCAAAGGTTCAAGAATATATTATCGATGCAATTGACGCCGCAAAAAGTTCTGAATCTCCGATGTTTTTTAAAGAAAACGCAGCATTAAAAGATCTTGACGGGCAATTACTTGGATCTGTAGTATTTCAAGCAGGATTTAATGTTGATAAGAATCACCCTGCTGATGATATTATTGTTTCTAAAAGTGAAATTGCAAATGCGTTGCTTAATGGACAAAATGATATTATGTCACGATTAATTGCTGATAACATTAAATTTATTGCAGAAAACGCCGGGGTTAAAACTCCAAATTCTATAGATCAAGCAGTTAACAATGTTGATAATCTTGCATCTCGATAATAGTTTAACAAAAAATCGCATAATGCGGTTTTTTGATTACATATTTTAGTCGAAAAAAGAGCGGCACCGCAGGTGCCGCTCTTTGTACTGTATAATTCATACAATACTATTTTATTGTTTTTCAAATTTTCTAACAAAATATTCACTTCCGATTTGTACTTGTAATATATACAAACCTTTTGCAAATACATTATCTAACATAATATTTTGATTGCCAGAAACTCCAGCAATCTTTTTATTCCATACTTCTTGTCCAATGACATTTACGCATGAAATAGTAATGGTGGTATTTACCGGTAAAAATACCGGTAAAGATTGAGTGCTGTTACCAGGACTTGGAAATACATCGCTTACTTTTATATCAATCCCGTTTATTTTTGCAGATACTACCGATGATATTTTAAATGCACCGGAATAATCTACTTGTTTTAGACGGTAGTAATATAATACAGTTGGCGCTACATCATAGTCATCTAATTGATAGGATTGGATTTGGGTTGAATTACCATGGCCGTCTATCCATCCGATGTTTTCCCAGATAATACCATCTGTGCTGCGTTGTATTTCAAAACCTGCATTATCTGATTCACTGGCCGTTTGCCAATTCAAACGAATGAATTCGTTATTGATTGGTGTTGCGGTAAGTGAAATTAGTTCGACAGGTAATGGTGAACCGAATGTTCCCGCAATTCCAAAATCGCCAAAACCTTGATAGGTTCCACCAGGTATTGCTGATGCCGACGCAGTCCAATCACTGTTTATGCATAATTGGTCAGTTAGTGTTCCAACAACAGTTTCGATATTATTAGTCCAAAAACCACTTCCCGCAGGAGATTTTATCACCCTACGAGGTCCGTTTCCGGACGGTGTACATGGTAAAGCATGTGCTAATGTCGTGAATCTGTAATCAGATGGTCCTGAAAAATTCCAGTAATGAGTAGCCATGCATTCAAAATCAACATACTGAGCATTACTACCGGGTGTACATGCGCTGGGATAGGTTCCGTTAAAACCAGTTGAATACAATTTATGGAAATTAATTGTTCCAGGAGAACCATTTATTAACTTTCCATCCAGGAAATTTGTTCCGGTTGCACCTAAGTTTGTCATTAACACATCAAATCTGCGGTATCCAGCTACATTATTTCCAATGGGAAAAACATAGGTACTGGTAGCGCTGATATTTCGGGAAAGAATTCCTGAGTTATCATCAACATCAATATAGCGTAATGAATTATAACCTTTTATCGCAGTTGATAAACCACTTTTTACTTTTACAGTAACTGTAGCTGCATCAATTGGTAAATCAGTTAAAAAAGCAATACTGTCACAGTCAATGTTGCCTGAAAGGTTAATTTTTCCGATATTGTTTTTAATCCAATACCCTAAATAGTTTGCCCCACTAATTGTAGAATTAATTGTTTGGATTCCCGGACCTGAAAAACTTTCAGTTCCTGTGGATGTCCATGTACCAGTAACGGTTAGATCACCTGTCATAGTGATGACGCCTTTGTTTTTTACAGTTCCGTCATTAGAAATATTTCCTTGAACATACACACTTCCGATGTTTGACATCGAACCTGTGCTTCCAATGTAAAGTGTTTGTGCACTTATTGTACCTATTAAAAATAGGCTCACCCAGATCCATAAAAAAATGAATAAAGATGAATTTTTTAACAACTTTTTCATCTTCTATAAGTTGTTATTGTAAATACACATTCAGCAGCACTAGCAGAGTTTCCACCAACTATTATCCCTGCTGTTCCAGCAGCACTTCTAGTTCTTAAGTCAAAAGTATAAGATCCTGTTGTTGGAATTACATATACCGCAGTACTACCGTAAGGCACCCAGGAAGAATAATCAAGATTAACTTCAGCTCGCACGAAACCACCGATAGCGAGCATTACATTGTTAACATAAGGAACGGCATCTATAATTGCATAAGCACCGAAACCACCACTAGAATACGCAAAATTACCAGAATAATGAATACTAACTATATCGCCTGCTAGATAATTAGATGTCAATGTTGCACCTGGAATTATTTGCCACGATGTAGTTGCGGTTACCGAACCGGTACTTTCAACTGATTGAAATAGTGGACCAGTAACAAACCTGTCCCATCGTGACCCTGTCCAGTAATAATATCCAGGAGTGACAGCTGTTGTCCCAGAGCCTGTCGTCGATAAGTTATAAACGAGCCCACCTGTTGGAGGTGATGGCGTAACAGTTGTAGCATCTGTTGTTGATGTTAATGATACCTGGTTAGGTATCATTGCTTTATTATTGTCCCATAAGTAAAAAGATCCTCCCGAGGGAGTTGGAACAATCGCCCCTGTCCCGAAAGAGACTTGAGCGTATGTTTTTTGCGTGGTCGCTATCGCCATGATAGCTAAAACCACAATTGTTTTGATTGTTTTCATCAGTTTAATTTTTCTTTTTGTTTAGTAATTTTTTTCTCATACGATTTGATTTAGTGAATATTTATTTTTTGTTTTAAAATAGTTTTTTATTTTGACAAAGGGCGCGTTTATAACAAAAACACGCAACTTTGGAGTGGCATGTTTAAGTTTAATTATTTAGATTAATATATATGAAAATAGGTGACTTGTCAAAATTCATTTCTATGGTCTCATCTCGTTTTTCTGTGTTTTATTTTTCTTGAAAATCTTTACCCAAACATAGTTTACAATATATTGATACATTGTTTTCCAGTAGCCCGTATGTTGCCAGCGGCGCGAAGATGTTTTTACAATTAAATTGCGATCATATACCATAATCTCCTTCGGATCTTTAGTTTTTGCAATGGTTAATGCGGTGTGTGCATCGTCTCCATAAAATTCAAAACTTGAATCAAATCCTCCGATTTTTTCAAGTATCGAGCGTCTGTACCACGCATTTCCAGCAAGCATGATTCCACCTTTTTTTAATATTTTTGTTGTAAAAATATGGATAGGAGGGATGACATATCGTTGTAACCATGTGATAGTCCATGCAGATGAATAATCATTAGAAAATTCACATAATCCAGCAACAGAAACTACATTTTTGTTTTCAAAGTGATTCAGTGCGCGATCTATCCAGTCAGAATTAATAACACAATCCGCATCTAGTGTTGCGATGATTTCGCCAGTAGATGCTTCAAATGCTTTTTGTCGTGCGGCATGAGCACCTTTTGCTGTTTCGTGAACAAGTATTACATGTGGTGAATATGATGTGACAATACTGCTTGTACTATCGGTACTATTATTATCACAGACAATAATTTCAATAATGATATTTTTCTCTCGATATTTTTTTTGCATTTCGACCAATGGGTCCAAACAAGGACCAATGAATTCCTGTTCATTATATGCAGGAATTAAAATGGATAGTGTTTTTTGATTCATGATGAAAGTATAGAACACTTTTTAAATTATTGATACTTTGGCAATTTGCTCGAAATGATGTATAACAAAGCCATGAATCCATGGGAATCTGAATACCGCAATCCGCAATTTATAACGCTCGGTACAGAGCCAATTAATGCTGTGCGTGAATTTGCAAAATGGTTACGCAGGAAGCAGAAAGTCGATTGTACTTCCTTTGTGGTATTTGATGCAGGATGCGGGAACGGTAAACATGTAAAGTATTTGGTAGAGAACTTTTGCGCATCTGGAATCGGGTACGATATTTCACCAACTGCAATTAAACAAGCAAATGAATTAAAAGGAAATTTACCGATCGAATATACTGTAAAATCTATCGGAGACGAATTTAATATTGATGATGAAGCAGTTGATCTAGTTATTGATGCGACGAGTTCTCATGCGCTGAATATAGATGAGCGCGGGAAATTTCTGAAAGAAATTTCCCGCGTGCTAAAACCTGGCGGATATATGTTTGTGCGTACATTTGCCATAGAGGGAGATACGAATGCAAAAAATTTGATAAAACAATTTCCCGGAAAAGAGCCTAATACATACATGTTGCCTGGAACAGGAATGACAGAGCGAGTATTTTCACAATCTGATTTAGAATCTGATTATTCGGCTGACTTTACGATTATGAATATGGAAAAAACATCAGGATATCAAAAATGGGGGAATCAATCATATAAACGCAACTACTGGATCGTCTATTTACAAAAGAAATAAATGTGCTATTGTTTGCGCAATCATTCATTTATAAACCTTAAAAAATATAATAATGGCGACAATTAATATTGATGAACTAAAAGAAGCAGCACGACGGGTTTTAACAACTCCAAAACTGCGTACTATTTTTGAAAGCTTGGCTGACAAAGAATCACTCCAATATCTGTTACTTTCAGATCAGGATAAAACAAATATTGCAGCCGCATTCGTACTTTCAAAAAAATATGACAAAGATTTTTCTGATGTCATAAGCTGTGTCAGTGATGCGGAATATTTACAAATCTGCATGATCGAACACGATAAATTAATTAACAAGATTATTTACGACGATTCATTTTCGTTGAAAGATATCCTGTTAAATAATAAATCAAGAGATTACAAACCGTTTGTGCGTAGCTATGTAGTTCCGGGCAAGCCAGTTAATGGGGTCAGGGTAAAGAATATTCTATATCTGAACCGTACCCCGGAATGCTATCAGTTTAATGGTGAGATAAAAAAACTAATTGACGAAATGTATTCAAGAGGAATGTTTGGCAGTATTATTCTGTCAGCGACTACAATGGATGCACGAATGCTCTTGGAAACACAAAAAGTTGATGCCATTTTCAATAATGACTGGTCAAAGTTTTCTGTTCGTAATGGAAAAGAAGACATTTTACAGGCATTAAACTGCAATCCACTCGATGGAAAAAAGTACAACATCCTTTCATTTGATAATTACTTTATGTCGTTACCAATGAATCCGAAACATAACGATTTCTACGGTTTCTTTGATGAAATGAAGAAGGGTCGTTATACACAACAGGGTGTATTGCATTTATGATCACAATTTAAAATATGTGTATAAAAAACCAGGCGATGATATCAAGCGGTTTTTTTTAATTTCATTTTTAAGTATACTGTCACTAATCATGAATAAAGACGAACTACAATTAAAAATCAATCAATTAGAGCGGTCGATGTATGCGCCTGATTTTTGGAGTGATAAAGATCGTGCGCAGGCAATCTTGAAAGAGATCGAGGATTTAAAGGGAAAACTTGAAGGTGCAGGAAAATATGACAAAGGTGACGCTGTGCTGTCGATTTTTACTGGTGCAGGCGGGGATGACGCAGAGGATTTTTCTGCGATGTTACTAAACATGTATAAAAAATATATTGAAAACCAAAATTGGAGTTATTCAATACTTGATGCAAATGAAAATTCTATGGGCGGGTACCGCAGTGTATCAATTGAAATTCATGGAAAAGGTGTATATGGAAAACTGAAGAATGAATCTGGTGTTCATCGATTAGTGCGTATGAGTCCGTTTAATGCAAAAGGAAAACGCAACACAAGTTTTTCTATGGTAGAGGTTTTACCTAAATTCGATAAAACCGATTTTGAAATTCCGGAATCAGAATTAGAAATTAGTTTTGCACGAAGTGGTGGTGCAGGAGGGCAGAATGTGAACAAACGCGAAACAGCTGTGCGCATGACGCATATTCCAACGGGGTTGTCGGTCCATGCAACTGCAGAAAGAACACAAGAAGCTAATCGTGATGCTGCGCTAAAGTTGTTATTGGCAAAAGTGTGGAAATTAAAAGATGAGCAAGAACGATTACACGAACGCGGTATGGCAATTTCTGCAACGACAGATAATGAATGGGGAAGTCAGATTCGAAGTTACACATTGCATCCATATAAATTAATCAAAGATCATCGTACGGGATTTGAAACGGGCAATGTTGAAAAGGTAATGGAAGACGGATACTTAGATGAATTCATTGATGCGGAAAAAGATTTGTAATAAAAAACGGGTTGAATGGCAGTATGCTCATTCAACCTGTTTTACATTATTTACTGCCTAATACTTCTTTTGCAGCACTTCCGCAAAATCCTAAAACAATAATAAATGCACCGATTAAAAAAATTAAAGGAATGTCCATGGCAAATAGTTTTATTAGAATAATAATCTCATTATAACTATAATATGTCAAATAATTATCCACTTAAAAAAGATTTCTTTTATGCTATAATACATCCATATGATTATTACTCATCACGGAAAACAATTTTTCAAACTACAAACAGGCGATCGCGTTATCGCGCTTAATCCAATTGCAAAAGATTCGAAATTTAAGACAAGCGGTTTTGGTGCTGACATTGCATTAATTACAGAAAATCATTCTGATTATAACGGTATTGATACGGTTACTTATGGTGACCGTGTTCCATTTGTTATAAAAGGTCCTGGCGAATATGAAGTTTCTGAAATTATGATTCGTGGTTTTCTATCAAAAGGAACTGATGGAAAAACTGATATGGTAAATACTGTTTATTATTTTGAATTTGATGATATCAAGATTTGTTTTTTAGGAGCATTATATGAAGGAACACTTTCAACTGAAGCGCGTGAATCTATTGACCAAGTAGATATATTATTTGTTCCAATTGGTGGAAAGACTGTAATCAATGCAGAAACCGCTGCAAAACTTGCGCGAACATTCGAAGCGAAAATGATTATTCCTATGGATTATGGTAGTGATCAAGAATCTGACTCACTAAAAAAATTCTTGAAAGAAACTGGTGCTAAAGAATCTGCCCCAGTTGAAAAACTTACTCTGAAAGCAAAAGATTTTTCTGGAAAAGAAGGTGAGGTTGTGGTGTTTGAGTAGTACGGTTTTAATAGTATTTTAAATTACTACCCATAAATAATTATGAAAAAAATAATTCATTCCATTCGAAATAAACCTGATCATATAAAAACCCGTCTGGTGATTATTTTTGCAGTACTCGCAACAGCTATTGTTGTTACTGTTTGGGTTATGACTTTACAATTATTAAAAACTCCTGACGATACTATAAAAACGGATGGGCCACTAAAAGTATTCAAAGATGTTTTTAAATCAAATGTGAGCACTGTCAAAGAACAAACAAAAGTTGATAAAAATCCAATAGATCTTTTAAAACCTGAACAACAACAAGATCAAGCAGTAGTCACTCAAGATGTCACTACAAATTCGGATGTGATCATGGATGATTCATCAGCTCCCACTGCAGTTTCTTCTCAAACTAATACTGAAAATGTTCAACAATAATACCCTTTACAAAAGGGTATTATTGTTGAAAAAGCATGTGATTTTTTGAGTGAAATATGGTATACTTTTCCAATATGGCTAAAAAATCACTACCAGAATCAATTCCTGAATCAGCTGATTCAGAAGTGCGAACAGGTGTCATTCCAATGAATATTTCAACAGAAATGCGCGAATCATTTATCGCTTATTCAATGTCGGTAATTACACAACGAGCATTGCCAGATATCCGCGATGGATTAAAGCCGGTACACCGTCGTATCTTATACGCGATGAGTGAACTTGGATTATACTCGACTGCAAAATTCCGAAAATCTGCTTTGGTAGTAGGAGAAGTACTTGGTAAATATCATCCACACGGTGATAAGTCTGTATACGATGCAATGGTGGTGCTTGCACAAGATTTTTCAACTCGCTATCCATTAGTATGGGGTCAAGGTAACTTTGGTTCGATCGATGATGATCCACCAGCTGCGATGCGTTATACGGAAGCAAAGATGTCAAAAATATCTGCAGAACTGTTGCGTGATATTGAAAAAGATACTGTTGATTTTCGTCCTAACTACGACAATTCACAACGCGAACCAACCGTTATGCCGACATCTGTTCCTACACTATTATTAAACGGATCTTTTGGTATTGCTGTCGGAATGGCAACAAAAATTCCACCACATAACCTGGGTGAAGTAGTTGATGCGTGTGTCGCATATGTTGATGATAAACACATTACTACCGACGGATTGTTGGAATATATTAAAGGTCCAGATTTTCCGATTGGTGGAATTGCGTATGGACAATCTGATATTGCACATGCTTACACAACCGGCCGCGGTGGTGTTGTATGTCGTGGTGAAGCCGAAGTCGTAGAGTTGAAAAACGGATCATTCCAGATCATCATTACTTCAATTCCGTACCAAACTGTTAAACAGTCATTAATTGAAAAGATTGCAAACTTGGTACAAGAGAAAAAGTTGATTGGTATCAAAGCACTTCGAGATGAATCAACAAAGGAAATGCGCATTGTAATGGATTTAAAAACCGGAACAAATCCACAAAAAACATTGAACTACATTTACAAGCATACAGAACTTGAATCACGATTCAACTACAACATGCTTGCATTAGTTGATGGATCACCACAAACTCTTTCCTTAAAAGACTTCATTAGTAATTTCATTAGTCACAGACAAGAAGTTGTTAAACGACGAACAATTTTTGATTTAAATAAAGCAGAGGCTCGTGCTCATATCTTGGAAGGTTTAAAAATTGCACTCGACCATATTGATGAAGTCATCAAGATTATCAAGGCATCAAAAGATACGACAGAAGCTCGTGACAATTTGATGAAGAAATTTAAGTTTTCTGAAATCCAAGCAAATGCTATTTTGGATATGAAGCTGCAGAAACTTGCAGGTTTGGAACGAAAGAAAATCGAAGACGAATTAGCGGAAGTATTGAAAACAATTGCATTTTTGAAAGACTTATTAGCAAGTGAAAAGAAAATGTTAAAAGTTATTCGTGATGAATTACTTGAAATCAAAGATAAATATGGCGATGCTCGGCGGACAAAAATTGTAAAAGCTGCTGTTGGAAATATTTCTGACGAAGATTTGGTTCCTGATACAGAAACTGCGTTGGTATACACAGCAGGTGGATATATTAAACGAACTGATCCTTCAGAATACCGTTCACAGAAACGCGGAGGCGTTGGAGTGGTAGATATGGATACAAAGGAAGAAGATGTGGTGACTCATTTATTGACAGCTTCGACTCATGCAAACATGTTGTTCTTTACTAATCTTGGAAAAGTGTATCAGTTGAAAATGTACGATCTTCCAGAAGGACGCCGCGCAACAAAAGGAAAGTCAATTATGAACTTCCTGCAACTTGCGGATAATGAATCAGTGACATCAATCTTGCCAGTTCCAAAAGGGAACGAAGTAAAAGATCAATCGCTCTTCTTTGTAACTAAATCTGGTGTTATTAAAAAAGTTGCAGCAGATAGTTTTTCAAGTGTTCGTCGGAACGGATTAATTGCCATTAATCTTCGCGACGGTGATACATTGCTTGGTGCAATGTTAACCGCGGCAGACGATACAGTTATGTTGGTAACAGCTGATGGCCAATCTATTCGATTTAAAGCATCACAAGTTCGCGACATGGGTCGTACGGCAACAGGTGTGAAAGGAATGGATTTGGATACAACGGATTCTGTTATTGGACTTGGAATTATTTCTCCAAGTATGAAAAATCCAACAGTATTAATTATGTCTGGAAATGGTTACGGAAAACGCACACCGATTGATGAATATAAAGTTCAAAATCGTGGTGGATCTGGAATTAAAACTGCAAATGTTACGGATAAAACAGGACCAATTGTTGGTGCGAAAATTGTTACTGATAATGATTCTGAATTAATTGCGATTTCGCAAAAATCACAAGTAATTCGAACCGAACTTGATAGTATTCCAGTATTAGGACGCGCAACACAAGGTGTCCGAATTATGAAACTACGAGAAGGTGACAATATTGCAAGTCTGACATTATTATAAGACAAATTAAAAACCTCCTATTTAGGAGGTTTTTAATTTGTTGACAATAAAATATAGTATAGTACTATTAAATTAGATTGTATTTCTAAACTTATCAAAATACCTAGTGCATGAAGAATCTAATAATAATGCTGTTTTTTATTTTTTCAATAAATTCAATTACAGCAACAGAAAGTGAAGACGCTTTCTGTATGAATAAATTACAAGGACAGTCATTACAAGTTGCGGATATGTGGCTTGTATATACCCATAATCTGGGTGGTAATCCAGTACTGGGACAGTTCTATAAATGCGGATACTCCTCGCTTGAGGAAAATGCATTAACCATGACGGAAATTGAAAGATTTCTGAATAATTACGGTAATAAACTTCGCATGGGTGAAGCGAATTACTTTCTGTTGAAACAGAATGCTTCATTTTTTATCTTGTCAGTTAATCGGACAAGTGAAAAATTATTTTTCAAACTTAAAAACTTAGACGAGGTTATAACCTCAAAAGACTTTATCTATATTATGATTCCGCAAAAAGCAGGAGTCTAAAATAGAAATAGTTCAATAAAAAACGATCCGTGTTATCAACACTGGTATCGTTTTTTTATTATGATATAATTATTGCATGATTCAAGCGATTCGTAGGAACATTATTTTCGTTTTAACTTGCATTATTGCAATCGGCGGTTATGGTTTTTTTGTATTTGCTGCACCTCCTGGTTCGGGTGGTTATAATCCAGGTGAAACATTAGATCCAGAATGTACGCCAGGACAACTAGTTCCAGAACCATGTATTGTACAACTAACCTCGGGTGGTTCTTCGGGGTGGGGTCTTTCAGGTAACACGGTTACCGGCGGCGTTGCAGCATCTATCGATACTGTATTTAATGGTGTCGGGTTAAATGATATTACCATGACAGGGCCATATACAGGTACTACAATACAAACGTGGGTGATTGTGATTACAGCAACTGGAACACCTGATCAGATGGAGGTGATTATTGATGGAGATTCAGAATATGTCGGAGATGTATTTCCGCCAGGACCATTTCCAGTAGATGATGGATTAACGCTTAACTTTGGATCAGATACAGGTCATACCATTGGAGATAGTTGGGAGTTTACGATGACTCCAGCATCTGGTGGAACTACTGCGTTTTTAGGAACATTAAACAATGAAGATTTAATTTTTAAAACTAACAATATAGAAAGAATGCGCCTTCTTTCAAATGGTGATATTTCTTTGGTGCAGTATCAAAGTCCTCGAGATGATTCTGGAAGTTATTCTCCTATTAATTTTCTATATACAGATGGTGATGGAAATCTAATGTCAGCACCGACATCATTATTAGGCGGTGGAAGTTTTTCACTTAAATCATCAGATGAAGGATCTACGCTCACGAATGACACCATTGCATTTGATTTTACTGGTGCAGGTGTTACTGCGACAGAATCCGGTGGTTTAGTTACGGTAAATATTTCAGGTGGCGGAGGCGGATCTGATGGAAATATTTATGATAATGATGGGACCCTATCATCAGGCCGATATGTATATCTAGACACTCATACTCTTAATTTTCAAGGAGGTGGTTTTAATGTGAGTGGATTAAGTGACACCAGTACACCACTTTCTTTGGCTGGTACAAATATGACATCCAATCACGAAGGAGTTACTATCGGAGGAACTAATAATGCTTCTACAGCTCCAGCATTAAGCCTTTTTGGTTATAATTCAGGTAGTGGTTCGGATATAGAAATTTATCCTTTTAATCAAAAATTGAAAATACTAAACTTAGCAACTGATAATACTGGTGATCAAGTGCTTGCTAAAGATAGTCTAGGTAATAGTGTTTGGCGAGATGTAAGTAGTCTTGGTGGGGGGTCAGACACAAGTATTTATGCAAACAACGGAGCGCTCACCGCAAATAGAATACTGGATGCTGATGGAAATAATTTAACATTTTCTAACTTAGATCAACTAACTTTCAGTACACAAAGTGGAAATTCTGGAATAATCATGAGCGATAAGGGTAGTGGTTATGGTGTTGTATTATTACAAGGCCAAGAATTAATAAGTAGCGATGATCATCGTTCACAGATTTCTACTGACATTGGAGATGGTAATTACGACGCTGATTTTGACGACCTTCATCTTGGTCTTGTTGATGTTTCATCCATCGCAGATAATGGTGCTGCAATAGAAGTCAATGCTACAACCGGTATTCGTTTTCGATTTAGAAATACTGGTGTGATGAGTAATTATTTCTTTCCTCGTACAGATGGAACCACTAATCAGGTTTTATCTACTGATGGTCTAGGGCAAATTTCCTGGGTAACTCTTGAAGAATCACCTTTTACTATAGAAAATACGACGAGCCTCTTTTCAACAGGATTAACTGGAACGGGAACTAATTCGTTGGCTACAGGTGCAAACTTTATTGGGGCTGCTGCAGGTTATGAAGCAACCAATGCTAACTACTCCAATTTTATTGGTTATTCCGCTGGAGGTAGTGCAACAAATGCTTCGGAATCAAACTTTATTGGTCATGAGGCAGGACAAAATGCTTCCGCGGCTAATTACTCAAACTTCTTTGGTTATTCAGCGGGTAGCGGGGCTACTTCAGCTGCTGCTTCAAACTTCTTTGGTGCAAATGCTGGGCAAAATGCAATTAATGCTTACAATTCAAACTTTATCGGTACTGCAGCAGGATACGACGCAACTAATGCTTTTCGTTCATATTTCCAGGGATCAAACTCTGGCAGACTTGCAACTAATGCGAACAACTCAAATTTTACTGGATATCAGGCAGGGTATCAGGCAACTAATGCGAACAACTCAAATTTTACTGGATATCAGGCAGGGTATCAGGCAACTAATGCGAACAACTCTAATTTTCTTGGACATGCCGCAGGAGAAACTGCAACAAATGCATCACTTTCAAGTTTTATTGGTTATGAATCTGGAAGCAATGCAACTAATGCAAGAAATAGTATTTTTATCGGACAGCATGCTGGATTTTATGATAGTGTGAATAATACAGGTAATGCCGATGATTTCTCAATTCTTATCGGGAAAGATACATATACGAATGGATTTTCAAACTCCATAGCAATCGGAGGTTCAGCTACTAATACTGCAAGTAATCAACTACAAATCGGATCAACAACCCGAACAATAGCATCTGTAAGCATTGGTAATAGTAAAGGAACTGCCTCAGCAGATAATACATTCTTTGTTGGAGTAGATGCAGGACTTAATGCTACTAATGCTTCCCAATCTAATTTTCTTGGCTATGAAGCAGGAAAAGACGCAACAGACGCTTATTTTTCGAACTTCTTCGGTGGTAGTGCGGGGCTAAATGCAATTAATGCAAATTTTTCAAACTTCATCGGACCTAGTGCAGGAGCTAATGCGACCAATGCATCCTTTTCAAACTTTCTCGGCTTAAGTGCTGGTTTGGATTCTACAGGAGCTAACCGCTCTAACTTCTTTGGATTTGAAACAGGTCGACTGGCAACAAATGCGTCAAGATCAAACTTTATTGGCGATAATTCAGGTACTTTTGCTACCAATGCTGCCAACTCAAACTTTCTAGGAGCAAGTGCTGGGTATGATTCTACAAATTCCAGTAATAGTATATTCATCGGAACAAATGCAGGATTGTATAGAGCCCCATCAACTCGCGGAACACAAAATGCAGCAAATAGTATTTTTATAGGTGTAGAATCCGCTACAACTATTGGTGATCTTGGTCTTGATACAACTACAGATCCTGATGATTTCGCAATTCTTATTGGAAATTATACATCAACAGCTGGATTTGAGAACAGTATCGCGCTTGGTCAACGAGCTACCAACACCGCATCCAACCAACTCATGATTGGTTCTGCAACACGACCAATAGATACTACTCGTATTAACGGTTCAGCATCTACACAATGTACTATTACCACAGGAACAGGTATTGCGTGTACATCAGATGAGCGAGTAAAAACAAATATT
>Ga0209582_1001091_pt1 | contig 14099 bp, 14 predicted proteins | sample KloWWTmetKNB5Kit_FD_187176 | JGI IMG/M metagenome (GOLD analysis project Ga0209582, IMG submission 187176) | Active sludge microbial communities from Klosterneuburg, Austria, studying microevolution and ecology of nitrifiers - Klosterneuburg... | ecosystem: Engineered > WWTP > Aerobic digester >...
GTGGTCGCTGACGAGTGATTTGGTGGATGTGGCAGATTGTCCGGTCGATTTGCTTGATCTGCGTGCCGCTTCCACCGTGATGCAATATCAAATCATCACCACCGGTCAGCGCTGGTGGGCGTTGGATGCACAAGCGGCTTTGTTCGAAGCCGCCATCTTAAGTGAAAAAACGGAGTTGGACACCGCTCGTGCCGGATTGCTATCCGACATTCAAAAAAGAGGAAAGGTGTATGGCTGATGATGTGCTGATCAACAAGGCTGCCACCATCGAGCGCTGTGTGGCGCGGGCGCGGGAGGAATATGTAAAAAATCCCACTACTTTTTCCATGGATTTCACCCGGCAAGATGCGGCCATTCTGAACATTCAACGTGCTTGCGAAGCAGCGCTGGACATGGGGCAACACGTAATCCGGCGTGAAAAGCTGGGCGTGCCGCAAAGTGCGCGTGATGTTTTCACGCTGCTGGCGCAGGGCGGTTGGATCGATACCGTGTTTGCCGATAAGCTCAAACGTATGGTGGGTTTTCGCAATATTGCCGTGCACGACTATCAGGCGCTGCAACTACCGATTCTGATCAGTATCATCGAAACGCATTTGGATGAGTTTTTAGAGTATAGCCACGCGTTGCTGTTGGGTAATGCTTCTCAAACAAAAGAATAAGCATGAAACACGTCGACGAAAAGGCACTCTGGGTAGCAAAAGTCATGAAGATTATGAAATGGAATGATGGGACTGATGCGTCTTCTGGAGTCGGCGCATCCTATCAAGCTTGAGTCAGAAATACTCTCTGTTCTAGAACAGACCCTGGTTGTGCGCTGGTTGGGCTGCTTTGACCCCGTCTGTGCTAGGGGTCTATGACAATAATACTGATAATGAATTTTCAACTTCACGTGTTTTATTCAATGCTTCCATGGTGGCACCAAACTCTGGTCTTAGACCAACAGCGACATTGATTATGTCGAGGGCGCTGAGGATTGATGAGATGCAGCAGTGAATTCTCTCTGGACTCATGTTTACAAGTGAGAAAACTGACTCTGGCGATATATCCTTGTCTCTGTGCGCATAAACTTTATGCCTTAATTGGTAAAGAAGCTCTATTTCTGATTCGATGGGAGACATTATTTCTTCGATTTTAGGTCTTAGATCGGGGTAAATATTTTCCAGCTCAATCACTATGCTATGTATTGAAAGCACATCTGATCGTTTTCTTTCACAAAGAGCCGCCATTGTGATAACCATGGAACTGAATAAAGACTCTAGAAGTACGGTAAATAATTCTCTGTGTATTTCTAATACCTTCTCAAATTTTGAATTTGAGTTTGGATGCACTAACTCTAACCATATTCCATAGGCTTGATACAAAAATACGCCTTGACCTGTTATTTCTTCGATTTTGGAATTAACACTGGACATCAAAGGCCTCTCGCGTGATTATACGACATTGGCAATGTTTACCCTCACGAGACTAAACAGTTTTGAATCAGTATTATAGCGATGAATGGCTTGCGCCATCCATCAGCTACTCTCATCCAATTACCTACCTCGTCAACCCCGCATACAACACCGGCAATTTCTCCGGTAATCGTTCCACATGATCCACCACCAGATAATTGCGTTCACCGAAAATGCGTGACACATATTGATCCGCGCGCGGATCTAGGCTCATGCAGTAGGTGAGGATGCCTGAGCGACCGGCTTCTTCCACGGCTTTTTTGGTGTCGTGGCGCAGATATTGCGGATCGCGCACGTCGACGTCGGCGGGTTCGCCGTCAGTGATGACGAGCAGCAGTTTTTTCGCGGATTTTTGCAGTTTCAGGTAATGCGTGGCGTGACGCATCGCGGCGCCCATGCGGGTCGATAGTTGACCCGTCATGCCGGCGAGCCGGGCTTTGGGGATTTCGTTATAGGGTTGGTCGAAATCCTTGTAGCGGTAGTATTCCACGTCATGCCGCCCATCCGAGCAGAAGCCGTGGATCGCGAACGGGTCGCCGATTTTGTTGATGGCATTGGCGAGCAGTACCGTGGCCTGGCGCGTCAGATCCAGCACGGAGTAGTCATGGCCGGCGACTTTTTCGTTAGTGGATTCGGATAAATCCAGCAGCACCAGCACCGAGATATCGCGCACTTTGCGCACCGAGCGCATCATGATGCGCGGATCGGGTTGCATGCCCATGCGGATATCGATCATGGAACGAATGGCGGCGTTGATGTCGATTTCGTCGCCGTCTTCGAGTTTGCGGATGCGGCGCGTGCCTTGCGGTTGCATGGCATCGAGCAGAAACTTCATGCGTGCGATTTCGCGCTTGTATTGCTGCGCAATGTCATCGATGCATTGCATATCGCCCAGTTTGGCGCGTTTCTCCTGCACCGTGGCCCAGTCCGGGCGCTCCAGTTGGATTTGATAATCCCACTCGGAATAGTGATAGGGTGCCGACACTGGCTCCTTGCCTTCCATTTCGTTGTACGATACACCCATGTCTTCGTACGGAAAGAGTTCGGTGCCCATGACCCAGATTTCCTGTGCGTCGTCACCGGCGGTCTCGACATCGAGTTCGTTGGCGAATTCCATTACATTGACGTATTTGCGCACTTGTTTGGGCGCTTCATAGCCAGCCGACAGGGATTTGTTTAGATCAAATTCCTCAAATTCCCAGAAATAGCGATTGTCATCGCGATAAGGTGCGGTGAGTTGATCCGTGAGCATGGCGAAGGGAATATTTTTTTCTCTAAAACTATGCGTTAGTTGAACGCCGATGTCCCAAGAGATCTGATGGCTGTCCAGTTTATCCTGTGCGGCTGCAAAAAGCTGACGGCCTTCTGCAATCCAGTCGTCGTTGTCCTGATAATCCGGATCGAGTAAGGCGCGTGCCAGGCGATTGAGATAATCGCCCATGGTGACAGCCATATCCGGCGTGGCCGTATGCAAGGCCGCCCAAGTTTTGCGTAATCCCGGAAAGCGGCGAATGGCAAGTGCTTCGACGCGTGCATCTTCGATCACGGAGATGCACGCCATTTGCATCGGATTCAATCCTTCCGCAGAGATCGGTTGTTTGGTTTCCACCAGATGTGCGGCGGCATGAGCGGCGGCGGCACGATACACCTCGGTGGCGGTTACACCTGCATGGCTGTCATAAGCATCAGGCAGGTAAATAAAGTAATTTTCAATATAGGGTTTGTAACCTTCGCGCGTTTCAAAGTCGCCGGAGGTGGGTTTCATGAAAAAATCACGTGCCCATAGTGCGCGCAGATACATATTGATGCGGCGCTGCACATCCACAAACAGGGTGCCCTTGCGTTCTTTTTGCAGTACTGCGAGTGATTCCTTGGATTCCAATCCAAAATATTTGATTTGCTCTTCATAATTCGTGCGATGAGCATGCGCTCCCCACATAGCCCAGCGGCGCAATCCGCCCAGAGTCAGTTGCCCAAACAGAATATCCAATTTGTTGAGCATCGGACGCATGCCGCGCGGTGCTTGTGCAATCAATGTATTCAGGAATTGCAGGTAATTCTGGAATAGCTGCGCATCACCGAGACGTTTTGCCGCAGTGGGGGAAGTCGCCAACATTAATTCAATCACTGCGCCTGAAGTTCTGGAGGCGAGTGAAAGTGCAGAAGTTGCCAGATCGCTAATAACGTCCTCACCAATTTCTTTGGCAACCAATGGGATTTCATCAATCCAACAATCGACCAGACTACGTCCGCGCCCTAATCCCCGGATTGCCGAAGCGCCTTTCAGGTAGTTATCCAATCCACGCGCCGAGAAAATTTTGACAGCTTCTGGCCATGCATGCTTGAGTAATTCAATCGATTCCGGTTCTAAATCTTCCAGTAATTCTTTGTAGTCATCCAGATTAATACTCATGGGAGCACCTGTTTATATTCACAAAACAATCAAAAATTTTCTGAAGTATAAAAACTGTTAATTAAAGAAAGTGCTGACTGCGGCATCCAGTGCATCGCGCATATCCGGATCATCAGTGATTGGGCGAACCAAAGCAACACGGCAAGCAGCATGCGCGTCCACTTTTTTGGCGATGAGACTACCTGCATAAATCAGCATACGCGTTGAGATGCCTTCATCCAATCCATGGCCTTTGAGGTTACGTGCACGTTCCGCAATCGATACCAGTTTTTCAGCAATTTCAGTGGATACGCCCGTTTCGTGCGACACAATTTCACTTTCAACGTCATGGTTAGGGTAATTAAAATCCAGTGCACCAAAACGCTGTTTGGTGGATTGTTTGAGGTCTTTCATCAAACTTTGATAACCGGGGTTGTAGGAAATGACAATCTGGAAGTCAGCATGCGCATGAACGAGTTCGCCTTTTTTCTCCAAGGGTAGAACACGGCGATTGTCGGTTAGCGGGTGAATCACCACAGTGGTATCCTGGCGTGCTTCAACGACTTCGTCCAGATAGCAGATGGCGCCATAGCGAGCCGCAACAGCTAACGGACCATCTTGCCAGCGTGTGCCGTTGGCATCCAACAAAAAACGGCCCACTAGGTCAGATGCGGTCATATCTTCGTTACAAGCCACGGTAATCAGCGGTTTTTTTAATTTCCAGGCCATGTATTCAACAAAACGAGTTTTACCGCAGCCGGTAGGACCTTTCAGCATCATCGGCATGCGTACCGAATAGGCGGCTTCATATAATTCCACCTCATCAGCTACGGGATGGTAATAGGGCTGGGTGGTTACACGGTATTGATCAATGATTTCGCTCATGATGAACTCCTGTTATAGCTATCTGAAAAGTACTTTATTTGGGGCAAAAAAAACCCCCGATCCTTTTACAGGGAAGGGGGTTCCAGGGTACGAAACCCGTTGTATCTTACACAGTCTTGCCGCGGTATATCACCATGGCAGTGCCTTGTGATTGGTTGAAATTGTTGTAACCAATTAAACGAACATGATTATTCGGATTGGCTTTATGACATGCGGCAGCTTCTGCCAGCACGCGTTCTACATCAGTTTCACCAAACATAGGTAGTTTCCACATATACCAGTAGGAGTCCATTACATACTCTGGTTCTGTATGCTCGATGGCTGGATTCCAGCCTTTACTAATTAAATACTCTACTTGCTTCTTGATATCTTTGTCAGCCATCGCAGGCAGGTAGGAGAATGTCTCAAACTTACGGCTTGCTGGATCACTGACACGTGATTTGTAGTCTATTACTTCACTCATTGTTTATTCCTCATTTTTAGAGAGATGAAGAAGAAAAGCGGTGTTAACCATCGACTCTTCTTCTTTAGTCATATATTGCTTACTTGTGGGCTACGTCGAGCTTATCAACCGTATCAAACTCGAACTTGATTTCTTTCCATGTTTCCATGGCGATTTTTAGTTCGGGACTGCTCTTAGCAGCTTTGGTTAGAATCGCTTTGCCTTCCTTCTCGATTTCAACACCTTGGTTACGCGCTTCCACGCAAGCTTCCAATGCCACACGGTTTGCAGCGGCACCTGCAGCATTACCCCATGGGTGACCTAAGGTACCACCACCAAATTGCAAGCAGGCATCATCACCGAAAATAGCGACTAGTGCTGGCATATGCCAAACGTGAATACCACCCGAAGCAACCGGGAATACGCCTGGCATGGAACCCCAGTCTTGATCGAAGAACAGGCCGCGGCTGCGGTCTTCTTTGATGAACTTATCGCGCATGGTATCGATCCAGCCAAGAGTTGCTGCACGGTCGCCTTCTAGCTTGCCGACCACGGTACCGGAATGCAGATGATCGCCACCGGACAAACGCAGCACTTTGGTTAAAACGCGAAAATGAATACCATGGTGTGGGTTGCGGTCAAGCACAGCGTGCATAGCACGATGGATATGCAGCAGCATTCCATTGTTGCGGCACCAGTTAGCCAATCCTGTGTTGGCTGTTAAACCGCCGGTCAAGTAGTCATGCATAATGATCGGTGCGCCTAATTCTTTAGCAAACTCCGCACGTTTGTACATTTCTTCCGGGGTTGGCGCGGTGACGTTCAAGTAGTGACCTTTACGTTCTCCGGTTTCGCGCTCAGCTTTTTGGCAAGCTTCCACCACGAATTCGAAGCGATCACGCCAGCGCATGAACGGTTGACTGTTAACGTTCTCATCGTCCTTGGTCAGATCCAGACCGCCGCGTAGACATTCGTATACGGCACGACCATAATTTTTGGCGGACAGACCCAGCTTAGGCTTAATGGTGCAACCTAACAGTGCGCGGCCATATTTGTTCAGACGATCGCGTTCTACTTGAATACCTGCAGGAGGTCCACCGCAGGTTTTGACGTAGGCAATCGGGAAACGGACATCTTCCAGACGCAGTGCACGTAGTGCCTTAAATCCAAATACGTTACCTACCAGCGAAGTCAGTACGTTAACTACGGAACCTTCTTCAAACAGATCAATAGGATAAGCTACGAAAGCGTAGAAGCAGGTATCATCTCCAGGTACGTCTTCAATCTTGTACGCACGTCCTTTGTAGTAATCCAAATCGGTTAAAAGATCAGTCCATACTGTAGTCCAAGTACCCGTGGAAGACTCTGCAGCCACGGCAGCGGCTACTTCTTCGCGCGGTACACCGGGTTGCGGCGTAATCTTGAAACATGCCAGAAGGTCGGTATCCAGTGGAGTGTAATCAGGGGTCCAGTAGGTTTGTCGATATTCTTTGACACCAGCGTTATATATTTTTACTGCCATAGTTTCTTCTCCAGTTAAGTTCCACTCAGCTTCAGCCAAAAAGCGCAGGCAGAAAAGAGAGGATATTGCGTTACGAACATGACTACTCAAATCAATGAAATGAACTATAGCGTTAAATAACTATAAGAACAAATCAATAATTCTAATATTTATGATAAGGTTGTACTTATATTGAAACTTATTGAGTCGATGCATGCTACATCTTACTTTGCGACAACTAAAAGTGTTTGAATCGGTTGCCAGACACTTGAGCTATTCGCGTGCCGCCGATGAACTTCACTTGACTCAACCTGCTGTTTCCATGCAGATTAAGCAACTTGAAGACAATATTAGTTTACCGCTTTTTGAACAATTAGGTAAACGAATTTATCTGACTGAGGCAGGACGCGAGTTGTATCAATATAGCCGTTTAATTTCCCAGCAATTGACTGATATGGAAGTTGCATTGGATGAGTTGAAAGGTATGGAACGCGGGAAACTTAATATCTCGGTGGTGACCACCGCGAATTACTTTGCGCCGCATTTGTTGGCAAAGTTTTGTCAACGTTATAGCGGTGTTACGGTCAGCTTGACTGTTTCCAATCGCGAAACGGTATTGAAGCAGCTTTCGGATAATCTGATTGATCTGGCGATCATGGGGCAGCCGCCTGAAAATCTGGATATTGATAGTGAATCATTTATGGCGAATCCTTTGGTGGTGATCGCGCCGCCTGATCATCCGTTATGTCAGGAACATAACATTCCAGTGCAGCGATTAGCCAAAGAGATTTTTCTTGTAAGGGAATCAGGTTCTGGCACACGCAGTGCCATGGAGCGCTTCTTCGCAGAACATCAAATCAAAATCAATAAAGGCATGGAGACGGATACTACCGAGGCGATCAAGCAGGCAGTGCAAGCGGGCATGGGATTAGGCATCATGTCGCAGCATACGGCAGAGCTGGAACTTGAAACCAAGCGTCTCAAGGTGTTGGATGTGCAAGGATTTCCAATTATTCGCTTCTGGCATGTGGTGAATAGAAAGAACAAACGCTTATCGGGAGTTGCAAAAACCTTTAGGGAATTTCTATTAAAGGAAGCTGCGAAACTGATGCTCGAATCAAAAAAATAAATGTCATTTTAGATAAAGTAATTTGATATAGTTATGCCGAACTGGTCTTAAGAAAATTGTCTGATAAGGCTGAAAATGAGCGATTCGAATTATCTCAATGCAAACTCATCCGATCAAGGCAATTCCACGCAGTTAAGTGTCTATTTCACTTGTGGTCTGGTCGCAATATTAATTTTGTTGCTGGATATGATCACTCTGTTGGGGGTTGCCAGTGGAATTCTTTATATCGTGGTCGTGCTGCTTTCGTTAAGATCTCCTGTAAAGCGTTTTACCATCGTGGTTGCCGCGGTATGCACGCTATTAGTGGGGATTGGATATATGGGATCGCCACCGAGTGACATACCCATCTATCAGACGGTTGCAAATCGACTTTTGGCAGTCGCTTCGATCTGGACCGCGGCAATACTGGCGTTGATTCAACAAGGCCAAACCGAAGCGTTACATCAAGCGCGCTTACAGAGTATGCACTCTATCCGTGAAATTGAGATACGCGAAGAAAAATTAAAAGTATTAAAAGCTACCATGCGGACAGTGCAGGATATCACCGGTAATTTTTTGAACAATTTACAGTTTATTCGTCTTGAAATTGATAAAACCCAAACATTGTCACCCGAATCCATTAAAAAGCTGGATGAATTGATTCAGGATACCTCGTTGCGCATAAACAAGCTCGGTAATTTGGAAGAAATTCGTGAGAAAAAAATGGCAGGCAATATGATCGGCATTGACTATGAGCATACGATCAAGAATGAAAGTACTATCAGCAAAAGTAATTAATTTTAAGGTAATAATCAGTGAGGAAAGAGGAAACATGATGTCAGGGCAGGGATCAGGCGGGAATGTGCTAGCTGCGGTTTGTAGTTTCTTTATTCCAGGTTTGGGGCAATTGGTGCAAGGACGATTGTTACCCGCATTTTTATTTTTCGTTGTTGTCGGTATCGGGTATTTTTTTGCCGTGCTCATTATTCCTGCGGTGATCGGCGGCCTGATTCATTTATGGTCGATTATTGACGCTGCACGGTTTGTCGGACCCGCGTAGATTATTGCAACTGCGCAAGGTAGTCGATGTGTATCTGTTATCAATAAAATACTGCAATTGAAGTTAGTCATTTAAATTTTTCAACCTTACAGGTTTGTATGCGCTCGCAGCCATGCGAAGATAAAAAGTCGCAATCGACTGTAATCAGATAAAATTCGATGTTTACTGACTACTTGTCGCCTCTACTCCTACTTAATTTTATTTCATGTCATCATCTAAACAAAACTCACAAAAAGTTGGCTTTATTTCATTAGGCTGCCCAAAAGCATTGGTTGATTCTGAGCAGATTTTGACGCAATTGCGCGCGGAAGGTTATGAAATATCGCCTTCGTATGAAGATGCCGATCTGGTGGTGGTGAACACCTGTGGGTTTATTGATAGCGCCGTCGAGGAATCTCTGGATGCCATCGGAGAAGCCTTGGCCGAGAATGGTAAAGTCATTGTCACGGGCTGTTTGGGCGCCAAAGAGGGAGGGGATGTGGTTAAGAAAGCACATCCTCAAGTCTTGGCGGTTACGGGGCCGCATGCACTGCCGGAAGTCATGTCTGCCATCCATGCGCATTTGCCCCAACCGCATGATCCTTATACCAGCCTGATACCGCCACAGGGAATTCGGTTAACGCCCAGACATTACGCGTATGTCAAAATTTCTGAGGGCTGCAACCATCGCTGCACTTTTTGCATTATTCCCTCCATGCGTGGTGATTTGGTGAGTCGGCCGATTCACCAAGTGATGCAGGAAGCGGAGCACCTGGTTGATGCCGGTGTCAAAGAGCTTTTGATCATTTCACAGGACACCAGCGCTTACGGAGTCGATGTGAAATACCGCACGGGCTTCTGGCAAGGCAGGCCGGTTAAAACCCGTCTCACCGAGCTTGCGCAGGCACTGGGTTCCTTGGGCGTGTGGGTACGCCTGCATTATGTGTATCCCTATCCCCATGTGGATGAAGTGATTCCTTTGATGGCGGAGGGCAAAATACTGCCTTATCTGGATGTGCCGTTTCAACATGCGAATTCTCGTATTCTGAAAGCCATGAAACGGCCAGCCAGTGCCGAGAATAATTTGGCGCGCATCCAGCAATGGCGAAAGGTTTGTCCCGATATAACATTGCGCAGTACCTTCATTGTCGGTTTTCCGGGTGAAACGGACGCAGAATTTGAAGAACTGCTGGCTTTCTTGCAGGAAGCTCAATTGGATCGTGTGGGGTGCTTCGCTTATTCACCGGTGGAAGGTGCAACTGCCAATCAGTTGCCGGACCATGTACCGGAAGCAGTCAAGGAAGAGCGGCGTGCGCGCTTTATGCAATTACAGGAAGAAATCAGCCGCCAACGCCTGGCAACCAAAGTGGGGCAGAAGATGACGGTGATGATTGACGAGTTGACTGAAGAAGGCATGGTTGCCAGAAGTAGCGCGGATGCACCGGAAATTGACGGATTGGTCTACGTGGAAAGCACTACCCATGGGCAACCTGGGGATTTCATTGAGGTTGAGATCACCGATGCAGATGCGCATGATTTATTTGCCGTAAGAATTGACGAATAAATCGTTTACCTTTAAGTCTCACATCCCTCCCCAACTATGCAATATGCAGCACAGATGGGATATTTTTTGCAAGGTTATCGATAACTTTGGCGATATCGGGGTCTGCTGGCGGTTAGCACGCCAATTGACGCAGGAGCATCGGCAGGTCGTAAGACTATGGGTCGATGATCTGATCAGTTTTGCCCGTATAGCACCGGATCTTGATCCTCATCATCAACGTCAGGTCGTGCAGGGTGTCGATATTTATCAATGGCATCCGGCATTTGCAGAAGTGGCACCTGCTGATGTGGTCATTGAAGCATTCGCTTGTGATTTGCCTGAAGCGTATGTGACGGCGATGTCGCAGCAAACGAAACCTCCTGTTTGGATTAATCTGGAATATCTCAGTGCAGAACCGTGGGTGATGCAATTTCATGGCTTGCCTTCACCTCATCCTCGCTTTTCCTTGACCAAAACATGTTTTTTCCCCGGATTTGCGCCAGGTACTGGTGGATTGCTGCGCGAGAAAGGTTTGGTGGTGCAAAGAAATGCTTTCGACGCAGCAGCCGAACAGGCATTTTTGCAGCGTAAGAAGTTACCTGCGCGCAAATCGGGTGAAATACGCATTTCATTATTTTGCTATGCCGATGCGCCTGTAGAAAAGCTCATCCAGGTATTAACACTATCTTCAATACCGATTCTGCTAATCGTTCCCCAGGGTGAGGCAACCGAAAGTATTGCGGCATTTCTCAAAAATGAAATATCGCAATCTGAGAGCCAGTTCAGTCAGGGCGCACTTACTGTTCAGATTATCCCGTTTATGGAACAAACTGATTATGATCAATTACTTTGGAGTTGTGATGTTAATTTTGTAAGAGGTGAGGATTCTTTTGTGCGCGCTCAGTGGGCAATCAATCCGTTTGTTTGGAATATTTACCCGCAAACAGACGATGCTCATTGGAAAAAACTGGATGCATTTCTTGATTTATATACGATCAATATGCCCTTGGAAATGGCTGTTGCAGTCCGTGACATGTGGCACAGCTGGAATGGCAAGTATGAAATGAATCAACACATTTGGATGAACTTCTTGCGCTTTCACCAGTCAATGCAGCGACATAATAAAAACTGGGTCAGTCAGTTATTCAAACAAGATGATTTGGCAACCAGTCTGGTGCAGTTTGTCGGAAATCGGCTATAATTTACGGTTCAAGAACGAACTGTTTTTCTGGATAAACAGTATTAATCTGCTAATCACTTAAATTTTGGAATTGAAATATGAAAACCGCAATGGAACTACGCTCGGGTAATGTCGTAATGGTTGGTACTGACCCTATGGTTGTGCAGCGTGCTGAATTTACTAAATCGGGTCGTAATGCATCTGTGGTTAAGATGAAACTGAAAAATTTATTTTCCAGTACTACGATGGAAACCGTTTATAAAGCGGATGAGAAATTTGATCTGGTTGTTCTGGATAAAAAGGAATGTACTTACAGTTATTTTGCAGATCCGCTCTATGTATTTATGGATGCTGACTACAACCAGATAGAGGTCGAAGCTGACAATATGTCAGACGTACTCAATTACCTTATAGACGGTATGCAAGATATTTGTCAGGTAACTTTTTATGAAGGCAAAGCGATTTCTGTTGAATTACCCAACACGATTGTCCGTGAAGTTGAATATACTGAACCAGCGGTAAGAGGCGATACAACGGGTAAAATTATGAAACCTGCGCGTCTTGTAGGAACTGGTTATGAAATCCCCGTGGCTGCTTTTGTGGAAATAGGCGACAAGATTGAAATTGATCCGCATAACAATGAATTCAGAAAACGTGTTTGATAGTAGATCAGTAAATTAAATTGAAAAAGGTGGCGCGAAGCCACCTTTTTTATTGTTTGATCAAAATGCTAGAAATAGAACGCGAGAAAACTAGCTAGCGACGACTTGTATATCAGGTTCAATAGTTTTAAGCATATTTTCAATTCCTCTAAGCGTGCCGGAGATCGAGCTGGGGCAGGTACCACAAGCTCCCTGGTAGTGGATGCGCAAAATATTGCCCTCTAGTCCCAATACATGCAAATCACCCCCGTCGTGTTGTAGATAGGGGCGAATTTCTTCATCCAGTAGAACATTGATTCTTTCCAATCGTAATTGATCTTCCGGGCTTAACTCAGATAGTACACTGCTGGCTGCAGCCACTGCTTCAGCGGATTGAGCAGAAGCGGCAGGCGCCGCCCGAATCGGGTCGGCAATTTCACGCGCCAGATCTTGCCAATTGGCTTCACCGTCTTGGGTAACGGTGATCCATTGATCAATGTAGAAAACGTTGGTGACATGATCAATGTCAAATAATGCAGAAGCCAATGGATCATCCTTCGCAGCTTCGGCGTTATCATAGGATCGCGCTACTCCCCAAGTTAAAGGTTCTTTGAGGATAAATTTCAACGCATTTTTGTTTGGGGTTCCTTCAATATCAGCAATTTTTGGCATGTTAGTTTTTATCTATACTGAGTTTTTAATTATTATTGTGCACAATTGTTGCGATCTATCACAAAAGGCTGCTGCAGTTCTCTTTTGAATGAATGTATCTGTAGCAGATATCACATTGAATGTCGTTGATCGAATAAGACTAATCAGATGCAGTAGTTTGCGCCGAGTCATTATTTGATTCAGTTGATGCGTTATCCAGTGAGTTGAGCGCGGCATGCAGTGTGTGCCAAGGCAAAATTGCACATTTAACGCGAGTCGGTAAATCACGGATACCCGAAAAAACTGTCAGTCGTCCAAGGTGATTGGGGTGATTGGCATCCAGCTTACCGGTGGCTAATTCTCTAAATTCATGGATGAGTGTTTCAGCATCCGAGCGGGATTTACCTTTGACGGCAGCTGTCATCATGGATGCAGAAGCCTTGCAAATTGCGCAGGACTCGCCTTCAAATGCAATGTCATTGATTTGATCATTGTCAAGTTGCAGCGCAATATTAAGGCGATCTCCGCATAAAGGGTTATGTCCCACTGCATGATGACTGGCGTGATCGAGCTTGCCATAATTGCGAGGCTTCCGGTTATGGTCGAGTATGACTTCTTGGTAAAGTGAATTTGTGTGCATTATAAAAAAACCTTTTGTACAGTTTTGATACCAGCTGCCAAAGCGTCTACATCTGTTTTTTTATTATAGAAAGCAAATGAGGCGCGCGAAGTGGCCGGTACATTAAATCGCTGCATGACGGGTTGTGCACAATGGTGCCCAGTACGAACAGCAATGCCATCCTGATTCAGGATAGTGCCGATATCATGGGGATGAATACCGTCGATCGTGAACGATAGAACAGCCGTTTTTTCCGCTGCTGTGCCAATAATCTTGACACCTGGAATATTATTTAAACATTCAGTCGCATAATTCAATAAGGATAATTCGTAGGCCGCAATAGACTCAATGCCAATTGTCGTCAAATAATCAATGGCAGCGCCAAAACCGATTGCCGCGGCAATCGGAGGAGTGCCGGCTTCAAATTTATGCGGAATGGTATTGTAAATAGTTTCTTCAAAAGTGACGGAAGCAATCATATCGCCGCCTCCCTTAAAGGGTTGCATGGCTTCTAGTAAGGTAGCTTTGCCATACAATATGCCTACACCCGTTGGACCGCAGAGTTTATGCGCTGAAAAAGCGTAGAAATCGCAATCGAGCGCTTGTACGTCGACGGTGATATGCGGTGCTGCTTGTGCTCCGTCAAT
>Ga0209582_1001099_pt1 | contig 14059 bp, 10 predicted proteins | sample KloWWTmetKNB5Kit_FD_187176 | JGI IMG/M metagenome (GOLD analysis project Ga0209582, IMG submission 187176) | Active sludge microbial communities from Klosterneuburg, Austria, studying microevolution and ecology of nitrifiers - Klosterneuburg... | ecosystem: Engineered > WWTP > Aerobic digester >...
CCCCAAAAACTATTTTATTACTTATTTAAATATTATTTTAACAGCCATTAAACCTTTTGACATTCCAGAGGTCAATAACTTTATAAAATAACTCCACGACATGGCTTCATTAAATACTTTTAATGGCAAACTAGGGAATCGGCTTGCAGCACACCTTTTGAGAAGAGGCACATTCAATTATAACATAGGCAGAATAAATGAATTCGCCGCCTATACTGCTGATGTCGCTGTCGACAAATTGTTAGGGCCACTATCCTATTCATTGGACCAACCTATCGACCCGGCTACCGGCCAACCATGGATCAATAATGGCACCGCTACAACAACAAATGCAGGCGCTCTAAAAAACTATTTGCGTTGCTGGGCGCTCAATGAAATGAAATTCGACCAAACAATCAACATGAAGATGGTTTTCTTCTTGCATAAAAGTTGGGTTACAAATGCCAATGAGGCAACCTCTGAGCGAGTCTATGACTATTTAGATTTAATCTCTAAATACACGTTGGGCAACTATAAAACGTTTGCGAAGAAAATGTCGATGGACAATCTCATGCTGGTGTATCTTAATAATACATCCAACACTAAAACTGCTCCAAACGAGAACTATGCACGTGAATTTTTTGAATTATTTACAATAGGGAAAGGACCCCAAATAGGTCCAGGTAATTATACTAATTATACAGAAGATGATGTAGTTACGGCCGCCAAATTATTGACAGGACTTAGATCATCAACCCGACTAACTGTCATTGATCCGGATACAGGCATATCCACAGGAAGACTGGCTTTGGCCAATCATAATACAGAAGACAAAACTTTCAGCGCTGCTTTTCAGAATACCAAAATCAAAGGCGCAAAAGTAGTTGATGACATGCTTCGAGAATTATCAGATTTTGTCGAGATGGTCTTCGCCCAAAAAGAAACAGCAAAATTATATGTCCGCCGATTATACAGATATTTTGTGTCTCAAAATATTTCTGCAGAGATTGAATCAGATATTGTCACGCCGCTTGCTGCGCAATTGATGAATGACAATTATGAGGTGCACAACACCATCAAAATGCTATTGACCTCAGAGCATTTCTATGATGCCGACGATTCTGACAACAAAGATGAGATCCTTGGGGCACTGATTAAATCACCTCTCGAATTGTACCTTGGAAGCACTAACTATTTTGAAATGGCATGGCCTGACCAGGCTACTCAACCGGCTAAATTGTATACTCACCTTAATAGGCTTGGCATAAGTGTCATACTAGATAATGGAGGCATGTCCTTCCTTGCTCCTTATGATGTGGCGGGTTATTCAGCTTACTATCAAGAACCGGCTTATGACAAATCCTGGTTTAACGCCAATACCATAATCTCAAGATACAAGTTGGCAGAAATGATGCAAACAGGCAAGTCGTACCTTGGAGGAAGTGCTACCAATGTGGTAATAAACCTTCCCCAATTTGTCAAGAATTCCGGACATTTTACAGACCCGGCAGATGTCTCATTACTTGTAGAGGAATTAGCGGAGAATATGTTCGCTGAAAAACCTGATAATGACCGCATTTCTTACTTTATAGAAAGTCTTTTAGATGGAGTGCCTGCAGAAGACTGGAAATACGAATGGGAAGCTTATGCTCAGGGAGGAAGTTCGGAAGAGGTAAACATCGGACTTAAGAACCTGATGACGGCTCTCATGTATTCTGAAGAATTCCAAATGCTTTAATCCATATCAACACCAACCTTTAATTCAAGTAAATCAAAAAATATGAAGAGGCGAAATTTTTTACGAATGACTGCTCCAGTTGCTTTCAGTCCACTTGTTCTCGATGGAAATATATTAAAACCTTTTATGTCAGCTTCTTTAAACAAGATGTTTAATTGTGAAGATGTCAATGACAGAGTGCTCGTAGTAGTGCAAATGAAAGGAGGAAATGACGGATTGAACTGCGTGGTTCCTACAAATCAGTACGATATGTACAAAAGTTTCAGGCCTACTATCGGAACTGACCTCAATAAATTGCTGACTTTGGACAGCAGCCTTTCCAATCAGGATCAAGTGAGCTTGCACCCAAATCTGGCTTCTTTCAAAGCGCTGTATGAAAAAGACGCGTTCGCAGTGGTTCAGGCAGTTGGTTATGCTAATTCAAATAAATCGCACTTCAAAGGAACAGACTTATGGCTGTCAGGCGGAGATAGTACACCGCAAAACTACAATCTAGGTTCAGGATGGATCGGAAGATATCTTGAAGCTTCTTATCCGGGACTTCCCGGCGAACCAACTGATGATTTTCCTGATCCATTAGGGATACAATTAGGTTCAAAACAGCAGTTTCTAGGTTTTCATACAGAGGAACAACATGAAGCAGGAATCAACCTTTCAGGGCAAGATCCCGGTGGGTTTTATTCTTTGATCTCTGAATTGGGTGGCATCCCACCTTCCGTAATTCCGGTTTCAGACTACGGACACAACCTGGATTATGTCATTGATGTGGAAAAATCCACTAGCAAATACTCAAATAGAGTTTCACAAGTTTTCAATCAAGGAACAAATCTCGGCTCATATGATGCAGACGTAGATCTTTCCAATCAGTTAAAAACTGTGGCCAGAATGATCAGTGGAGGCAGCAAGACAAAAATATATGTCGTCACGATAGGCAGTTTCGACACGCATAATGTTCAGGCAGATGGGACAACTCCCGAACAAGGAACACATGCCACCTTGCTCGAATCACTTTCAAATTCGATTCTAGCATTTCAGAATGATCTTGAACTCATGGGCCTTGACAACAGAGTTGCCGGTGTTACCTTCTCAGAATTTGGCAGAAGACCGAAGGAGAATGGATCCAAGGGCACGGATCATGGCACTATAGCTCCGATGTTTTTATTCGGAACTCCTATAAAATCAGGAGTATTTGGCACCAATGCTGACTTATCACTTGTAGGTGACGGTAATGACTTGATAGGAATGCAACATGACTATAGGAGTGTGTTTACAGCATTGCTGCAAGACTGGCTGGGAGCTTCAGACAATGTACTCGAATCTACACTTTTCGAGCCATACATCTCCAGCAAAACAGGTGTGATTGAGAATAATTATCTCGTATCACCGGACTGTTATATTGATACTTATTTGAGTACGTCTATTTTTAATAGAGCAGGTCAATTAAAATGTTATCCGAATCCAACGACGCAAGCCATCTTTATGGACATCGAATTGTCGGGACAGGGAACAGCAAGTCTGAAGATCTATGACATGAAAGGTCAATTGCAGAAAGTTAATTCTTCCTCTTATGTTACCGGCATCAATAAATTTGAAGTCTTGGTTGCAAACTTTGAGTCTGGGGCATATATAGTCCAGGTAAGTTTGAGTGGCAGTAGAAGGAATTATACGGGAAGGTTTGTGAAGATGTAAAGGCACAAGTTAAAAACTTGCGACAGCGATGAATTGTTGACTTTTGACCGCAAAGGCAATTTATTTCAATAAAAATAGTCCATTGAAAACTATCTTTTGTTCAAAGATTCTAATGGTGATTTGAGATAAATGAAATTAATTTAGCTCAGCAACATAATAAACTCATAAAACTAATTATTCATTTGATTGTAAAAGAGGTCACAAAGGTATTTCCGTCTTCGACTAAAATTTTAGCAAAGATGGAACTCTCCCTAGATTATTGGACTGACCACTGACCGCCGATCACTTATACTTTATATTCAAACTCAAAATATTCGAAGCCATTCCAGTAGACTTGCCATAGTGTCCGTATCGGATCTCTAATGTGTTGAAATGCTTCACTCCAAATCCACCGTTCAAAGGAGTGAACTTGCAACCAATGCCAGCAAAATAACTGGTAAAATCAGATAAATCATAATTACTGGTATAGAACATATCTGCTGTCGTATGTTCCTCAAAGCCATTAAAGTATTGTGCACCATTCTGCTTATAAAATCGATAGAATGGACTTAAAGAAAAGAATGGAGATAATTTTACCGGGACCTCAATGTTGAAAGTATGTGAACTTAATTTCCAATTATCAGCGTAATATCTGTAATAAGCTTTTATGATAATATTATCGCCGAGGAAATAACTGGATCTGATGGCTACAGGCAGTTTTAATCTGCTATCAGGCAGATTTTCCTGGTGTACTGAGTGGTCGTCAAAATAAACCCTATGAAAAGGAAGACTTAAATACCCTTGTTGTTTAACAATGTCGGCAATGAGTAGAATTTGCCAATTTTTATTAATAATCTGAGCGTAAGAAAGCGTTGCAGCATATGTATTACGCGAAGCAGTTCCATATCCATTTTCTCCTTGAGGTCTTAATTCAATTGGTTTTATGAGGGTAACCTGATCAGCAAATACCTGAACTTTTGCTGAAAATTCACCTGAGTTATCTTTCGTTTTTTTAGAATAATTGATGTTACCTCCAAATGAAAGATAATCAAATTCTGTTGAGGAAGATAAGCCTGCGCCTATAGTTTGTTTTTTTGTTTTGTTCTCCAAAGTATAATTTAGCGAAGGATAGAAACGATTGTCTGATGAGGAAGCTGAAGAATTTGCATTCAAATCTATTTTGTCGGATGAAGCTGAGGAATAATGATCGAGCCCGACTTCCAGATCAAGGGTATGGATTTTAAGAGGATCTTTTTGAAACAATAATTTTATGTCAAGTGAATTTGCAACATCCGTTAGTTTTTCCGTACCTATACCTCCGGTCACGGCAGAATTATTTCCTTCCTGATGATACAGGCTGGAGACAAGATTAATTTCTTCAATTTTTATTGTCTTTAATTTATATGGAGAAGTTGTATCCGGACCTTGAGCAATGACGCGGAAAAGACCAAAAAGTGCCAACCCAGTGAAAAATAATTTCTGCATTTATTTATTTAATTATAATTAATTTAATTGCAGCCACAGCCACCACCCACTTTACCCGAGCTTGCCCCGGATGACCCTTCTCTATAAGTTTGAAAACTCATTTCAGTCTTCTCTATTTTTCGGTTGGACAGCATCATTTCGGAATCATTTAACCTTCCTTTTTGATACTCTTTGACCGTCGTGCATGAAATAAATTGGCACGATACAATTAATATAAATAGATTAAATATTATATTTTTCATTTCAAATTAATGTTTTGAGACGTGTAAATTTGGTTTTTGTCATCTATTATTAGACAATGAAGATCCGGAATTTGATCTATCATAAATAGGCCCGGCTTTATACCCATCACTGCTATTGGTGTAGCCATAGCATCTGCCAATTCTGCATTATTACTAATGACAGTTACACTTTTAATACCGGTGACAGGAAAACCTGTTTTCGGGTCAATCGTATGCGAGAATTTTTTGCCATTTATGATAATACATTTTTCGTAATTGCCCGAAGTAGCAATGGCTTTCCCTGAAATATTTAAACATGAAAATGCCGATGAAGGATGATCCGGATGCGCTATACCGATCGTCCAAGGTTTTCCGCTGGCTTGCGTTCCCCAAGTAGTAAGATCTCCACTCGCATTTATAATCCCACTTAATACATTTCGTTCCACGAGCTTTTTCTTAGCCATCTCGGCAGCATATCCCTTACCAATACCTCCAAAACCTATTCGCATGCCCTTATTTAATAACATTACTGACAGCTGTTCTTTATTGAGAATTATGTTTCTGTAATTGATTAGATAGACCATCTTTTTTGCAATTTCATGGCTTGGAAGAGCGGTCATGTTTGTGTCAAAATTCCAGAGCCCCTTGTCAATACTACCATATGTGATATCGAAAGCGCCCTGTGTCAAATTTGAAATGGTAATTGATCTTTCAATGAGTTTGAAAACCTCCTCATCGACGACCACAGGCTTTATTCCGGCATACTCATTGATCAGATTAGTTTGACTATTCGGATCGAAGGTTGTAAAAAGCTTTTCTATTCTTTGAATTTCAGCAATTGCAATATCTATATGACAATCTGCGGTAATTCTGTCTTCTGATACGACTGTGATGGTAAAGTTATTACCCATCAATCTGAGGCTCTTTGAAAAACTATTCATCGTAAATGATTTATTTTCTTAAGTTGCAATAAGCACTTACTTCTTTCGTCCATTCGTCGACTGTGACAAAAGGTAAGCCATCCCATTTTTTTAGGACTTTACCATCAGCATCTAGCAGCAACGTCAATGGGAAGCCGCCTTCTTTATTATATATTTCCGCTAAAGCTTCATTTGCTTTGATTTGTGAAGGATCTGACATGTTTTTTTTCTTTCTGGGAAAGTCTGCATTGACTAATACCAATTTTTCACTTGCCATATCCATAAAGGTTTGGCTTCCAAAGTAATCTCTTTTTAATTTAATACAAGGCCCACACCAGTCTGATCCTGAAAAGTTTAATAGGATGAGTTTATTATCCTCTTTAGCAATGATTTTAGCTTTATTAAAATCTGTTAACCAAGTTACAGTTGGTAAAATGAAGCATAATAAGAGTAGTATTTTCATTTGTTGGAGAATTTATATTATTTCATGAAAACGAACATATTGATATTATAGTTTTTAACTCATTGGAAATTATATTAAAATATTCTTATTTATAGTCAATATTAATTGAATTGTTAATAAAAATATTCGTTTGGAATTTTGATTGGATATTAATTGAGATTACACCTATTAAGATTTTGTTTTGGCCTAATGCCTTAGTTACATATTCCGCTACCTTTTTCTTCTTTAAAAGCCGGCCAAAATTTTAAAAACAAAGGCTGTGAATCTTCGATTTGTCACTTATTAAAAGCTTGTGTCAAACCAATTAAGGAAGTAGGTAATGGAATTTTACGGTTACTGTAGGGACAGGTCGCGACCTGTCCCTACAGTAACTTTCTAATTTCAACTATCGAATCAAAACCGTTTGTAAAACATGAAAAATAAGACCATCCAATTGAGTAATTTTGTTATTCTCAAATACACAAAGTTATGTTCCTGCACGTACGTAAGATATTTTTCATTTTCACCTTCCTGGTTATCCTTGTATCCATATATTTATTTACCATCAATCCTGTGTACTTATGGTGGATGCTGCTGCCGATCATTTTTGTTATTATAGGCATTCTCGATATGATACAGAAGAAAAGTGCCATAATCAGAAACTTTCCTGTGGTCGGTCACCTGCGCGGCATGCTGTCAGGCTTCGGTCCGGAAATTCGCCAATATTTCGTAGAAAGTGATACCAATGGTACTCCCTTCAACAGATTGCAACGGAAAATCATCGAATCCAGGGCTAATAATATGGACGGTACTCATCCCTTTGGCACTGAACTTAATGTATATGAAGAAAACTATGAATGGATGCCCCATTCTATTTATCCGGTCGAGAAACTAAATGAAGCGCCAAGAGTGTTGATCGGTGAACATAATTGCGCAAAACCCTACTCCGCCTCTTTGCTGAATATATCAGCTATGAGTTACGGTTCTCTTAGTAAAAATGCCATCGTAGCACTAAATAAAGGTGCACAACTCGGTGGATTTTATCATAATACCGGAGAAGGTGGAGTGTCACACTATCATCTGGAATCAGGAGGAGATCTCGTTTATCAGCTCGGTACCGGCTACTTCGGATGTCGGGCAGAAGACGGAAACTTTGATCCAGAAAAATTTAAAATAACTGCAGCTTCTGAATCAGTTAAAATGATCGAACTAAAGCTCTCCCAGGGTGCTAAACCAGGTCATGGAGGCATTCTACCTGCTAAAAAGAATACGGAGGAAATTGCAAAAATCAGGGGAATTAAACCATTTACAGTTGTCCATTCTCCAGCACATCACAAAGCTTTCAGCGATGCCATAGGTTTGGTAAATTTCATAGAAAAACTCAGAGATCTGAGTGGAGGTAAACCAACAGGATTCAAGCTTTGCGTCGGATTAAAATCAGAATTTGAGGATTTGTGCACCGTCATGCGTGACACCGGTAAACTACCGGATTTTATTTCTATCGATGGTGGTGAAGGTGGCACAGGAGCTGCTCCTTTAGAGTTTACAAATTCTGTGGGCATGCCTTTAGAAGATGGGTTGGTCTTCGCAGTCGATACTTTGAAAAAATATGGTTTAAAAGATAAGATCAAAATCAATGCTACCGGTAAAGTTGCCACAGCATTCGACATTTATAAAATGCTCTCACTTGGCGCAGATCTTTGTTGTAGCGCGCGTGGGATGATGATCTCATTAGGTTGTATACAGGCACTTGAATGTGATAAAAATACTTGCCCTACAGGAGTTGCAACTCAAAACGAAGCCTTAATGGGCGGTCTTGTGATCGAAGACAAATATCGGAAAGTCTACAATTTTCACAAAAACACCATTTCTTCCTTCCTAGAAATCATGGCAGCTGCAGGCATCAGTGACTTAGATCATTTTAGTCGCAAGCTTGTCTTCCAAAGAACTAATAGCTATAGTTCAAGATCGTATGCGGAGATTTATCCGGAGGATAGGAAGTGAGAGGGTTATAAAGTGAGTAAGTGAGAAGGAGAGAAGGTGATTGGTTAGTAAATACAATTGTCTGAAGGATATTTTTAGCCCTGAATGGGCCTCTTCTCCCAGCCAATTGCGAAAGCTTTTGGCTGATAATTTGAATAAACGAATCTGGAATTGGGGCAAAAAGTGAGGCTGCGAGAATGTGAAAGGGTGAGAGGGTGAGTAGGTGATAGGGTGAGAAAGGCGTTCCGTAAGGTATGCTTTCAACATCACCCATCATTTATAATTTATAATTTGCCATTTTTTTGCCCTTTAATTTTCAACAATCCACCTTTATTGATTCTCGTCACCTCTCAGCACCCGATACCTTTGTCTTGCATCAACAGAGAAGACACTGCCGCTATAATCATTAAATAATTTTTCATAAAGTTCTTTGGCCTTTTCCTTATCGTTGAGCTGATAGTCGTAAAGTTGTGCCAATTCGTAAAGGGCATTGTCAGCGCGTATTTCTTCTTTATAATCAGCAATTATCTTTTCATAAGTAGATACAGCCTTAGGATAATTTTTCTGTTTTTCGAAAATATGTGCCTGAGCATACAAAATATCATCATCGAGAGCGTGTCCTGGAAATTTCTTCAACAATGAATCCAATTTGACCGTAGCTTCGGTAAGCAAGTTTCTATAAATTAGCAATTCTGTGGCGGCATAAAGTTTCAATGCTTCGTCGGTAGAGTCAAGTCCCATATTGTCCATGATGAATACACTTTGATCGATAGCGTCATTTGAAATCAACCTGGATGTGGCAGTTTTAAGAGCATTAAACTGTGCCTGCGCCCAACCAAAATCTCCTACATAGTAGGACAATTTTGCATTTTTATACCTTGCTTCCTGACCAAGCGGACCTTCTTTAAAGTCTTTATCTACCTGAGAATAAAGCAAAGAAGCATCCCAGCGTTCACCTTTGATAAGCAAATAATCTGCCAAGCGAATCTTGAGTTCGGCAAGGACAGGTGGATTGGCATATTTCCTATCTACTAAATCCTGCAATACCTGAATTGCTTTGTCCAGATTTTTTCGGTATATAAGAAGGAATTCTGCGTAATCGTAGGTAGCATAAACGGTCATGCCTGTTTCTTGGTAGGCATTTATATAATCATTAAATTCCTTATCAATTTGTAATTGATCAATCTCAGAGATTTCAGTATTTAAAATACTTTTCTCAACCATTGATTTCAATCTGTACCTTCCCGCCTCAAAGAAATATGGACTCCCCGAACCCTTGGTCATAATATAATTATAACCTTGAATGGCAGTTTCAAATTGACCTTCATTATAAGCAGTCATAGACAGATTATATACCTTGATCATGTTATTTCCTGTCTGTATATCCAATGCCTTAAGCTGTCGCAATGCATTGGCAAAGTCTTTTTTCTGAATATATATCCAGGAAAGCAATTCTATTAATTGAGGATTCTGAGGGTCTTCCTGAACTTTTTCGAATACCGCTTTTAATAAACCATCATATTCCTTTGGCTCGCGGAATGTTCGCTGTACCGTGGTAGTAATGTAATTTAGTATGCTTGGATCCTGCTTCAGCATACTCAGATAGGTCAATAGCATTTTGTCTTGCTGGCCTGTTTTGAGATAAAGATTTGCTAGATCAGTGGCAAACATGCCGGGAGTGTTCAATATTTTTTCACCTTTTTCCAACACTTGAATGGCATAATCAGACTTTCCGAGACGGTCAAATGACCTTGAAACGTTGAGCAGCATATTTGGGTTCTGGGGCAGATTGGCAAGCACGTAGGCATATTGCTTTTCGGCTTCGTCATTTTTATTTATCTTAGTCAAGAGTGCTGCATTCGTGATTCTCAATGTAAGTTGATTTGGATTTTGCTGGATAGCTTCGTTCATAACCTGCAGGGCCTTGTCATAATCTTTGAGGGCTATAAAACATTCAGTGAGTGTATGAAGCAATTGCTCGTTGGACTTATTTTTGTTCCACAACTCTTTGTAAATGATGGCAGCCTTTTCATATTCACCATCTTGGAAATACTGGATACCCAGCTGCATATTCTGCGCTGTGGCAGCCTTAATGGAAATTATACTAACAAATAAAATAAATAAAATACGTTTCATAGGATCATTTAATGCTGCGAAAATATTGCATTTTTTATCATAATGCTCTATTTATTCAAAATGTAAGCAAATGATGTTATAGAAACGAATAGTTGAAATAAATGTTTTAGTCTATTGTCATGCATTTGTAAATCAAAATTCAACCTCCGACATCTCCTATCCAGCTGCTCGCTGTTTCTCGTCCTGAGCACCACCTTGCCTTCTCCCTAATTGACCCACATTATTATTTCCAAATCTGTAAGTAAAACTCAAAGTAGCGACACGGGAATCACGACCGACTTTAAATTTTTCAATGTAATCTGTGAATTCAGTGGTGGCTGTCGTGAGCTCGGAGTAAAAGATATCTGTAAATGCGAATTTCAAGGTGCCTTTTTTATTGAGGATCTGTTTTTGAGCGCCAATTGAAAGGGAAGCGATCGGCTGGACGTCCATGTAACCATAGATCTCTCTACTTCTATAATTGCCTGATAATTCTATCGAGTAATCCTTTTTAAGCTGAAAGATATTTTTCGAATTCCAATTGAATGCAACATTACCATTACTCAGCTGTGTATTAATGAGATTGCCTTTATAATGACCATAATACAAGTTGACAGAATTGATGCTTTGCCATATCTTGAAGAAGGTAAATGGCATGTAAAGCGTTATTCCGTAATAGTCGAATGATGCAAGGTTTTTATCAGTCTGGACGGTAATTCTTTCAAGTCCCTCTACAGGACCTATGACTTGCGTAATATTATCCAGCGTCTTACTATAACCGAAAGTGGTGCTGAATTTTTGCAGGAAAGTATGAGTCAATTCATAATTCCAACTGGTCTGAGGATCAAGATAAGGATTGCCTTCTCTGTAAGTCGTGGGATCCAGGAAAAATTTAAATGGATTCAGCTGACCATAGGACGGTCGGTCGATTCTCCGACTCACTGAAAAGCTCCATTCATTCCTGTCGCTGAATGTATAGGCTGCCAGTGCACTTGGAAATAAATTTGTGTAATTTTTATCAAAGGAGGTATTATTTACCTTCTGTTCGCCATCGATATTGGTGTTTTCCATACGGAGACCTGCCTGGATCACCCATTTCCCAAATTGGCCGGAAGCGTTGGCGTATAAGGCGTTGATATTTTCTTTATAAATAAAATGGTTGCTTTTAGTGGAATCAAAAACTGCTGTTTCTGTCGACTTATCGAAGAATTTAATGTCATTATCTGCTTTGACGTAACTCGTTTTACCACCGAATTCCAGCTTCAACCCATTTTTATATTGACTCGAATAATCCGTTTTAGCTGAATAAATATCCAAACCTCCCTGAAGATCTCCGTATAAAATATATGGAATACCAAGTTCTATTCCTGTGAGATCGTATGAATGTGTCGTAAATGTCTGCTCCGTAGTATTTCCAAAAGGTGCATAATCCAAATCAACTGTCAGATTCTGATCTTTTGTGATTCTGTAACCATAGTGAATATTGCCACCCATGTCATGCCATAGATCATGTGAATCATTTTGTGTGGTGAATTTCGAAGCCGGAATTCCTTCAGCATTGACAATTGTCGTCTTGTTTAAACCATTTGGATTGAATTTTGAAAGATTACCATTAATGAGGATTCCCAGATCCATCTTGTCAGATAGTGTAAAGTCCACACCGATTCTCGCCATATTATTAAACCTGGCTATTGTGAGATCATTGTCCTGATCATATGCTCCGGTGAAGACACCTTTGTCATAAAATTTTCTGTAGAGTAATAATTTGTTGAAATTGGCACGATAGGTAAGGTTGTACATGCCATAAATATTGAATTTTGCATTTCGGTGGTTTAGTGAAATGCTATTTACCGATTTTGGTAACTGGCCCTGTCCATAGGAAAGACTAATAGAGCCATTGGTACCGATTTTTTTATCTTTGATCATAACGAGATTAATGATGCCTGAGGTGCCGGATGCATCATATCTTGCTGCAGGATTGGAGATGATCTCGACTTTGGACAGTGCAGAAGCAGGCAAAGATTTGAGATAGTTAGCGAGATCTGAGCCACTGAGTTGCAATGGCTTTCCATTCACCCAGACATTGACTCCCTGACGTCCCTTCAGAGATAATTGGTCGCTGTTAGTGGCTGTAATTCCGGGAGAAGAACCCAATACTTCCCACGCTGAATTGCCTGCTGCGAGGATGCTGTTTTCCACATTTACGACGATTTTATCCCGATCTCTTTCGATGAGTGGCTTTTTATATTTAATTGTTACCTCATTCAACTGGTTTGCGGAAGGAACGAGATTAATTTTTTCTACTTCGATATCACCGACTACGCTAATCTTATTTTCAAAGGGAGTATAACCTATCAAAGCGGCATGCAATAAATATTCGCCTGCACCAATATCTTCGAGGGTAAATTTGCCATTTTCGTCCACTACCGATGCTTTAACAATTGTAGAATCAATAGCAGAAGTAATATATACTGATGCTCCGGTGGCCGGACTTTCATCTTCAAGTTTCAACACACCACTGACGGTATGAGCAGATGCTGCTGACGAAAGGTAAAACATGATGGCAAGGATGAAGTTTGATTTTACAAATATTGTTTTCATGTCAATTAAATTTTATCAAAATTATACCCAAAATTTCAATTATAACGCAACTGTCCGCAAAGGTTTCAATTGATTAGACCAACGGATACTTCACATCGTTAAAAGTGTCAAAATATTCGCTAGAAATAAGTGACAGTAATATTTATATTTATTGATATATCAATAATATGTTATTATTTTGATGAATTAAAAATCTACTATAAAGTACCTTGCATTTGTGTGCATAACAAATTGTACAAAAAAAAAGACTTAGCGAATAAAGATTCCTCGCTTCGCTCGGAATGACACTAAGTCGATGGAATTTGGGTATAAAATGGGGCGGCCTAGACGCCCCATTTTATACCCCCTCAAGCCAAAGGTTTTGTCATTCCGACAGAAGGGAGGAATCTGTCAAATAAAAATCAACTAATTTACTGGTATCCATCTTTTTATAAATTATCTATTCAAATATTTAGCTTTTATTGCATTTTGTTTTATACACGGTTAATTCTATTTTTCAATAATAATTTTTGTTTAATTACATTTGCACTCCTCAAATGATGACACATGCTATTTTCAATGACAGGCTTTGGTTCAGCTAAAAGACCATTTCAAGACAAAACCTTATCTATCGAGATAAAGTCTGTCAATTCCAAAATTGTAGACGTTAGGGTACGATCTCCTTTTGACTTAAAGGAAAAAGAAAATTTATTACGCAAGGAAGTGCTGGAAACTGCCATCCGTGGTAAGATAGATGTCAGCATAGAGCTATCATCATCAAACAGTGTTCCTGTAGGTCTGATCAATGAGAGTTTATTGCGCAGCTATGCTATGTCACTAAAACCTATAGCAGAAGAGTTGGGCTTAGATACATCTCAGATCATTCCTAGTTTGCTACGTGTACCGGAAATTCTTTCCAATGGTTCCA
>Ga0209582_1001103_pt1 | contig 14041 bp, 18 predicted proteins | sample KloWWTmetKNB5Kit_FD_187176 | JGI IMG/M metagenome (GOLD analysis project Ga0209582, IMG submission 187176) | Active sludge microbial communities from Klosterneuburg, Austria, studying microevolution and ecology of nitrifiers - Klosterneuburg... | ecosystem: Engineered > WWTP > Aerobic digester >...
GCGAACCTTTCGCGGAACCCGGGAAGTAGCGGTTCAGGTCCCGGCCATCGGGCAGTTCCCGCTGCATCGCCAAGAAGCCGAACACGTTCAACACCGGGATCGCGATCAAGGTGCCGCGCTCCAAGGGCCGGTGTTGTAATTCCACCAAAATGCGCCGGACGATCTCGATACCACCAACCTCATCACCGTGGACCGCCGCCATGATCATCAACGTGGGGCCATCCTGTTTGGCGCGATGCACGACAACCGGGATCTCAACAGAGGTGCGCGTGTACAACTTCGCCACCTGCATGTCCAACGTAACATGCTCGCCGGGCTTCACGCTTTCGCCCAATACACGGACCAGCTTACAAGCCTCGGGTTGCTCCACTTTTCTTGAACGCGCCATTCTTGGGTGCCAAGGTATGTGGGGCAAGGTCGCACGGGTGCGAAAGAGATCCCTGCTACATCACAAGAACTTAAAGTGGAAGTTGAAGAAACCGGAAATGGACGGGAATGAACGTGAATGCAGGATGGCGGCATTTACTCACGCTTATACACGTCCATTCCCGATTGTTGCCTTCTATTTGATGTAAGAAAGGCGGTCGAATGACCACGGCTCCCATTACTTCACTTCATTCAGGCTCCAATCGTAGTCCAGATGGTCCACCTTGGCACTTTCAGCTATTTGCACTTTGCTGAATTTGTTGAGGTACAGGATCAAGCTACCGTTCTTTTTGAAATCGCCTTCGAACCAACTGAAGATCTTCGAAAGCTCCACATGATCCTTGGTGATCTTGTTGTACCGCGCCGTATTGATGAAAGTCTTCGCCTGATCGGCCAATTGTGCATCGATCTTTTCCGCCGTGTATGCTTCATTCCGCAAGGGCGGGCAGGACATGGAGGCACAATTGATGGCAAAATGGATCCGTGGTTCATCCATCTTTCGCAACACCTCATGTTCCACATCGTTCAGGCTCATTTCCGTGCTGCCCGCCTTGAATTTGGTGACGTGCCAAACTGAATTGACACCTGGGATCTTTAGTGTTGGATGCATGTCTCGAATGCTTTCCACCGGATAGTTGTCGACGATCAACTTCACCGTTTGCGCATTGTACACGTTGATGAAATAGGCCAGTTTGGTGTTCTTGCTCGCCTTGTCGGAAGGTGCGTTCTTGGAAAGCAACTCACAATACGCATTTAACCGACCCTTGTCCTTCACAAAGCCTTTATAGTCCACCAGCCCATCCCGCACGTGTGCTTTTAGAAGTTGATCCCAATCCGCATGCAGTTCTGCGGGAGCGACTACCGGTCCATCGGCCATGGTATAGTTCCAAGTGATCGGAGTCGTTCGATCACAAGCTACTGTCGTTAGAAGGAAGGCGATGGCGATGCTGTTCATGGTTCGCATTTTAGGTACTTACGTTCGCGGAATGTCAATGGACCAAATTGTAGGCCGATCAACGGAGGAACGGTCGAGGGACCGGGAAAACCTGACACCTCTGCCGTGGTTTTCAACCAATAACTTTTCTAAATGCATCGGGCGGATGATCATCCGCCCCAACGTCAGTGCTGATCGTAATCGATCGTTACCTCGGCAGAACGCGGGTGGGTCTGGCAGGTAAGAACGTAGCCATCTGCGACTTCTTCATCGGTGAGGGCGTAGTTCATCGCCATCTCCACTTTGCCGAAGACCACACGGGCTTTGCAGGTGCAGCACACCGCCCCTTTGCACGCGTAGGGCACGTCCAATCCGGCATCCAAGGCCACATCCAGAACGGCATCGCCACTGGCATCCACTTTCAATTCCTGTTCGCGCCCGTCAAGGATCACTTTTACGGTTGCTGTGCCAGTGAATGCTCCTTCACCGACCGCCACAGGTGCCTTTTTAGCATCCGTGGTAACAGGGCTACTGAACAGTTCAATGTGGATCCGATTCTTCTCCACACCTTGCTTTTCCAAGGCCTCGCTCACGTTCACCATCATTTGTTCCGGTCCGCAGATGAAGAACTCCTTGTCCAACGGATCGTTCACGAAGCGCTTCAACAACTCCACGGCTTTTCCTGTGGTAATTCGACCGTTGAACAGCATGTCCTCATCCTTCCCTTGGCTTAGGATGTGATGCACCGAAAGACGTTCGCCAAAGTGTTTGCGCAACTCTTCCAAGCGGCTGCGGAAGATGATCCTGTCCTGATCGGAATTACCGTAGAACAGGGTGAATCTACTTTTCGGTTCGGTCCGAAGAACCGTCTTTAGAATGCTCAGGATCGGCGTTATCCCGCTGCCTGCCGCGAATGCGATAATGTGGCGCTCCTTGCTCGGGTCCAACGCAGTAGTGAAGTTGCCCATCGGGGTCATGACCTCGATCTGCATACCCGGTTTCAGCTTGTCCACCAATTGTGTGCTGGCCCTGCCCCCTTCCACTTTCTTCACGGCGATCCGCATTTCACCTTGGTCCAACGGACTACTGCAAATGCTGTAGCTGCGTCGTAGTTCCTCCCCGTTCACCGTCAACTTCAACGTTACGTACTGGCCGTGCTCGAATCGGAAATCTGCCTGCTCCGAAGCCGGAACCGTAAAGCCGACCACGATGCAATCGGCTGTTTCCTGATGAATGCTTGCTACTTCAAGGGTATGGAATCGGGCCATGCGGGTGCTTGTCATTCTTGGGCGGCGAATTTAGATGATCCTTCGGGTGGTTGGTCCTAGCAATGAACATACAGCCACCGGTAAAGGTTTTCAAACGAAAGGCCAAGCCCCGTACCTTAGCGGACCAGAACAAGAACATGGAGAACCAAGAACTTGAGGAACGCTTTCAAGAGAAAGTAGATGCCGAACTGAAGATCGAGCCGAAGGACTGGATGCCCGAGAAGTATCGGAAAACACTGGTACGGCAGATCAGCCAGCACGCCCACAGCGAGGTGGTAGGCATGTTACCCGAGGGGAATTGGATCGGACGCGCTCCTTCACTAAAACGGAAAGCGATCCTTTTGGCCAAGGTGCAAGATGAGGCGGGGCACGGGCTTTACTTGTACAGTGCCGCTGAAACGCTTGGTACCACACGTGAAAAGACCGTCGAGGACCTCTTGAGCGGCAAGGCGAAATACAGTAGCATCTTCAACTACCCCACCCTTACATGGGCAGATATCGGTGCAGTGGGTTGGCTTGTTGACGGTGCCGCGATCATGAACCAGGTGATGTTGTGCCGTACCAGTTATGGACCTTACGCCAGAGCCATGGTGCGCATCTGCAAAGAGGAAAGTTTCCATCAGCGTCAGGGGTACGAGATCATGAGCGTGCTGAGCAAAGGCACTCCTGAACAACTTGAAATGGCGCAAGATGCGTTGAACAGGTGGTGGTGGCCCAGCCTGATGATGTTCGGACCAAGCGATGCGGAAAGCCCGAACAGCGCCGCGAGCATGAAGTGGAAGATCAAGCGCCAGAGCAATGACGAACTGCGGCAGATCTTCATTGATCGCACGGTGCAACAGGCCGAAGTGATCGGGTTAACGATCCCTGACCCGGATCTGAAGTGGAACGAGGAAGCCAAGAAATACGACTGGGGTACGATCGATTGGACCGAATTCAATAACGTTGTGGCCGGGAACGGTCCTTGCAACAAGGAACGACTCGTTGCACGCAACAAGGCCCACGATGAAGGTGCTTGGGTGCGCGAAGCAGCGATGGCCTACGCCGCGAAAAAGGCGAAACAAAAAGCAGCATGATGTACGGTTGTCAGTTGTCGGTGGACCGGCTGTCGCGCAAAGCCAGCGCGCAGCTCGTGCGACCGAAAAACGGACAACCGAAAACCGACAATTGATCAATGAGCGAGAACCCGAACAACTGGCCTCTGTGGGAGGTCTTCATCCAAAGCAAACGTGGCTTGGACCACAAGCATGTAGGCAGCTTGCACGCACCCGACGCACGCTTGGCGATCGAGAATGCACGTGATGTTTACACTCGTAGGCAAGAAGGGAACAGCATTTGGGTAGTACCGGCAAACGCCATCAGCGCCAGCCAGCCCGACGATGCAGAAATGTTCTTCGACCCGGCCGATGACAAGACCTACCGACACCCGACTTTCTATTCGATCCCGGAAGGTGCGAAGTACATCTGAACCAGCCGGTCTTGATCGAGGTAATGGTCATCCAGCACATTCTTGGACGACTTGATCATCGCCACTCATCTCCTATACATCCCTACTCTTTTTCCCTCGTTAATGGCCCAACAACTACCCCTCCTTACCTACCTCCTTCGTAGAGGTGATGATAACCTGATCCTTGGCCAGCGCCTAGGTGAATGGTGCGGCCACGGTCCACAGTTGGAAGAGGATATCGCCCTTGCCAATAGAGCGTTGGACGTGATCGGACAAGCGCGTAACTATCTGCAGTACGCCGGTGAAGTGGAAGGGAAACAGCGGACCGAAGATGACCTCGCCTTCTTGCGCCCAGAGCGTGAATTCGTGAATTGCAAGTTGGTGGAACAACACAATGGGGATTACGCGCACACCATGGTCCGTAGTTTCTTGTACGATGCGTGGCACCTGCCATTGCAGAAAGCCTTGACCAAGAGCAGCGATGAACGGATCGCCGCTATCGCGGGCAAAGCAGTGAAGGAGATCAGCTACCACCTGCGGGCCAGTAGTGATTGGGTGATCCGCTTCGGGGATGGAACAGCCGAAAGCAAAGAACGCGCGCAGAATGCGTTGAATGCTCTTTGGACCTACACCGGTGAACTTTTCGTGCAAGATGAAGTGGATCAAGCATTGATCAAGGCTGGTGTAGCTCCGGACATGGCAAAGATCAAGGCTGAATTCGATCGTACAATGGACCGAGTCCTTGCTGAAGCCACCTTGGAGCGTCCTGCAGATGCATACATGGCCACTGGCGGCAGACAAGGCGTGCACAGCGAACACATGGGCCTACTTCTCGCCGAGATGCAATACCTGCAGCGGGCCTATCCGGGTGCGGAGTGGTAAATTTGAGGGTCGATGCTGCGATCGACCTTACCATGACCTCGAAGATCACATCCCCTACCAGAGAAGGGATCTACGCCCTGCTTGAGAACGTGAAGGACCCCGAGGTCCCCGTGATCAGTGTGCGCGAGCTGGGAGTTTTGCGCGATGTTGCTGTTGTGGATGGAAACGTGTTCGTGACCATAACGCCCACCTACACGGGCTGTCCCGCCATGGACGTGATGCGCGAGGATATTGAAAAGGAATTGCAAAATGCAGGGATCACCCGATTCAAAGTAACACAGGTGCTTGCCCCGGCCTGGACCACCGATTGGATCACAGAAGAAGGCAAGGCGAAATTGTTGGCCTATGGCATCGCACCGCCACAGAAGACTGCGGATATCCGCGCACTGAAAGGTGAGGCTCCGATCGTGCCATGCCCACAATGTGGTTCGAAGGATACTGCCATGATCTCCCTTTTTGGTAGCACAGCATGCAAGGCACTTTGGAAGTGCAACGCCTGTTTGGAGCCGTTCGATCAGTTCAAGTGTTTGTGAAGGTCCGGAATCGATCAACGGTGTTCGGTCCGTTCTTACGAACTTCGCACCATGGCCTACAGCTCGATATCCTTCAACGTTTCCGATGGCGTTGCGACGATCACACTGAACCGTCCGGACAAGCTCAACTCCTTCAACCGGGAAATGGCACTGGAGACCATTGACGCATTGGAACGGTGCATGGACGACGACAGCATTCGGGCGGTCATGCTCACCGGTGAAGGTCGTGCATTCTGCGCAGGACAGGACCTTGCTGAAGCGGTTGCGCCGGGCACCTTGATCGAGGAGATCATTACTGTACAGTACAATCCGATCATCCGGCGGATCCGAGGCTTGCACAAACCGGTGATCGCGGCTGTGAACGGTGTGGCAGCGGGCGCTGGGGCGAACATCGCGTTCGCGTGCGATCTCACATTGGCCGCGGAGAGTGCCAAATTCATCCAGAGCTTCATCAACATTGGCCTTATCCCGGACAGTGGCGGCACCTTCACCCTACCCCGCTTGGTTGGTATGCAACACGCATTTGGCCAAATGATCCTCGCACCAAAGATCACGGCCAAAGAAGCCGAAGAGAACCGCATGATCTGGAAAGCTGTCCCCGATGCAGAACTGATGGAGCAGGCCACAGCACTGGCAAAACAACTCGCAACCATGCCAACCAAAGCCATTGCCCTTACCAAGGAAGCGTTGAACAGGTCCATGGCAAACGACCTGGATGGACAGTTGGATGTGGAGAATGAATTGCAGAGCCTTGCAGGCCGCAGCCACGACTACAACGAAGGCGTGCAAGCATTTCTGGAAAAGCGCAAACCTGTCTATAAGGGTTCTTGAAAGACCGGGTCGATCCCAACTCTATAGTAGGTAGGAACCGATCAGTCCGTTTTAAGCACCTTTGCGGAATTCCCGTCGTGCCCCTAGTGGGTAAACCCGAATGTTCGCTGCCACCGACATTGAATTCCACTTCTTTTCCGGAACCGTTGTGTTCTCCGGACTCACCAGTGGCAACCTGACCCGTTAAGCGCGCATGCTCTTCAACACGCTTGAGTTCGCGCTCTTCTTCCCGATCGTCTTCGTGCTGTATTGGTTCGTAACGAAGCGCTCTTTGCGGTTGCAGAACGTGATGTTGCTCGCGATGAGCTACTACTTCTACGCCCAATGGGATTGGCGTTTCCTGTTCCTGTTGATCTTCTCCACCTTCTTGGATTACTTCAGCGGCCTGCAGATCCATAGGACCCCCACCCATGCCATGAAACGGGTGTGGCTGATCATCAGTGTAGGGATCAATCTGGGCTTCTTGGGCGTGTTCAAGTATTACAACTTCTTCGCCGACTCCTTCGCCAACCTGGTGGGCAGCTTCGGCTTTGAAGCTCATCCCGTCTTTCTAAGTGTGATCCTACCAGTGGGGATCTCCTTCTATACGTTCCACGGCCTCTCCTACGTGTTCGACATCTACTACGACCGGATAAAGCCAACCACGGACCCAGTGGACTATGCCTTGTTCGTAGGCTTCTTCCCGTTGCTGGTGGCCGGTCCGATCGAGCGGGCGACGCACCTATTGCCACAGATCCAAAGCCCAAGGCAATTCGAAATGGCCAAGGTCGTGGATGGCTGCAAGCAAGTGCTGTGGGGACTCTTCAAGAAAGTGGTGATCGCGGACAACGCAGCGGAGATCGTGAACCTGATCTTCGATGGGCACCAAGACTACGGTGGAAGTACCCTCCTATATGGCGCTGTTCTATTCGCGTTCCAGATCTATGGCGACTTTTCCGGGTACTCGGATATCGCCTTGGGAACCGCACGGATCCTTGGCATCGAGCTGTTGCAGAATTTCAACTTCCCGTACTTCTCCCGCGACATCGCCGAGTTCTGGCGGCGTTGGCACATCTCCCTCTCCTCTTGGTTCAGGGACTACGTGTACATCCCGCTCGGTGGTTCACGAGGCGGAACATGGATGAAAGTGCGCAACACCTTCGTGATCTTCCTGGTCAGCGGCTTTTGGCACGGCGCCAACTGGACTTTTATTGTTTGGGGTGCATTGCATGCGCTGTTCTTCCTACCGGTCCTTTTGAGCGGAAAGAACCGTTCCAACATGAGCATCGTTGCAGAAAACAGCATGCTTCCAAGTTGGCGCGAAACGTTCAATATGGCCGTGACGTTCTTCAGCGTGGTCATTGCTTGGGTCTTTTTCCGTGCGGAGGATCTGGGACATGCATTCGCCTATATCGGTGGCATGTTCTCGCCAACGATCTTCTCCAAACCGGCCGAATTCTCCATGCAGCTAGCGGCGCTGGTCGGGTTCTTCCTGTTGATCGAATGGGTCGGAAGACGCGGGAGATACGGGTTACAGGACATCGGTTTGAAATGGCCGCGATTGGCACGGTGGGCGATGTATTACGGCATCATGTTCCTGATCTTCCGTTTTACCGGGAAGAGCGAAACCTTCATCTATTTCCAATTCTGATGAAGCAATTCCTCAAATGGCTCGCCTTGTTCATGCTGCTCCCCGTGGCGATCTTCGTGATCACCCTGTACAGCGCCGATGGTCGAACCGATCCATATTATCTGCGCTTCACCACGCCACCGCAAAGTAGCTTGATCGTTGGCACGTCGCGGGCGGCACAAGGCATTCAACCCCATGTGTTGGACAGTATGTTGAACGCGAACGGTCGCGCCGTGAAGAGCTTCAACTACAGTTTTGCCATCGGCTATTCCAATTATGGGGCACCCTACTACGAGAGCATCAAAAAGAAAATGGACCCTGCGGCGCAGAACGGTGTGTTCATCGTGGCCGTTGATCCTTGGAGCGTTGCTGGCGATCTGGCAACAGTAAGGGCCGGTATACCCGAATACGAATGGACGTTCTTGCGCACCTTGAACAACGTGAACATGAGCCCCAATGTGGAGTACTTGATGGAGGAGTACGACAAACCATTGTTGAACATCCTAGTGCCTGACCCACGAAAAGTGGACGATCGTTTGCTGCTGCATGAAGATGGCTGGTTGGAGACCAATTTGGACCTTTCCCCTTCCACAGTTACCGAACGGACCGCGAAGAAAGTGAAGGAATACCGCGACACACGTTTGAATAGCTCAGCCCCTTCACCATGGCGGCTTGGATACTTGGAATTGACGGTTGACCTGCTGCAAAAGCACGGTGAGGTGATCCTTGTCCGGCTCCCGGTCCACAGCAGCATGATGGTCCTCGAAGACCAACTGATGCCGACGTTCGACAGGACAATGGAACTTCTCGCACTGCGCAAGAATGTCAAGTACCTCTCAATTCCTGTGAATGATCGGGAATGGTCCTTTACCGATGGAAATCACCTTGTGCCAAGCGATGGAGCCAAGGTTACCAAGCTGATCGCGGAGGAATTACTGCATCCGTGAGAGGCGGTTTCCGTTGCGACCTTTGCACCCATGTCGCTTCCTTCCGTACTTCTTGAACACGCTGTCGATCAACTTGCCACTTTGCCTGGGATCGGTAGGCGCACGGCCATGCGTTTGGCATTGGACCTTTTGCGACGCGAGAAACAAGAAGTGGCCCGGTTCAGTGATGCGATCCGTAAGCTGCGCGATGAGGTGCGTTTCTGCGATGTCTGTTGCAACATCAGTGATGAACCGCGCTGTGCCATCTGTCGTGAACCCAACAGGGACGGGACAACGATCTGCGTGGTGGAGGATATACGCGATGTGATCGCGATCGAGAACACAAGGCAGTTCAAGGGATTGTACCATGTACTTGGCGGCGTGATCAGCCCCATGGACGGGATCGGTCCGGACGACCTGAACACCGCAGAATTAATGCTGCGCGTGCAAACCGGAGATGTGAAGGAAGTGATCCTCGCTTTGGGCACCACACTGGAAGGCGACACCACCGGATTCTACTTGAACAGAAAGCTCAATGAACACCGCGTAATGGTGAGCATGTTGGCACGTGGGCTCAGCGTGGGCGGCGATCTCGCTCAAGCCGATGAACTCACTCTGGGCCGCAGTATCGCGGATCGCAAACCTTACGAGCAGGGGAGGAAGTGATCCGTGTGCGATCTTCGCGCCATGCAAAAGGACATGATCGTAGGGGTGGTCGGTGCCGGCACCATGGGTAGCGGCATCGCTCAAGTAGCGGCGCAAGCGGGTCACAGCGTGGTACTTTTCGACACCCGCCAAGAAGCATTGGACAGTTCGAAACAGGGCCTCGCGAAAGTTCTGGACCGCTTGGTGGAGAAGGGCAAATTGACAGCAGAAGCATCCGCCGCGATCCAAGGTCGTTTCACTTACGCAACGGACCTGAAGGCATTCGCAAAGAGCGGGTTGATGATCGAAGCGATCGTTGAAGATCTCGCCATCAAACAGAAATTATTCCTTGATCTGGAGGCCATTGTTGGGAAGGATGCAGTGCTCGCCACCAATACGTCGTCCTTGAGCGTTACCGCAATTGCCGGGGGGTGCAAAGTGCCTGATCGCGTGATCGGACTCCATTTCTTCAACCCCGCTCCGCTCCTTCCCTTGGTCGAAGTAGTACCCGGATTGGCGACCGATCCGCGGCATGCAGCAGCGTGCGTTGCGCTGATGAAGGACTGGGGAAAGACCCCGGTACTGGCGAAGGACACGCCGGGTTTCATCGTGAACCGGGTGGCACGGCCGTTCTATGGCGAAGCATTGCGGATCTACGAAGAAGGCATCGCCGATATGGCCACGATCGATCATGCCATGAAAACCTTGGGCGGTTTCAAGATGGGCCCGTTCGAGCTGATGGACCTGATCGGCAATGATGTGAACTTCGCCGTGACCAGTACCGTGTTCAAAGCCTTCTTCTATGATCCACGGTACCGACCTTGCTTCACCCAGCAACGGATGGTGGAAGCTGGCTGGTTGGGGCGCAAATCAGGGAAGGGTTACTACAGCTATGCTAATGGCGCCGTCCAACCGGAGGCGGCGAATGACAGTGTTCTGCACAAAGCGATCGTGGATCGGATCATACTCATGTTGATCAACGAAGCAGTGGATGCCTTTTACTTGGGGGTTGCCGACCGTAAAGACCTCGACCTGGCCATGACCAAAGGGGTAAATTATCCTAAGGGCTTGCTGGCATGGGCAGAAGAGATCGGTTTCTCACCGTGCCTTGCTGCTCTGGAAAGATTGCAGGCGGAATATGGGGAAGATCGTTACCGGCCATCTCCCCTACTTAGAAAATTGGTACGGGAAGGGGCAACATCAGTGTAAGCCAAGGAAGTTCACGGCGTGATCTGAAAATTAATTTCCATGGAAACAAAATCCGATTACATTTGCACCCCATAAAACAACCCCCCAGTATTTCACATGAAGACCCAATTGCTCACTGCCCTTTCAATTTCTGCCCTTTTCTTGGTCGCTTGCGGCCCCAATGAAGCTGAAGTTGCTGCCGCGAAAGCACAAGCAACTGCCGATAGCCTCGCGGTTGTTGCAGCCGCCGAACACGCTTACACGATCGATCCTTCCACCGCAAAAGTGACCTGGAAAGGTGTTATGCTGGGTGTAAAGCAGCACCATGGTGTGGTGAAGCTTTCCGATGGAAATGCTACCGTTAAGGGTGGCCAACTGCAGTCCGGCAGCGTGACCATTGACATGGCATCGATCAACTCATTGGACAGCGCCTATGCAGCTGATGATGCGAAGGAAGGAACACGTGCCATGTTGCTCGGCCACTTGGCAAGCCCTGATTTCTTTGATGTTGCCACATACCCTACTGCTACGTTCACGATCACCTCCGTGGAAGGAAATACCGCAACGGGAGACCTTACCGTGAAGGGAAAGACCAACAGTGAGAAAGTGACAGATCTAGTCGTGACCGAAGGCGAAGGAACCGTGAGCATTACTGGTAAACTCAGCTTTGATCGCCAGAAATACGGCGTGGCATGGAGCTCCGGTGCAAAGGACATGGTCCTCAACGATGCAATTGAACTGACGGTGGAGCTATCGGGTACAGCCCAGTAATTCCATTTCGGTGAAAGTCGAGAAGCGCTCGCCGAAAGGCGGGCGCTTTTTGTTGCTGGCATTCGTCTACCGCATTGCACCCGCGAGCCAAGCATTGTAGGGCCGCATGGCCGAATAGTGCTCCATGAGCTTCTCCAACAACTTCGGGTCGGCAACCCATTTCGCAGGCAATTCGGCTTTTACATAGAATTGCTTGTTCGCGATCAATGGTTCTTTGGCCAAGAAGCGCTTGAATTCCCCCGGCAACACCTTGTTCTTCTCTCCTTCCACCGAACCAAATAGGGCTTTGAACGACTGGTGATCCACCACTTTACGGAAGCCCTTGTGGTCGAGCATGATCGCATTACGGATCTTGTGAAGTTGCTCCTTATCGGGCATGTAGGCACCTCCATAGAAGTTCACGCTTTCGGGGCCCAGCTCGAAGTAGATCCCGGCCGCCGTCATGTCCTTGCGACCGCCAGGTGAAACGATCGCAGAAGTGCTCAACTTGTAAGGTGTCTTGTCTTTGGCGAACCGGATATCCCGATTGATCCTGAAGATCGCTTCCTTGGGTTCTATCCGGATCGTCTTGTCTTGCTTGCCCACCTCCTTGATCACGGCTCCAACGAACGCCACGAAAGGGTCCTTCACACTGGCCTCATACCGCTTCCGGTTCGCATCGAACCACTCTTTATTGTTGTTCGCGGCCAATTCCTTGAAGAACTGGTTGAAGTCTTTGGTGAACCAAGGCATGGGAGATGTAATTTTCCGGAAAGTTACTGAGCCATGCCCCAAAGCCGCACCCCGCAGCCAGAGTTGTTCAAACCACCTTACGTAGTCGGCGTTGACACTCCCCTCGGTAAAGTCTGGTTGGCCAGTGATGGTGTGCTGATCACTGCTCTGTCCTTCGACACGCTGCATGGCCGGCACTCGAAACCACCCAAGGTGTTGCTGGATGCCGAGAAGCAACTGAACGCTTATTTCAAGGGAAAACTGAAGAAATTCGACTTGCCGGTGCAACGACTTGGGACGCGTTTCCAGAAATTGGTTTGGACCGCACTGGAGGATATCCCATATGGCAAGGCAGCATCCTACAAAACACTAGGTGCTCATATCGGTGGGAAAGCGATCGGGCGCACGGTGGGAAATGCTTGTGCGAGGAACCCCGTTCCTATCATCGTGCCTTGTCATCGCGTGATCGGTAGTGACGGATTGCTCACTGGCTATGTCGGTGGCATTTGGCGCAAACGCTGGCTCTTGCAGCACGAAGGGGCTTTACCGAAGGAGCTGTTCTGAAGCTGGATCCCGCGGGACCACGATCTGCAACAAATACCTTTGTCCCGATGTTGCCCGAGGTATTAGCGGAAAAGGTGGTAGATCAGATGTTCAACAACGATCCATTCAGCAAATGGCTCGGGATCGAGCGGTTGGGAGTGGCACCAGGTCGTTGCGTTCTTGGCATGACCGTGCGGGAAGACATGCTCAATGGCTTTGCGATCGCCCATGGAGGCATCACCTATTCCTTGGCCGATAGCTGCTTGGCCTTTGCTTCGAATTCGCACGGCATCCAAGCCGTGTCTGTGGAAACATCCATCAGCCATACCAAACCGGTTAAAGCTGGCGACACACTCACCGCCACGGCCGACGAAATGAGCTGCTCCAACCGGATCGGCATCTACCACATCACTGTAACGAACCAATCGAATACTGTTGTCGCACTTTTCAAAGGCACCGTATTCCGGACCGGGAAACTCTGGTTCCCCGATCTTCAACCCATTCCAAAAGCATGACCGAAGCCTTCATTGTTGATGCCGTTCGTACACCCATCGGAAGTTTTACCGGTTCCCTTTCACCGGTACGGGCCGATGATCTGGCTGCCCACGTGCTGAAAGCGTTGATGGCCCGGCATCCAGAACTTGACCCTGCTGCGCTGGATGATGTGATCCTGGGATGCGCCAATCAAGCAGGTGAGGACAACCGAAACGTCGCACGTATGGCCGTATTGCTTGCAGGACTGCCTGTATCAGTACCCGGTGAAACAGTGAATCGGCTTTGCGCCAGCGGAATGAGCGCTGTGGTCCAGGCCGGTCGTGCGATCGCCGCCGGACAGGGCGACCTCTTCATAGCAGGCGGCATGGAGCACATGACACGTGGACCGTGGGTGATCAGCAAGACCAGCACACCGTATGGACGCGATGCGCAGATGTTCGACAGCAGTTTCGGTTGGCGATTCGTGAACCCACTGATGCACGAACGCTTCGGCACCGAGGGCATGGGCGAAACCGCCGAAAACCTGCTTGACGAGAACGCCATTTCGCGCGAAGACCAGGACCGGTTTGCCGCTTGGAGCCACAAGAAGGCGGCAGCGGCACAAGCATCCGGCCGTTTGGCAAAGGAAATTGCGGAAGTTCCGATCCCTCAGCGCAAAGGGGATCCCGTCCTATTCGCACAGGATGAATTCATCAAACCAAGCACCACGGTGGAAGTACTCGCGAAGCTCCGTCCGGCCTTCCGTAAGAACGGTTCTGTTACGGCCGGCAATTCCAGCGGATTGAATGATGGTGCGGCCGCCGTTCTGGTCGCGAGTGACCATGCGTTGAAG
>Ga0209582_1001104_pt1 | contig 14026 bp, 15 predicted proteins | sample KloWWTmetKNB5Kit_FD_187176 | JGI IMG/M metagenome (GOLD analysis project Ga0209582, IMG submission 187176) | Active sludge microbial communities from Klosterneuburg, Austria, studying microevolution and ecology of nitrifiers - Klosterneuburg... | ecosystem: Engineered > WWTP > Aerobic digester >...
GCTTCAGTTCGCGGACCTCGCGCTCCAGTTCCTTGACGCGGGCATCAGTGGCGGGAGCAGCAGGGCTGGAGGGCACGGCTGCCTTACGAATCCAGTTGCTCAGGGTCTGGGGGGGTACACCCGATCTTGCCGGCCTCGGCTTAGATCGCCGCCCATTGGGACGTGTGAGTCTCGCGCACCTCATAGATCATGCGGATGGCGCGCTCTCGGAGTTCAGGTGAAAACTTTTTGGATTGGGTCATAGTGGCTCCATTCTCTCAAAGGTTGGAGCCTCTGCGAAACTCGGAGTGGTTCACATTCTGCGCAGCATTCTGCCAATATCATTTTAGCTTCTTCTGAAGCAGCCAAAAACACGAAGAGTAATATCAGTCTGCGCTATTTTAATGCAGTAATCAGTGTTCTGATATGCTGCAATAAGATCAAATTGAACTTTCATTAATTTGTTGTTTAATTTGGTTTTCTTCATGAGGTGTTGCATATTTAGCAATCATAGATCGTATTTCATCAAAGTCATTTTGAGTGAATTTATAAACATGTTCAGGATGACTATTTTCAATAATCCATTGCTCTAGCATAGATAGCCGAATTACATCTGTTTGAGGCCTAAGTTCATCATTTGCTTTAAGTATAGTCGTTAATTCATCAGTAAAAACAACTAAAGAACGAATGGGCCAACGATTTACACGCTCCTGTTCTAGCATTTGTAGAACAATTCCAGACGTTCGCAGTGCTTGTAATGATGCATTTCTAAATTTATTTATATAATTAGGGATCTCTCTTTCCCATTGCTCGTTAGAATTAGCTCGCACAGTCCCTTTCCAGTTTTTTACTTCGAGTATCACTAATCCAACTTTTGGCACTAAAACCAGAAAATCAATTTGAACTTGACGACCTGCACAAGACAAGTTCGTTGTACGAAAGAACCCCGTTATCAAATTTCCTTGAAGCGACCTTAATAGGTCGCGTACGGATTCTTCTCCCAGATTCCCTCGTTCAACTTTATGATTCATAAATCACCTTTTTGCATTACACATTTGAATTTTCTAAGTAGTCAGCATTGCTGATGTCTTCCATTTGTGCTCTTAGTTTTTGTATCAAAAAAGGCATTTCATCTTCATGTGGAAGAGCATAAGGAGCTTCTAATACGCCATGAATTCCGGCAATTTCCATGCGATGGGCTTCAATCTTAAGTCGCTGATTGGTGACTTGCTCTAATGGCTTCTCTAGGCTTTCTAAGCGATCAACACTTTTTTGCAAAAGTTTTTCTTGTTTCTGAAGATTTTCATGAACACATTTTTGAGTCAATTCAAATCCTAAAAGCTCGGCTTTTTGACCTTTCATCCGCTCTTCCTGCTGCAGAAGTGCCTTCTCTATATCCTCAAGCAACCGTAATACTTGTAAACGTTCACAGTCATCACGCTGTCTCGTTTGTATCAAAAGTTGATACGTTTTCCCTAATTCAACATCTGATTCTTGAACTCTTTGACGACGAGAATCTACGCGTTCAGCGTGAGTTTTAAACTCAAGTTCAATTGCATGGAGTTTTTCTTCAATTTCTAATCTTTTAATTTTTAAACTTTCAATTTCATCGCTATGCCTCCCTAAGTAGTCTTTTTCAAGATCGCTAATCTCTTTTAGAGCATCCGAAATCTGATTTTTATGCCATTCACTTTTCAATAATCGATGCTCTGCTCGGCCTTGCTCATCTAATATGCGTTGTTCATGTTTTACTCTTGCTTCTTCAAGCTGCTTTTCTTGCTCAATTTTTAATCTTTCACTTTCAAGTGCTTTCTCTGCTTTTAATCTTTCATTCTCAATTCTTTCATTCTCTATATGTTCTTCTTTATCGAGTTGTTTTTTTTCCAATAGTTCATTCTGGTGTGCATTTTGAGAAAACTTAATAATTAATTTCTCAAAAGTCTCAGGAAGGGCATCATAACTTTTTAATAAATTATAGCTCCGATCTTGTACTGGCAGGCCTTCATCAAATCGGCCTAAGCAGTATAAGTTCCATTTTTCTTGTAGCAGGCTTGAGTAATAAATTTTTAGAGTGCGAGGCTGCATTAATTTCATGCTAAATAGGATTACAGCAAGTATTACTAAAAGGGCTCTGATTCCAATTTCCGTGTGCCAGAAAGCTTCTTTTTTCTCAAGTTCAGCAACAATTTCATTCCGAAATACAGGACTATCTTTGTCGATACGAATACCTAGTGCTCGCATGGCTGGGAAATTGCTTTGCTCAACGGCAAGCTCAATCTCAGATACTTTTTTAGTTTTGATTGCTTGCTTTGTAATTTGCTCGCTTTTGAGGTCATTCAATTCATTCTGAATTGATTGGGCGCTAGCACCAAAGCCGTATCGACCAGATTGACTATTTTTTCCACCAGATACTTCAGCTTGAAGTTTTTCGTTTATCTGTTCAATTTTAAGTGCTATTCGCTCTAGTTCCTTATCCATTTCCTTTATAAGACTTTCTTTATATGATTTAACCGCTTCTTGGTAGCGGTTTTGAATTCCATTTTCAATGTCGGCTTTAAAAGCAATTTGCGTCATATAAGGTGCGGTAATATATATTGAAAGTGCTACAACCCCGACACGAATTAAGAAGCTTTTGTAATGCCAGATACTTTTGAAAACATTTTTTATTTTATCAAGTGAATCTTTTTCGATAGATTTTTCAACAAATTCGCCATTCAGCGTTTTAATGTGCTCACTTTCTAATAAATCCGATGTTAGCAAGGACCGATCGAAGAACCACATCAATATAAAAACAAAGAGGCCCATGCAAGACCAAGCAACTAATTGATGGTTGGGTGAAAACGTACTACCTAAATATCCCCATGCAAGAGCCTCAGCGGTTGATACCAATAGCATAATAAGCGACATTCCAATTAGGTATGTCTTATCACTGCGAGTTAGCAAGTCATTGCCATAAGAACGCAGAGTCATAAAATTCCATAGACCTCGTAATTTGCTTGGCTTTTGGCGAAGTAAATTCGGGCTAGATTCGCAGTCCTGGATTGTTTCAGTCATTATAGTTCCTTTATAAATATTCAATATTCAGATATGTCTTGAATTGCATTGGCTAATGCTAAATATTTTTCCGTTAGAATGAAATATCAGCTTTTAAGCGCTATGTAAGCCACAATTGCCAGCGAGCAGAAAGTTAATAAGTACAAGCCTAACAGTTGTATCTTTTGAGATTGAACCTGCGCGCTTAATTTTTCTATTATTTTGAAGTTTTGACGAACAACATCATCTAGTGAGTCTATACGATATCTAAGTTGTTCAGAGGACATCCCTTTATTCTGAGCCTCAACTTCTTGGTACTTGCCCCAAAGGATTTTGGCACTATTTAATAAGACACTTGTTGTTATCGGATCCATTTTATGTCTCTTTTAGTCTTCATTGAAAATTACAAAATGCACTCACTAGTACACTAATGTTAAGGTTTTTTTCAGGTATAACTCAATTTTTTTTCGGCCTGCTATTTTGGAACATAACTAACTCGATTGCTCTAAATGCAGTTACTACATAACCTAATTTAGCATTTATTTTTTCATGAAATACTTCAAATTCGTTTTTTTTGGAAATCTCAGAAAGCGCATCTAAGTATTTAATATATAACACGGGATCATTAACCTGATAGTGATGCGGTTTTTTTCCATACAAATAGAAGTATATTCTGGAATCCCATATTGCATAATTAGTTGGTGATGCAAAATGAAGCAGCTTTGATGCACCAACCATTGAGTTGTTAACAAGGCCTGATAATTTTTCTAAATTTTCTTTCGTAAGATGATGGCCTGATTTTGCTTGCTCAAGCATATCAGCAGCTTCATCTAAGGTTGCTATATCCTTGCCATGATACAAATCGAGTATTGTCGGCATCCATCCGTATACCATATGCGAAGCACGGACGACATCCGCACTCGTAATAGTTGTTAGGCTTTGCAAGTACGACACAAGATGCGGATAAGAGGCTATATATGAAGATGACTGATCGATATCAGTAAATTCAACTAAAGTTAATACGTCACGCATACCGTTCCTTGAGTGCTAGCGTCAGTCAGTTACTATTTTTTTAGTTATCAGAAACTCAAAATCTTGCCGGTGTTAAAGGTAAAACACCTCGCTGCAGAAAATCTATTGCACTGCTTTGCATTTTTCATGTGCTCCATGAAGCACAGTCAGTAATCATCAGCATATTATGCCTGCTGGATACTCTAGGGACATAACAAAAGGTTTCTAGCTGTACTGATGCTCTCTCACGGGTTGAAGGGCATCTGTTTTACTAAGAGAACCCGCTTAAGATGCCTAGCTTATTTCAAATATACAGGCGTCGAACACTTATTTTGCTCGATATTACAGATATTGACGACACTTTGCGTCGCCTGCCAATAAATTAAATGGGATTGATGCTGCGACACATTCTGTCGCTAATGCATGTTCATATAGGCTGGCATGTATCAGGCTAGGAATGCTACTCGTTAAAATTAAGCCTATATGTGCAAGTTAGTCTTTTCCCGAGCTTGAGCTTTATATCTATAAAACTATTTACGTAACGATGATCTAAGAGAAAAGCCATTATGAGAGCATGTATTCACCGCGGTGCCACACAAATTGGCGGTTCCTGTGTCGAGCTGGAGTACGAAGGGCAGCGTCTACTGATAGACATGGGCCTGCCACTGGACTCCCTCAGCTCATCTGCCGCCTATCTGCCTCTAGCAGTTTCTGAGCAGATGAGTGCCAGCTCCAAAGCCCTGTGTGCAGTCATTATTTCTCATCCCCATCTCGATCATTACGGCTTGCTGCATCACTTGCCGAAGGGTACGCCAGTTATCACTGGTGAGGCCGCTCGAGCACTGATTACGGCGGCGGTACCATTTACCGGCCAGCCCCTACCCTTGATGGAAGGATTGGTATTAAAGGATCGTCAGCCTCTTGAGATTGGTCCATTTCGTGTGACGCCATTCCTAGTCGATCACTCTGCCTATGATGCTTATTCTCTTTTAGTGGAGGCAGGGGGACGCACTTTGTTCTATAGCGGTGATTTTCGGGCTCATGGTCGCAAAGCATCTCTTTTCGAACGATTGATCAGTGACCCTCATGGCCCGATTCACTCGCTTCTTATGGAAGGCACATCAATTGGGCGCCCTGATGGGCTGCAAGTACGGTATCCCACGGAGGCAGAGCTGGAGACAAAAATGGTCTCCGTGTTTCGTGGCACGACTGGATTAGCCATGGTGCACACCTCTGCTCAGAATATTGATCGTGTGGTAACTCTGTACAGGGCGGCGCGTAAGACGGGGCGCGATCTCGTGATCGACCTTTATGCCGCCGCAATCTTGGAGGCAACGGGTAATGCCAATCTTCCACAGTCTGACTGGGAGGGTGTAAAACTATTTGTTCCGCAGCGTCAGCGGATTCAGATAAAAAAACAGGGAAACTTTGGCTTGCTACAGCGGCACAAGGCCAATCGCATCTATGCCGAAGATATTGCTGCTGATCCCTCCCGGTATGCGTTGTTGTTCCGTCCACTGCATATGCGCGACATGGAACGAGCTTCCTGCCTACAGCAGGCCAGCTATATCTATTCTCAGTGGATGGGGTATTGGGAGGAGGGAGCCTACGATGCCATCAAGTCATGGTTATCTGTGAATGAAATTCCTTTCTATAACATCCATACATCTGGTCATGCAGACCCACACACGCTGAAGCGCTTTGTGACGGGCTTGGCCCCGGAACGCTTAGTGCCGATACATAGCTTTCATCCCGAAGAGTTTTCCTCTCTTTACAATCCCGTTGAACATCGTGCAGATGGGGAGTGGTGGCATGTTTGAGGTTGCGTATACCCAACATCGCGGCAAACAAAACCCCTCTCAGCAGGATGCACTCTGGAATGGCATACAGGCTGTTCAGCATACGGGCATCCCAAGTCGTACTCACACGATCTTAAATCGATCGCTATTGTTAGCCGTGGCGGATGGTGTGTCCGTAAGTCCTGTGCCGCATATTGCCAGCCTATTTATCGTGCAAACACTGGGGCTGGGCGGGCCAGATTGCCCACTGACCACCCGTAGACTGCGCGATATTCATGGGCTGTTATGCGATCGCTATGCCAAAGGCCGCACTTGGGGTACTTCGTCTACGCTGGTCGCGATACGTTGCGCTGAGAACGCCTGCGAAGTCATCAATACGGGAGATAGCCGTGCCTACCGAATTAGTTCTGAGTGTCACTGGGAGCAGTTAAGTCACGACCACACCATTCTTAATGAAATGATTGCCAGTGGCCAAGCCCAGGCGGGCCAAGAGTATGCAGGCATCTATCAGGGTTTAGCACACTGCTTGGTAGCAGATGATGAGGAGGATGACTTTGCAATACATTGTCGTCAGTTCACACTTCTGACTGGAGATAGCGTGTTGTTATGCAGTGACGGCGTACACGATACCTTAGGGGATGATCGCCTCCGCAGTCTGTACAGTGCTTCGTACTCGCCTCTTGCACAGGTCAAAACTTGGCGAAAAGCTGTTATGGATGCAGGGGCACCCGACAATTTTTCAATTGTCTTTGCTCGGAAAGCACTCATCTGAACAACTAAATTCAAGAGATACGCCATGGATATTATGAAGTATCTTGTATTGTTGAGTGCCAAAAAGCGATTTTTTATCTCTTCACAGCCGCATCAGAAACTTCATTGACACGGCATGGTAAAGACTTACATATGAGTAAGCCATGGCATGAGAATAGATTTATGTTCATGCCACAATATTCTGGAATCAAGGACGGCTGTATATGACGAATAAGGATAATACTCCAAAAGGAGCTTACTTGTTGCTGAGCAAGGAAGAGGTACAGAGACGTCTCAATTTTTATCGACGTTACAAGTTCCATTTCCAGCAATTTATTAACGGGGAGTGCAGTGCGTTAGAAACACGAATGAAACGGCTGAGTCGTATTCATCCCGCTTCAAAGAATGTTGTTGAGTCCTGGATCAAAGAACTTAATATAGTTCGAATTGCTAGAGATACGAGAAGGCTTGAAGAGATTGATGGGGAGTATCGTTCCTACATCAATCAAACGGGGATGTGGATTCACGAATTATAGAAGCTTTATGAGGGGGGTGACAGATGATTGGTAAATTGATTGCCAGTAGCGTTAGGGTTGTCATTGGATGGTCAGTGGCAGGAGGAACTGTCGGTGCGGTAGCTGGGCCAGCGGGAGCAATAGCGGGCGCAACCATTTTGGGAGCAGGGGCAGTAGTTATAATGGGCGGTCTGGTTATTGCTGCAACAATTTCACAGGTAATAGAAAAGCCTAAAGATACTTACTAAAGTTCGAATTACTCACAATATCGATCGGTTGAATAGGCCATCCGCATGGTCTATGGGTTGCACAAGACCTACATTACCGCGACCAGCAATCGAATCCATGGCTGGCGCGTTCCCAGACGGAATTTAGGTTAAAACTTTATGGATTGGATCATTGATGTTCTGTTTTCTCAAAGTTTGGAACTTCCGCGAAACCCGGGGGAGGTTCCATCCGTACCTGTGGCAGCTAAAACTAAGGTGAAAGCCCTATGGTAGTGGCTAGCAGCGCAGAGGGGAAATCTCCAACCGGCAGGGAATTGAGCTGCAGCTACTAATTATTGAAGTCGTTATCGCAGGCAATGTTGGCAGCTATAAAATTACAAGGCGTTGCGCTTCGATCTTGAATCCGCCCTTCATTGCTGAGACTCAATGAGCCATTTTGCCACGATACTGTATGTTTGCTTTGTCGGTTCTTTATTCCACGCTAGTCGCATCTCTACGATTTTCCAAGTGCCTTGTTTTCGACCGATCGCAACAGTAGCGCGCTCAGGTGAAAGTACTCGATAGACAGCCAGCTCACCGCTGGCAATGCGAGTGCCATAACTACCGATGCAGTGATGCATGATGTCACCTTCGTTACCAAGAGCATCCTCTGTCGTTAGTGGTTCGATAGTCGGCGTGCCTATTAACGGAGGAGGAGGTAGTACCAGCGGTTCATGTATTGATTCTTCAAAGCGATAGGCATGTCGCTGTCTAAGAATAAGTGCTTCATGTCGCTCTTCAAGATCTACAATTGAGCGAATTGGCCTAAATGTAGCTCGATCAATGTCTCTAAAGTCGAGCATGGTTAGGCAGTCCCGTAGCGTCATCGCGGCATGCGCGTATGTATCTTCGGTTCCTCTATGATGTATAACATCATCAGGAGCCCCCGATTTTTTTGTGTCGTTGATCACATCGACGAGGAAGTTCGCGGTGCAAAAAGGCCGTAACTCGGGATCCGAGAGCAACCTGACTACTCCACTATTCAGTTCTGGTAGATGTGCCATAAACTTCCTCGCCGTAGGATCGCGCATGGCGTCACGTAGACTCAACAAGGTGTTCACGTTAACTGACGCAATTCGCAGTTTTCGTATCAGCTTTCTGGCGCTGTCGGAAGAAGGGAATCCTAGCCAGGCAAGAATGTCACACTGCGACTTTCCTGGACCAAGCAAGCGCCGCGCAGCGCGCATGGGTTCTTGCACCGGCTTGTCGCGAAACGCCCAGCTTGATGCCAGTGCCCAAGCCAACGGCGGGTTGCTATTCATGAGATCAATTGCCGGATTGCCACAGCGCGCTGCGAGCGCCAGCAGGTGCCAGTGACGCTCTCCATAGCGATTTACCTGCTTGCGTACCTCAAGAGGAATCAGTTGTGACCACCGCGCCCAGGCATCATGAATAGCAACGCAGTCTCCATCGTTACGTTGGCAATGAATGCCTCGCTCTGGAGTTCCAGAGCTTTGGCAAATAACGCCACATGGAGTGAGATCAAAGAGACTTGGCTTTCCACAATCTGGACGAATCATACGCCAGCCAGGTTGCTTCTTTGTTTTCTTCCACGCGAGCATGCGTGGCCAACCGGCCATGACAGTAACGGTGGTGGGACTGTAGCGATAGAACTTATCGTCACGAAACCCGACATTGCCAGTGGCGCGAACAAATGAAATTCCTGCAGGATGGGTCATCGCAGACTCCTGATGCCAAAAGACTGTGTGCTAGCCACTAAAGTGCTTTAACTGAAGTTGTAGCCTAAGAATGGCCAGCACATGCCCTTCGAGTTTTATAAGTAACGCATTCTTCGGCGAGGAGTGTCATCTGGCTTCATTCTCGGACTCAGGGATACCACAACTTCTTTCTGTACCCGAACGTCCTCACCGAACAGACTTAGGTCATCCCATTCTGCAATAACTATCATGGTGCCAAGCCCTTGTTTGCGCAGTTCGGCCATCACTTTGGACGTATTGCCAAGTGGACCTAGCTTGCCGTCTTCATAGATGTTCCCTTCGTGAAACTTAAGATGATGGGTGCGGCTGGCCTCTTTTAGTGCGTCGAGACCCTCGTTTTCTACATAGCCATGAAGTGCTTGCGCCATGAGTGGTGCCCGCAGCATCCGAGTTGACCATGTGACTTCGCCCTGATCATCAGCATCTAGGCTTACTGCTGCAGCTTCTTGAAGCTCTTCATAGCGCTCCTTCCATTCGAAGTCTGCGCAAATCTTCTGTCGTAAAGCCAATCGTTCTTCGGCGCTGTCCCGTGGCTCGGCTGGAATGACATCATCGACAGTGAGTCGCATATACCCGAATTCATATTCAGTATGCTCTTCGCAAAACGCATACCACCGGTGTGGTGCGCGATCCATCGTGAGGCAGTCCCATTCCAGCATCACGGTAATGGGGCTTTCATTGCCATAAATCTCGGTAACGATACCAACCCAGCCCTCCAGTGATACACGGCCCCACCACTCATCATCGGCATTCCAATCGTCGATATCCGGGTCATATACGTCTCGTTTGACCATGACAGCATCACCGACAGAGATATTGATATCGTTACTCATGATGATCCCCCTCTGATTAGGCCTCCAGAGTAGCTATTTGATGCGACGTTATGTGTCTTGCCTCGATGCGCCAGGGGGTTGGCTGAAGGCGCATTGCCGATCCAAAATTTGTTGCATAAGATCGACATACTGCCAAACATAGAGGCTAGCCATGAGATCCGTTCAATGACAAATTCCGCCCGCAAGCGTCCTGATACTGCCAGGGTTGTTGAGCGAATGACCGACATGATGTCTCTGTTGCCTCGCGCTCCAGTATGGATGTCGACCGCACAGGTTCATGAGCGCCTAAAGGTGCTTGGGTATGAAGTCGACCGTCGTACTGTAGCCCGCGATTTAAAAAAACTGTCTTTGAGTTTTAAGTTCGAGTGTCAGGGCGCTGTGGATGAGGAGGAAGATGGGGGCGCGCGTAAGGCGCGTAGCTATGCTTGGCGCTGGCCCGCAAAGAGTAAAAGCATCTTTTCCTCGGGCATGACTGAAATCGAAGCGTTAACGCTGACCATGGTGCGTGATCATCTAAATGCACTATTGCCACCGATGGTGACGGAAGCCTTAGCCACGCAGTTTATACGTGCCGAGGAGCGGTTGAAAAAGGCGCCAGGGATGGCAGGTAAGGGGCTTAGGAGTTGGAGTCGTGCGGTGCATGTTGTTCAATCAACGCAGCCACTGTTACGCCCAAAGGTTAAGCACGCAGTCCGTGATGTGATCTACGCTGCACTCGCCACACGGACCCAGTTCACAGGTTGGTACCGTGGTCGCATTGCCGCAGAAGCAAATGAAATGGTGTTCAACCCGCTGGGTCTCGTGATCCGTGGCCAGATCACATACCTTGTTGCTACGGTCTGGGACTACGAGGACGTACGCCTTTATCCTCTGCATCGTTTCGATCGGGCACTCAAGCAAGATGAGGCGAGTCTCGAGCCAACTGGTTTCGAGCTGGAATCCTATCTTGCTGCACAAAATGGGCTTGGCTTTGCAACAGGTCGCGGTGACATCAGCGTGCGTCTGCGCTTCCGGAATAGCGCTGGCCTGCATTTACTGGAGACGCCGTTGTCAGAGGATCAACAAGCCGTTGATTGCGGCGACGGCATGATAGAGATCAGTGCAACGGTACCTGAAACCGGACAGTTGAACTGGTGGCTGCTGGGGTTCGGGGAGAGCGTTGAAGTGTTAGAGCCGGCGGAACTCCGAGCTGCCATGAAGTCGGCCGCCGATAAAATGGCGGCACAATACCAGTAGGGTTTAGTGCTTAAATTGAAGAGGCTCGTTTCCTTACAGTTGTTGCTCAGCATGTGCTTCAACAGTCAGTCGCTATCTATTCTGTTGGGCGATCGGTGTTATCCCTTGGCGATCCTTAGTTCTTTCCACTGGCTTAAGTAGGCAGGGGACTTCAGGTCTGTTCTCATGCGCCATCGCTGTTCATTCAGCCCTGAGGCTGCCATAGCGATAGTTCCCCGGCCATGGTGCTTGTTTATCGTGTCCAGCACCTGCATCAAGCGCTTGCTGCCCTCACTGTCGCTAACGGCAAACAGATCCTCCTGTTGAATATCTTGGCCAACTAAGTCTGTCAGCATAACGCCGGCCTTCTTGTAGAGAATACCCGCTACATAGATCTCAGAGAGGCCCGTTAACGCAGCTGCAATGAGCTTACGGGTGTCTTGGGTAGGTGTGACCAATGGAATGACCCGTGCCCCTCTGTATTGCGTGTCCTCTTCCCGATACGGATTGCTGTGGGCAAATACCATTAGGGTCTGGGCCATCAGTCCTTCCTGACGAAGTTTTTCACTCGCTCGCGTGACATAGTGGACAACGGCCTCGCGCAGTTCTTCTTCGGTCGTGATGAGTTCTCCGAAGGAGCGGCTGACCATGATCTGTTTTTTAGGCGGGGCCACTTCCTCCAGTGACAGGCAGGCAATGCCCTGTAATTCTGAGACGGTTCGAGCCAGCACGACGCTAAAGCGATCTTGTATGGCATCAGGGTCACAGCGCTTGAGATCCCTCACGGTGAGGATGCCCATGCGGCTTAGCTTGTCACTGATGCGCCTACCCACTCCCCAGACTTGCCCAACTTCAATCTTGCCCAGTAGCCGGTCTTCTTGTTCAGGGGTTAGGCTTTCCAGATTAAACGTGCCTTGGCATTTCAGGCTTTTCTTGGCGATGTGATTGGCCAGCTTGGCTCGCGTCTTGGTGCTAGCCATGCCCACGCAAACAGGGATATGCGTCCACTGCAGAACACGGGCGCGCATTTCTCTTCCCAGTGCCAAGGGATCTGCAATACCAGTCATCTCCAAGAAGGACTCATCAATGGAATACACCTCCTGTCCCGGTGCCATGTCCCGAAGAATGCTCATGACGCGGTTACTGAGGAGACCATACAGGGCATAGTTACTGGAACGGGCCACCAGTCCATGGCTCCGTTCAAAATGTCTAAGCTCAAACCACGGTGCTCCCATCTTGATGCCAAGGTCCTTGGCTTCCTGACTTCGGGATACCGCGCAGCCATCGTTGTTCGAGAGAACCACAACCGGCCTGTTCCGTAGCCTCGGATCAAACACACGCTCACAGCTCACGTAGAAGTTATTGCAGTCGACCAGAGCAATGAGACGTTTGGGTGAATCACTCACGAATGAGCCTGTCGGTGCAAAGACCATGTCACGATCCCCCAGATCAGAAAGTCCTGACCCTCTTGAACCGTGATGGTGGGGTAGCGGGCATTGCTGGGTTTTAGCAAAGGCTCGCCAGCACTGCCAACGTCCAACTGCTTCACCAGCATCTCACCGTCCAGCACGGCCACCACCACCATGCCTCGACGCGGCGTAATGCTGCAGTCGACCACCACGATGTCCCCATCACGTACCCAGCAGCCCCGCATGCTTTGACCGCTGACCTTAACAAAGTAAGTTGCGGCAGGGTTGGTCACCAGTAGCTCGTTGGCATCCAGCTCCTTCTCAATGTAGTCCTCCGCCGGTGACGGAAAGCCAGCAGGCACACGGCTGCCAAACATAGGGAGACTAAACGCCGGGGGCAGGCTAGCGGCCGGTGTCACAGAGGAGGACCGGAGGATAGCATTAGGGATGGGGGTATTCATGAGTATACTGCCTATATGTACAGTAGTAGGATAGGCTTACCATGAACAGATTAGCAATGTGTTTGACCCTGAAATTGTCTGAGATCGACGGCAGATTAGGGATCGCAAGCTAGACTGAATGAATACCAAGGCATAAGAAAAAGGAGTCCCACCATGTCCATGAGTCTGATGTACGCCGAGCTTTGGAGTGACCTGATTGGTAAGGCCTTTGTGCTGGGAATGCCCAATACCAAAGGGGAGTTCATCATCACGCTGGGTGGTACACGTTGGCGTATCGCCAATCCCCATCAGATCGCTGCAGGAGAGCGGGTGAGGGTGGTGCACCAAGAGGGTGATGTGCTGGAGGTGGCAGGAGATTAGAGGGCTGAGAGGGGTATGCCGTCGCCGCGCGGAAATTTATTCAAGCGGTCGTGCCTTCGGTGCGCTGATTAATTCAGGCGTTAGCTATCTCTGCCCCTACATGCGCGTATTCGCGCCCGATTGCCGCTAGAAAGAGTGGCTAACTTAAAGGAATTAAAGTGAGTAACGATGCAACGAAAGATATTACGTGGGCGTACTGGGATCTTGGAGATTATTTTTCGCGTTTAGGCGGGGCGGGTCGTTACTGGAATATGCCTGAGTCAGATATTCCTCTTTTCATCGGATGTGAACTAGCAAAGAAAATTTCATCTGACTTTGATGAGACAGAGTATTTGAATGGCATGTTCCTCGATGCCGCAGCCCCTGTTCTTGATAAAATAAGAAGCCGTTTGGATCATGTAGAAATAAATCCAGAAGAGTTGTCAGTCATTCTCATGGAGTTCCTTACGCACATTGACAGTAAATATAGCGATAAAGATCGTTCGAAACGTTGGGAACAACTTCTAGAGTGGGCACGGTTGCAAGCATCTAACTTTTCGCAGTAGGTGCAGTCCTAGCTCAGCGCGTCCTGAGCTCAATCGTTGAGGCTGTAGAAAAACCTCCTCAACCCTTCTGTTTTTTGCGAAAATAGCGGCCTGCATAATCGTAAGGATGATTTCATGGCACGCTATAAGCCG
>Ga0209582_1001119_pt1 | contig 13811 bp, 12 predicted proteins | sample KloWWTmetKNB5Kit_FD_187176 | JGI IMG/M metagenome (GOLD analysis project Ga0209582, IMG submission 187176) | Active sludge microbial communities from Klosterneuburg, Austria, studying microevolution and ecology of nitrifiers - Klosterneuburg... | ecosystem: Engineered > WWTP > Aerobic digester >...
TTTTGCGTGAACATATGCGCTTTTGCGCTTAATGCGCCTCTGTTCACGAGAACTATGAGCTAAGATTTCAGCTTCAACAAGCGATCCAGCTTCCCGCGCGCCAGGAACCACCGATCCACCAGATGGATATGAATGTTGGCTAGGAGATAACCCAGTGCGGCAATAGCGATCTTGGTCAGCACGCTTCTGGCTTTGTCAGTGGGTTTTAGCCACTGCAACATGGGTACAAAGATTCCAGCGACAAATAAAGCCAGGGTTAACAGCAGGCCGCCCCAAGTGAGTTCCATAACCGGCTCATTTTTGATTGACCATAGTAATCCGAGCGAACCTATTACGATAAGCAGCATGGTTAGAGACGCCAATGCTTTATAAACCCAGTTCAAATCCCATACTTTAAAGAAAACTTTGCGCGCTACCTGCAGTTGTAGATGTAAATCCTGGCTTTGTGCGTTGGTGTCTTTTTTTAATGCAAGCAGAGGTTCCAGTGGTCGGAATGGCCATTCCACGCCTGTGGCATCAATGTCATAGCCCCCCCAGGTGCCGGGCTTGCCGGATTGACGATGTTGTTCCTGCAATATTTCAAATTCACGTCGGGTTATCCGGTAGCCGCTTGCCATCAGCGCATAGGCCTCGATTTCTGTGAAAGCATCCAGGTCGGTGCGTATGCCGGCAATTTTTTCCTGTAGCTCGCGATCAATACCGTAGGAAGTCAGACTGTTTTGACCATGCACGGGCGGCTGAGGATCCTGACAGTTGATCCAGTCCAGTGGTGTGGTTTCCAGTTCTTTGCGGGTATGCACAAAAAACAAACCATCCAGTGCGAGACTGTCCAAACGGCTGCGCAGATCCTGGTATTCTGCTTCACGCACGCGGTCCTGAAGAATCGAGCTGGTGCGTAATAAAACACCGGGTGGGGCATCGGAGGGATTGCTGACATCACCCATTTGTCCGCAGGCATCGCTGCACAGTATGCGCGTGCAACCTTCATTGAGTAAGCCTGCAATCCCCTGATTGTCGTGTACGCCACCATCCACCAGGCGGATGGTGCGTCCTTCGTAGAGTCCGGCAATGGTGAGCGGTTCAAACAAACCCGGCACACAAGCGGATGCAGCGACTGCATAACCTAATCGATAATTTTGTAATTCTGTGCTCGGTGTCTGCCGGTAATTCATGCGCCGGTAGCGTTCATTGATGTCGATTTCACCGCTGATCTGACTGGGTGGTTCGCCCATGGAGTGGGCGGTAAATTGCCAGTTATGGCCTGAATTCAGGGAAGTGCTGTTGAGTACCAACGTAGGTACCTTGGCGCGTCGCAGCCAGTTGGAGAATTTGGGTTTGAAGGATTCTGAATCAGTCGCATCTTTGGGCTTAATCAGCAATTCCGGCATGGTGCGTGGCTTTCCATTGGTATGGCCGTCAGCGACTGCTTGATATAGCTCGGATTCATACAATTCTCCCAATCGATGGCTGCGGGAATAATTCTTGCCGGAAAATACGCTGAGATTGTCATGCATACTGGCAAATGTTTGCATCTTGATATCTTTTTGCACGCCTGCAAGAAATTTCACCTGTACTCGTCGGACAATCTCGATGTAATCATCGCGGGTAATTTCATTATCTGCTTTGGTTTGTAGGCAGTTTTGCACCTCCAGGTAATAATGCGCCCCTAGAATGCTGCCTCCGGAAACCGTGGAGAGGGCTTCCACACTGCGCAAGGCGTCCATCTCCGCCAGTCGCGCCAGTACGCCCAGATGAAAGAAAGATGCGCGAAATCCGCCGCCTGAGAGCGCCAATCCAACTTTTCCGGTGCCTGCCTGCAATGCGCGTTGAGCATTTTCTTGACCGACAATCTGCGAGAGTGTTTTCCAGGCGGGATGCCAATCTGCAGGATGATCGGTTTCTCGCGGAGGGGAGAGTCCCTGCAGATGGGCAATATGCAATAGTTGAGTGAACAAAGTCTGCTGTTTCCAGTTTTCAGCATGCGCCACATTGGCTGCGGTGAGCCGCACGCTGGTTTGTTCGTAATCTTGCAAACCAAAATAAATCTCGGCTAGTGTCACTTGATGCCAGAATTGCTCTTCTTCATCCAGGTGATGAAACTGATCCAACCATGCCGGTATTTGTTCTGCCATTTGCTGACGTAAAGTCAGCGCTTGCTGCTGCAAATGATGCGCTTCACTGGATGAAGTACCGCTACGCAGGGCGATGCCTTGGGTGCGATCTGCCAGTAAATCGAGGATGAATGCTGCATTGGTACCGCCATATCCCATGTCCTGCTGGGGATTGCGTTCAAAAGCAGAGCGGTAGAAAGATAAGGATTCGTATAAATCCTCCATTTGTCCGAATAACTGCCATTTTCTCTTATGAACCGCGCCTCCCAGGCAGAGCGTTTCGGTGTTGTTGTTTTCCGGATCGCGTAGACCGATTTCTTCCAACCAAGTGAGGGCTTGTTGCAGCCTTTTTCTTGCGGGTAGCTCTGCATCTTTGTACGTGCATAGAGCCAGTTGCTGGACGAACCATACTTCATCTTGCGCTGCTGCTGTTTTCCACCATGTTTGTTTAACCATGTTTTCTTTAGCAGAGCGCGATGCGCGTTGTTTATCGCGCGCCAGACTTAATAACTGACAGGCGGAATAGAATGCCGATTGCTTTTTTAAAAGTTTGGTGTGTTCTTTGATGATTTGAATGTCATCGGGACAATGCTTGTCTTTGATGATTTTCTGAATATGTGCCAGTGATTCCTGCTGCTGGTTCAAAGCAATTGACATGAGCATCTCCTTTTTGTTGAGGCTGTTTGCAGCATACCTGACAATAAAATGGATTGGCAACAACGGTCGGGACTGCGTCTTTAAACTTTCTTTTCACGTTGGGATAGAACGTTGGGATAGAAATTCGAACGATCTTTCTATGCGATTTGATCAAGTTATTATCAATAAAAAACCCAGTACACCTAAAGGAGGAAAAGGAGGGGTGTACTGGGCGACCAGCATAAACTTGAACATGATCCAACCATCCGGCTACGCGGGCTGAGGCGCGCTGATTGGTGCGGAATATTCACCATTTAGGGCTTGATGAATAGATGGCATTCTATAGGATAATAATCTTTAATGCAAATGATTCTCATTTGTGTGTAAATAAATTTTGTATGCTTCAGAATTGTGAATTCCACTGCATGATTGATAATTTAATCTTCCGCTGCCTGATTTATTTCACATTACCTAATGTTAGAACCTGTTGTCATAGATCAAACTATTTTGTTGAGACACCATGATAATAATTAAAGGTTAATGAAATATGCCATTCGCATATGAATGCTTATTAGTCAATAGCTGGGTAGAGATTATGGTAGGTTGTTCAGAATCACGAAGTATATTGATCATTTTGATTGTAAGTAAGCGCTGAGAAGGCGACTGTGGTCAAATAAGTCCGAAGATGTTCATATTCGTAGGGAGGATTTGATTATGAAAGTCATTAATTTATCCAGTTTGGATGGCAATAACGGTTTTCGTTTGGATGGTTTGGCAGCAGGTGATAGGACAGGCTTTTCAGTCAGCGATGCCGGGGATGTCAATGGCGATGGTTTTGATGATTTGATCATCGGTGCTCCTGGCATTGATTCAAATCGTGAAAAGTCTGGTGCTGGTTATGTGGTGTTTGGTAAGTCTGCGGGATTTAATGGCACGTTTGATTTATCAAGTCTTAATGGCAATAACGGTTTCCGTCTGAATGACAACGACAACATCAACGTTTATCTTGCTGAATTGTTGGGGCATGCGGTGAGCAGCGCCGGAGATGTCAATGGCGATGGGTTTGATGATGTCATGATTGGTGCGCCACTTGCTGATGGCTATGAGGGAGACTACGCTGGTATTTGTTATGTGGTGTTTGGTAAGGCTTCCGGTTTCACTTCCGTGTTGAATTTGTCGATGCTTAATACGAGTAACGGCTTGGGTGCAAGTGGAGATCATGGTAATGAGAGTAGCAGAATTATTAATACGAGTACTGGCTTTAGTGTAGATGGAGGTCATGGCCATGAGATCGGTAGAATTATCAGTAATGCAGGGGACATTAATGGGGATGGTTTTGACGACCTGATTTTTAGCAGATATTTCGAAGGAATGGAAACTTCTTATAGTGGCCCCAGATTTGTTGTATTTGGTAAGGCAGAAGGGGTTCCCGATAAACCCGTTTATTTTTGGGAACCGGAGTATGCATCATGGGGCGGGACGGTAAGTGGCGCGGGTGACGTCAATGGCGATGGGATTGATGACTTGATTATGGGGGCGAAGAGCGGATATGCCGGAGGTGGTGGTTTCATTGTTTTTGGCAAAACAGGGGATTTCAGTTCCATGGCGCTAGCCGATGTGGACGGTAATAACGGTTTTCTCGTGACGGGTGCGGGTGTTTTTGTCAATAACGCGGGCGATGTCAATGGTGACGGTTTTGGTGATGTGATTGTTGGCGATGGGATGGTTTTTGGCAAAGCCTCAGGTTTTAGTGCTCAGGTTGATATATCTGATCTCGACGGTGTGGCGGGTTTTCGCCTGGAGGGAGCAGTAGAGGGATTGGTCAGCAGTGCGGGCGATGTCAATGGGGATGGTTTTGATGATTTGCTGATTGGTGGCAGCGATGTAAAAGGCGATGGTTCTGGCTCAAGTTATGTCGTGTATGGCAAAGCATCCGGTTTTGGTGCGATCTTGGATTTATCAAATCTTGACGAACGTGCCGGCTTTCGTTTGGATGGAGTGGCAGCGGACGATGGAGCGGGACAGGCAGTGAGTGGTATCGGCGATATAAATAATGATGGGTTTGACGATTTGATCATTGGCGCCCCCGGCGCTGATCCAAATGGTGCAGATTCAGGTTCCAGCTATGTGGTATTTGGCGGTAATTTTACCGATGACGAAGTGATATTGGGTACCTCTGGCAATGACAAACTCATTGGTACTGCGGCAGCGGAACGTTTTGAGGCGGGTAGTGGCAATGACAGGATAATCGGTCGTGGTGGTGCTGATGTATTTCATGGCGATGCGGGTAATGATTATATGCGGATACGTGACTTAAATTTTCAGCAAGTGGCTGGTGGTTCTGGAAAAGATACGTTGGGACTTGGCGGTAGCGGATTGAATCTTGATCTCAGTAGCGCGGGCAACAAGATCAGCGGCATCGAGATTATTTATCTGTATGGCACCGGAGATAATACATTAACGTTAAATGCAGAGGATGTGCTGAACTTATCAGACAGCACTGATACCTTAAAAGTGAATGGTAATGCAGGGGATCGTATTGTTGGACTGAGTAATGGTTGGGAAGATGGCGGCACTGATGGCGATTTTCACACTTATACGAACGATGCTGCGGTATTGTTAGTCGGCCTGAATGTTGAGACGGACTTTCCTGTGATTTGATTTTGCCAGGAAATGTAAATAATTTGTGTAAATGGTCATTTAGCAGGCAACTGCTTATTTTGTTGCGCTGAATTTTTGTGAGTGCCTCATATAAGATAAATAAGGGATTAGCATCATTAAGCTAATCCCTTATTCTATTTGGTAGGTCGTGCCAGATTCGAACTGGCGACCAACGGATTAAAAGGTGTTTTAACTAACTGTTTTTATTAATATTAGGCTCGTCAGTGCTCGTCAACACTCGCCGACAATCGTCATTTTTGTCACGTTTTATTATTAATAATTGTAACTCTACAAATGCAGCGTAGATAACATTCGATCATGCAGTACACGCACTACCACAATTCCGTAATTTGTTTGCCGGAAATATATAGCATGTCGCCCAACTTGACTACGGCGATACCCTATACGGATACGATCGCAGGGTGTTGCCATTTCCGGATTCTCCGCCAATTGACCAAACGCTTCTGTCAACTTGTCTGTGTAACGATTGGCCTGTTCCAATCTCCACTCTTTGAGTGTGTAAAGCCAAATGGTTTCCATATCGCGTGCAGCTTCGGGTGTTAACCGATATTCAGCTGACTTTGACATGTTTGGCGGTCATTCCTTCTTTAAACAAATCTCCGTCAAATGGCTGTGGTTCACCACTCTGTTCGCCTTTGATTAACTCGCTACGAATGGTATCGATTTCAGAATTGCGAGCTTGATCGCGCCGAATCAGATCTCGGATATATTCACTGTCATTGGTGAAGTCACCGCCCTCAATCTGAGCCTTAATCCACTTGTCTTGCTGGTCGGTGACAGTGATGGTTTTACGGGTTGTTCCCATTTTATCCTCCAAAGGTATGTGAAATGATCATACTATTGCAGTAAAATAGCATGTTCTTGCTTCCATGAAAAGATGAGAAACCTTGTCTATTTTTGGAACATAATATTGCTAACTTAAGTTAAACCTGGATCCTCTTAGTTAATTTTGCTGCAAATTGGTATAAACAGTCGATCAAACAACTGAAGTAAGAGTACCGGTGACCGTAGAATTCTTTCGTAAATGAGTATATCTCTATAACTTATGGAATAAATTTAAACCTTCTTTCTGTGCCAAACATACCGGCTTTCACTCCGCTATCTGTCATGGCTGGCTATACCATGTGGATCGGCCACCGCCATGCCGGACAAGTAGGCCTTTTTCCACCAGTGAACCAAAAGTTGCTTTCAATGTGTTCGGGCTTGCGCCTGTTTCGCGCACCATGTCGCGGGTTGTGACGCGGCCATGGCCCTGAACATAATCTAGGATTTTGACGGCCAATTCGGGCAGGACGGCCAGGGCATTCTTTTCGCGCTCCACTTTCGTGGCCAGGCGGCGCTTTTGCTGCTGCAAAGCACGCATGAAAAACATAAGCCAAGGTTGCCAATTCGGGGCTTCACTACGAATTGTGCCTTGGGTCTGACGCAAGGCGAGATAATACCCTTCCTTGCTGTTCTCAATCACGCTTTCGAGCGACGAATACGGCACATAAGCATATCCGGCCTGCAATAAGAGCAAGGTCGTGAGAACACGGCTCAGGCGGCCATTTCCGTCCTGGAAGGGATGGATTTCCAGGAACACTACAACGAACACGGCAATCATCAGCAAGGGGTGAATGCGCTTTAGCTCGCGGGCATCGCGCAACCAGGTGACAAGTTCTGTCATCCGGCGCGGCGTATCGAACGGCGTAGCCGTCTCGAACACGATACCAATCATTTTTCCGTCTGCGTCAAAAGCGCCCACATCATTGCGCAGGGTTTTATATCCGCCCCTGTGCCGCTCATCCTTCTCACTGTAGCGCAGAAGATCGCGGTGAAGCTGTTTGATATGGTTCTCGGTGATGGGAATATCCTGCCAAGCTTGGAAAATCGTTTCCATGGCCTCTGCATAGCCAGCAACTTCCTGCTCGTCGCGTGTCTCGAATTTCTTGATTTCCAGCTTGCCAAGCAGGTGCTCAACCTCGCGGTCACTGAGCTTATTACCCTCAATGCGCGTTGAAGAGCCGATGCTTTCAATCGTGGCGATGCGGCGCAAGGCTTTCAACCGATCCGGTGCCAAAGTGCCAAGGGCACGCCAGGCACCCTTAAATTCGTCTATTTCAGATAGTAAGGCCAGCAATTCATGCGTGATTTGGATAGTTTCGGTTTTCATCATACCCGAATATATACCCGATTATGCTGGAATGTCCATCGGAATAGTTGCCGGATTATGCCGGATACGCCATCTAATATTTCGTACAAAATATTTTTTATTAGTCCCCCATTTTAACTATTGTTAAAATTTGTTATCAATTATTTCCAGCAGGTATGGTTATTGATATTGTTTGAATTTACCAATCAAATTTTCAACGTTCTTTTATTCTTAGGCGCATCTATTAGCGTTAACGTAGCTTTCTCCCCATCATACGTAATGGCTACATCTTTCCCAGCAACAGGTTTGCCATCAACAGCATTTAATTGATGCACAATATAATCCTTATTGACCTGCTGATAAAAAACAGCATTGTCTTTATCAACATGAATGATTTGCCCTTCATATTGATTTTTATCGACAGGTGTTTTAGCTAAATAGATATTGTAGACACCCGGCTTGATACCTTCATCAACCTTCTTGATAGTGCCAATCGTTTCCCATTCATTATTATTCTGAGTTTGTAGAATCTTTTGTCCATTCATTACAATCATTCGTAGCTTTGCGGGTGTCGTCATTTCAAATTAGTTGTTAGTAGGATTGATAGCAAGTCTAAATTATCCCGCTTCCTGTTGTCCGGCAATTTCATCCAGTATTTTCATGAGATCGAAAGACTCTGATCTTTCCATGCCGTGTAGAAAGGCAATCAATTGCAGTGCACCGCTGCCCTTGGCTGAGAAACTGCCATCTTGCAGTGCTTTGATGGTGAACTGAACGATATTTGGGCAATTTCTGCCTTGCTCAAAATAATCACTAATCTTGGTCTTTAGTAATTCCTTATTATCGTTAGACAGATCACGCATTAAATCTTGTGGCTTGCGCTTGTCTTTTTTAATCAGATTGTAAATAGAGTCCAGCAATGAAAGCGGGGCGGTTTGTTTCTGATCGTTGTTGTTATCTGGAGTCGTATTCGATTTGCTTTCAGCATTGGATACTCGATCATCCGCAGAATTAGACTGGGGCGTTTTTTTCAGCTTTAAGAATTTACTGAATTGGTATACATCCAATCGTGATATTTCTTCTTGTGTACTAAGTGCTAGCCAAGTGATTACTTCCTCTTTATTGGCTTTATACAGTCTCGTTAAATCATAGAGTGCAGTGACATCAGTGCAGCGGCCTGTCCGGTATACATCTGCGAGTGGATCAGGCAGATCAAGGAGTGCCGCGTGCATGGTGATATAAGGATTGGTTTTGCCAATCAACCTTGCAATTTCAGACTTGGTTTTACCGCCCGCCAGTTGCCGCCCAATAAAGTCAGCAATCTCTCTGGAAGTTAAGTCATCTCTTTGCAGATTCTCGATCACCTGATCCGCTTCACTGTAATCGGTATCAATGAATGCAGGAATCTTGGTTAATCCGGCATTGATGCTGGCGCGATAGCGTCTTGCGCCATGATTAATGATATAGGTTCCCGGTTTATCCGGATTGGGGCGAACCGATATCGGTGATTTCACTCCGCGTAATTTAATCGTCTCCGTTAATTCTCGTAACGTTTCCTGATTAAACTCCTTCCTGGGTTGATGAATATCTTCGCTGATCAGCGTGATGTCAATTTCTGTCGCGCCGATAGGCGCAACAAGCCCTTTTTTATTATCCTTTTTTCTTCCTGTCATTTTAATCGTGGGCTTGGCTGATGTTCGTTATACTGGGCAAAAATATTTATTTGGATAAAATAATTCTACCATTTTATGATTAGAAAGATAGAAACTATGGATGCAGTCATCGACAAATAATACCGCATACGTTTTCAGATTCTCTCGATTTTCCATCAGTTATTTATCTTCCTCTATTCATGGCATTCTAAGGTAACTATTAATATTAAGTATACTTATACAAATCAAAGATATAGTTAATTATTAGTTTGATTTCTATTTTAAGCCTATTATTAAAAATTAGCCATGGAATAAGTATATAACGAAACTATTATTTGACCCTCCATTGAATTAATGAATTTGTGTTTTTATTTTGGATTAAAATAGCAGCAATACACCTGCAAAACAATGGTGCTGATTAGTTAAGCTGCTTAAACCCTAAAAATGGCAGGGCTATTATATGTACAATTTAATCTTAATCACAAATATTTTGCGTATCCTTGACGAGAAGGATATGACTAAATCAGAATTGGCAGAAAAGGCGGGGGTCTCCATCTCTTTCTTTACCGATCTGACCAATGACAAAGCCAATCCATCACTCAGAATTATAGAAGCGGTCGCAGAAGCATTGGAAACTCCACTGCCGATGCTATTGGATAGTTCGGATATGAGCACGGCTGATCTTGAAGCATTAACCAATCGAAAGCTAAAACATTTGCCTAAAGGTTTTGTCTGGAAAGGGGGTGTCTTGAGTGAATTTGAAGCGTATCAAGTCGAGCAATGGGATAAAAAGAACAGGACATTCTTATTAAAAAATAAAAGTAAGCAATAAACAAAGTAATAAAAAGCAGTAGAAAAACAGAAAAAGTATTGCACAAAATGTAATTACGTTATATTGTAATGTAGTGTGTAAGTTGTTGGAGTATTCGCATGACATCGCAAGATCAATTACCTCACATCACAACCGTTAAAGATCGCGCAAAGAGCAAGCTGGAGCGCGATGCACGGGAAATTCTATCCGCACTGCAAGATCCTGAGACGGTTGAAATCATGGTCAACGCCGATGGCCGTATCTGGCAAGAGAAGCTGGGCCAGAAGATTCAATATATCGGAAATATCCAGGCTGCCCAAGTTGAAGCCGTTATCAAAACGGTTGCAGGTTTCCACGGTAAGGAAGTCAATCGATTCAATCCGATGATCGAAGGTGAATTCCCGCTCGATAATTCACGCTTTGCCGGTCAACTACCTCCCATTGTTTCATCCCCCACATTTGCCATCCGCAAAAAAGCCATCAAAATCTTTACGCTTGAGCAATATGTGGAAGCCGGGGTGTTGACGCCCAGACACTCTGATGTCATCAAAGAGGCTGTGCGCAATCACCGCAACATTCTAGTCATTGGTGGCACCGGATCAGGAAAAACCACTTTGATTAACGCCATCATCAATGTAATGGTTCGCAGTGTAAGTATTACGACGATTCAGTTGCAGTTAATTTGAGTAGGAAACACCTTTAATCGTAAGTACGATCCAAGTAACTGCAACCTATTGATCCGGCCATTAAAAAGATTTATTAGGGAAACACTGATTTATTCGATCACATGGACTTGGCTCGCTGAGGTTTGATAAAATACATGATATTGATAGATATGGAATAGAGCGATGCAATCAAGCTTTTCTGACCTGGAATATGCGGCAAAGAAGAAACAAACCCGACGGGATCGCTTTTTGTCCGAAATCGAAGCGGTAACGCCTTGGCCCTCTCTGCTGAATGTTATTGCCCCGCACTATCCGGTTAGTGGCAAACGAGGTCATCCCCCGATTGGTCTTGAGCGAATACTGCGCATGTACATTGTGCAGCAATGCTTTGGTTTTTCGGATGAAGGCACCGAGGATGCCGTATACGACAGCCAAGCCATTCGCCGCTTTGTTGGCATTGACCTGAATCGAGAAGCGGCACCGGACGCGACGACCCTGCTGAAATTCCGCCATTTGCTGGAAGCGCATCACCTGACTGAATCCATCTTTGATGCAATCAATGCACACCTGGCTGAACGCGGGCTATTTCTTCGCGAAGATACGATTGTTGATGCCACGCTGATTGCAGCGCCTCCTTCGACCAAGAACAAGGAACGAGCGCGCGATACCGAAATGCATCAAACCAAGAAAGGCAAGCAGTGGCACTTCGGTATGAAGGTACACATCGGCGTCGATGCGCAATCAGGGCTTGTTCACACCCTGATCGGAACGGCAGCGAATGTTCACGATGTTACTCAGGCACAAGCACTACTGCATGGCGACGAAGCCGATGTGTTTGGCGATGCAGGTTATCAAGGCGTTGAGAAACGAGAAGAGAATCTTGAATTGCCCGTAACCTGGCATATTGCAATGCGTCCTTCCAAGCGCAAGGCATTGCCTAAAACAACAGTAGGCGAACTGATGGAGAAGCTTGAACATGCGAAAGCTAGCATTCGTGCCAAGGTCGAGCATCCCTTTCATGTCGTAAAGAATCTGTTCATGCACCGCAAGACCCGCTACAAGGGATTGGTCAAAAATACCGCTCAGATGTTCTCGCTGTTCGGGCTTGCCAATTTGCTGCTGGCTCGCCGGTGGCTATGCAGAACAGACAGCCTAGTTGCGCCTTGAAAACAAGAAATGAGGGGAATAATGCAAAAAATGATGCGATTCAGGTCAAAATTGGGCAAATTATCGCAATATTAAATAATCACCCGGCTTGATCTCTACTGCGCGATGAATTATTCAGCGTTTCCCTAGAATCTCCGTATTCCGGACTTATTTGCTATGAAAAATCGAACTGTTTAATGACCGACTCTATAATACTGCGAAGCTGTATGAGGTATTCACTGTCATCCAAACCTCCTAGATTGTTAGCGTGATCGCCAAATATCTCAAAAATGGAGGCTCATGATCGTTTTTCTGTAGTTTCCTCTACCTAACAAAATTCAAACTAGAAAATGTGATTCCGCAGATTATATTATTTTGGTTCTATCAATTCACACGCCATTTTTAATAAGTCTAATTGTCAATATCATATTGAAAGTAGGACAAATATCCTATTGAGTGGATTTTAAGCCTAGTTATAATGGCTGACCTTTCTCACTGAGTCAGAATGGAATTTCTACTACAAATGAACTGTTTTCCTTGTCGGAGTTAGGAGTCATCAGCTTCAATTTAAATGCCACTACTCAGAACGTCAATTTGGGTAATGGTAATGTGCAAACCGCTGCTGCGGCGCATTTGACGGTGGATGGCACCGGCCAAACCGGCAATTTGGATTTGGCTAACAATCCGTTCTATCGGGAATTCGTGGATACCATCCCGCTTACGGAACAAGCGCTTAATTTACCGGATAACAAAGGCTCAGGATGGGTGCGGGATTTGCGCGAAGCGGCTAGCTTGTCCCTTATTTTGGTAAGTCAAAGTTTTGTAAAAATTCAGCAAGGAATTTTGCAATGATAATGAAAACACCACTAGGATCAAAAATAGTTTTTTTTCTGTGCGTAACATTTTTTTTGAATGGGTGCGAATTAAGTTCTGACAACGACTCAATTGTCGACATAAGTCATATTAAAAATATGAAAGAAGGTGACATAGTTAAATTGCGCGATATATCACAAGGCGATTGGGATGTCGTTTGTGTATTGACGCCTTATTCAGGTGGACTCAGCGACTCCAAAGATGAACGAATTAATAGGATTGATCAAAAAATTCCCGAGTTGAATCTATCAATTTCCGAAGGTGATTGGCATCTCTTATTTGAGAAAGAAGGAATAGTGGTTGCTAATTCATTTAAAACAAGAAATGAGCTTGATATCAAGCAAAAAGGGTTCGATGCCATCGTACAGAAACTGTTGAATATTTATTCTTTTACACCAAGATATTGCACTGAATTTTCACAAGCAATAATTTTTAAATTTAAAGAACATGATTGGAATTACATCATATTAGGGGAAATACAAGAATGATAAACACAATCCTAGCTCAGTATGAACAAGAAGCATACGCTTCTTATGAAAATGTTACTGGCACGATAATACGTAAACCCGATGGTTCTTTAAAGAATGAGTATGGTCATAATGATGCAGTGGATGCTTATAGACATGCATATGTCAGTGCGGTAATGACGTATGATTCTAATAAGTTTGTTGCATATATATTAGGAACTGCACACGAGATAAAGGGGGAATTATTTGGAAATCAACCTGCTGGCCAGAGAAACATGGATTTATGGAATAATTCTCAGGGAAGAGATATTGGCAGTGCTGCATCATCAAGAGAAGTGATCGCGCAAAATGTTTTTGATTCGCTGCAGAATGGTAATTTGATAACAGGAACACCTCAATATTCACCAACTCTCTCTGGATGGTTTGGTATTTCGGGTATATCAAATCTTATAAACACGCTCTACCTTCAATTCAAAAGCTGGACCCCGCCGCGCACCGATCCCTTAGTACTCGACTTGGATAATGATGGGATTGAAACCATCGGTATCGGTGGCACAGTGGTAATGTTCGATCACAATGCCGATGGCATTAGAACCGGAACCGGCTGGGTTAAAAGCGATGATGGTTTTCTGGTGCT
>Ga0209582_1001121_pt1 | contig 13804 bp, 12 predicted proteins | sample KloWWTmetKNB5Kit_FD_187176 | JGI IMG/M metagenome (GOLD analysis project Ga0209582, IMG submission 187176) | Active sludge microbial communities from Klosterneuburg, Austria, studying microevolution and ecology of nitrifiers - Klosterneuburg... | ecosystem: Engineered > WWTP > Aerobic digester >...
TAAGCATTTACGTCATTTTTACTTGCATTCATACCACCGAAGTTTCAATTCCAAAATGGTGCGATTATAAGATTATTTTCGATGATGATCGTGCGCCTAGTACCCGAGTTTCAATTCCAAAATGGTGCGATTATAAGCGATACCCGAAATGATGGCGTCTTTTCATCCGTAAAGTTTCAATTCCAAAATGGTGCGATTATAAGCCTGTTATGTCTGCCGAAAATCCAGTGCATGGATTGTTTCAATTCCAAAATGGTGCGATTATAAGCACTACATGAACCGCCATTTCTAAGCGCAATATATGTTTCAATTCCAAAATGGTGCGATTATAAGCGCTCCAGTTCCAGAAAGATTTGCCCTTGAAACATGTTTCAATTCCAAAATGGTGCGATTATAAGTATCTTTGTGCTAATTCGTGTTTTCTGTAAATGATGTTTCAATTCCAAAATGGTGCGATTATAAGACATGTAGTTCCAATATCTGAAAATACAACACAATGTTTCAATTCCAAAATGGTGCGATTATAAGAAGTACGAAATATTGAGTTTTGCAGCTATTGAACGGTTTCAATTCCAAAATGGTGCGATTATAAGCTTCGATGGTATTACCTTCATGATAGCCTTCGATGAGTTTCAATTCCAAAATGGTGCGATTATAAGAATATCTGAGACTGTAAAGACTGTAACGGTAATCAAGTTTCAATTCCAAAATGGTGCGATTATAAGACGGCAGTGGTGACAGCCACATCTACGTGCCAACCAGTTTCAATTCCAAAATGGTGCGATTATAAGTTGTAATAATTGAGCACGCCATTTTGTAGATATCTTTGTTTCAATTCCAAAATGGTGCGATTATAAGTTTATGATGCACTTTGGCGACGAAGTATTTCACGAGTTTCAATTCCAAAATGGTGCGATTATAAGACACCGATGCACGTAGGAGAAGCGACGCTCTATGCGTTTCAATTCCAAAATGGTGCGATTATAAGACCATAATCTTCTGACAATCTAGCGACAAAGGCATGTTTCAATTCCAAAATGGTGCGATTATAAGTCATCAAGTCACCCAAATATGAGTATCTTAGTTCCCAGTTTCAATTCCAAAATGGTGCGATTATAAGAAAAAAAATTAATTAAAAAGGAACTGGCTCAGGTGAGTTTCAATTCCAAAATGGTGCGATTATAAGGGTAAGATCGTAGATGATATCAAGAATGCGACCGACGTTTCAATTCCAAAATGGTGCGATTATAAGCCACCTTTTTTGACATATAGATCACCCGTGAATAAGTTTCAATTCCAAAATGGTGCGATTATAAGGATCAGTATTTTGCCAATAACTTCGTGACAGAAGCGTTTCAATTCCAAAATGGTGCGATTATAAGTGAAGCTGAGACATTCGACTACTCGCTGCACTACGAGTTTCAATTCCAAAATGGTGCGATTATAAGCATACTTGCGGCACTCAGCTGCATATATCTGGTCAGTTTCAATTCCAAAATGGTGCGATTATAAGTTATCTTTCCATATTACAATATGTTCACAACCACCTGTTTCAATTCCAAAATGGTGCGATTATAAGTACTTCCAAGTTTATAGGATCGTTGTCCCATTCGTGTTTCAATTCCAAAATGGTGCGATTATAAGGCTCGGTGCGCTCTACAGCTCTGATATCGTATCTGAGTTTCAATTCCAAAATGGTGCGATTATAAGCCCTGTGGAATTTCCGATACAAGCGAAATTTTTCAGTTTCAATTCCAAAATGGTGCGATTATAAGTTTTGCCAAACATATTGGAATTGAAAAACATTTTCGTTTCAATTCCAAAATGGTGCGATTATAAGCTATATCCTCTTTAGTTTTGAATATTGGATTGTCTGGTTTCAATTCCAAAATGGTGCGATTATAAGTCGCTTAAATCTGTTGAAATTAAAGTAGATGTTTTGTTTCAATTCCAAAATGGTGCGATTATAAGGGTGAGTGACAGCCCGACCATCAATATGACACTCACGTTTCAATTCCAAAATGGTGCGTTTATAAGAAATATTTATTCTACAATATCAGGCGACCCTTATACGTTTCAATTCCAAAATGGTGCGATTATAAGTGTCGCCGCTATACTCGTCATCTGGGAGAATAGGATTGTTTCAATTACAAAATGGTGCGATTATAAGACAAATACCAATTTCTTTGGGTCAAATGCAGGATAGTTTCAATTACAAAATGGTGCGATTATAAGTTAGTCAGAATTGGCAGCCACCAACATTAAACGGTAGTTTCAATTACAAAATGGTGCGATTATAAGATCACTGTGGAAAACAATCTATCATACATCTTCGAGTTTCAATTACAAAATGGTGCGATTATAAGCGTCACGGCGTAGCACGGCAGCGATACGCTCCACCGTTTCAATTACAAAATGGTGCGATTATAAGGTGAAGCTGTGGCAGTACAAGGTGAAGTACTGGATGGTTTCAATTACAAAATGGTGCGATTATAAGAGGAAACCAAGAAGTTTGTACAGGTCTATACACCTGTTTCAATTACAAAATGGTGCGATTATAAGTATTGGATTTGAAATTGGCGTTCCTGCATTCGGTTGTTTCAATTACAAAATGGTGCGATTATAAGTCAGATTTTTCCGTAATCATCCAAGACATTGCTATGTTTCAATTACAAAATGGTGCGATTATAAGAAAATGATCTAAGTTATAATGGTGCAAAAAATAACAGTTTCAATTACAAAATGGTGCGATTATAAGTATAGATGATCACCAACGATATAGAGATCAAAGCGGGTTTCAATTACAAAATGGTGCGATTATAAGGAGAATGGACGCCAGTCTTTTATGTCGATAGGCTCAAGTTTCAATTACAAAATGGTGCGATTATAAGTCGTCATCCGAAGACGCAAAAATAACTCATTTTACGTTCATTACACATACTTATTTATATTATTTGATGATAAATTATCGTCGATGGCTATTAAGTATTTTTTACTTGATTACCGACGACTTTTAAAATGTGTTGATAATCAATTATTTAAAATAATAATATCATCTCCCTTGATACATCCTATACACTCGTATTGGTTGATGTTTCTAGAACGACAACGCCATTATCTATCAAAATTATATTTCCAATCATGTCAAAGAACGTCTTTTCTCCCAAATTTATAAAAAATTATCTAGACTATTTTTTTCTTTTCCTATTACTTGCTTGTCCATCCATTTCTGCTCGCGACTGCTGAATATTATAAAACTATCTTCATCGTCTTTCATGATTTCTTTGGCCTTGTACTTGAGCTCCTTGAGTTGTACTTCCGTCAGCTCACCTTCGAATACAGAGTTCTGTATCCAATTGAGATATTGGCGGCAGAGTTTCAACATCTTCACAACTCTTTTTTCACCCACATCATAGACTGCGATTATATACATATTGACTTCATTTTAATATAATAGGTTTCCAACACTAATAGGATTTACTACCACCAAATTTTAAATGCTTTATACTCTGGTTCATCTTTCAATATATATTTTGCCAATTTATAACATTCCAATTTTACCAAATGCTTATAGCTCACATTTTTGTTTAGATTTCTATGCTTGATGGTCTCTGAAAGCCTTTCTTCCCAGGCATGCATGTACGTCTTTTTGCCAGTTTCATTCAGATAACAGCCATTCATTTTTCTATCAAAATGTTTTTCCTGAATCTCTTTTTTATTCAATACCCTAAAAATGGTTCTATCCACTAGTATAGGCTTGAATACCTCTGAAATATCCAGCGCTAAGGAATATCTTCGATACCCTGGCTCGTGCAAAAAGCTGATGGTAGGATTGAGTTGGGTATGGTATATCATATCCAGTGTCAATGTATAAGCTACCATATTTCCAAAGGATATTAATGCATTGATCTCATTGTCTGGAGGTTGTTTCGTGCGATTGCCCATAGAGAAATCTGGAATGATAGCATCAAAAGCGCCATAATATGCTTGCCTACAATTGCCTTCTATGCCCATGAGCGTAGGTATGTCTGCAGCATCGAAAATGCTTTCGCGCAATGTTTCCAATTGATTTATTTTTTCAGCTATATCTTTCCCACGATTATCATAATACTTCATGTTTTTCAACATATTGTATGTCGCGCCGTCTATGAGCCTCGTAGCTATGTGCAACCTACGATCTTTTTTGATGTATGCCTTCGTCTGCTCTATCTGCATCTTACCCGCTAGGAGATAATCTTTTGGCATAAACGATCCAGTATAATGCTCATAATAGTCAAAAAAGTGCATACTTATGTGTCGCTGTCCCAGATAATTGAGTAAGGCAGCATTTACATCCAGGGCGCCGAAGACATACATGGTTTCTATGGTTTCAATGGGAATGTATTTGGGCGCCTGCTCATTTCCGTCTTTGTCCCGTGCTACGAAACACAGTGTATTGTCCTTGCGGCTCACACGGCCATTATTGAATAAATAGTAGGTGCGTTTCATACTTATTTATTATTAATCTTCATCTATTGCATATTGATTGTCAGATACTTTGTTTTTCAGATATTGAGCGCCAAATTGTATAAAATTATTTTTATTTCCAAACCATTCTATACCTTCATTCCTACAAATGCGCGTTTGGATATCTGTCAGATAGGCACCATAACTACTCCACGTGTAATCCATGTAGTTGTCAGTGTAGTAATGGTGTATTGGATTGTGATGTATATAAAACAATACCTGTTTTTTATCAAGCTCAATATTTGGCACATGCTTTCTTCTAAAACCCTTTTGCAATAGACTTCCTGTCCTAGATTCTTGTTTGTTTATGGCCTTTGCATATCCCAACATAAATCCCCTAAATCTTTCGGAAACTACCCAAGAACAAAGTTGGTCGATGAAGCTGCAAGTCTTAAGATCAGCAGGCTGCTCAGATGTATCTTGCTGTGTATCTCCGTATCGATCCCATAGATTTAACAAATTTCTAAAATTTGTCAAATCTCCCGTTGTCAAGCTTCCTTTGGGATCCACATCGATCTTCATCCTATGTAACCAAGGCAAGACATAATCCTTGCAGAAGCTTTGGTTTATGATGTTGAAATCATCTACCGCTTTTGCCAACAGTTGTTCCTTATCCAGGACCCTGACGAACAAATGAAAATGATTATCTAGCAAACAATAAGCAAAAGTGTCAAAATAACCATTCATTTTCTGGCCGTATTTGCTCAGGAAATACCTGAAATTCTCTTGATTGTAAAAAATAGCAGCTTTATTGATACCACGATTGTATATATGGTAGTGTCTCATAGGTAATAAAGGGATCGTCATATCATCTTTTGCCGCCATCTTTCTTTAATTTTTCATAAAAATAATCTAATCTATAAAATTCTAAATCCATTTTTGGATTTAAAGTATTAACAATAACAAAACTCATAATAACTGCATCGCTTACACACAGTCTTATGGATCACAGCGTGTATTTCTTCTCGATTTATTATATCTAAAATCTCTATTTCCCATCGCTGTATATCGACTATATCCTGATCCGTGAGTTCCACCTGAGCCGTGTGGCGAAGGCTAGGATACTCGAGTATGCCAGTAGCTCCTTCGATACCATGTTGCTTTAGTTTGTATAGATAATATTTTACTTGCGCCTCGTGTGCAACTTCCATTTTGTCACTCTTTTTGATCTCATGTACCACCTTATTTCTTGCATCATAATAATCAATTTTGATACCTTCGAGCTCTAGTTCTGTGTATTTGGCAGCGCGGTCCGTGTAGGTATTTTCGCCAATGAGTTTTCCTTCAGTGACGGTGTCGGAGGTGTGTTCCATATTCAGGCCATGGGCAAATAGCCATAGCTTGCGATGGCAAATGTGGTAATAATTGATGTGAGTAGCGGTGATGGACATTGTAAAACAATAATTATTCTATATAATAGGAGTCATATATTTCCTCCATCATTTCGGAAAATCCATACCCACAGGGCTTAGCATAGGTCACGCATCGCTTAGCTTGGTCCTTAAAATGTGCCAATAATCCATGCTTTGAAATGAATTTAAGAGCCGCTTCAAAGTTATTTTCAGCACTGGTATAGTATTGTTCGGCCATATCACCGAATTCATTGGTATATCTAGATGCCAATTCTGGAAGATACAGCATCAATTCACCTAAATATATTGGATCAGGTTTTAAGTCAGCAAAGTCTTTTATGGCCTTCTTTGCCACTGAATATTTAAGACTAGCATTCATTGGGTTTCTTGGATAAAACTCTTTTTCAATTATCTTTTTGTACTTCTCAATGACGTCAGCGCCTACATCAGGATTGAGGAAATGGTCGATGTACTCTTTGATAGATTTTGAATTGGAATACATTTCAAGCACAAACTCTGTCATCTGATCGTGATCGAGTGATTTTAGGAATTTTTGTAAGGTTTGTTTTGACATGAGGGAGAATGGTTTAAAGTTGTTCGTCTAAAGTATTAATACCGGTTAATTGTAAACCTATATCGAAAGTATAACTATTGATAGCAACAAATATTGTTATTTCATCATCATTAGCAATTTTTAGTTTTTTAAGTCTAATAGATTTGTTTTCTATTCCTTTCCGAACAAGATAAGATGGTATGTCAATTGCCTTTTCTAGTTTGAATTCTTGAAAATCTTGCCAAAAATAAAAATGGTCTTCCTCAGGAAATTCAATAAATACAGTTTCATTACCTGCAATATCCCTTGATTTCCATTCTTGACTTTCCGTATCATCTTCTTTAGTTTGTTCAGCAGGCAAAATGATCCAACTTGAAACAAATTTCTTTTTTAAGAGAATTGCATTTGCTATAGTTTTGGTTTTGAAGTTTTGAAAAGTTGGATATACTCTATTAATGAAATTTACAAAATCTGCTGCTGAGTAACCTTTACACTCTAACAATTCTATTGTTCTTAGGAGAGCTTGATTAGATTCCCATCCTTGACGCATAATGAAATTCCCATATGGCGCTGGGTAAAGTGTAGAGTTTTTTTGAGGAATTAACACATGCATTTCTCCAATTTTGTTATTATTGAAACGACATAATCGACCAGCTCGTTGTACTAATCTATCTACTGGACAAATCTCTGAAATCATAAAATCAGAGCTTATATTTACACTCATTTCTCCTATCTGAGTTAAAATAACTATGCCTTCTGCCATACCTTTTTCCCAAGCATCTTTCCCTATTGCATTTAATAAAGTTATCTCTTTTAAACCTTTGTCCGGTTCTGTAAACCGGCTATGATACAATATTGGGTTTATTCCTTTTTTTACAAACCAGTTGTAAAAGTTCATTGCACTAGCGACTGTATTTACATAGATTATAGCAACTTTGTTCTCAATACATTGCTTTAGCAAATTTTCAACTTCACTTAAATCGCTATATTTTTCAATAGATTGAATACAACATCTTATCCTGTCATTATCCGAAACATCCTCTTTAATATCTTTTACTTGATACCCAGTAGTTTTATACATTTCTATTGCGGATTTAGGTAGGGAAGCGCTCATTATCATAACTGGAACTTTTAATATATTTAAGGCTTCTAATAAAACTAAAATGTTGGCTTGGGTAAATTCGTCATAAAAATCAGCTTCGTCAATTACCACACAGCTGTTAGCCAAATTGAAGGTAATAGTATGATGATCTTCTCTTGTTAAAGTTAAAGCCATAAGTAAATGGTCTATCGTGCAAACTGCGACTGGGGCCAGTAGTTGTCTAGCTAATTCATGTTCTTTTCTTGCAATGTTTTTATCAATTTTTCCAATTTTGATGTTTTTATGAAATTTACTAAACCAAGCACTTGAATGATATAACCCAGTAGAAGATAAACTTTCGGCTACATTTATAGACAATGCATTAGAAGTGAACCTAGTCGGCATTGCTAAAATCAAACGCTCAGCTTTTTTATTTTTGATTTGCTCGGCTGCCCATATTAGACAAGCATCGGTTTTGCCTGCACCCGTAGGCGCACGCAAAAGCAGAAGTTCTTCATTCGCAAATTCTTTAGCGATTTGCTGGACATTTCTTAGGTTTTTATGAGGAAACTCATATGTAAATTTTTGAAAATCAACAGGAATGTCATTTGCTTCTCTTGCGCTCGCCCGTCTATCAGCCATTTGTAGGTAAGCTCTTACTCCTGCAAATTCATAGTGTTTCAAAATTGCTTCTTTAAAGGCATGATGCCCTATGCGAAAACAAGCGTTTATATTGATAAGATCATTCCAAATCAATTCACTTTCTTCGCCAGATTTTTTATCTGTCCAACGATTCTCATGTTTTCTACTCAACTTTGAATGATGTGCTGCAATTGCAACCTTTACGGGGTCAGAAAAATTGCTGTTCCTGTACATGACTAAAGAAAAAATCTCATGTCTAACGCCAGTTGTCATTAGATTTTTACCTGCTAATTTTTTGTTTAACTTTTCAAAAGCATGATAATCACCTTGATTTTCTTTTTGCCAGCTTAAAAATGTATTGAAATCATCTTGACACGCCTTTTGCCAAACAGAATGTTTTTTCCCTTCATCATGATACCTAATTGCTCCTTTTAATCGCTTTGAAAGGTCTTTTTGAAGCAAATTTAAATATTTCTCAAAGGAAAAGGGGAATGAGAAAATGATATACTCACCTTCGGCAAGCACATTATTAGTGTGTTGCCAAAGGGTAATTCCGGAAGGTTTGCCTAATTCTGATTTATCCATTTTAGTAAACATTAGGCAGGAAAGGTTTCAGCAAAAGTCTGAGCTGTTGTATCTGGCGGGCAAGGATTATATAATGCATTATTTGACAAATAATCTAATGCTTTCGAATAGGCCCAAGTTACATTTCCAACTCCACCTTCTTTTGGTTCACTATTTCCAATTACATCATTTCCATAAAAATATGAATTTTCTCCATTTCTTTCTTTTAGTTCTGCCAAAATATTTGCTTTTTCAATTTCATCAGCAACAAAAAAACGCGATGCTTTTCGACTCATTTTTGAGTCAAAAACTATCAATACTTGTTGTGGTTCGCCGCTTATAGCGTTCCGTGCTTGATTCGCATAATCATTCATCATTCTTGTTGCTTCAATAAATAACTTTACTCGGCGCTTTCTTTCATCATTAGTTGTATGTTGGATGTATTCAGAATTTATATGAAAATTATTTTCGTATCTGAATACTTTTGAAACGCCAACGGCTGCTATGTCTAATGAAAAATTCATGTGCATTATATCTCCTTGACTAAATTCCCTTGTTGCAACTGCATTATTTCTATCTAATGTACTCAAGCGCAACATCAAGTCACGCCCAATTTCACTTTCTTTTAAAGCAATTGCGGGTGTTACACTCAAAGGTGCAGTTCTACGCCCAGAATAATCTCCAGCTGAAGGGTGCATAAATCCACCCAAATCTGCTCTAATATCTGTTTCAATAGTGTTTCCAATACCATCCCCATTTGAGATGAAAGTATTTCCTTTATTGGCATCGTCTTCATTCAATCTTTCCATAGCAATAAACAATACATGACGCTGCATTTGCCCCGAAACATATACTTTTCCGTCTGGTCTTCTCTTGATAGATGAAGCATTTCCCAATAATTTTTCTCCACCATTTGCGATATGATTTTCCATTGGTGCAAGTAATGTGATTAATAAACTTTTGATTTGCATAATTTTATGTTATTTAATTTTATAAATTATTTTCTTAAAAACGGTTATTCTTGTGCTTCAGATAAATCTTCATCGATTTCTTGATTTTCAATTACTTCTTCATTTGGAACAGAGTTTCTTGGCTCAAATTTATTTTTTACTCTTGAAAAAGCGATAAGTAAATGTTTGGCTGTATCTAAAGAAATTTCGCCTGTTGCAGCTTTAGTCATAAATATTTCTGCTTCGGCAGGAGCATCTAGACCTGAAGCTCTTCCTGCTCTAGTTATAGCTTGGAAAATTAATGCATCGCCAGACCTTGCAGAGAAAATCGAGCTTTCAATTTCAATCAAAGCCTTTGCTTTTTGCTCTCTTATTTTCTCGAAATTGTTACCTTCAACATTTGACTTTGCAACTTTGTAAGCAGCTAAATTTAGCCATTTACCTAATTCTATCGCTGATTTTACAACAGCAAGTTCTATTTTTTCTACATTCATAAAATAATTTTTTAATAAAATTTCAAATTTATATGGATATTCTGCCCTAAAAGCTAAAAAGTCTTTGAAAGCAGGTCGACTAAATAATTGTAAAAATCTTGAAGCAAATAAATCGAATTTTTGGTATTCTAATCTTGTATTAAAATTCCTAAAACCTTGATTATAAAGCACGATATAAAAAATACTATCAATAACTGAACTCAATTTATTATCCTTCGCCATATCAATCACAAAATGATTAAAAGTAAAAGTTTCAAAAGTCTTTGTTCCTATCATATATATAGGTCTTTCTTTTAGACTTTCTAAGACGCTATTTGCCCAATTAATTTTTCCTGCATCATTTGCCCAGCTTCCAATTGCTCCTAGTAATCCTATCGCACCCAATGAACTACTACGTGGTGCGTTAGGAAAGTTACCGTCAAATAATCTTGGACGATTTGGCTTTTTATCTTTTTGATTGATATTACCAATAAATAAACCTTCTGTTGAAGAAATTCTAATTTGCTCAAAAAGCAAAATAAAATCAATCAGTTTATCTATTTCTAAATCAGGTATAATTGCAACATTTTCCCATTCAGGTTTTTCTTTCTTTATTACTTTAAAAGCCATGCATGGTTTATGAATAGTGGAAGTGCTCACAGCACAATATATTGCTGTCTTCATATCCGTTCTTGGTTTGCCACGACCAATAGCTGATTTTCCAAAACTAGAGAATTCGGCAGATAATGGTGCAATTGCTCTTGTAATATCAATATTTTTATCCAAATCAGTATCATTCTCTAATTCTGTTTTTATGTTTTGTAAAACGCTAAAAACTTGCCCTGCACCTTTATCACTAGCTAGAATCGACGGTGAAAGATAAATTCCATTTTTGGGATTTCCTTTTTCAGTATTAGAATATTGGAATTTTATTGAAGCTTGACTGAAGTTTTCATTTATAGGTTTTACCCTGAAATGATTCAATGCATTTTCAATTGCTTGTAAGAGGTTTGTTCTTGAAATTTCAACTTCAGAATTCAAATTATTATTGGCCAAAATTGTCGCTAAACCATAATTTATAAAGGGGTGTGGCTTCATATTTCTTCTAACTTTAGTTCAACCCAACCTTCACTATTTCCTAAGAAAGCGGTTGAATTATTTGTTAATGAATGTTGTAAAACATTGTATAAATCAGCACACATCGACAAGCCAATTTGTATATTACCATCATAATCAATGTACTCCCTTAAAGTAGGAGATGTGTAAAACATTGGAAATTTTGTTTTATTTTCTTTTAGAAATTTTTCAATACCTTTATTATCTACATCACGAGGTTTTTCTTTCAATAACTCATAATCTAAATTAGGAGTTCCATTAGCATGAACATATGCGTCTAATCTACTAAATGCGCGCTTCCATAAATCATTATATTGAATTGAACTAAATTTTACTACTAAACCAGTTTCAAAATAATCATAAACTAAAGGTTGATAACCTGAGTTAGCATCATTACTATGATACTCCATTTTCTTAAAGACTTTTTTAAACACTTCTCTTCTCTTCTTATGAATAGCTATTCGATCAATTTTATCAAAATGCCATCCTATTATATTTTCAAATAATCCACAAAGTTTGAGTTTGTCAGGAACTTCTTGAGTTTTATAATATGAACCCGGAATATCGGCCACCATTGATAATGGAGCAAGAGGTTGTATCGTTAACTTTGATTTTATCGTTAACTTTGGTTCATTGAAAATAAATGATAAATCTATTTTATTTGTCATAAATATATATTTGATAAAAATGAAAAAGATTAAATTGTATGGTTACCATTTTACACTTCATAAGGTCAAATTCTTGAAGAGCAATACGGTATTCTTCACTCAGATTCTTTGTAAAATTTACTATCTCCTTTATCATCCTACTATCTTTTAAAGGTTAATCATATCTCTCAACTCTTCATTTACCTCATCCACATCAAATTCATGCACATCATAGACATCTCCCTTCTCCATACCGAGCCAGGGTAAGAGTTCTTTATATTCTGGATCCTTTGGGTTGGTCAATACTTCGAGCATGTATTCATATCCAAATATACCGCCACAGTCTTCAGGTGGGCATTTGCCTTTACCTTTCGTTACGTATGGGCGATCTACTTTTAGCGGTGTTATCTTCATGAGTGTGATACTGTGTGTCCAGTCATCACCAAAATCATATATATAGGTGATTTTATCTTGTTCGGCTTGGAAGTAGTCAGTCAGCTTTACTTTGAAGGAGTCAAACATGTGTCTATGTCCATTTTTCAAAGTACTGACGGGGGCAAATTCCAAATTTCCTTCAGGTGTATCCATCTGGATGTTTGGATAAGAACCATAGCCTGTTGGCGAAAATTGATACAAGTGGTAGTTAATCCATCCCATACTTATTTGGATGATTTCATGAAACTGATGGAAAGTAATATCGTCATTTACTACTACTACTCTATATACAGGCGGTTTTTTGACGCCTTTGAGTTGGATTTTAAATTGGTATGCCATAGGTGGGTGTATTTTTATACTTTGTTTTGATTATTTAAATATATTTTAACTACTTGCTTTTCAGATTATTATCTTTATTATTCATCCATCTTTTCCACCCAGCCCATACCTACACTGCACTCTTCACCAGCACCAGCATAGTATAACGTCTTGTGTATTTCGGCAGGTGCATTCAGCTCAAAATCAAATTTATACCCTTTCATTTTTATCTCGTTGTTGTCCTTTGGAACGGTCACCATTTGAGACTTTACAGGGTCAAATACTTGCATGCCGATGACATATTCTTGTGTTGGCTCGCCCTTGTAGAGTAAGGATGATCGGTGTTTATTGACTAGGTTTTGGACGAATAGGAAGTCATAATCTTCGTGTTCAGGGCCTTTATATTGAGGATGATCTTGGCCTTCTTCACCGACTGATATTCTAGCACCAGTTACGATTTTATATGTGCTTGCCCCATCATAAAATGTTGGTTCTGGGAGTATTTCTATATTTCTGGTGGTGATGGGTACTGAGATGCCACCTTTGAAATAAAAAGTATGTGTCTGATCTTGAAACAATCCTGACACAAAGGCGGTAAGCACATCGGGGAGCAAAAATGAGACATCAATGGATGAAGTTGAAGAGCGAAATCTCAAACCTTCATCTTTTATCTTGTCATAAGGATAACTGGTCCAAGGGCCGAAAGAAAAAAGTTTGAATGACCTACCTTCGTATGTATATCCATGGTCATGGAGCATGGTAGCCATGGCCTCATCTGCATTTGATAAGGTATGGTATATCCATTGCTGTATAGCGTACTGGTAGTCCCACGGGATGATGATACCTGCTCTATGTTCCATTATTATTCTTAATCTCATTTTTTATCTTTTATTTCTGTTATTGGTGCAAAGTAAAAGTAGGGTAGTCTCTATTTTGGAGAATCCATTTATTTATTTTCAAATAATTGTCATTTCAGCTATCTTTTTTCTTAGGTATCCTTTAAATCCATCGTCGCCCACCACTTTTATCTCTGTCAGCATGCCAAGGACAAATCTTCCTACGCCCTCATATCCACATACTTTTGAGCGAAGTTGGTAAGGGAATTTTTCATCTATATTGTTTGTGATGTCTTGTCCAATTAAAGTGAATTCTTCGGTTAGTATAGCT